>LKMJ01005797.1_pt1 | contig 11659 bp, 8 predicted proteins | sample 643391 | NCBI WGS metagenome assembly LKMJ01 (sample SAMN04112250, study PRJNA286221) | soda lake metagenome | biome: soda lake; feature: Kulunda Steppe; material: water; isolation source: sample PL-Br10 brine of Picturesque Lake | place: Russia: Kulunda steppe | collected 2010-07
GGGAAGTGGCGGAATCGACTCTGGCACTGGCCAGCTCGGACCTGGAACGGGATCGGCGTCTGCTTCGGGATCAACACATCAGCCAGCAGACAGTGGACCGTACCGAACTGCGCGAACGTGAGGCACGCAGTCAGCTTAACGCGGCCGAGGCGCGGGTTGAACTGGCGCGTAATGCGCTGGACTACGCGGAACTGCGGGCGCCAGCGGATGGAGTCATCACCCGTGTGACCGGCGAGCCGGGTCAGGTGGTGGGCCCGGGGCAGGGTGTCGGCATGCTCGCCCACGACGGCCGCCGGGAGCTGGTCTTTGACTTCCCGGAAGAGGTGCAGCCGCCGCAGACAGGAACAGCCCGTTCAGCCGACGGTGAGGCAATCGCCCTGAGTCGCCGGGAAGTGGCCGGTGAGCTGGAACCCCGCAGCCGCACCCGACGGGTCAGGTACCAGCTTGATGAGTCGCTTGATGACGCGGTGCCGGGCACGATCATCAGGGCGACATTCGACCCTGGCGGGGCAGAGGGGTGGCAGGTGCCTGTCACCGCGCTCGATGAGCGTACGGACGGTGCCTTTGTGTGGCGAATTGATGATGACGGGCAGGCCCAGCCGTTGCCGGTCGAGGTAGTCGAGGTGACGCCGGACAGGGCCCGGGTGCTTGGCGATCTGCATGGGGAGACAGAAGTCATCCGCATCGGAACCCATCTGTTGGAGCCGGGGATGGCCGTGCAGGAGCGCGCCCAATGAGTTTTCCCAACCTGTCCGCACTGTCAGTCCGCGAACGGGCCATTACGCTTTTCTTTCTGATACTGACCGCCGTCGGTGGGCTGGTCGCCTTTGATAGCCTCGGGCGTGCGGAAGACCCATCCTTCACAGTGCGTGTCATGGTCGTCTCTGCGGCATGGCCCGGCGCCACACCGCCGGAGCTTCGGGATCAGGTTGCTGAGCCGCTGGAGAAGGAGATCCAGCTGGTGCCGGATCTGGACCGCGTGGAGACCACCATTCGCCCTGGACGGCTGGATATGGTGATTGTTTTTGAGGACGCTACGCACAGCGATCGTCTTCCCGCGCTGTTCGACGATGTGCGCAAACGCATGCGTGATCAGGAGCGTCATCTTCCGGAGGGGGTGGTTGGCCCCATCGTCAATGACGATTTCTCGGACGTCTATTTCAGCCTGATCGCCGTGAGCGCCCCGGAACTGCCGATGCGTGAGGTCACGCGCGAGGCTGAGTCCATGCGTGATCGACTGCAACGGGTTGAGGGCGTGGAAAAGGCGCAGGTGCTGGGTGAGCGTCCGGAACGGGTCCATGTGGATTTTGACAACGATCGCCTGGCCAATCTGGGTATCGCCCCCACCGCCATTCATGAGGCCATTCGCAATCACAATCGTCTGACACCGGCGGGACGGCTCCATACCGACGGGCCCCGGGTGCACCTGCGTGTGGATTCGGACCTCAGCGATCCGCAGGATCTGGCGTCGGTGCCTATCCCGGTGGGGGAGCGTATCATCCGCCTGGGCGACGTGGCTGAAATCGAACAGGGCTACGAGGACCCACCCTCCTACATGATTCGCGCTCAGGGCGAGGACGCGGTGCTGCTGGGTGTGGTCATGGCCGAGGGCGAGAACGGTCTGGAGTTTGGTGAGCGTCTCCGCGACTTTGTAGCCGAAGAGCGCGAACATCTGCCGCTCGGCTTTGAGATGACGGTTCTGGCGGATCAGGCCGAGGCCATTGCCGGGGCAGTGAACCTGTTCCAGGTCAAGTTCCTGCTGGCTGTGGCCGTGGTGGTACTGGTCAGTATCCTGGCGATTGGGGTGCGCGCCGGTCTCATAGTGGGCATTGCCATCCCCCTGACCCTGGCGCTGACCTTCATGATCATGAAGACCATGGGTATGAGCCTGGACCGGATCACCCTGGGGGCTCTCATCATCGCGCTGGGGTTGCTGGTGGATGATGCCATCATCGCCATCGAGATGATGATCGTGAAGATGGAGGAGGGCTGGGATCGCGTCCGGGCGGCCACACACGCCTGGAATGTCACGGCTGCGCCGATGCTCTTCGGGACGCTGGTGACCGTGGCCGGGTTTGTGCCCATCGGGTTTGCCCAGTCCGGCGTGGGCGAGTACGCCGGCAACATTTTCTGGGTTCTGGCTATCTCCCTGCTGATGTCCTGGATCGTGGCTGTCACCTTCACGCCCTACCTGGGGGTTAAGCTGCTCCCTGAGGTGGCTGCCACTGGCGGGCACGACCAGGCGCTTTATCAGACACCGCTGTACCGGCGTCTGCGTCAGGTCATTGAGGTCTGCGTGCGTTACCGCAAAACGGTCGTTGCCGGAACCTTTGGCATTCTGGCGCTGAGCATTGCGGGGCTGGCCGGGCCGGTCCAGAAGCAGTTCTTCCCCGGGTCCGATCGACCGGAGGTGCTGGTGAGCGTTTTCCACCCGCAGGGCAGCGGCATCGAAGCGACGGATCAGACCACCCGTGAACTGGAAGCGATCCTCAACGAGCGTGATGACATCCGCAACGTCGCTGCTTACGTGGGCGCCGGTGCGCCACGCTTTTTCATCTCCGCCAACCCCGAGCAGCCTGACCCCTCCTTCGCCAAGATTGTGGCCGTTGCTGACGATGCCGATGCCCGTGACCGGGTCATGTCGGATCTGCAGCAACGTGTGGATGAGGGTGCCTTTCCTGAGGCCAGGGTGCGGGTCTGGCAGTTGCTTTACGGCCCTCCGGTGGAGTGGCCCCTGAGCTTTCGTGTTATGGGAGAGGATCCCGCGAAGTTACGCGAAATCGGCGAGGACGTGCGGCAGATCATGCTGGACAACCCCCATGTTCGCGATCCGCACGCGGAGTGGGGGGAGAGGACTCCGGCCCTTGGGCTGGATCTGGATTCCGAGCGTCTGGCACGCCTTGGGCTGACACCATCGGATGTGGCGCAGCAGCTGCAGATGCAGCTGGATGGCGTGCCCGTTACTCAGCTGCGCCAGGACATCCGCTCGGTGGATGTGCTGTTCCGTAATCGCGATGGTCAGACGACGGATCTCGAATCCCTTGAGCTGCGCACCCGTGACGGCAGCAAGGTACCGCTGGCCCAGCTGGGTGAGCTGGAAGTGGTTCATGAGGAGCCGGTGATCCGCCGCTACAACCGTGAAGCCTTCCTGGCCATGAATGCCGACATTGAAGGCGCACAGCCCAACGACGTGACCATGGCGGTCTGGGATTCCCTGGAGCCGCTGCGCGATGAGCTGCCGCGCGGGTATCGACTGGAGATCGGGGGGTCTGTCGAGCAGTCTGAGAAGGCCGACGCCTCCATCCAGAAACTGCAGCCTTTGATGGTAGCGCTGATGCTGATCTTCATCATGCTGCAGATGCGCTCGTTTGGTGGCACCTTCATTGTCGTGGCAACGGCACCACTGGGCGTGATCGGGGCCGTTCTGGCACTGCTGCTTTTCCAGCAGCCGTTCGGGTTCGTTGCGCTGCTGGGCCTGATCGGGCTGGCAGGCATTCTGATGCGCAACACGCTGATCCTCACCCAGCAGGTCTCGGATAACTTCCGGGATGGCTTCGATCCGCGCATGGCGGTAGTGGAAGCCGCTGTGCAGCGGGCGCGGCCCGTGGTGCTGACTGCTTTGGCCGCTGTGCTGGCCTTCGTACCGCTGACCCAGGACGGTTTCTGGGGGCCGCTGGCCTATGTGCTCATCGGCGGTGTTGCGGTGGGGACGCTCATCACGCTGCTGTTTGTACCGGCGCTGTATGCACTGTGGTTCCGGATCCGTGACTGATGGCCTGCTGACCCCCTCAGAAGCTGTTATTGAGGTCAGCCAGCATCGGCTCCAGGAAGTAGCCGAACAGGAACGCCACGGCCGAGGCGCTGCCGCCCATAAGCAGCGTCTCGAGTCCGGCCCGCCAGCGGTTCATCTGCAGAATGACGCCCTTGGCCCAGCCGATGGCGAACAGCGCCAGTGCGGCGAAGGCGAAGCTGGCGATGAAATACTCTGTGCCGGCGAAAAACGGCATCAGAAAAGGCACCAGTGGCACAGCGCCCACAGCCAGGAACATCAGAAACGTGGTCACCCCGGCCCGCCAGGGTGAAGGGCCCTGGAGGCTGTGGCCGAATTCCTCCTGGATCATGGTGTCGACCCAGAGCCGATGGTCGCTGGTTATGGTATCGACCACCTGTTCCAGAACCTGGCCTTCCAGACCCTTCATCCGGAAGATCTGACGGATCTCTTCCCGTTCGCCTTCGGGCTCGTTTTCAATATGGCGTTTTTCCTGGTTGCGCAGGCGTTCGCGGGCATCGTCGTCGCTTTTCACTGCCTGGTAGTTGCTCACACCCATGCTCAGTGCATCCGCCACAAGACTGGCAATACCCAGCACGAAGGCTACAACGCCGGGCAGTCCCGCCCCGGCCACGCTGGCCACGACCGCAATGGTGGTCACACAGCCATCGATGCCACCAAGGATGGAGTCGCGCAGGTAGCTGACCTCGTAGTCTCCATCCAGTCTGTTCTGAATGTCACTGGGGTGGTGACTGTGTTCCAGTTCAGGGGGCATGGAATCCTCACCGTGTTTTGGGTTACTGTCTGTCCGCATTACAGCACCGACATTACAACAGTATGTGGTAACAGGCGATACAACGAACGGAGAAAACAGATGTCCAGACAGATACCTGCAGTGGACCCGGAAGGGCTGCTCGAGTATTCCGTGGTGTTCAATGACCGCTCCCTGAATCATATGTCAAAGGAATTTCAGGGGGTTATGAATGATATTTCAACCACTCTGAAAGAGGTCTACCAAGCGGAGAACGTCATTGTGGTGCCCGGTGGTGGCAGTTATGGCATGGAAGCGGTGGCGCGGCAGTTCGCCCGTGATGAACGCGCCATGGTCATCCGCAACGGCTGGTTCAGCTACCGGTGGACCCAGATTTTTGAAATGGGCGGTATTCCGGCGGACAGTCGCGTCATGAAGGCCCGGCGCGTGAGCGATGAACACCAGGCGCCGTTTGTGCCGGCACCGATCGACGAGGTTGTCGCCGCCATCCACGAGTACCGTCCCGGTGTGCTGTTTGCCCCCCATGTTGAGACCTCCTCGGGCATGATCCTGCCGGATGACTATCTGCGCCAGGTGGCGGAAGCCGTCCATGCAGTGGGTGGGATCTTTGTGCTTGACTGCGTGGCCTCCGGCAACATCTGGGTGGACATGAAGCACATTGGTGTTGATGTGCTGATCAGCGCCCCCCAGAAAGGCTGGAGCGCTTCGCCCTGTGCCGGTCTCATCATGCTCAGCGGCAAAGGGCTGGAGCGGCTTGAACAGACCACCAGTGACAGTTTTGCCTGTGACCTGAAAAAGTGGCACAACATCATGCAGGCCTACGAGAAAGGCGGCCATGCCTACCACGCCACCATGCCCACGGACGCGCTGGCCACATTCCGGGATGCCATGAAGGAAACCGTTGCGGAAGGGCTCGACAGCGTACGTGAAAGCCAGTGGGAGCTGGGCATCCGAGTGCGGGAACTCTTCGGCTCAAAGGGCTTCACCAGTGTGGCTGGCGAGGGCTATCAGGCGCCGGGCGTGGTTGTGCTGTACACCGATGATGACGGACTGCACAGCGGTAAGTCGTTCATCGCCGAAGGCATGCAGACCGCCGCGGGTGTGCCTTTGATGTGCGATGAACCGGAGAATTTCAAGACCTTCCGCATCGGGCTGTTCGGATTGGATAAGCTGCGCAACATTCCACGCACGGTAGACAATCTGGAGCAGGTTCTGGCCAGGATGGAATAGGTGCCGGGTGAGAGGCGGTCAGACCGCCTCTCCCGCGACAATGCGCGTAAAGCGTTGCAGCAGCGAGTGCGCCTCCGGTGCGTCTGTGACCGCATCGTGCAGCGCCTTTGGCGACAGATTCTCACTTTCCAGCTCATCCTGAAGCGCATCAATGTAGGCATGCATGACGGTCTCGGAAAACTCCGGGTGGAACTGCAGGCCCCAGGCACTGTCACCCCAGCGGAAGGCCTGATTGGGTTCCATATCGCTGTGGCCCAGGTGCACCGCGCCCTCCGGCAGCTGCAGAACGGACTGTGAGTGGGTGAGCTGGCCGGGGAAGGTCTGGGGCAGGCCGCTGAGCAGCACATCCTGTGCGGCTTCTGCGGTCAGTTCAATCTGACGCGTGCCGATTTCGCGCCCTTCGGGATGATTGCCCACCAACCCGCCAAGCGCGTGCGCCAGCAGCTGATGGCCGTAACAGATCCCAAGGACGGGCGTCCCCCTGTCGACGACCTCTTTGAGCCAGGCGGCTGTTGACTCACTCCAGTGTTCGCCATCAGTTACCATGGCGGGTGAGCCGGTGACCAATACGCCATCCCAGTGCTCGGGTGAGCCCGGATCCTCGCCTTCGAAGACATTGCAGACCGTGATGTCAGCCCCGTCGCCCAGCCCTGCCCGGAACCAGTGCTCGAAATCCTCATGGGACTGGCGGATGGGAGGCAGCGTGTAACCGGTTTTGATGATGACGAGTCTGGGCATGGTGTGGCTCTTCAGGGCGGTATCAGCGTCCAATGGTATCCATTGAGTGGGTGGGGTCAACTCTTGCCAGTCGGGCACTGGCCGATCACAATCACAGGATCGACAAAAAACAAGGAAGGAAACCATCATGATGAAACGACAGCTTACCGCACTGCTGATTGCCTTTATGATGCTGGCAGCCCAGCCTGTTTTCGCGGATGATCTGACCGATGAACAGATCGAAGGCTTTATCGCCACCCTGTCCGAGCTGGACCAGCTGGCCGAGCGCTATGATGACATGGAAGAGCTTGAAGACATGGCTGACGAACAGCGCGATGCCACCGAAGGCGGTGAGTTCAATCCGCTGAGTATGGCGGTCCGGGAAATGCGTGGTCACGAAATCCATGACGAGTTTGCTGCAGTGGTGTCATCCCACGGTTTCTCTGATCCGGACACCTGGGCAAGCACAGGGGATCGCATTATCCGGGCCATGATGGCCATGGAAATGCAGCAGCAGGGCCATGGTGACATGCGTCAGGAGATGGAAGAGGCGATGGCGCAGATGGAAGACAATCCGAATGTGTCTGAACAGCAGCGCCAGCAGATGCGCCAGCAGATGGAGCAGGCCGTACAGGGCATGGAGGCGATGGCGGATGCGCCGCAGGCCGATATTGAAGCCGTACGGCCCCATGCGGAGGCACTGCGGCGTCAGATGCAGGAGTGATTCCGTCCGGGAAGGGCGCCACCCGATGCGCTACAATGGCGCCTGTAATGGATGCTTCTATGGCTTTGGAGAGGTGAGGTTTTGATTCGAGTGCTGTTGGTCGATGACCATGATCTCGTGCGCGCAGGCATCAGCCGCATGCTCTCGGACGACGAGGACATCCAGGTGGTTGATCAGGCGGAATCCGGTGAGCAGGCCGTTGAGAAGTGCCGTCGGGATCCGCCCGATGTGGTGCTGATGGATCTGCGGATGCCCGGTATCGGTGGTCTGGAGGCCATACGACGGATACTGCGCATCGATGATGGCATCCGCATCATTGCGGTGACGGCCTGCGCCGATGATCCTTACCCGACACGGGTCATGCAGGCCGGTGCCCACGCCTACATCACCAAGGGTGCGGATATGGATGAAATGCTGCGTGCAGTGCGTCGAGCCGCGCTGGGCCAGCGCTACATCAGTCCGGAAATCGCCCAGAAGATGGCCCTGAGCAGCTTTGGGGACTCAGAGGAAGGCCATGGCGCCTTTGATGAACTCTCCGAGCGGGAACTGCAGATTGCCATGATGATTGTTCAGTGCCAGAAGGTGCAGGATATTTCCGACAAGCTCTGCCTGAGCCCCAAAACCGTCAATACCTACCGGTACCGCATTTTTGAAAAGCTCGGTATTGAAAGCGATGTGGAACTGACCCTCAAGGCGGTGAAATTCGGCATCCTGGACGCAGATGAAGTCTGAGCAGACCCCGGCCCCGGAATTTGACCACAAAGCCTTCCTCAAGCAGGTGACTGAACGCCCTGGCGTGTACCGCATGTACAATGCCGATGGCGATATTCTCTATATCGGCAAGGCGAAAAACCTCAAAAAGCGCCTTTCCAGCTATTTCCGCAATCAGGGGCAGGCGATCAAGACCCGTTCACTGGTCAGCCGGATCGCCAGTATCGAGGTGACGGTCACAGCCAGCGAGACAGAAGCGCTGCTGCTTGAGCAGAACCTGATCAAGGAACAGCGTCCGCCCTACAACATTCTGCTGCGTGACGATAAGTCCTATCCCTACATCTATCTTTCCAGTCACCGGGATTTCCCTTCGCTGACCTTCAAGCGGGGGCGGAACAAGCGTGACAGAGGCACCTATTTCGGGCCATTCCCCAGTGGCGGGGCCGTACGGGAGAGCCTGAACATCCTCCAGAAGGTGTTCCGGATCCGTCAGTGCGATGACAGCTATTTCAGCAACCGGGATCGCCCCTGCCTGCAGTACCAGATCAACCGCTGCACCGCGCCCTGTGTGGGCTACATATCGCCCGAGGACTATCAGGCGGACATCCGCCGCGCCAGCCTGTTTCTGCGCGGCAAGAACCCGGAGGTGCTGGATGAGCTGATTGACGCCATGCAGAAAGCGGCGGCGAACCTCGAGTATGAAAAAGCGGCGGAATACCGGGATCGGATCAACTACCTGCGTCATGTCCAGGAGCAGCAGGCCATAGAAGGGGGCAGCGCCGAAGTGGATGTGGTGGCGCTGGCCCAGGAGGCGGGAGTCGTCTGTGTGGTCGTGATCTTTGTCCGTGGAGGGCGGGTGCTGGGAACCCGCCATTACTTTCCCCGACTTTCCATGGACCAGAGCGAGGACGAGCTGCTCACCGCCTTCATCGGTCAGTACTATCTGGGCAATGATAACCCGAGGGAAATCCCAAAGGAGATCGTCGTTCCCCGGGAACTGCCGGATCAGGAACTGCTGGGAAGTGCCCTGAGCGAACAGGGTGGGCGCGGAACACGGGTGCGCCACAACGTGCGTGATGAACGGCGGCGCTGGCTGGAGATGGCGCAGACCAATGCCGAACAGACCCTGCGTACCCACCTGGCAAGCAAGGAGACGGTCTACAAGCGCCTTCTGGCGCTGCGGGAACTGCTGGAGTTGGATGATACCCCCTCGCGCATGGAGTGTTTCGACATCAGTCACAGCCAGGGCGAGAGCACGGTTGCCTCCTGTGTGGTGTTTGATGAGAATGGGCCACTCAAGAGTGATTACCGGATCTACAACATCGAGGATGTGCAGGCCGGTGACGATTACGCGGCCATGCGCCAGGTGCTCACCCGTCGTTTCCGCCGGGTCAGGGCCGGGGAGGGCAAGCGCCCGGATCTGGTGTTCATTGACGGGGGCAAGGGTCAGCTCAATGTGGCCCGGGAAGTGTTCGAGGAACTCGCCATTGAGGGTATTACCCTGATCGGCGTGGCCAAGGGTGCGACACGCAAGGCCGGGATGGAACAGCTGGTGGATGCACTGACGGATTCAACCTTCCGGGTTCCGCCGGATTCACCGGCACTGCACCTGATCCAGCATATACGGGATGAGGCGCACCGCTTTGCGATTACCGGACACCGGCAGCGCCGGGACAAGAAGCGCAGTCAGTCCACCCTGGAGGGGATTCCGGGCGTGGGGGCCAAAAGACGCAAAGACCTGATAAACTATTTCGGTGGCCTTCAGGAAATCAGTAAGGCCAGCACGGAAGAAATCGCCAAAGTGCGGGGCGTCAGTCGGCAACTGGCCGAATCCATTTACGCGGCACTGCATAATGAGTAGCTCATGAATCTACCCAACATACTGACGTTCTCACGCATCGTCATGATCCCGGCCTTTGTGCTGGTGTTTTTCCTCCCGTTCCAGTGGTCCTATATGGCCAGTGCCATCATCTTCGCGCTGGCGGCAGTGACGGACTGGCTCGACGGCTATCTGGCAAGGAAACTGGATCAGTCCACGCCCCTCGGCGCCTTTCTGGACCCGGTTGCGGACAAGCTCATGGTGGCGGTGGCGCTTACCGTGCTGATCCATGATTACGGCTCACTGCTGCTGACGGTCCCGGCGATTGTGATCATCGGTCGGGAGATCGTGATTTCCGCCCTGCGTGAATGGATGGCGGAGATGGGCAAGCGCGCCAGTGTGGCGGTATCGTTCATCGGCAAGGTCAAGACAGGGTGCCAGATGGTGGCGATTGTGCTGTTGCTGGCCTATCCCCAGGGTGAGCCCATAGCCACGCTGGGACTGGTGGTGTTGGCTGTGGCCGCGCTGCTGACGCTGTGGTCCATGTGCGTTTACATGAACGCGGCCCGCCTTGAACTGAGCGACGACTGAGTAGCCAATGGATTTCTTTGAGCATCAGGAACGTGCCAGAAAACAGACCCACAAACTCATCGTGCTCTTTCTGCTGGCGGTGCTTGCCATCATGGCTACCGTCAGCCTGCTGATTCTCGCCGCGCTGACCTATGGCGATACGACTGCGGGAGAGCCCCCACCCAACATTTTCTCTGCTGATTTTCTCTGGGCACACGTGGATGTACTGCTTGTGATCGCCCTGGTCACTGGGGGCCTGATCGGGGTGGCCAGCCTGGTTCGCAGCCAGAAACTCAGTGCCGGGGGCAGTGTGGTGGCCAGGGAAATGGGCGGCACACCGGTGGAGCCGGACACCCGTGATCCACTCAAACGCCGCTACCGCAACGTCGTGGAGGAAATGGCGATTGCCTCCGGTGTGCCGGTCCCCGACATCTATGTGCTGGAGCAGGAGTCGGGCATCAATGCGTTCGCGGCCGGTTACTCCACTTCGGACGCTGCCGTGGCGGTTACCCGGGGCACTCTTGAGAATCTGAACCGTGAAGAGCTCAAGGGCGTGGTGGCCCATGAATTCTCCCATATCCTGAATGGGGACATGCGCCTCAACATCCGCCTCATGGGCATACTGTTCGGCATACTGGGTCTGGCCATTGTGGGTCGGCTGCTGATGCACTCCGGCGCCTTCTCGCGCAATCGCAACGCCGGCGGGGTTGTCATGGTTGGGCTGGCCATCATGCTGATTGGCTACATCGGTGTTTTCTTCGGACGCTGGATCAAGGCGTCCGTTTCCCGTCAGCGTGAATACCTGGCCGATGCCTCAGCCGTCCAGTTCACCCGCAACCCCCAGGGTATCGGGGGTGCGCTGAAAAAGATCGCTGCGGCACAGAACGGTTCCGTGATGGAGAAAGACGCCGAGGAAGTGGGGCATATGCTGTTCTCCAGCGGCTTCAGTGCGCAGATGCTGGCGACCCACCCGCCCCTTGAGGAGCGTATACGGGCCTTGGGCCTTTCCCTTGAAGCCGGGGATCTGGAAAAGGCCCGGGATGACATGCAGCGCCACCAGCAGAGCCAGAAAGCGCAGAGGGAGGAGGGCGCCTCCAAGGCCCAGAGCGGCTCCGGACCTATGGATCTGGGCGACGTTATGGATCAGATCGGGCAGCCCGGGATGCAGCAGATTCTCTCAGCGGCGCTTCTGGCCTCGGCCCTGCCGCAGGCACTGGAGCGCGCGGCTCACTCGGAAGAATGGGCGCCAGAGCTGGTGTGTGCCCTGGTTCTGTCCGACGAGTCAGGCATCCGTGAGCGTCAGCTGGAAATGATCCTGGAGAGCATGGGATCGGACAGTGAGAAACA
>LKMJ01005799.1_pt1 | contig 11658 bp, 12 predicted proteins | sample 643391 | NCBI WGS metagenome assembly LKMJ01 (sample SAMN04112250, study PRJNA286221) | soda lake metagenome | biome: soda lake; feature: Kulunda Steppe; material: water; isolation source: sample PL-Br10 brine of Picturesque Lake | place: Russia: Kulunda steppe | collected 2010-07
ATAGCTGGCCCGACCAACAGGACTTTCAGTGCCAGCCGTCTCCCCTTGAGTGAGGCAACGGTGTGTCGACGTAGGATACCGACACGCCCGCGCTTCACTGCTACATACTGAGCGATTGCTCGACGCGGGCGGTGAGCTTCCGAGATGCCCGTCGGCGTGCGTTGCTTGTGCGCTTTGATACTGTCCACAATTGTACTATATATACAATACTTCAGCATTGGTTGTGCTCGCTATCCACAATACAAAACTGCCCAGAAGCTGATGGATGCCAAATAAACACTCATCTAACCGCATTAGGGCCGGAAAGTGCTATTTGACTCATTATGGCAGTTCTCTGTATTGGGTAAAACACACAATACTTATTACGCTAAGCGATGTGAGTAGTAGTATGGCAGTACAAAACCAGATGCTGAATCAGTTCGATTACGACTGGGCCTACTCCTCGCAGGTCTCCATCCTCTTTGGGATTTTCGCGGTGGTTGCGGCGGTTGGGTGGATGGTCAGTATGATGTTGACGGCGATCCACCTGTTCGCGCTTCCGGCGATCCCGGCTGGCTCCGAGGCGCTCACCCAGGGCAGTATCGCCGTGATCACGAGTCCATGGGCCTACGTGCTCGGGATTCCGCTGGCCACCTTCGGGGCGATCTACTATCTGGCGACGCTTGGGCTGACGCTGTGGTGGTTCGATACGCGTCACCCACTGATCGTCAAGATCCTGACGCCGATGACTGCCTCGGGTGTGCTGTTCTCAGTGTACTTCGTCTACCTGCAGTTGGGCGTTATCGGTGAGATCTGCCCGTTCTGTATGGTTTCGGCGTCGGCGACAGTCATCCTGTTCGGTCTTGAGTTGGGCATTCTTCGACTGAGCGACACCCCGTCGCTTTCGGAGATGATCACTGATTTCGGTGGCGTCGTAACCGAGACGAACTACGCGGTCGTGGCGATCCCGGTGCTTGTCGGCGCGCTCACCGTTGTCGGGATGTTTGTCATTCCGCAGCTACCAATGCCCGAAGTCATTCCGTTCATCGATTAGGCTCGGGGAGGCTATTTTTTACTCTCGACGAACGATCCTCATCAAAAATAGCAGCTACTTTTTCGGCGGTGTTATTCCAGCGTCGAGGCGATCTCGTCTCGAAGCTCCCGAATGCTTTCGGCGTCGTAGTCGAGTGTCTCGTCGCCGACCGACAGCGAAAGCACTCCGCTGTCGTCGGCTGAGCCGAGCGATTCAACCGGCGCGACGCCTTCGAACGCCTCACGGACCGCCTCGGGGTCGGTCGTCTCGACGAGTACTCGACCGGGCGTTTCGTCGAACAGTTCGATCACGCTGCCGACTTCCACTGTTGTACCTGCATCTTCTGTAACCAGTTCCGCCAGCGAAACCGCCAGCCCGCCGTGACTCACGTCGTGGGTGGCGAGCGTCGAGTCCTGGTTGGCGACCGCCGCAACCGTCTCGACGAGTTCGCGCGGATTTGCTGGCAGAGCCGGGAACGCATCGCTGCCGCCCGCGTGGGCAAGATACTCCGAGCCGCCGAGTGCGTCGCCGGCGCGCCCGACAACCAGCAGTTCGCCCTCGCCCGACAGTGCGGCTGGTGGAGCATCGTAGCCTGTTTTCGAACCAACCATCGCCAGCGTTGGCGTCGGTGGAATCGGGCCGGTTGCCGAGTCGTTGTACAGCGAGACGTTGCCACCGACCACTGGCGTCGAGAGCGCCGCACACATCTCAGCCAGCCCGTCGACAATCGCTTTGAACCCGCCGTACACATCGGGTTTCTCTGGGTTGCCGCCGTTGAGACAGTCGACTGCCGAAAGCGGGAGTGCGCCTTTGGCCGCGATGTTGGTCGCATTTTCGAGTGCGACTGCTTGTGCACCCTCAAAAGGAGCTGCTGTCGTCCAGTTGGGGTTGGCTCCCGACGAAAAGGCGAGGCCGGTTCCTGCACCGGTTGTATCATCGCCGTCGCCGCTGGTCTCACGGATCGCCATGATCGCGGCGTCGTCACCGGGTTTGAGTGCGGTTCTGAGGCCGACCTCATGATCGTACTGTCGGTATACCCACCGTTTCGAGGCGGTGTTCGGAGTGGCCACGACGGCCTCGAACGCCTCGGTGAGATCCGCATCGGGCAGCTCGCGGTCCGGCTGGGCTGGCTCGACGGCGTCGAGATCGTTCATCGGCGCGCCTTCGGCGAGGAACTCGGGGTCGACATCGACGACAGTTTCTCCGTCGAACGTACAGACGTAGTTGCCCTCTCGGACTTCGCCGATAACCGAACAGCCGAGATCGAACCGATCGGCGATTTCGGCGACGCGCTCGGTGTCTTCGGGCGCGATTTCGTAACACATGCGCTCTTGGGACTCCGCAAGGAGGATCTCCAAGGCGTTCATGTTCGGCTCGCGCTGGTGGACGCAGTCGAGTTCGATTGCTGCGCCGAAACCACCCTTGGCGACCAGCTCAGAGGATGCTCCGCCGAGGCCGGCTGCGCCCAGATCCCGAGCCGACTGGATCAGGTTTTCGTCGAGTAGCTGTTCGTTGGCTTCGATCAGCCGTTTTTCGGCGTACGGATCGCCGACTTGGACGGCGGGTCGGTCCTCGGTTTCGGCGTCTTCAGCCAGATCCTCGCTGGCGAACGAGGCTCCACCGAGCCCGTCGCGCCCGGTGGCGTTGCCCACAAGGACGAGTTTGTTGCCCGCCTTTTGGGCCTCGGCGGTGACCAGTCGTTCGTCGTTTGTCAGGCCGACACAGGCGACGTTCACCAGTGGGTTGCCGATGTAATCCTCGTGGAACTCGACGCTGCCCGTGACAGTAGGCACACCAATCGAGTTGCCGTAGTTCGAGATTCCCTCGACGACACCCTCAAAGAGATACTGCGAGTGTTCGCGGTCGAACGGACCAAAGTAGAGGCTGTCGGCCAGTGCGATTGGGTAGGCTCCCATCGACATCGTATCCCGAACGATGCCACCGACACCGGTCGCCGCCCCATCGAACGGATCGACGTAGCTCGGGTGGTTGTGGCTCTCGATGCCGAGGGTGATGTAGGTATCCGAGTAGTCGGCAGCCTCGCGGTCGTCGAGCGAGCTTTCGGCAGCCTCCGGCGAGGGGACGGCGACGACCGCCGCATCGTCGCCCGGCCCAATAACGACTTGGGTGCCCTCGCTGTCGAACGCGCTGAGAAGTGGTCGGGATGATCGGTACGCACAGTGCTCGCTCCAGAGGTTTTCGAAGAGCGTCGACTCCGCCGGCGTGGGCTCGCGGCCCAACTCCTCGACAATAAGCTGGTGGTCGGACTCCGGGAGACTCATTCAGTCTTCTCTTCAAAATCACCGGCTTAATCTCTTTCCATGTGACTGACCGCGCTCGCCGACCGAGCCAACTACACACCAGTAGTCACCCACTTACAAAGACAGACCACCGCAGGATGATCCGATAGCTCTTTGGACCATACTCCATATACGTCCGGATATGAACGAGTACATCAAATGGGGCGGCACGGGAATCGCACTCGCTGTCGCCGGCGCGGCCATTATCGCCTCAGAGGTCCAAGCAGGCATCGCATCGGGCGATATGCTGATGGTTACCTACGGCGTCGCGGTCTTCATTGCAACGCTGATCACAATCGCGATTATTGCCCCGAGCTTCCGGAAAGATCCCGAGCCGATCGAGCACGACTGAGTGGCTTTATTACTGACCCGTTTTTGTAGTCGACCGTGTTAACGGTCGAGCTTCACGCCCACTCGGCACTCTCGCATGACGGCCGCGATCCCGTCGAGCTCCTGCTCGAACAGGCTGCCGCCGTGGGCCTCGACGCGCTGGCGATTACCGACCACGACGAGATCGACGCCTCGATCGCGGCTGCCGAACAGGCCGCCGACCACGGGCTTGTCGGCATTGTCGGCATGGAGGTATCGAGCGCGGCGGGCCACATTCTTGCGTTCGGTATCGACGAGCTGGTCCCGCCTGGTCTCTCGTACGACGAAACGCTCGAACGCATCCACGATCAAGGTGGCATCGCGGTTATCCCGCATCCGTTCCAGAAATCCCGCCACGGTGTCGCCCCGCACATCACCGACGACCAACTGGCGAGCGCGGACGCCATTGAAGTGTACAACTCCCGGCTGTTTACTGGGCGAGCGAACCGCCAAGCAGAACGGTTTGCGATCGAACGCGGACTACCGATGACCGCCGGCAGCGATGCGCACATCTCGGAGATGGTCGGCCAAGCGGTCACCGAAGTCGGGGTCAACGAGCGGTCGGCTGAGGCCATCCTAAGTGCGATCCGCCACGGTCGAACCAGCGTGATCGGCCACCGAACGCCGTGGCATATCAGCCTTCGGCAGTTCGGCGGCGGCGCGAAACGCCGGATTGGTCGCGCACTCGACTCATTGTTTTAGGTATGAGCCAACCATCACTCCGTGGAACGTCGGCCCAGATCGTTCGCGAGACGCTTTCGGCTGGCGATCCGCTTCCCGGATCGAGTGGTCGTGGCCCCGCTGAGATGGGTGGCTTCGGCGGCTGCGTCGACAATCGACTCGTCCGCGACGTGCTGGGTCGACAGCCAGTCTACAGCGAACGCGACGCGGTCGATCCCACCGTCGAGAGTGCGTGGGCGTTCTCGCCCGGCGATCTCGCCGACCCAGTGGTCGTCCCGCCCGGCGCAGTCCGAACCACCGACGGCGATAGCCAGCGACTAACGCTGCCCAAACCCCCGGTCGACAATCCGTCGAGCGCACAAAGAGCAGTTAGTAAGGCCCTAACTGGTGCGTTGGGACTCGACGGTGAGACGGCGTCGGCTGGCACAGCCGTCGCCTTTTCAGGCGGCATTGACAGCGCGCTCGTGGCGGCTGGGCTGCCCGAAGCACCCTTATATGTAATCGGCTTCGAGGGAAGCCACGACATCGTCGCCGCCCGCGAAGCCGCAGACGCCATGGATCGGAGCGACAATCTCACCGTCATCAACTTGGACCACGAGACGCTTCGGGAGGCAGTTCCTCGCGTCGCAGCGGCAATCAACCGCACGAACCCGATGGATGTCTCGATTGCGTTGCCCCTGTTGCTTGTCGCCGAGCGCGTCCGCGAGGATGGCTACGACCGGCTCGCCTTGGGCCAAGGAGCCGACGAGTTATTCGGTGGCTACTCGAAAGTCGTCAATCCCGCTTCGGACCACCGCGTCGAGGCGGAGACGGTTCGAGAGGCGGTCACCGAGACGATGACGACGCTACCCGAGCAGCTCGAACGCGATGTGTGTGGGCTGCAGGCGGTCGGCGTCGAGCCGGTGACACCCTTCCTGCAGGACCGCGTAGTCGACGCTTCGCTCCGATTGCCGGGCGAGCTACTGGCGAGCGAGACCGAGCGAAAAATCGCCTTGCGAGCGTTCGCGCGCGACGAGGATGTGCTTGCCGAGTCAGTGGCCTCGACTGATAAAAAGGCCGTCCAGTACGGCAGCTACGTGAGTCGAGAGCTCGACCGACTGGCTCGGCAGGCCGGCTACAAACGACGAATGGACGACCACGTTGGGCAGTACATTCGGTCGCTGATCGACTGACCGTCGCTACACCTCCATTGCGCCGACTGCCGCAATCGCCTCACAGCCGATAGCCACCGTATCGGCGTCGAGATCGCTCGCCTGTAGCTCCTCGACGGTGTACCACTCCCAAACCTCGGCGGTGGCTTCTCCGTCTTTGGGTTCGATTTCGCGGCTCTCGACGCTCGCAAAATAGATGTGGTCGATGTGCTGGTGGCCGACTGTCCCGTCCGGATGAACGTTGATATCGTACAGCATCATATGCGCTGGCTGTGGCAACACCTTGCCGGCTGGGGCGTCGATATTGGCGGTCTCACGGATCAGCTGTGGGTCGAGTCCGGTTTCTTCACGGACTTCGCGGATTCCGGCCTCGTGTGGGAGCTCATCGCGGTCGACGTGGCCTCCCGGAGGAATGCGAATGCCGAGCCGATCGTGGTGGTGCAGCGCGGTTGCCCCGTCGTTGACAATGTAGACCGTCGAGGTGAAATGTCGTGTTGTCTCCATACCGATGGCTATCGGCTGAGGGACTTTCGTCTTCCGGGACAGAAAAACAACTCCGGGTTAGGCCAACCCGTGTTGCTGGTCGGCCTCAAGCAGCTCGTGATACCGGTTTCGAATGGTGACCTCGGAGATGTTGGCAACCTCGCTGACTTGGCTTTGGGTCACCTTCTGGTTGGTGAGCAACGAGGCAGCATAGATCGCTGCCGCAGCGAGGCCGACGGGCGATTTGCCGCTGTGGACGCCCTTGGATTTGGCCGTCGACAGCAGCTCGCGGGCCCGTCTTTCGGCCTCCTCGGAGAGATCCAGATCCGAAGCAAAGCGCGGGACGTACTGCTCGGGGTCGGCTGGCTTGATCTCCAAGGAGAGCTCACGGGCGATGTACCGGTAGGTGCGGGCGATTTCGTCCTTCTCGACCCGCGATACCGCCGTGAGCTCGTCGAGACTCCGAGGCGTGCCGGCCTGTCGGGCGGCGGCGTACAGCGAGGCCGTCGAGACCCCCTCGATGGATCGACCAGGCAACAGGTCTTCGTCGAGTGCGCGACGGTAGATGACCGAGGCGGTCTCTCTGACGTTGTCAGGCAGTCCGAGTGCGCTCGCCATGCGGTCGATCTCGCCGAGTGCCTGCTTGAGGTTGCGCTCTTTGCTGTCGCGGGTTCGGAACCGCTCGTTCCACGTTCGGAGTCGCTGCATTTTCTGGCGTTGCCGCGACGACAGCGATTTGCCGTAGGCATCGCGGTCCTGCCAGCCGATGTTCGTACTCAGGCCCTTGTCGTGCATCATCTTCGTTGTCGGCGCGCCGACTCTGGATTTCTGGTCTTTCTCGGCGCTGTCGAAGGCGCGCCACTCGGGGCCGTGATCTATTTCGTCCTCTTGGACGACGAGCCCACAGTCTCGACACACCGTCTCACCGTGTTCGGTGTCGGTTGCGAGGTGGCCGTCGCATTCTGGACAGCGAAGCTCTTCGTCCGAGCGTGCTGATCGCTCGGGAGACCGCTCGCGCTGTCGGGTGTGCTCGTCGGTAAACGCACGGACGTTGTCAGTCATGATTGGGTGGTGGGACAGATAGCTCTCGTCTTCGATTGTCTCCACTATTGTAGACGGACCAGAGTAACTTAATGATATCCCAAAAAATCATCTCGAAACGCCAAGAAAAATGTACGACGGCGTCGAGGTATAAACCATGATCAATAACCCCTGCCACGTCGGGTGGTTTTACGTTTGGGGAACGAACGACTCTATTTAATTATTATGTGACTAACCGCGCTAGTTTGTACAGGTTGTCGAGGTAGTCAGCTAGGCTGATCGGTTACGATGACTAGTCAGCCAATCGGTCGTGTGCGGTGGATCGAAACCCTTACTCACCGGCCGCAACTGGTTGTCTATATGAGCGATTCGCCCGTCGATCCCGGTGACGTTCGTCACGTTGCCGAACTCGCCCGTGTGGATCTCGCTGACGACGAAGTCGACGAGTTCACCGAGCAGTTCGCCGATATTCTGACGTACTTCGAGGCCCTCGATGAGGTGCCCGAAGTAGATGCCGAGCCCGAATTAGTTAACGTCATGCGTAGCGACGATGTTCAGAGAGGACTCAGCCAACAGGAGGCCCTCCAGAACGCCCCCGAAACCGAAGACGGCTTTTTCAAAGGACCCAGCGTCTCATGAGCGATCCACACAACGCCTTTATTACCGAACTCGACGGCGACGCTGTCGACGAGCAGACAGCTGACGACGGCCCGCTGGCTGGCAAAACCATCGCCATTAAAGACAACATCTCGACTGAGGGCGTCCGGACGACCTGTGGGTCGGCGATGTTGGCCGACTACGTCCCGCCGTACAACGCGACTGTCGTCGAGCGCGTCTTCGAGGCCGGCGCACAGGTTGTCGGCAAAACCAATATGGACGAGTTCGGAATGGGTGGGACCACCGAAACCTCGGCGTTCGGCGCAACCGAAAACCCACTCGCAACCAACCATGCACCGGGTGGCTCTTCGGGCGGCTCGGCTGCCGCCGTTGCCGCCGGCGAGGCCGATCTCGCACTCGGTACTGACACCGGTGGTTCGGTCCGGAACCCCGCGGCGTTCTGTGGCGTTGTCGGCATCAAACCAACTTATGGGCTTGTTTCGCGCTACGGCATCGTCGCCTACGCCAATAGCCTCGAACAGGTCGGCCCGCTTGCCAACACGGTCGAGGAGGCCGCGCTCCTGTTGGACGTGATCGCTGGGTCTGATCCCAACGACGCAACAACCAACGACGGCGGCGACGGCTCGAACTACGCCGACGCCGCCGATGGCGACATCGAGGGCCTAACCATCGGTGTTATCACGGATCTCATCGAGGGAGCTGACGACGACGTTGTCACGGTCTTCAACGAGTCGCTCGACGACCTTGAGGCGCAGGGCGCAGAGATCACCGACGTCTCGCTTGACTCGCTCGAACACGCAGTTCAGGCCTACTACGTGATTGCGATGTCCGAGGCCTCCTCGAATCTCGCCCGATTCGACGGCGTGCGGTACGGCCCTTCGGTCGAGGCCGACGGCAACTGGAACGACACGTTTGCCGCCGTCCGGGAAGAGGGGTTCGGCCCGGAAGTTAAACGCCGCATACTGTTGGGCACCTATGCGTTATCCGCTGGCTACCACGACAAATACTATAAAAAAGCCCAAGACGCTCGCGCGTGGGTCAAACAGGATTTCGACGAGGCTTTTGAGTCGGTCGACGTGTTGGCCTCGCCCACGATGCCCGTCACCCCGCCCGCCCTCGGTGAGAGTCTCGACGACCCACTCCAGTTGTATCTGATGGACGCCAACACCGTCCCCGTCAATCTCGCCAACCTGCCGGCGATCTCGGTGCCGGCGGGCGATGTCGAGGGGCTTCCTGTTGGCCTCCAGCTTATCGGCCCGAAGTTCGGCGAAGCAACGATTATTCGGGCAGCCAGCGCGGCAGAACAGTAGACTCAGAGTTTGTTCGTTGCCTCTTCGATTGCGTCGGCGTCAACGAAGACGACAACGTGATCGCCGGGATAAATCTCTGTATCTCCCCGCGGTGTGACGAACTGCCGGTTTCGGGTGATCGCGCCGATAATGACGCCGTCCGGGAGATCGGCAGTCGAGTCTTTGATCATTCGGTTGGCCAACACACTGCTGTCGGCGATCTCGATCTCGATGACTTCGGCTTTGTCGCTTTCGATGAGCGCGATGTTTTCTGCGCCGCCGGTCTGGGTAAGTCGAGTAATCTCCTCGGCGACGACATCCCGGGGATTGATCGCCACGTCGACGCCAACGGCCTCGAACAGCTCGACGTAGGTCGGTGTATCGATGACGGCGACCGTGCGATCTACGCCGAGTCGGTTGGCCAGAAGTGAGACCAAGAGGTTCTTTTCGTCGCTGGTGATCGCCGAGACAACGACATCAGCGTCGCCGATATGTTCGCGTTCGAGAAACGCGATATCAGTGGCATCCGACTCCATCACCGTCGTCCGTGGGAGCTCTTCGGCGATCTCGCGGGCTCGTTCGGAATCCTGTTCGATCAGCCGGGGTTTGAATCCTCGCTCGCCGAGCAGCCGGGCGACATTGTAGCCGACCTCGCTGCCGCCGACGATGGCGACCTCCTCGCTGGCACCCGGCGAGTGGTCGACCGACAGCGAATCGGAAAACGTCCGGACGCTTTCGGTGCTGCCGATGACGACCAGCCGGTCGCCGCCCCGAATCAGTGTCGTTCCGGTCGGGATCAGCACGTCACCGTTTCTGATGATCGCCGCAAACGTCAACGAATCGTAGCGGTCGGCGTCCTCGACGGTCTGGTTGGCGACTGGACACGCCTTGCTGATCTCGAATTCAGCCATCTGGACGCTGCCGCCGGCAAACGAATCCACATCGACCGAGGCAGGCAGCCCGATCACGTCGACGATGGATTTAGCCGCCAGCAGGTCGGTACACACCATATCATCGACGCCGAACGCACGAGTGCCACGCTGCCAGGTGTGTAGATACTTTCGGTGTTTGATGCGGGCGATGGTGAACGTCTCGGTGAGCGCCGAGACCGTCGAGCAGGCGACGATATTGGTTTCGTCGTCGTCGGTGCTGGCGATCACCATCTCAGCCGCATCGATGCCGGCCTCGTCGAGCGTTGCCGGGTCGGTGCCGTCGCCCGTGACCGTGAGCACGTCGTGGGCGTAGGCGAGCTCTTCGGCGCGCTCTTTGCGGCTTTCGATAATCGTGATCTTGTGATCGTCAGCGAGATCTGCCGCGATGCTTTCGCCGACCTCGCCAGCCCCGATAATCATAATATCCATACCGCGGCTAGACTCCTGGTCACGGTTGACCCAACTGCCGATGGCGCGTTTGGCACTGCTGATTCGGTGTCGGCTCATGGCTCAGAGATACTCCGAATCAACGCGAACTGAAAACTCGACGGCCCGTCGTCGCCCCTCGACATCGTTGACTGCACGCTGGACAACGCGCTCGGCTTCGTTTTTAATAAGTGGAATCACCTTTTTGAGCACCCAGCCCATCGAGACGAGGCTGGGGAGATTCACCGCGCTGCTGTCTGCGGAGTCGGGATCGAAATCGATCCGCAGCGAAACGTCACAGGCGACGCTCACGTCGTCGGGCGCGTTGGCTGGGACGGTCTCTCGACGGTCGATTTTCCAGTGGCCGTTGGCGTTGATATCTTTGATTACTCGCCAGTCGATCCCTGTCGGTGGATCGACGGCGACCACCTCCGAGTGGGCCGTGTAGGTGAGTTTCCACCAGGCAAACTCAAGGCCATACCGGGTGTCGAGACCGCCATCTCCACGCAGTCGCCGGACAGTCGTCAAATACTCCGAGTATCTCGCGTACCGCGGAAAGTCGATGAGCACCTCGTAGATCGTCTCGGGTTCCTCATAGACCACGGTGCTAACGACGATTGTATCCACGCCGGGACGTTTGGCTGGTGGGTTCTTATACTTTCAGTCGAGGCCTCGCCGAATCCCACAGCCACTTATGGCTGTACCGCAACCTGTGGGTATGGTCGAAACTGAGACGTACACCATTGAGGGACCGGGCGGCGATACAGACGACGTTGAACTGCCGGCTGGATTGGTCGATACCCTTTCCGAACAGGGCGAAAACCCCACACAGGTCATCAGCGATATCGTCGTGCAGGCACTCGCACAGCACGCCCACGCGCTTGTTCATCATTCACACGGCGAGACGCCGGCAGATCTCGTCGAGATGAACGACGAGATGGAAGCCATCTTCGAGGATCGCTTCGGCATGCCGCTGTCCGAGGCGTTGGGCCACAGTCACTAACCGCTGTAGACACTGTTTTTAGCGGTTTGAGCGTACGCGTGGTAAATCGGAGCTGCGCCAACCAATGATTTTCTTGTTGATACTAACTCGACCAGCGTGAATCCAGCAAACTTATTAACAAGTGCATTTTTGTTAGCAAACACATGCAACAATCACGACGCCGAATGCTCGTCGGAACTGCTGGAGTGCTAACGGTTGGTTCGTTGGCTGGCTGTCTCAATGGAGAAGAAGAACCCGAGGAGGAGCCTGAAACCGAGGGTGAGACCGAGGCCGGAACCGTGAGTTTCCTCGTCGAGAGTGCTGGTGGTCACGACCACGATCACGACGACGACCACGATCACGACGACGATCAC
>LKMJ01005800.1_pt1 | contig 11658 bp, 12 predicted proteins | sample 643391 | NCBI WGS metagenome assembly LKMJ01 (sample SAMN04112250, study PRJNA286221) | soda lake metagenome | biome: soda lake; feature: Kulunda Steppe; material: water; isolation source: sample PL-Br10 brine of Picturesque Lake | place: Russia: Kulunda steppe | collected 2010-07
ATCTTTCCCGTGACCACGCGGTGTTGCGTTCGGTAGCGTCTCGCTTGCGTACTCGCGAAAGGCTGGTGGGATTGTTGGCTCGCGGTCGCTGACTGTACGCGACTGACTCGAGTCGGTCGCCATGGTCAGGCAGTCGCGAACAGCACCGACTCCTCGATCTGTTCGACGACGGCTTCGATCCCCTCGCTTGCGAGGCAGTTGGTCAGCTCAGTCGGTCCCTCCCGAACCTCGTGGGCGTCGTCGACCATCCGGTCCAGATCGGCGTTGACGTGCGGTGCCAGGTCCGTCTTGTTAATGACAAGCAGGTCTGCGTCGACGACGCCAGGGCCCCGCTTTCGCGGAATGTCGTCACCTTCGGCGACACTGATGACGAAGACGAAGTAGTCTGCGAGTTCGGGATTGAACGTCGCCGCGAGGTTGTCTCCACCGGATTCGATGACGACTGCATCGAGGTCGGGTTCGCACGCCAGAAGGTCGTCGATCGCCGCGAGGTTCATCGAGGGATCTTCCCGGATGCCGGTGTGTGGACACGCACCGGTTTCGACGCCGGTGACCAGTTCCGGCGGGACGACGCCCTCGAAGGCCGCCTCGAGCAGGTCGGCGTCTTCTCGGGTCATGATGTCGTTGGCGATGACGCCGACGTCGTATCCTCGCTCATCGAGTGCGGGAACGACTTCCTGGACGAGGGCAGTCTTCCCGCTCCCGACGGGGCCGCCGAGGCCGATGGTTGCGACGTCCCGGTTGTCGGGACTCACTCGGACCGACCTCCGTCGGCGACCGGCGGACGGGCGTAGTTCGGGACATCCTCGAGTTGGTCAGGTGAGTCGGCTCGGATCGGGTCATGAACGGTGACGAGTTTCGTCCCGTCCGGGAAGACCGGCTCGACCTGGACGGTGCCGATCATCTCGGGGACGCCCTCCATGACGTCCTCACGAGAGAGGAGTTGGGTCGCCTGCTCACGAAGCGTCGCGACGTCAACGCCCTCGCGGGCACCTTCACAGACCCAATCTGAGATGTAGGCGACTGCTTCCGGGTGGTTGAGTTCGATCCCTTTCGCCTTCCGGCGTCGTGCGAGTTCGGCGGCGTTGAAGATCGTCAGCCGCTCGAGTTCTTTTGGTGTTAGATTCATAGAGCTTACAGCAGGTATCGCTGTGCCAGCGCGACCTCCTCGGCCGGCTCACAGGTGACGGGTTCGCCGTCGATTGCGACTTCGAACGTCTGTGCGTCGATCTCGATACTATCCGGGGCATAGTCGTTGTGGACCATATCGGACTTCGTGACGTCTCGACAGCCCTCGACCGGACGGACTGGCGTCTCGAGGCCGTAGGCGTCGCCGACGCCAGCCTCGAAGCCGGCCTGGCTGACGAAACTCACCGAGAGTGCGTGTTTGGCCTTCCCGATGGCCCCGGCACGTTTGCGCTGGAGGATCGGCTCACAGGTCATCAGCGAGGCGTTGGCCTCGCCCATCTTGCTCCAGACCGGGAAGCCGCCTTTGATGACTGCACGTGGTTTAATCCCGAAGAACGCGGGGTCCCACAGCGCGATGTCGGCGAGCTTGCCCGGCTCGAGTGAGCCAACGTACTGGTCGATGCCGGAGACGATCGCCGGGTTGATCGTGTACTTTGCGACATACCGCAGGATGCGTTCGTTGTCCGCGCCAGTTCCCTCGTCGCCAGGGAGTGGCCCACGCTGTTGTTTCATTTTATCGGCAGTCTGCCAGGTCCGGGGGACGACCTCGGCCTGACGCCCCATCGCCTGGGAGTCCGAGGTCATCATCGAGATGGCTCCCATGTCGTGGAGGACGTCCTCGGCAGCGATCGTCTCCGAGCGAATTCGGGACTCGGCGAAGGCGACGTCTTCGGGAATGTCCGGATCGAGGTGGTGACAGACCATCACCATATCGAGGTGTTCGTCGAACGTGTTCACCGTATACGGCATCGACGGGTTCGTCGAGGACGGGAGCATGTTCGACTCCCCACACAGCTGCATCACGTCGGGGGCGTGGCCGCCACCGGCTCCTTCGATGTGGAAGGTGTGGATCGTCCGGTCGCCAATCGCGCCAGCCGTCTCCTCGAGGAAGCCCGACTCGTTCAGTGTGTCCGTGTGGATACAGACCTGGAGGTCCGCTTCGTCAGCGACGTCGAGACAGGTGTCGATTGCCGCAGGCGTTGATCCCCAGTCTTCGTGAAGCTTGAGTCCGACGACGCCGGCTTCAGCCTGTTCGCGGAGGGCGGCTGGATCGCTCGCGTTCCCTTTCCCATAAAACCCGACGTTGACGGGCCACTCCTCGGCGGCCTGGAGCCACATCTTGACTGCTTCGGGGCCAGGCGTACACGTCGTTGCCCCACCACCGTAGCCGCCGCCGAACATCGTCGTGATCCCGTTTGCCAGCGCGTGTTCGACGAGCTGTGGGCTGTTCCAGTGGACGTGGACGTCAAGCCCACCCGGCGTCGCGATCATCCCATCTGCTGGAATCGTGTCCGTACTCGGGCCGATCACCATATCGACGCCGTCCATCGTGTCCGGATTGCCAGCCTTGCCGAACCCAGCTATTGTGCCGTTTCGCACGCCGAGGTCGCCTTTCTTGATACCGAGGACGGGATCGATCAGGACGACGTTCGAAAACACCCAGTCGAGTGCGCCTTCGGTCTGGGTTTCGGTGGGCTTCATCCCCATTCCGTCTCGCATGGTCTTTCCGCCACCGAAGACGGCTTCTTCACCCGGCGTGCCGAGGTCGGCCTCGATCTCGGCGATCAACGAGGTATCGCCGAGCCGGAGTTTGTCGCCTGCAGTCCCACCGTACAGCGCCGTATACTCGGCGCGGTCGAGATCGCGGCTCACGATGAATCAGCCTCCAGGTAGCCGCGTTCGGCCGCGCGCTCGAGCGCTCGTTCTTTGATCTCGGGATCGTCGAGTTCGCCACCGACCAGCCCGCCCATGCCGTGGACGACCCGATCGCCGCCGATTGCGACGAGTTCGACCTCCTTGGTCTGGCCCGGCTCGAACCGGACCGCAGTCCCGGCGGGAATGTTCAGCCGGTAGCCGTAGGCGGCTTCCCGGTCGAAGCCGAGTGCGGGATTGACCTCGAAGAAATGAAAGTGTGAGCCAACCTGGGCCGGCCGGTCGCCCGTGTTCTCGACGGCGACCGTCGTCGTTTCACGGCCCTCGTTGATCGTCACCGGTTCGTCGGCTGTCATCAGCTCGCCCGGTATGAGGTCGCTCACGCGCGACCACCGCCGGACTGATTCGTCCGATTCAGTTGCAGCATATCTGTAGATTCAAAATGTCGGTCAAAAGCGTTGTGCTGGTGGACGTAGATAATCGTAATATAATATTATGGTGCAGAACACTTCTGCATTTATTAAAACAATGGACGAATGTCTTCACAGAATTTCTTGTGGCTGTCCTTAGTATATACTAGTCGAGATACTGTAACAAAAAGACGAACGAACGATCACTTTCTTCGATCGCTCTCGCAATACTTGCCAGCAGCGTCATACCGTACGTATCACCGGTGACAATTTGTCCACGATCACTGCATCCACATACCTACTCGATACGAGAGCCCCTTACAACTGAGCGTGTGAACGGGTAAGGAGTTCAGCGTGGGCCCGACCTCGGTTGTGGGAGGCGTCACTCGTCTGTGGCACCCATGGCCCGCTGAAGCGCCGGGAGAGTGATCTCGCGCATCTGGCCGATGTAGTCGTGGTAGCCTGCTTCCTTCCACTCCGGGCGATAGCTTTCGGCAGCCGAGACGTTCGCCGTTCCGTGTGCCGTGTCAGCTTCATCGACGATTGTCTGGGCGGTGCGATCGCCGTCGAAGGCGTCCCAGAGGACGTACTCGATTCCGTGTTCTTCGACGAGGTCGACTGCTGCGGCGATGTCCTGATTCGAGGGATTGTCATCCGGCGAGAGTCCGACCGCGGTGTAGATCTCGAAGCCGTATCGGGCCCCGAGATACGTAAATGAGTCGTGGCCAGCGAGGACGACGAGGTCGTGTTCACGATCGGCGAGTGCGGTCTGGAACTCGTTGTGGAGGGCATCAAGCCGCTCGATGTAGTCGGCGGCGTTCGCCCGGAACGTCGCTTCGTGTTCGGGATCGAGTGCAATCAGTTCGTCCCTGATCGTCCGGACGCTCTCCTGGGCCAACACTGGATCAGAGAAGAACTTCACGTCATAGCGGCCGTGATCACGCTCACTCCTCTCGCGGTCGGCGTCGGCGTCGACGGTGACGGTCAGCGGTTCGGTCTCCCAGGTAACTGCGTCGTCTGCCCGCAACTCGAATACTACTGACGTCTCGCCATCGGTTTGTCCATTGAATCGAAGCTGCTCGCCGAGTGAGTCGACGGTGAGAACGTCTTCGTCAGTGCTTCGGGCGGTTACCTGGTATTCGCCGTCGCTCGCAAGCGGGAACGGCGTGCCGCGTCCGTCGAGAACCCGAACCGTGAGCGTTCGGCCCTCTGCCGGTGACACCGTGACTGATCCGTGCCAGTGTTCGAAGTGGTAGTCGGCGACGACGGACCGACTCCCCGGCTCGAGGAGTTCGAGGTCGCTGGCCGATCCGAGGTCGTCCGGATCGTGGGTGGCGCTCTCGTGGTAATCGCTTTCGTACTCGAGTAACTCGATCTCGCCGAGGGCGTCGATCAGTGGGACCTCCTCGGGGTAGTCAGCGGCGAGTTCGTCGGCTGCTGACTCGGCCCACGGCTGAAAGCCGTCGGCATCGAGGTAGATGAACGCCTCGCTCGCTGTGATCTCAGGCAGCAAGCTCGCGGGGGGTTCCCAGCCGTGGCCATGTTCGCCTGTTGGCACAGCGTTCGTGACGGTGTACGTGTCGCCGACGACTGCCCGTGTGAACTCCGCAAGCGTGTGGAAAGCTGCCATCAGCTCCGGCTCGGTGGACCGATTACCGCTGGCAAGACAGCCAGCGAGTGTTGTCAGGCCGGCCACGCTTGCTCCACGCTGAAGCACCGTCCGTCGCCCCCACTCGGTCATAGTATTACTCGATAGCCAAATCGTAATATAGCTGCTGATCGGCGCAACGTTGTCCCGCGGGCCCAGCAGAAGGTGTTTACTGTTCTGTCACACGATATTCCCTATGGCAGACGACCTCGAGCGCGTGAGTCTCACGATTCCAGCCGAACTGGTCGATGCACTCGATGCGGCCGTCGAAGAGTGGGAGTATGCGAGTCGATCGAAGGCCTGTCGGGACGCCCTCCGGATGTTTCTGGCCTCCCTCGAGTGGGAACGGGATCCAGCATCGACCTACCACGGCTCGATCACCGTCGTCTACGACCACCACGCCCACGACGTCACCGACGAGATGCTCTCGCTCCAACACGAGATGGCAGACACCATCGTCGCGACCCAACACGTCCACTTCGACGCCCACCGGTGTCTCGAGACGATCGTCGTCGAGGGGACCGGAACGGAGATTCACACGCTCGTCAACCGGTTGCGCTCGCTCGAGGGGATGGAACACGTCCAGTTTACAAATATTTGATCGAAGCGGGATACGTTCTGACTGTCAGCTAGGTCATACTAGTCGTTGTGCCCAGTGCAGACCGACTCGAGTGTGGCTGTCCGTCTCTGATCCCGGATGAGGTTGAAGAGTTCCACATATTCTCCGATATAAGTGAAGATGTCTGAAAATCTCGTGTACGGTGGCTATATGTCCAGTATTAATACATCGGACACTCGTGTACTCACGAACGTCCACTATATTACCATATTTGGTGTGCTAACCTATAGTCCTATGGTGGTAAGACAGGGTAATGTGTATTAACAGCTCGCTGGAAAACCTTTTATATGAAACACGACTCGTTCAGCCTGAAGCATGAGTGGTCATTTGTCCACTGAGGAAGGTAAAACGATTGTTTATATTAACCAAAAAAGCGGAGAAAAATGTGGTTCGGAGGTAGTTCGATGAAAGAACCACACACTCGTCGCTCGGTCCTTGCGACGGGGGCAGCGGGACTTTCACTGTCGGTTGCCGGCTGTCTCGGTGGCGGCGGAAGCGACGGCCCAACGGTCGGTATTCTCGAGGACCGGTCAGGTGAGTTCCAGCTCAACGGCACCTCGAAGTGGCAGGCGACGAAGATGGCGATCGAAGAGATCAACGAGGACGGTGGGCTCCTCGGTGAGCAGATCGAATACGAAGATCCCGATCCGCAATCGGATAACGAGCGCTACCAGGAGCTGACCGAAGAGATGATCCTCAGACACGAGGTCGACGCCCTCTGGGCTGGCTACTCGAGTGCGACCCGGGAGGCGATTCGGCCGATCATCAACGATCACGATCAGCTGTACTTCTATACGACCCAGTACGAGGGTGGGGTCTGTGATAACACGATCTTTCCCGTTGGCTCGACGGCGAGACAACAGCTCGGGATCGTCACGCCGTATCTCGCCGACCAGTACGGCGAGGACATCTACATCATTGCTGCCGACTACAACTTCGGGCAGCTCTCGGGTGACTGGGTGAACGTCATCGCCGACGAGGAAGGGTACAACATCGTCGGCGAGGAGTACATCCCACTCGAGGAGACCGACTTCAGCTCGGTAATCAACCGAATCCAGGACGAAGACCCCGACTTCATCATGTCGATGCTCGTCGGGAACAACCACGAAAACTTCTACGACCAGCGGGATTCGAACGACCTCGATATTCCGATTGGCACCTCGACGACGCTCGCACAGGGATACGAACACCTCCGATACGATCCAGAAGCGCTCACTGACGTCTATGCTGGGGTCAGCTACATGGAGGAACTCGGCGACGAGCGCGATGAAGGCTTTGTCGATGCCTTCTACGAGCGCTACCCCGACGCCGACTACATCAACCAGGAAGCCCAGAACAACTACTTCTCAGTGTATATCTGGGCCGAAGCCGTCGAGGAAGCTGGCACGTTCGATCAGGCCGAAGTGATCGACGTCTTAGAAGAAGGGGTCGAAATCGACGCACCATCGGGCACTCCAATTGAACTCGACGGGGCGACCCACCACATGACTCACCTCATGCGGGTCGCTCACTGTGACGAGAACCACGAGATCAGTTTCTCGAACGAAGAGTACATCGAGCCGACCTTCCTCCGTGAGGAGGTCGAAGGCGGCGACGGATGTGACCTTCGTGAGGAAGACATGACGACCCAGTACGAACCGGGTGACGTCTACGACGTATGACAGCTGGCCTCGAACCAACGGTGGCATGTGCCGGTGAGCAGCCGTGAGCACTACCGTAGCGCCGCTTTCGATGGAGGTCTGGAGCGTCGTGGCGTTTCTGTTCCAGCTGCTTGACAGCATTGCGTTCATCATCCTCGCGACGGTTGGGCTCGCCATCATCTTCGGGATGATGGGTGTAATCAACCTCGCCCATGGGGAGTTCATCCTCGTCGGCGTCTACGGAACGGCGTTGACGTTCCACGCGGGACTCCCTTTGCCGGTTGCGATGGTCGCTGGCGTACTCGTGACGGTCATCTTTGGGATCGTCCTCGAACGAACGATCATCCGGCATTTCTACGACCGGTTGCTAGATTCGATGGTCGCGACGTGGGGAATCGCCCTCGTTGTCGCCCAGCTCCTGTTGATCACTTTTGGCTCGAGTCTCGACAGTATCTCGACGCCGATGGGCAACGTGAGCTACGGCCCGTACACCTCGGGAATCTATCGGAGCATCTTCCTGCCGGCGGTGGCAGTGCTCATCCTTCTCGGGCTCTATGTCCTCTTTACCAGGACGGAGTTCGGCATCAAAGCACGGGCGACCATCGAGGACCCCGAGACCGCACGGGCAATGGGAATCGATACCGATCGAATGTACATCTTGACGTTTGCGATTGGTTCGGGACTGGCTGGTCTGACGGGTGCGTTGTACGCACCTGCCATCGGTTCGATTACACCCGGTAGTGGGAGTACCTTCCTCGTCGAGGCGTTCGTCGCCGTTGTCGTTGGCGGTCCCTCGGTAATCATCGGGACGCTGTCGGCGGCGGGCTTGCTTGGCTTTTTCAACGCCCTCGGGAGCTACCTCGCTGGCACCTTCATCGGCCAGATGCTGATGCTCGTCGTCGCAATTATCGCCTTGCGCGTGTTACCAAGCGGGATCACCGGCTACGTCGAGGCGCTCAGAGAGCGCCGGAGGGCCGCTGAATGAGCACGTCGTCGACTCTCGACCGTATTCGGTCGCTGTTCGAAGGGCCGAATACGATCGGTAACTCGACGCCGTTCTGGATCGTCTTCGCCGTTGGCGTGATCGCGCTGTTTGCCTACCCGCAGCTGACCGATCCGTACTCGGTGCGGGTGACTGCCCAGTATTTTGCACTAGCGTTCCTGGCGTTGAGCCTGTGTTTCGTCTGGGGATACTGTGGCGTGTTGAGCTTTGGCCAGGTCGCGTTCTTCGGAGCAGCTGCCTACGCCTTCGGTGCGATCGGAATTAATTTCGCATCGACAAGCGGCGTCATCGCGGCGTTCGTCGGTGCCGTCATCTTCGGTACGCTGTTTGCGGCCCTGCTCGGCTACTTCATGTTCTACGGGGGCGTTACGGACGTCTACGTGACGATCATCACGCTCGTCGTCGCACTCGTATTACACACGTTCATGGGTCAGACCGCTGGCAGCGAGTGGGCCATCGGCGATGCTCGCTTGGGTGGATTCAACGGAATGACTGGCATCCCCGACGTCACATTCGGTGTGGTCGCCTTCGATGATCCGCTCACGTTCTACTACGGGCTGCTCGGGTTCTTGTTGCTCACCTATCTTGGACTCCGTGTCCTAGTTAACAGCAAGTTCGGGATGCAGATGGTCGCTGTGCGCGAAAATCCCGAACGAACTGCAACCTTTGGCTACAACGTCCCGTTCATTAAGCTCGTGGCGTTCACTATCGGTGGTGCACTCGCCGCTGTTGGTGGTGTCTTCTACGCCAGTTGGGGTGGCTACGTCGACCCGTCAGTGTTCGCGATTACCTTCGCTGCACTCCCCGTCGTCTGGGTGAGTGTCGGTGGACGTGAGTCGCTGCTCGGGGTAATCGTTGCAACGCTCGCTATCGAGCGCATGCGAACTGAACTCACCGAAGGCGTCGGTCCACTCGGACCTGAGTGGGCACTCGTCATCGTTGGTGGGCTGTTGCTCGTGGTGATCCTGTTCATGCCCGCGGGCGTTGCGCCGTACGCAGAAAAAGCCGGAAAGCGGCTCCTCGAGCGATTCGGCACTGGATCTGCCCCGGCACCAACGGAGGAGGTCGCCGAATGAGTGCCGATCCAACTGTCGGAGAGTCCCCGGCTGTCGCTGCGACTGGTCCACACCGTGATGTGATCCTTGCCACACAGGGACTCACCAAACGGTTCGGCGGGCTGACTGCCGTCGATTCGGTCGATTTCACGCTTGAGGAGGGTGAAATCCGCTGTCTCATCGGGCCGAACGGAGCCGGGAAGAGTACGTTCCTCAAGTTGATTGTTGGACAGCTATCGCCCACCGACGGCGAGATCTCCTTCGACGGGAACGATCTGACGAATCTGCTCCCACACGAACGCATCGATACGGGTCTGAGCGTCAAATTCCAGTCTCCACACGTCTACGAGGACCTCACGGTCGCCCAAAACCTGCAGATTCCACTCCAGCGGACCGACCGGAACGCCGAGACGGTGATCGACCAAACCCTCGAGCGGATCGCCCTCGGCGATGAGTTCCACACCACTGCTGGCTCGCTCTCACACGGCCAACAACAGCGACTCGAAATTGGGATGGCGATCACACTCGATCCGAAGCTGTTGTTGCTTGATGAGCCGGTCGCCGGGATGTCAGTCGAAGAGACTGCAGAGATCGCCGAGCTAATCCAGTCGCTACACGACGACGGGATGTCGTTTCTGGTTGTCGAACACGATATGGAATTCGTCCGGACGATCTCAGAGACGGTGACGGTCCTCAACCAGGGCTCGATCTTCCGGCAGGGGACCATCGACGAGATCGAAGCAGATCCAGCCGTCCGTCGTATCTATCTGGGTGAGAACGCATGACACTTGAGGTCGACACCCTGACTGCTGGCTACGAGGGAACGCCGATCTTGCGGAATATCGACTGCACCGTCTCAGAGGGCGAAATCGTTGGCTTCGTCGGCCGCAACGGTGTCGGGAAGACAACACTCCTCAAGACAATTATGGGGCTGCTTGAACCCCAGGCGGGAACCATCAGGTTCGACGGCACAGACGTCACCGACGAATCGGCCGACGAACGTGCCCGCCGCGGAATCGGGTATGTCCCCCAAGGTCGGGACGTCTTCCCGGGACTCACCGTCGAGCAGAATCTCCTCATCGGCGAGGGGATCGGCGGCGACGATGAGACGCTCTACGATCGGGTGTACGATTACTTCCCGATTCTCGAAGAACGTGCTGACCAGGACGCCGCAACGATGAGCGGCGGTCAACAGCAGATGCTCGCCATCGGCCGCGCGCTGGTCGGCGATCCCGACCTGTTGCTCGTCGACGAGCCATCCGAAGGCGTCCAGCCATCGATCGTCCAATCGATCTCCGAGGATCTGGAACGAATCAACGACGACCTCGGCACGACGATCGTCTTCGTCGAGCAGAACCTCTCGGTGATCCAGGCTCTCGCTGAGCGGTGTTACGCGATGGACCACGGCTCGATCGTTGACGAACTCGAGGGCGAAGAACTCACAGATCGCGCCCAACTCGAGGAGTACCTGGTCGTCTAACTGGGCGTCGTTTTCTATTCTGCCGCTGGCTGACCACGCACGTATGCGCGCGTCGCGTCCACGAGGACCTGTCGGTAATCGCTCTCGTCGGGGTCGGCAGCGAGCTCCCGGAAGCGGTGTTTGAACCACTCGAGATCAACGGTTGGTGCGTCCATCGCGGCGATCCGGGCGAGGTCGTAGAGTCGGTGATCTCCCTCGAGGAGGTCGTGGCGTTCGGCCAGTGCGAGGGCAAAGGCTGCGTTGACGGCGGTGATTTCGGGATCGGCACTCGGTGAGAGCCGCCGGCCCGGTCGCGCCGTCGTCGGTGGCCGGTCGGCAACTGCGGCGGCCAGACTCGACTCGAGGAAGGCGAGCAGTTTCTCGCCGGGGCCGACGCTCAGGGTGATGTCGTCGGCGTAGATGTCTTTCATGTGATTGGCGATCTGGTAACAGTGGGCGAGCTTTCGGCGCTCGACTTCCGTCCCGGCCAGAGCGAGATAGAGGACCTCGTCGGTCGACTGGGTGTGTGAGGGGTGGGCTTGCTCGTGACGGGCCATGTGGGCGAACTCGTGTAAGGCGAGTTCCCTGGCCAGTGCACTCGAGGCCGCCTGCCGGGAGATATTCAGCACGTGGTGATCTTCGTAGTGGGCTGCCCAGGTACGTTCGTCGGGGTCATCACGCAACTGGACGTAGACCGGCAACTCGAGGTCGTGTTCGGTCTCGAAGAGGTCCCGGGCGCTGAGAAATGGTGCCGTGGGCCCAGGTCCCTGTACGCGAACGTCCATGTGTATCGGTACCAAGGACGCGACGACAATGGCTCTTTCGCCCACTCAACTCGGTGGAGCCGGCGGTTGCCTGACAGTCTACTCGAGTGATTGATTCCCGCCGCGAGTGGCTGCCTGGGGCGAAACACTACCCTTTTGACCCCACTACCGGTAGAGGCGTGCATATGGGCCGACGCAAGAAGATCGTCCAAGAATGTG
>LKMJ01005801.1_pt1 | contig 11658 bp, 15 predicted proteins | sample 643391 | NCBI WGS metagenome assembly LKMJ01 (sample SAMN04112250, study PRJNA286221) | soda lake metagenome | biome: soda lake; feature: Kulunda Steppe; material: water; isolation source: sample PL-Br10 brine of Picturesque Lake | place: Russia: Kulunda steppe | collected 2010-07
TATGGCTAAAAGCAGTGCTTGAATAGTTAAGCCGGCGGGCCACAACGCCACATGTAACAAAAAGTGCCGGAAAGTGGAACAATGTTGAGTACGGAAAGCGGCACTTCTTACCGAGAGACCTAACTGCCCGGCCTGAATCTTATCCGTAGATTTCTTATCCGTATATTCAAAAAGAATTCATTCTTTCCTGAATAATCAGGCATGAGGATATTCTAACACAAATGAGGGGGTGCAGGGTGCAGGGCTGCACAAAGTTTTGACCCGAGGTGGCAAGAGCTGACTGAGAGGCAACATACAGTGTTTTTGTACACTCAAATAGTTTATTGACAAATGACAAGGCAAGGCGTAAAGGAAATGGGGGGTGCAGGGCCGTTCAAATTCCTCCGGCTCTGCTGTCGTATAGTTGCTGTAGTATGTATTTCTGTTTTTTTTAGAATCAGCATCATGGGAGACCTGCAATTAATCAGGACAACTAGTGCTCCTCTGGATCTGCATCTAGTGAGCGCTTGACCCACACACCCTGCTCACGCACGCACGCACATGCACACACACACACATACACACACATGCCTGACACATAACATACACACATGCTTGCACACACATGACGTCACGGTCAACCGCACGAAAACTTACACCAATTAAACATGCGCACCCCCGTATCATTTTCTGTACTTTATGCACCTGGCGTTCAGTCATGCATGGTTTTGATGCAAGAGTGATCTGGTTTTTTGCTGCCGCCGCACAGCCACAATTTAACTGCGGATGGTAACCAAGCTGCTTCCAAAATTGTGCCACAGGTAGTGACATTGAGGTAGTGACTGAGAAGCCTGCAGGCCATGGAGTCTCTTCGTCACGAAGTAGCGGAACCTTGATGCAGGAGCTGCCAGCAGGCGAGAATATGCATGCAAGGAACGCTATAAAGAAAGGTCTTTTAAAGTGCTGGCTGGGGAACGATCCTGGTCAATGATGGCCTCACCCCAGTCCAGTCCAAAGCCTGAGCCTGATGGTTGGTTAGGTAGCTGGAGGTGATCTGGTGATCAAGGAAAGCCTGGTTTTGTTACAAAGCACGCCTTCGCAGCTGCTCTTGGCGGCCTGATGTTCATCCTGCTGCTCCCATGTGTTCACTTTGGTGCATAGTCCACGCGCACGGATGCTTTCACCCACCCACGTGGGCACACACGCATACACGCACACACATGCGCATGCACAAAACACACACACACTCATGTACACACACGCACGCACACGCCCACACACACACATACACACATATACGAACAACCACCAATCCCTCACTTCCTATCGCCCCGAAGCTCAGCAATTGCAATACCCATGGAGACTGCTGCCAACGCCCCAGCGGACGCAAACTGCTCCTCAGGCTGCGCTCAGTGTTGCAAAAATTTACAATTAATCAGGATTATTGCATGGGATGGTGGCAATTGTGTAAACGCAAAAGAGACTGTTTCCGGCAGCATTTGCTTTTGTTGTTCAATGTCACCCTTTTCATACCTGTTTATTTCAGTGGTCCAACAGCCAGATAGTCTATCAGCTTTCTAGGCTGGCATTCTTGCTTCAAGGTGTTGCTCGTCATTCTATGAGTGTGCAGGTGGAATTTTGCAGCCTACAAGAAGGGCTGCCAATACGTGTTCATAAAAGGATAAAAAATGTGGCTTCCCTTCCTTGTGGAATGCTTGTCTTACCAATGCAAAAAAACTTTTGGCATTCAAAGGGTTGCTGTTTTTGAAGGTCTGTGCCCTTTTTTTTTTATCCCCAGTGGGGCTCATCCCTTTACAAACTCTTACTGCATATCCACAGCCGCTCTTCCACACTTTACTAGAATAATTGATCTGTTGAGTCCAAGCCTAATCTTGGCGCCTCTTCCTCCTCCCCAGCAGCTCCTCGGAGAGCCACCCACGTTTGTCCTCATTAGCAGTTGCAGCAGCAACAGCAGCAGCAGCAGCAAAAGCAGTAGTAGCAGCTCTGATGATCTTGAACTTCAAGCCTCTGGCTCATCTACATATTCTTCAACTTGAACTTGAAGACTATGTAGATGAGCAAGAGGCCATGCCCCTTGTGTCCAGGCAAGGCAAGCAATGGGAACCAAAGAGGGAGGCCATACTCTTCCACTTTTCAGCAGTGTACCACAAGGAGGCGGGGAGAGAGGGCTTGCGTTTGCGTGACACAGACGTGGCCTGCGCTCTTGCAGACCACGTGCCGGGTACCTTTGGAGACGCCCCATCTTTGAGTCAGGGGCTCCGTTGCTCCATGCCTCCTGGCGTGCCAGCTCACAGTGTGCCGCTCCAGTGGACCACAGGGAACCAGCGCCTCCGAGCAGCCCAAAACACTGTACCAGAGGCAGCTAGGTAGCAACAAGCGCTCAGACAGCAGCAGGCGCTGCCAGCGGCTAAGCACGCCAGTGCACAGCTGCCACAGCAGCGGGAGCAACCAGCAGCCAGGCGCGTCCCAGTGGAGCTGTGGCAATAGCAGGCACAGCACGCAGGTGGACACGCCGCTGTACAGCCGCCTCGGCAGCGGGCGTATGTGGTTCAGCACACCTCGCGTTTCAAGGCACTCTTGTGTTGCAAAAAGTGGCTCTCCGAGTGTGCATGGGCATGTGTGTTGCATAGCAAAGATCATGTCAGGTGGCCCTCAGCAAGGGAGGGCTGTTGCGACCTAGATTGGATGTGCCCAGCCTGGACTGCTGCCCGAATTGCAAAGCTTAGATGGGCACATCCAATTTTCAATACACAAAAGTCTGAGGTGATGTGTTTCAACTCTCACACTTACAATTTGCCCCCTTTCATTTATGATGGGGCGCAGCTCCCTTACATAGACTCCTCAAAAATCTGGGCGTGGTTTGTGACAGGCATATCAATCTCAGTACTGTGACTGATGCAGCACTACGTCCATTCACAGCTGGTACTTTCCTCATCAAACAATTTATGCGGGAGCATGACCTCACCAACAGGTACACCATGTGGGTCCAAAAAACATATGCCGGTATGAATGCAAGCCAGGTTCCCGTTTCTGAAAATAGGGCAAAGAATCAATCCTAAACAGAAAGTGGCTGCTGGACATGCTGAAGAGGATAATGATGGTCGGGGACACAACCCCTTCATGGTGTGTCGTGCGCGAGTGTGGTCTAGAGCCTCCACAGTTCAACTGGTTCCGGACGGCAGTGTGGCTGTACAATACTTAAATTCAAAGCAATATGTCACCAACTGACTCAACCAACCTCCAGGTCACAATGCAGCATAAATCTGGCACTGCACTAATCTGGCGTGACAAATAGCTCCACTGCAATAAACATTTTACAAGCTGACATACAACTGAGCTCACGGTGCAATGATTGCTGGTCATCCCACATCGTATCTGCTATGAATGTCTGATACAGTCCTACATGTTCAAAGAAAGGCTGCTGATGTGTTAGCCCATGGATCTCGGTCGTTTTGTTGTGAACCTCAGGGAGAGGCACTTGGATCATCGGTCATCTTACTGTTATATGCATCCATGAAAGTGCAACAGGAAACGCTCAACTTCATCAATGGCGCGCCCTTCCTTCAAAGAGGGCCCTGGTCACACATTCACCATACACCCTTCCCAGATACATGTTCCTCGACCTTCCTCGTGACTTAATTCGCAGCGTGGCACGCTTCAGACTTCCTGCCCGCACCCTAAAAATTGAAATAGCGACCTTGACTCACAATACTTCCCCTTCTTGTGACTGCAATGCTAATGACATACAATATGAGCAACACGTCCTTTTTCACTGCACCCATCCGCGCGTGGTCTCTCTCCGCAGGACTTATGCATCTCTGTTTCCTCCCACAGGTTTTGACGATGGCTTTTTTGGGCCAGAGAAACAAGAAGCTTTCTTTTCTTCCCTCATGATAGCTTTTTTATGAGCAGGCTAGCACTTCGAGACTGAAGGCCTTTTCTTGTAACCCTCGTAACCCTTATATTGCAGTTAGCATCTGGTCAAGAGCAAGATCGAACTTGAAGTTTATCTGTTGAAAGGATTGATAGAAGCCAATGGTGTGAAGTCCCGAAATTTTATCACTCGAACCTTCTCAGCAGCAGTCACTCCTTATGACATCCTTGCCCATCCCTGCTTTTATGCCCACGCCAGGGATGTGGCATGTATGACCACTCCTACACTTCTGCCCTGAAAATGTTCGACTGGTTATGAATTGACACCCCACCCTTTCCCCTGACTCTCAAAGTATTTCAAGCGTCGCCAGAAGCCCGGATGCCTCCCTCAGTGCACATTTTAGGGGTTCTGGCAGGCAATATCCAGCAGTCACCCCATATGGCCTATAGACACTCCAATGTAAGCTTTACCCATCTTTCTTTCTTTCTTTCTTTCTTTTATTCATTCTTTCTTTCTTTCTTTCTCCCAGCAGTCAACCCATCTGGCTGAAGGTCTAAACCCATTGCAACCTTGTAACCTTTCTTTCTTTGGACCAAAAACACCGTAAACAGATGACTAAGAAAGGGTGTTAAAAAAATGTTGGCAAGCAAGATTGCATAAAAGGAGCATTTCAAACAAAAGAATGAAAGTAGCAGGTGCATTATTCACCTGCCTGTAGAAGCATCTAATGCCCATGTACCTATCTCCAGGTTTGCGCAGCTATGGGGGAAAAATAAGGTCTACGCAGGGAATTAAAACACAGAACTTTCTTGATATGATGCACAAACAAGTACGCGCGCGCCGTCAAAATAATAAAAACCAAGGAGTGCAAAAACAGTCTGCAATATAATGTCATGATCACTTTTAATGACGGAATCAGTCTGGTCAGGTCAGGAGCACCAACTTTTAAACCTAGATTACGAACAACACTGCTATCATCTAATTCCTATTTACCCCTAAAGTCCTATTTACCCCTAAAGGAGCACACCAATTGCATACGCAGTGAGCTTTAAAGGAAGTGTAACAAAACATTTGAACTAGCAATAAAACGCGTTACAGAGCGTCTGTTCATGCACAACTTTTTTTAGCCTTCTCGCCATTGATGTTCACACTCCATGCATCTGTAGAAAATGGTCGCAGGCTCATCAGCAGACCTGCAGTTGAATTGTAGGAAAAGACATGTCTGCTTCTTGCTGTAATATGATGCATCACAGCAAAACTGGTCAGACTATTTGGCACCAGTACATGCAAGGAGTTTGCAAACAAAGCAGGTCATTGCAACTCAAAATATGAGCATACCCAAACCACAAATTGTTAGTAGAGATGGGTATTTGGCAGGTAAAGCTTTGGAAGGGAGAAAATATTGAGAGCGCGCCCTTTGAACAAGCAATGTTACGGCTGGAGGGCTACAAGCAACAATTCAGGCCCTGAGGGAGTTTCTAAGAGAGGGTGGGGGTGAGGACAAAACCCTGCAAACAAGCATGATCAACCACCTGTCTAATTGACACTTCTAAGCAATAATCCAGGAAAGGAACGTGGCACAGTTTATGGTTCAGGTGGGGAGAAAGACTGGGGCATGTGCACTCTGCCCAGAGATATACCCAAGTTGGCATTGCTGGCGTTGCTGGCTTTTTCTAGCCAATCCAGGAAGGCTGAAGCAGGAGTGCGTAGCTCAGCAAGCACCAGACACCGCTGTGAGCAGCGATTGCTTGCTCCTGGGAGGGTAGCACAGAAGCGCAGTCTAGACAGGCCTTTCAAGGATGCTTTGTGTACAGACCTCGGCATTGAACAAATATTCAGAGCCTTTGGCAGAATATTGTGCTAGGCTAAAGCATTGGTATGGACAGCTTAGGGCCTGATTTGCTTGTCTAAGCGAGAGGATCTTCCTATGCATGCTCATTTTAAAGCCTGTGTTTTGCAGGATTTTGGTTGTAACTGGTCTGCAGGCATATTCAAGTAACATAATGGTTTGATTTATCGGTGCACAGAGCAAATTTGGCGCATTGAGGTAACGGAAAAGATTATTAGATCATGAGCCCTGATACACCCACCTGATTTGAATCTCCATGTAAGCTGCCTTATGGTACTGGCACGCAGGGCAGTTTACTGCAGAGCAACATCAATGTTGGAAGTGTACGAACAATAAAGCAAAAGCAAGGAAAGTTGAAATGATGGCCCACAGCTGAAGCTCTTACAAGGATGGCTCTTAGATGGCAACAAGTTGTCTGATGACTCAATATCCTGCCCCTCGCTTAGGTGAAGAAAAAGGAATGGCCTTGAATCATTGTGCCAACACAGCAACAGCAAACAGTCCATTTTATGAGTCGGAGTTGTGTGCCTATGAACAACTCAGGTCGTAGAAAAGCAGTCCTGCACGAGATGAGCAAGAGGCCATTACCACAAGCATACAGCCTCTGAATAAGACAGCATAAAGAAAGTTTGCTCACTAACAAAATATTGCTTGTACACACCATCAGTTTTTGGCGCATTCTTCCAGGCATCTGCCCCACCAAGCACATCATCCACTTCTTTCTTTTGGAGGGGGGCATCTTTGGTGACCTGCATTAGCCCATTTACAGAAGCACGACACGTGATCTCACGTACATGGAACTCCATACAGGTACCAGGGGTACATGCTAGCAAATCCTATCTCAGGTACCAGGGGCTTCACACAAGCAATTCACATGCATTTGTAAGTCTATGTGCCTTCATACCTTTTGGGTTACAGTGTAAATGTAGGGACACGCTTGGCAGAAGAAACGCAGGTCCTTTGCTCCATCTGTTAGCTCCACTGCAAAGTCAAGCAATTGAAAAGCAACATATTTAGATCAGGTACAAACACGAATTTTGCAAGATGTACACATGTGGACACACACGTACACAAACGTTCACACATGCACCATACACACACGTGCACACACATACATGCACACTCACAAACACGCGCAAACACGCGAACACTCTAAAATACGCACACGCGCGCGTGCACACACACACACACACACACACACACATACACACACATGCATACACACACGTGCGTATACACAAGCATGGGCATGTGCACACGCTCTCGCACACCAACACACACGCACGCATGCATGTACACACTCATGCTCAGGGTTGTGCACACACACGCACACACTTGAACACATGCCCACACAACATACTGCACAACAAACGAGGTTGCACAAAGTGCGTACGCATTCTTTAGCCAACCAGATCTCTGCCGGCATAAAGACGTTATCTCACCAAGAAGCATGTTGCCGCATGTTGGGCAATAGTTGATCATGGGTGGATCTTGAAGGCGTGAAGGTTGTGGGCAATATGGCTGGAAACCAAAGTTGAAGTAAAAGGAGGCCCCAAGACCTTCTCCATCAATTGAATGCGATCAAACCCAAACTTCAGGCAAAATGTGTGGTTTATGTTTTCAAATAGACAACAAATAACCAACAGCACAAGCAAGGTGCTGGAAAAGATCATTCTTGCACGATATAGCATATGGGGAAGAAGAGCGAACCAAACAATCTTTATCACATATTTTCTGAATTAATGAAACGCACGGTTGTAACTCGTTATGTTTGGAGGAGGGAATAAGGGCTGGCAGGCCTTCTGCACCCTCAACACTGATGGTACTTGCAATTGCCTGCTACATTCAAAAAGGTTGGTCTGTGTGCATGCATCTAGGAGTCTTGAGCCTGTCCTTACGTATAACCACACGCAACTGATGACCTTTGCAGGCCTAAAGTTGAGGAAAGCCTGGATGAGCTCAGGTTAGCATTGTTGTTGACTTTTCCACTCTCTCTCTCTCTCTCTCTCTCTCTCTCTCTCTCTCTCTCTTGCCAGACGAAGATGAGTGACGTCCAGGACCTGACCCATTTTTTTCCTCCCTTCACCATGGCCTTGCAGCTTTCAACGTAGCATTTGCAATGCTGCACAGCAAGGAAATTTAGAAAAGGTCCAAAAGATTCTAGATAAAAAGCCTGCGGCAGTGAACAGTGATGGAGCACAAGGTAAGGAGATCTTGCAGGTCTTGGGATGCGCTCCATTATGGCTGACATCCTTGATTTACAGAAAGTATACGAGCACAAGCATCATTGCATTTCACAAGCGCCAAACAACCACCATTGCTGTTGTAATGTAGAAACATCTGGGTACTCACCACTGCATTACGCTGCGAGGGCGGGACATGCAGAAATAGTCCAGCTCCTCATAACGGCAGGTACGGCTATATACACCATCCACACAGATCTTACCATCATGATATTGTATACAGGGCACTCGTGGGTTCATATGTGAGTGGTGATTCTTATGTGAGTGGTGATTGCACACCTTGTGACCTCTCTACTAAAGATCGCTAATGTTCATGCTTTGCTGCGAAGCATGCTGTCCTTGTCTTCATCAACAACCATACGAGCAATCAAGACTATGAACACAAAATGAAAATGAATCAGGACCTCCTCTCGATCTCCAATTCCTGCCCAGGTGCGAATGTCAATGCATCCACCAAGTCTGGTCGTTCCACCCCTCTCATGCGGGCCGCTCATATGGGCCATGTTCTTGTCATAAAACAACTGTGAGTGCTTCTTGCACCATCCATCGTCTAATTGCTGCCTTTATGCTCACAAGGTAGGATCTTGTTTCCAACCTTGAGGGAATTGTGAGGATGATTTGTCCTAGCGGTACTTGGGAGACTCATTTGTGCAAGCAACACACAGCAAGTCCAACATGTGCAGTCACGTGCATATCATACAGTGTTGCTACACCTGAAGATCACCTATAAGTGTGATAAACACAATAATTCTGGGCAATATTTCCTAGAGGTCAGGGCAAGTTGGGGGTAGGTGAGGGTTAGGTGCTTGCCTCCTAGAGCCAGAGACAATTTGATTTAGGTCGTTTTAGACGGACGCTTAAGGGTATCTTAGGTTAACTATATGGTGAAGTAATAAGGGATCGGCATTTAGCAGTATATGAGGCAATTTATTTACACATATAGCGCCATATTCTGCTATATAGCTGCTATATCTGCCGGACCTCCACCTTGCACTTCAGATTTTGGCATCAGAAATGGAAGGAAAGTTCAGCACCCTGTACAATGCCCCCTTCCAAAATTGAAAGTGAAAAATCAATTCTGTTGGAGTTGGGGGCCCCTCGTAACTAGATGTAGCGCTATTTATGGCACTAAGGTTCAATGCCTGCTTGTGTGCGGGCACAAGCCTTAGTACCCCTGGGCCCCTCATTCCTCGAATACCCTTACACTGAAGCTGTGTCTGAATATTCCCTTGAATGCTTCCTGACATGATACATAATGTTGGCAGGTTTGGCCTTCCGATCAGGTTCATGGTGGTCTGAACAATGAGGTTGTGTTCCAAGGCAATCCCTGTCCACTCTCTAGTGCTGATTCCTGCCCAATGCTCTCTTCTTCTGTCTGCTCTTCAAAATATTTTGCTGGAGCTGGTGCTGGTGCTGGTGCTGGTGCTGCTCATGCTCGCTGCATGGCTGCTTGCATGGAGCTGCTTGCATGCACAACTCACTTAAGCGCAAGGCACTCCAGTTTGATGAAGGGAACCACCTCCTTAATGATATGAATGGCCATAAGACAATGGAACTGCTTGTGCTGTGTGGGGCTCATCGAGGAGGCTTAATGTGCTCCTTCTTGGCCACTGGTCTTCCAGCACAGTCTACCTCCTCCACATCATTCTCCTCCTCCTCCCTGGCATGCCCCCTGGAAATTGTGCAAACTCCCGCTGCTTCCAGTGCTTGCCGCATGCAGTTGTGACGCTGCCTCGTCCAGGGGTCGCGGGGCTGAGGTTGGCTTGCAACGTATGCACTCCATCGCACAGTCCCACTCTAGTGCTTCCATTTAGGTTCTGGTGTGTTGCTGTTTGGTGACACAGGTCGCTTCTGCTTAAATTGTGTGTCACCACAGCGATTTTGCTGAAACTGCTAAGAAATGGAAGAATGAGGGAGGTGGAATCTTCCAGCAGGTGGGGTTTGGTTTTCAACCGTCCTTGGCTTGGAGAGGCCCACAAACTCCTAAAGCGTGTTTACGCACGATAGCATACAAGAGCTATAGAGTTGTAAGAATTTGGTGACGAGGTGGTCTACGTGCTTTCCTCGTGTTGCCATTTGGCAACGCAGGGCGTCATTGTGTCGCCGCAAAAGTGAACAGAATACGACCATTTGGAGACGCTTCATACATAAGCACTGCCCCACTCTGGCTTACTCATTGTGAACCTGTCAGACCACTTTGTAAGGGGACCTTCAAGAGGAAGATAGAAGAGGTCTGCAGGGGTGGCACTGCCCTGGACGTGGGGCTGCATTTTATCCCTCCTCAGTTTCATCTATGGCTTGTCCCCATCAATGATATCTGACAGTTTGTTTTAATTGTCTCGGGGCCCTGGGGGGAAATTTCATGTTTCAATTTTGGCATGCATTGTATCCGGAAGTTTTATAGCACCAGAAGCAAAAGTTGATCCTTATAAGTAATTATACAGGTAGTAAATAGTGAGATAGCTACACTTATTTGAGCTTTGTAACAAAGCACGCAATAGAAAGTATTTTGAGAAGTTGACAGCTCGAAAGTATTCTGTTCCATTCGTGCAGGCTGTCCGCTGGAGCTGATGGCATGCTGCAAGATGCAGATGGTGAGAGTGCGCTCCACAAAGCTGCAGCACAGGTGGGTAACTTGCAGCTCATGAAAAAATGATGAACATCCGGGAATTTCTTTTTTTCTGATTTTGTTAGAACGAACAATTGGTATCATGCAACAGCTGCTTGATCTCAGATCCTTGAGGCATTATCATTTGGCGCCTCAAAATATTCCAAGCAATTGCAGAGTAGAAATCTTACAATACGTGAATCAATTGCAGCATCGAACTTCTAGTGTTTGAGCGCTCACTGTTGTCTCTCTCCTGTACCTCAAGAGTTCTGAACTTCCTCGCACATGCAGGGCCATATTGTAGCATATCGCCTCCTTGCAGACAGCCAACCAAGCAGCCTTGAGCTAAGGGACAAATATGGACGTCTTGCGAGTGAAAGGTTGCCAACAAAAGGACCTTAGCCTCGTCCCTAGAAATTGAAGGCATGGCGCTATTCCAACCGCTTCTTGTGTGCCGCCCGACAGAGCATCTACTCGATCCACATGCATTATGCCTTTTTTCCTTCAATTTAAGGAAACCACTGCAGAGGAATCCCCAGTCTTGTAACCGGTAACTTCAACTTCGACCTTCGGGCTTCGGGAAGATTGTGTGATTCATGTAGATGCATGAACCGAGCAGTGACCTGGAATCAGAGTAAAGACCCTTTCAAGCTTCAGCATTCATTTCCTTCCACAGTCCTTTGCAAAATATTTCAATTTGTTTGATTTTTAATGCTATGAAGTTGTTAAAATTTCCATTCCCAGAAGTCATTCCCAGACATAGAGCGCACAGTCTCAAGGATGGCATAGAAGGCATGTTAGTCTTCTGCATCACTGGAGTAATTGTGGCTGTGTTCTTCGATTTCGGCCTATAGACTTAGGATGAGCCAGGTACAGTCCATGGTCTCTTAAGCAGGCTTAACCAATACCAAGCGACAGTATTGTTACACGAAATGGCAAGCACGATGCTCATGGCACTCTGTGCAGAAGACACAGGCTTGCTTGAGCACAAGCACAAGCGCGCATACGCGCACGCGCGCGCGCACACACACACACACACACACACACACACACACACACACACACACACACACACACACACACA
>LKMJ01005802.1_pt1 | contig 11657 bp, 9 predicted proteins | sample 643391 | NCBI WGS metagenome assembly LKMJ01 (sample SAMN04112250, study PRJNA286221) | soda lake metagenome | biome: soda lake; feature: Kulunda Steppe; material: water; isolation source: sample PL-Br10 brine of Picturesque Lake | place: Russia: Kulunda steppe | collected 2010-07
ATCCTTGCCCAAGGGATGCGTCTGGTCTGGTCTGATCGGGATTGGCAAAGCGAGGTCGGTCGGCGAGGATCAAACCCAAGCCCCGAGCGCGTCTGGTCTGGTCTGGTCTGGCGCTCAAGGATGCTTCAGCACCCCATCCGATACCAAATTGTGAAAAGACAGAGCTCCGTCTTGGATACCGCGCTTGCCAATCGATAGGGATATGTATCGTTACAGGTAAACACTTAGTAATGATTCAAGTGGCAATATGAATGTTAAGTATACAAATAATGTAATTAGCAGCCGGTTCTGCTGTCGGGACAAGCTTGGCCAAAATTTTGACGTCATTTGCAACGCCTCCCTTACTAGTCATGTTATAGAGCGGACAGAGATGATAATTAAGCAAATATCTTCATAGAAATGCTTCATGGGTAGAACTTGGCAAGAGAGATTGGTCTTATATAATTTTCAAATCTATTCCATTCTCTTTTTCATTGGCACAACCCCCCTGCTTAAGGCTGGCAAGGAGGTTAAGTACGCTTGCAAACTGCCACGGTTTTCTAGTAGTGGCAACTCACCTTTGTCACATACGGCACAACATTCAGCACATAAAACTCGCCGCCTTCCACAAACTGCCGAGGAGGCTCGTTGGCGCGGAGAATGCCCCAGACCTGGCAAACAACGTCCAAAGAGAAGATGTTTGACATTTTGAATAAGGCTTTTCAGGCTCCCAGTTTTTACATTAAATCAAGCACACAAGGCCATGATGGAGACACCCTTATATCTTACCTACGAGGTTTCACATGAATAGCTATCTTATCCATGAGGTATTACATGAATAGCAGCATGATTTATGTTTGAGAAAGAGAGCCTGCTCGTGCCAATGTACGTTTTATGAAATACAACAACACGCAGGTGCCTTCCCATGTGTCGAGCGTTGATGCTGTGAAGGGGCACAGGACTAACATTCAGCTGAGGCGCACAGCAACAGTGCAAGATGTACAAATCGTCCTCTCTGCATGACATCCATCAAACCTGGCTTGAAACGAAGTGAATATCTTTCAAGTGGCTTACAACAGTGCTGCACATCACCACCCCTTGCTTTTCTTATCCAGGGATGTAAACATCGCCAGTTTGGGAGGTCCTCAGCATTATATTTTGCGATTAATTGGAGTTTCATTTGTCGTGCTGTACTTCGAATTGTCCTGGCAAAAACAGAAGCTAGGCCAGAGGGTTCAGGGGAAGCCCAACTTCCACCCTCAACTGCCTTCCAACAGACCTATATGGCCATTAAACATCAAGAGCCCCCATCTAGGCGCCCTGAATGGGAGTAGGTCAAAGGGGGGGTGCAAGGTGCAGTGCAAGCAAGTTCACCGGAGGTGCCTCCCGCGTCAGGAATCACTACATACTACACCCCTGCTTGTGGTGTCAGACAGTGTGAGAAAGTGCCAGCAGACATGCTAGCATTGATGCAGCGGGAGCACCAGTAGCCCTGGGCGGTGCTCGAGGAGGAGGAGGAGGAGGGGGAGGAGGAGGAGGCACAGCTGGAGCAAGATATTTGAATACTTTGATGTTTACACGCCTGTTCTTAACTATGTATATTTCATAAACCAGGATCGATGAAGGAAAACAGCTCATTTAGATGAATATGCTGGCATAAAAAAAGAACTTGGCAATTCATCACGTTTTTGAGGGTGGGTAGCCTCTTTGCCGAGGAAAAACTGTCAAAGCCTCGTCCACCCTCATTTGCTTGATCAGTGCCCAGACATGCTTTTAAATCTTCATATGTTCTTCCAAATTTTACCAAATTGCTACAACATAAAATTGCCTAAACACATTTACTGAGATGACGATGAGGGGTATGCAACAATGGCAGATGAGGGGGGAGGTGCCTCAGCTCACCTAAGTTTGCTGGGCAGGAAGAAGTGATGGCAGATGCAGTCTTTGAGACATAGAAATTGAAAAGCCAATGGGAAGTCTTGGTGGTGGCGATGCATGAATGTAGTGCATGTCACTGAGTAAGATGCCGAGCCATGTGCAAGCTACAGTGCAAGCTGTGCAAGCAGCTGCTCAGCCTGTTTAACCCCCTGATGCTTGCAAGACGCATCTGATAAGCAGTGTGCAAGGGTTATTTTATTACTAGGGAGTGAGGGAGGATCTGATTTCCAAAGAGCAGCAGCATCAGCATAGGCTTCAAAGGCCAGGCGAATTATCGCCAGATCAGCTGCGGATTGTGGATTTCGTAGGAAACGTAGGCCCTGACCTCATTGAGGAGCTCTGGTGAGAGAGGAGTCTGGCACACAAATGGAAATTGTGTTGGAAATGTGCATAAGTGTTTTCCTGCATGTTGGCATGTGCATCAAACAAGTAAAAGGGTGTGTGTATGTGCATCTTTAGCAAGTGGCTACTGTCTGTGTGGGCTATGTGCGCATGAAGAGGGTGTCGTGCAGCGCAGGCAGGCGTGCCAAGCTGACGCCTATTGAGAAGAACTTGAGCATGCTGGCCACTGAGCTCCTCCCCAAAAGAAGATGCCAGCTTGCCACCCATCATTGAGCGTGTCGATTTCTGGCGCTTGTTGGCAAAGAGGAGCTTCCAGCTTCGGCAGGAGTACCAGTGCGCTTACTGTGCATGCTCTTAACAGCCTGTGCCAGCGAGCGCCACTGGCTAGCTTAAGGGCTGAATACAGGAAGCTTTGAACCAGGCTGACTCTGTAATGTGTACAGAAGCTAATTTACGTGCATGCTACAACAGGCAGTGCAGCAAGAGTGCAGAGGCAGACCTGGTAAGCATCCTGCAGCTCTTCAAGGAGCAACAGGGAAGCAGCATGAACGAAATGTGGAATTTTAGACTGAACAGCGATGCGTGGTGGGGTAGCTTGGGGGATAGGCGAGCGGGGCTGCTGACCAGTTGCTCAAATATATCCCCACAGTCCGGCCTCCAGGATACCAACTAAAAATAATTCTTTTTAGCATCAAACTTGTATGAAAAGTCTTATGGCGTTTGAGTGCGTCTGTGAGGAGCAGTGCTCATGACAATGCACCACCGAGGCCCTCTTCATGCAAGCCGAGGTCTGTAAGGGCTCAACCAGCCTCTGTGGGATTTTGAGACACCCTGTTTACCCTCCCTTGCGCATTTGGCTTGCTCAAGCATCTAGAGAAGGATGAGCATGTGCGTTGTCGCTCAGGCGAACGTCTGCTTGAGAGTAGCATTTAGTAACTAACAGTTTCAATTTTGGCTTGCGGAGAGACGCTGTTTGCACGCAGTCTCTGCGCACCAGTGGGAAAGCGGTAAATGTGTGTGCTTGCGTGCTTGAGTGCTTGCGCGCGCGCGCGCGCGCGTGTGTGTGTGTGTGTGTGTGTGTTGTGTGTGTGTGCACGCGTGCTTGCGTGTGTGCGTGCGTGTGTGTGTGTGTGTGTGTGTGTGTGTGTGTGTGTGTGTGTGTGCGCGTGTGTGTGTGTGTGTGTGTGTGTGTGTGTGTGCGCGCGCGCGCGCGCGCATACATGCATTCGTTTGCACATGCACGCGTGTATATTTTACCAAAACATGTACGAGGAACGTGACAGGCCTGCACACTCAATGTATGTGGGAACGGAGAACCGCCCTGACTGGTGAACTCACCACTAAGTTGTCATCGTCTGGGTCAGTGACACCTATGATGCGCTCATTCTCCAGAGAGGGCACCCAGATGGGATCTGTCTCCGTGCCAAACTTGTCCTCGTACATCCTGAAGTTACGGCGACATCATGCGGAGAGCTCTCGTGGAGTGAGCAAACGAGGGCGATTGAACTCCGACAGGTGCTTGCAAAACTGCCCTGTCCATCCTCACCATGCCTCGTGCCACATCTCCTTGTCCGCTAGCGGACGATACTTGCGCGGTGGTTCCATACTCCTGCGTGTGCGGTGGGAAACGAGCGGACAGGCAGGGAGCGGCGTTGGGAGATGGAGCACGCAACTCTGGCATCGAGACACCCCCCTAAATATGGAACAGCTTCCAGTTCGACCCTCACGAAAGCAAAACACTCTATCATCTGGGGTTACAGCCAAACACCGAACAATAGGAGCCAAGGAGTGTTCGGAGGTGTGCATGTACGAGAAGAAGAAGGCGAGGGTAATCGGACACTCACGGAGGCCGTGCCTCCGCTCTGGGCGCCACCTCCTCACTGCTCGGCAGAGACGACTGGAATCCTCTACTCTGGAAAGGGCCGCTGGGGTTGGAAGCTGCACCGAGCCATAGCGTGCTGGCTGCCTGCAGAAGACGGAATGCACGTACATGAGAGGGGGTTGAGGGGACTGGGACTGGCTCATAGCAGTATCATGATTATGAAATGCTGCTAGGCGGATGGATGCATGGTAGGGGTGCATCGCGCATGCGTCCAGGGGGCGCTGATGAGCGCATCTTCACTGCCCCCCAGTTTGGGAGAGACCCTCCTCTGAGCCCCAGTGCAGCTGCTGCAGCCACTGACGTTCCCACTGTCTAGGCAGCATGGCCCAAAGGCCAGAGGTGGATGCTGCTGCTAGGGGAGCAGAAGAGACGTGATTCAGATCCCAACTGCACGGTTCCACTGAACTGTCGTGCATTGCAAACGTCCCCTCGTGCACACACCTGCGCCATTGCACCCATATTGCTACTCAATGCTCCATGATGTCTGGCACCAGCTGCAGCGGCTACGCTCCGCGCCAGCAACCGGGCGAGTCCTCTGCTCGCCATGCTCGCTGATCGGCTAGCTATTCCACCTCCCCTTTGTGATATTTATTGGCTCAAAAACATAATTAAATTATGCATCTTCTTGTACATATATCCACTTGGACATCCACTCGCATTGCCAACCAAAATTTGTCGTAAACGCTAGTTTTGGTAGGTTGCAGGCCTGATAGAAAGGAGCGGTGATTTCCAACATCGCGTGAGAACATTTCAAACGATCCCTCAGTCACAATTTGTTGTCGATGTGAGAAAGAGGTTGAGGAGAGACTGGAACCAAGCAAACAAGCTAGGCGATGAAGATCAGATGGACAAGGCTGCAAAATATCATAATTGGGTTGCTTTGCCTCTGAGGACGGTGACTGTTGATGGACCGCCTTTTTCTGTACCTAGGTATCTGCATCTGGATTAAGGCAAGCAAACACAGCGCAACGTGGCACGTTTCAGGTTGCATTCCCATGTGCTGTGTGTCGAGACAAGAAGCTGGGAACGTCATGATGGTACCTGTTATAAGTGTGGCTTCTTCTCAATTCAAGATGAAAAGCACGCTATTTTCCTGTGCCCTTGCATGCAAATGTGTTCGTTGAGGCTTCAATTTGCAGACTTGTTTCACTGCCATTTGATTTCGGACATTATGGACTATTTTTTGGCCGGATAGTCGAGCAGGCGGCGGGGCACCTGAGATGGGAAGTCGATTATCCACCCTCGCAACCTGTGGGTTCGGGGTTCGAAACTCACTGGAGGCCACAACCGGCTAAGCTGCCCTCGTTCGGCGAGATACAGCCTTGAAAACCTTACCTTACCTTACCTATTTTTTGGCCGGCGAAGACCAGCAACAAACCAATCAGCCTAACGACCTGGCTGGCGGTTAGCCCCCTAAACTTGTAAACCTGTTTCACGATATTCCAATGGCACACAAAGTTACCAAAATTACTGCAAAATTACTGTCAATCAGACTGGAGCTTTTTATTTCTCCCGAGGATGTCTTCAATTTTTCCATAAACAAACTTATGATTCCTATCGTTTTATCTCAGAGCTTATGCATGTTCTCTGTATGGCTGGTGTTCACCAGCAACCTGAACAGTCAAACTACCTGGCTGAAGGTCAAACTTAAACTCGTGAACTTGCAGGCCTGAATGGTTTCAGCTGCGTTGAAAGTCATGGGTTTGGAATGTATGCAGATCCTCTGTGCTCAGCCAGACTGCCAGTGTTGCAAACACTATCAACTCGCCCCGACTGCTGTGCTTTGGCTGCCTGAGTCGGACATGTCGGGCTGGCCCTCCATCCCAGCTGGGAAGCCTGCAGGCTCTTCCCATGTAGCTTCTATGTCAACTGTTCTCTCTGCCTCAGCCTGCCTCTCACTCTCAATCTGCAATGCAGACGAGCAGGGGACAATTACAGTTCTCTTGTTCTCATCTACTCTAGTGGCCGCTCATGCCCTTGGCAAAGCAATCTGGGAACTTATCAGCAAATGTACATTTAACATTTTGAATCAAATGAAACACTTCTTCTTTGCTCTATGAACCATCATACTTCATCTCAATAATGCACATGCATGCAAATAATCTGTTTATCAGGGCCCCTCCATTGTGCGAAACCAAGCTTACCTGCAAGCTGACGTCCAAAAACGCTGATTTGTCAATAAAAGGGTAGTCTGAGAGCCAGAGACCAAGACCAGGGGCATAAACCTCTCGGATGACCTGGACATATTGAATCACCAAACAGTATGCCTTGAGAACAAAAGGTCTCAGCAAGACTTTGCACTCTCTTTAACTCCACCTTACCTTAAATGCTGAGAAGGTGGCATCCTTCGCAAGGACCAGAGCTTCTACAGGCTCCCCTGGAGCAAGAAGCTCAGACCTGTATGGAAATAACCAGGGATGGGTTAAACACGGCTTTGGGACTTCCGGTTCGCGTATGTACGTGTAAAATTCACGAATTATTGGGTATGTACGCCATATCTAAGTGGCTAAAATGGAAGAATGGGGCCGGGGGGAATAGGGGGGCCCCAACTACCCCCCAACAACGTAACCCCTATAGTTTGTGGCCTCAAAACTAATAACATGGGTAAAGACAAGGGCAGGCTCCCAGAGGAGCCGGAATCTCCACCAGGGTCCAGCAGTGGGGAGGGAGTGGAGAAAGGGGGAAGATGCTGATGTTGAATGAAATTTCTGGCCACGAAATGATCAGAATTATACGTGGTTAGGAGAAAGCGGCCGAAAAAGAGTGCTAAAGGCCCCAAAACATGCTGGGACAGCCCAGCGGCGCATCCCACAACCACGTATTTCTAGACAAATCTTAAACGGCCATTTTACCTAACGCTATTTTTTGTGACTTTCTAGTGTACGCGTATGTACTCAAATTCGCGTGTTCCTGGAAAGAAAAAGGTGCTTTTTTGCGCACGCACAGCGTGTTGGGATGTGCCTGAGCTCTGCTTGTGCATTCAGCCTAAAACCCAGGTTGCCTGATGAGCACAATCTCTCTGATCATCGAAGGCAAGCATGTGCACTCCAGCTGCGCTTAATGCGGTCCTTTTTGCATGGCCTGTTATGAGATTAGCAGTTGACTGGTCGCAGTCAACATGAAATCTCTGCGATGCATGCAAGGCAGCCCAACTCAGGAGCAGCTGACCTGAAGGTGTAGGGGAATTCTAGCTGCACCCGCGCGCCTGAAGGCCAACCATCGCCGATGAGAACACGCACTGTTGGGGCTGTTGCGCGGCTGGAGCGGCCCCCAAAAGCCCAAGAGCCAGCAGAAAAAGGGGACCCGCCAAACACTTGCACCTCCAGCACCTGCGGCCACACGCTCACAGACAAGAGCGACTGCAGAGGTCAAAAACAAAGCAGGCGCATGCTGGCCACCCACGGCCCAGGCATTGGCATGGCAAGGCAGCCACCAGGAGGGAGCCAGGCACGCGGCACACAGGGCAGGCTGTGTTATGGCTTGAGGAGAGCCAAGCATGGCACAGCCGGACCTCCAATGCCTACTCTGCACAGCACGTACCCGTGGCTCCTTTCAAGGTTCACGAACAGACATGTGCTCATGTGGTGTGACTGAGAGACGGAGACAGGGACACCGGCAAGCCACTCCATTACCTGAGCCCGCCACAAGCCCAAACATCGCAACTGCTTGGTGTAGACCTCCAAGTTCTTGCACCCTGCGATGCCCATACAAAAGGACTGTGGGTGCAACAAGGTCCAGACATTTGGGCTGCTAATCCTTTGCACGGCCAAGCAGTGGCCATGTTGGCACTTGGGGCGACGTGCAATGCTGCTGCCACAGCAAGTTGCAGGCCAGTGGAGTCCTCCAGGTGCAAGATAATTTGCCGTGGAGTCCAGCTAGGCAGGGTAGCAGCGGCAGCATCAGCTGCTCACACTGGTGCAGCAGCCTGCACTGACCTGCCTTCACCCAAGGGCTCCAGATGGGGTACAATAGAACGGGGGCTGCCAGCACAGCGCTCTTGGACAAGGCGATTGAGACACCGACGGAGGAGGCTATCTGCACAAGGCGCCTGCATTGCCATGGCCAAAGTAAGGCGGCTCTGCGCCTCGCGTCTGGCTCCAATGGCGTTAGGCACCATGACACAGGCAGTGACACCAGGAGCAGCACATGCTCAGCAGGGTTGTATGCATGCGCTCCACGCCCAAGGACACGCTAAGGTACTTGCATAGGCGAGCGCGCAATGCGTGTACTGGCTGTTCCTTGGCCATCACTCACTCTTGGATTGATTTGGGCTGGTAGTAGTTGGTTTGACTCCGTGTGGGAGGCACAGGCATCAGCATCTCCTGGAGGGGAAGCACCAGCCAAAGGTGACCAATGTGACCCGCACGCCATGAGCCAGGGGATCATGTGCTCATCAGACCGGTTGGAAAACAAGATAGGAGTGCAGGCCCAGATGCAGACTTGGAAGCAAGTTTCTAAGACCACATGGCAATTAATACAGCCACTGTGCTGCGCACGCTGTGCATGCATGCTGCCCTCACATCCCTCCCAACCTCTCCCCGTCAACTGCGACCTGCTTTCCTACACCCAGCCTCTTTCTTTCCAGCTTTGTTGTCCAACCTTGATGTGAGCAGCAACTACATCAGCAAGTACAGGCAAGCCACTGGGGATTAGCATGCATCCTGGTGCTGCACGCGCTTGCCTTGCCCGCACACTCCACAGCAAGTCACCACCTCCTCCTCTGAGGGCAAGGTTCTGTCTGACAGCAACTCACCATCTCTTCCTTGGTGAGCAAGGTTATGTCTGATAGGAAGGGCCGGGTGCCCGAGAATGAGCTACTGGCCTCTCTACCAGACCCTCTCCTGCTGCTGCTGCTAGCCTCATCGTCCGGGCCATACCCTGCACTCGCCATTGGGTCGAAGGCATAGCCGCCTGCCATGTAGCCTGGATCAGGGGCACCATACGTGCTACTCCCTGCGTCTGGGGATCCTTGGCTGGTTGTTGGAGGAGGAGGAGGAGGAGGGGGGGGTGGAGGCCCTGGGAATGTGAACGAGAAGCAAGCAGCAAGTGGTTGCCCATGCATGTGAGGAGCGTCCCTTTCTGGGGTGACCAGGCTTGTGGCTGATGAAGTTCGCAGTCTTGGACAGCTGCTGCGGAGGGCCTAAGCTACAAAGCTTCAGCGCAAGCAAATACAGGGAATGGCACTGTAACAGGCGATATGTGTTGTGCGAACCGCATACGCATGCCCTGCTAATCCAACACTGGGCCTTTGAGCCAATACTGGACCTGTGCCCAAACCAGCTAACACCATCCTGATCAAGCGCACACATGCATTGCTTGCTTAACGCAGGCCTGTGCTCAAGTGCCCAGCACACACATGCATGCATTTCCGGCATCATGGCACGCAACCTAAAAGGGCTGCCGAGCAGGAGTGCTCACCGGGCGTGGGAGGTCCATAGCCCGAATCATATCCTTGCTCCTCCCAGCTGCTGTACGAGTCTGTGTGCCATGGACCCTCCCCCCAGTCTGTGATGGGGTAGGGTTCTCCCCAATCATTGCCGTCATAGTAGTCATCACTGTCAGACTCTGCGCTCTGCCAGCTGCCACCCACTAGCTCCCCATTACCCTGCATAGGGCCCCCCCATTCACTGTTTGATTGCTGGTCCCAAGAAACAGCTCCGTTTGTGGGGAGAGCAGACTGTGGCCCAGCGCTCGCAGCTCCCATGGAGCTTATAGTCCCAGGGGGAGGCCTCCGTGGGGACCACTCCTCCTGTTCTGCTGCTCCTGCTGCCACCCTGACAAATGTCCTAGCCTTTGCCTCGTCCACCATTTGCCGTTTGGGGAGGTGTGCTGCCAGAGCTGCAAGCGGAAGCAGCAAACGATGTGGCCCACCAACACCCCCCCTGCTGCCCCTATGTGTGCTCCTGCCATCTGGTTTCCACCCAGACTGTATCATGGGTTCCAAGCAGCAGCTGTGCTCTTGCAAGAAGTCTGCACTTGCAGCTCAGCTGGAGGCACCCATCGTCTGCTACAACGGAATTTTAATGGTAAAAAAGTTCAGCTTTGAAGTTTGTAGAAAATGCACACGCGGTGCAGCTCCGTCTTGATGAGATGGCAACGCTGTGCATGTTGCCAAAGGGTTTGAGCATCTCGACCTACAGAATGCAATGACCTGATGTCCTCCATCAAAGAATGGAGGGGGAGCCCGAATCCCAGCACTTCCTCAATCGGACAGATGAAGGGACATTCAGCAGCTGGCTGGCTTGGCTCTGCAGTGAGCACCCCAGGACCATTCCTCTCTCTGTTGACCAGCAGCAACTGGACCTGCAGAGCCCATCGGCCCCAAGCCTGGCACGTGTAAGGCTGCTGGAGTTCATCAGGGAGCGCACACAGGACGTGCAGCAGGGTGCACCGCCTGCACATGCCCAGCTGTCACAGGCGCCCAGGACTGGGCAGCCAGCTCTGCAGCCCCAGGTAAGTTGTGCTCAGTGATGTCGCCCAAGGTTTGCCCGGCAATTGGCAATGCTCAACCTTGCACCTGCCCACCTATATTCAAGTTTTGGCAGGCAGCTTGGAATGGAGATGCTGGAACCAGGCATGTTATACTTGTGCAGTTTGCTAGCTCTCGAGCCCATTCTTCTGCACCTTTGTCAGCATGTTACGGGACCATGGCGCAGGCAACTTGCTCCCTTCGCACTTGCGTTGTGCTGCACTTGCACTTCCTTGCACACCGATCTCGGCGCGCCCTTCTCAGCGCCTGATTGGCTGCGCAATTGTGCAGGCAGAGATCCCACCCACCAGGAAGCAGCAGCAGCAGCAGCAGATCATAAGCATGCATTGCGACATGCGTGGGCAAGCTGGGCAGGGGCCTGAGATGACGGCGGGGCCGGGTCTTACACAGCCCCATACCAGCACCCTGCCGGCGCCTACGCCCGCCACTTCTAGGCTGCAGGGCGCGTGGGCTGCGCGGGACCCGCAGACTGCGTGGTCAGCCGTCACAGCCGGAGGTCCCAAGCAGGAGGCGCTGGCGCGGCGCATGCAGGGTGTGGCCCCTGCACCCAAGCAGCGCCAGCAGCAACGCCAGCAACTGCCTAGGGGGCCTCAGGATGAGGGGCTGCGAGATGGGGGTGTTCTCCAGAGGCGCGCGAGCCCTAACCCTGGTGGGGCACTGCACCCGCCTGCGCCCGGCACAGCAGCGTGGCCATCCCTGCAGGCAGGCAACTGCGGAGCGGCGCAAGGGCGTGCAGGTGGGGTCAGTGCACTTGTGTGCTTGCTTGTGTGGGGTGCCTGGCGCTGCGGTGGGCATGCACCTCACGCCTGCGCGTGCGCTCGTGCCTGGCACGAGATTGCGAGTGGGCACATCTGCATGACGCCAGCATTTGCCAAGGGAGGGTCTAGCGTTGGGTGCAGGTTAACTGGGTAACTTCTATGATGGTATCCTCTATGACCGCTGCAAGAAAGTCAGAGAGGGGGGGAGGGAGGGAGGGAGGGAGAGGGAGAGGGAGAGGGAGAGAGAGAGAGAAGGAGAGAGAGAGGG
>LKMJ01005804.1_pt1 | contig 11655 bp, 12 predicted proteins | sample 643391 | NCBI WGS metagenome assembly LKMJ01 (sample SAMN04112250, study PRJNA286221) | soda lake metagenome | biome: soda lake; feature: Kulunda Steppe; material: water; isolation source: sample PL-Br10 brine of Picturesque Lake | place: Russia: Kulunda steppe | collected 2010-07
GCACGAAGGTCGCTTCGCCGTGCCAGCGTTTGACTTTCGCGCTTGCACACCCGCCCGAGTGCACACCCGCCTCTGTTTGCTGCGATGGTGTCAAGCATGCACAACATCTATACTCACACACACCTGTAAACGCGAAACTTAATTGCCCCCGCTCCGTCGGCGCACGGTGGGGTTTTCCTGGCGCCGTACGCCAGCACACGGCGCCAGCTCAGAGCTCAGCGACTCAGCAACTCAGCTCAGTGGGTGTCAGGGCCATCGTACGGTGTCCGCTGGCAGCATGCAGCGCACACACAAATGTGCCTGCATACACGCATGACGTGCACACTTGCGCATTTTCTTGAATACTTGCGTGTGCTGACACTGGTGCAGGCTCCAGAGAGCGACTACTTGGATGCTGCACTCATCACAGTCATGCAGATCCACCTGTCCGAGCCAGAAGGTGTGCGGACAAGGAGCAAGCTGGCGCGCAGTGTGCTGGACTGAGTGTGTGTTATGCCTGCCTGCCTGCCTGCCCCACGCCCTCTGTAATCCTCCCAGTAGGAGCTGCCCCAATAGGAGCCCCAGTAGGAGCCCCAGTAGGAGCAGCTCCCAAAAGGAGCTGAGGGGCTTGTGTTGTGCCAGCCTTGCCTGCCACACTTTGTCGTGGCTTGACACTTCCCTGATGCACATGGCCCCTCGCTTGGCAACATCAAAATCCTGGTAGAAGAGGTGTGATGCTCTCCTGCGCCATCCCAGACAGGAAGCCATAGATGTAGGTAGGCCTGCCTCGTCGGCGGCAGCTTGCCCTGGAAATGCACACAACTGTATGTGTGTGCATGCGTGCCGTCCCTGCAGGCGCCATCCTGCTGCTCACATGTACAATTTCACGCATGCCTGCCGCACCGACAGCGCCCTGCTCTCCACACGCACAACTGCGCCCATGCATGTGTGTGCACGCGCGCCCCGCAGGCGACATCCTGCTGTTCCTCACGGGCCAAGAGGAGATTGAGACCGCGTGCCAGATCCTGTACGAGCGCATGAAGAGCCTAGGCCCGGCGGTGCCAGAGCTGCTGGTGCTACCGGTGTTCTCTGCGCTGCCCTCAGAAGTGCAGACGCGCATCTTCGAGCCGGCGCCGCCCGGCAAACGCAAGTGCGTGCGCGTCTTGCATGCAAGTGTGTTTGTGTCTTTTGCATCTAACTCGCCCATGCGCGCAAGTCCTTAAACCTCATCCACTTGCCTCCCTCCCTCCCCCCTTGCCCATGCTTGGTTAAACCGGCGCCTCTCCTCCCCGCACATTGTGCTTTGCCGGGCAGGCCCGGCCGCATGAGTGTACGTATTTGTGGGCGCATTAGTTGCGCCTTAGTTGCGCATATGAGCGCGGTGTGTAAAGCAGGGTGCTGAGGTGGTATTCTGTTGGCTGCGGCAGGGTGTGCTTTTGACTGAGGGCAGGGATGCGCAGGGGGCTGTGGCAGGATGCCTAATGGGGGATGTGGGTTTGGGTTGAAGGCAGCAGAGAGATGCCCAGGGGGCTGGCTGTAGCAAGGTGCTGAATGAAGACTCCTGTGGAGTCCAAGGAAAGGCATTGGCAAGGTGCTGGATGGGGGCTGTTGTAGAGTAGACAACAAGGGACAGTGGCTGCGTGGCTGTGGCAGGGTGTGGGGAGTGTGAAGGTCTGGGATGAACAGAGAAGCCCTCAGAGAGAGAGAAAGATCTGTAGCAAGGTGCTGAATGAGGGACTGGCGAGGCGGTTAGGGGGCTAAGGCAAGGTGAGGGGGTGGGTCACGCAGGCAGTGTGATGCGCAGGGGGCTGGCTGTGGCAAGATGCTGAATGGGGGCTGTGGGTTTGGTTTGAGGGCAGGGGGATGCGTAGGGGCCACAGACTAACTGGCTGTTAGCAGCTATGTGGACAGTCCTTCATGAGCTAGCACGCACTTTTGCCCACATTGTATCACAATCGTTGCCGCCGCCGCTGCTGCCCAGGTGCGTGGTGGCTACAAACATCGCGGAGGCATCGCTCACCATCGACGGCGTGTACTACGTCGTTGACCCAGGGTTCGCGAAGATGAAGGTGAGGGGACCCAGCGCTGTTGCAAAAGCTTGGACACTGGGGGCAGGAGTTGCTCTCCGTGGTTGAGGACATTTAGGAATGTGGTGGCAGGTGCCAGCAAGCCGCCGCCACACCCAAGCAGTGCACACACGTGCGCAGGCTTGGCACACACCTGCACTAACATTGCACACCCAGGCAGTGCACACACGTGCGCAGGCTTTGCGCACCCATGCGCTAACAGTGCATACCCAGGCAGTGCACACACGCCCCCACAAGGCTCACACAGCACGCGCCCAAGCTGTAATGAGTGTTTGGGGCCAGGCTCAGGAGCCGTACAAGTGCTCCATGCGTGGCGTCCTTGGGCGGCGTCCTGCGTTGCAGCAGTCTCCACAGAGCCCTCCATATGCATCATCTGCTCCCGCTCGTGCAGGTATTCTCACCCCCCTGGCCTCTTGGACCTACACGCGCCGCGCGCTGCTACAACGCAGCGCAGGTGTCCCTTCCCCCCCTCCCGCCTCAAGCGTGCTGCTGCTGCAATGTGCGCAGGTGTTCAACCCCAAGAATGGTATGGACTCTCTGGTGGTTACCCCCATCAGCCAGGCCTCCGGGAGACAGAGGGCGGGGCGCGCAGGGCGCACTGGCCCAGGTGGGTGTGCGTGTGCAAGCGTGTGCGTGTATGCATGGGTGGGCACCTTGACCCCACACTCGCCCACGCACGGGGCGGGGGCTGGGGAGTCTTGTAGCATACACACACATGCATATGCGCGCTCGCGCACTTGTGTGCTGCACAAGGCCTGTGGGGTGCGGGCTGCTCGACAGAGACGGATGCTTGGAGTCTGCACTTGCCAGGCTGTGTACGTTGTCAGGCACTGTTGCGCAGCCCCTCTGCCTGCATGCTTGCAAATGCAGCGGCTGTGCGCGCAGGCGCAAAGCATTGGCACCTGGCCTCACACCAGTTTTGTTTTGCATGGGGGTGCCCCTGAAGCTAAGGAACTAGAACGTGGAGTGTGCAAGACTAAGGTCCCTGAGAAAAACGAGCCACACGCGCTTACTATTAGGCGCTGTGCAGGGCGCGTGGCACACGGTGCATGACGCCAGGCTTTGTCTAAGCAGCTTGGGTGCACACTCCACGTTGTCCAAGCTTCTACGCGCGCTGCCACATGTGCATCCCTCCAATGCCGCCATCCTCCCACCAGCCTCCGCCTGGATGGCTAGGGAGCCCTTGGTCAGGATGCGATCTACGCAAGCTGCCCTTGGTCAGGATGCAATCTACGCAAGCTGGCCTATGGGCCAGCGCATCCTGTGGACGCACCCCCCCCCTAATTGAAGACCTGCCAAACACCCCTGATTACAGCAAGTCTCCCCCCACTCGTTGAAGCCCCGTCAACCACCTCCTCTGACACTAACAGTCTTTCCCCCCTTCAAAAATAAGAGCCCCGTCAACCACCCTCTATCACGGCAGCAGTCTCTACTCCAAGTGCATTGCTCTCTTTCAAAACCACGCACCCACCGCCCGCAAGGCCAGCAAGTCCCCTGCCAAACAAGCCCGCTGCAAACCGTGCGCCGCGCGCACGCGGCCAAGGGGCCCCCTGCAGCTTGCGCAGTGCGTCCATCCAGCCTTGTGTGTGTGCGCGTGCACGCATGGTGCTGCGTGTTGCAGGCAAGTGCTACCGGCTGTACACGGAGCAGGCGTACAAGCAGGAGATGCTGCCCACGTCGGTGCCTGAGATCCAGCGGACCAATTTGGCCATGACGGTGAGGTCACGTGTGCCGTAGTGGCAATGGGTTTGTCTTAAGCTGTGGGGGCTGCGTGTCGTGGTGGGGATGGGGGTGTTTTGAGGCAGTGAGGGCGAGTGTCGTGGTGGCATTGAGGGTCATGGCGGCGAAGTGGGTATTTGTGGCTGTGAGCGCGAGCGAAAGGTGAGAGGGGGGGGGAGGAAAGGGGGGCAGTCAAGGCAAGTACTATGTTAGCGGGCGGGGGCGTTTGTGGCCGCAAGGGCGAGAGTCTCGCTGGCAACGTGGGCATAAGCGGCAGTGGCGGCTGCTTGTGATGGCAAGGGCTTTTGTGGTAGGGAGTGCTGCAGTGTCAGTGTATGTCAGTATGCGCCAGCGGCTGCGATTGAGCGCATGCATGTGTGTGTGTGTGTGCACTGGCGTGCATGCGGATGCGCATCAGCCTCTGTGGCCAGAGCCCTTACGTAACCACCGCCCAAGAGTGCACCTTTGGATGCACTTCAGTGGTGCCAAGGCACTGCTGGGCAAGCAGCACTGTTGGAAGGTAGCGCCGGAGCTTACAAATGGCCGAGTGGGTGGGACTGTTTGCAGGTGCTTACCCTGAAAGCCATGGGCATCAATGATCTGCTGGGCTTCGACTTCATGGACCCTCCACCTGCAGCCACTCTGGTGGGTTTGCTTTATGCTTTATTATTGCTTTCTTGCCATTAATTGTGTGCTGGAGGCAATCTGCTGGAAGTGAGCCCCTTTCCATTCCTGCACCAAACTGCTGTCATTATGATAATGGGTTGCAGGTGTGGCCATGTTCCTACTGCTGCTGGCGCAGGTGTCGGTGTGGGTATGCCCTTTGTGCGCATGCCTGCACATGCATGTGAATACACATGTCCTTGTGCAGGCTGCCTCACTTGCACTACGCCCCCCACACCACATGTGCATGTGCTGCGTAATCCTGCAGGCAACCATGCCGCCAGAGCAGCGCTGAGGCCCCGTGCATGCACGCGCGCGCAGGTGACTGCGCTGGAACAGCTGTACAACCTGAATGCGCTGGACGAGGAGGGCATGCTCACCAAGCTGGGGCGCAAGATGGCTGAGTTCCCACTAGAGCCGCCCATGAGCAAGGTGGGGGCAGGGCGCAGGGTGGGGTGGGGTGCAGTATACGAGCACACAGCCATCTGGCCATTGTCCGGATGGTGATGTTTTCTGCTTTCATGTAGTGAGAGGGACTCAAAAGCGTCCCACTGCCATGTGGTTGTGGGATGCGCAATTGCACTTCAACCTGGTACCTCCGCTCCGTTAAGGTTGCAGTGAGGCCTTGAGTGGGGTAAGGTCCTGGTGCTGATGCCCAGATCTATGCTCGTTGAGTTGTGCACCTGACGCTGATGCCTGTTGTCGTGTGCTTGGTGTGCACGAGCTTCACCTTGTAAATGCACCACAAACTGTGTCACAGGCCTTAAGGCATTTCTTTGTCTTGCGAACAATTGCTTTCTTCATGACAATGGCGTGCTGCTTTTGAAAGCTTGCTAGAGGCAAGTGCACTGAAATGTGCGGGCACGCAAGCACCGATGCCCACCCTTGCGTGCGAATTGACACACATGCATGGAAAAACACGTTCTGATGCGTGTTCCTCAAGCATAACCCATGCAGGTGTTGATAGCGAGCGTAGACCTGGGCTGCAGCGACGAGATCCTGACCATTCTGGCCATGCTGTCAGCCCAGAACATCTTCCACAGGTACGCAGACGCACTGCTCCCGGCTCTCAGAACGCTTTTCCTTGGCTGTGCCACGCACATCTCCAGTGCCGACTTGGATGAGCCGTCAGCGGGCAAGGTTTGTGGATATGAATGTGGACAGAGGCCAAAAGGCCCACGTTTTCTTGCATGTTGCACATGCCAGGTCGGAGTGGTGCAGCAAGTCTGCTCCTGAGCTTTTGTTGCGGCTGCGCGCTCCTACCAGGCCCATCCGCGGCCTGCATGCAAGGCGTATGCATGCCCGAGAACACGTGCAAGCAGACCTGCTCTCGTGCAGCATGTCCGTTGACCAGCTCCGACCATAGCTGTGGCTATGTTGCAGATGCAGCGAAGGAGGGCGGCGGGTGTGGCATGACCTTGGAGCACTGCTGCATATGCATGATGGGTCGTGCAGGCCCACAGGAGGAGTAGGCGCAAGCAGACCAGAGGGGCCCCAACGTGTGCTAGCCCATTTTGTCCACCTTTTGCTCACCATGCATGTCTCGCTGCATGTGTGATCAGGCATGCAGGCCCAAAGACACGTAGGGGCGGGGAACAGATCGAGGCCAAGTTCCTGCTCAACATGCATGTGTTGCCTCATCATGTGTGTTTGTGTGATTGACCGCGCAGGCCCAAGGAAAAGCAGGCGCAGGCAGACCAGAAGAAGGCCAAGTTCTTCCAGCCTGAGGGCGACCACCTCACCCTGCTGGCCGTGTACGAGCAGTGGAAGAGCAACAAGTTCAGCGTGCCCTGGTGCAAAGAGAACTACGTGCAGGTGGGTCCCTTTGGTGCTGGTGGGTCCTGCCTGGGTAAAGAGGAGTACATGCTGGTGGGTCCTGCCTGGGTAAAGAGGAGTACATGCTGGTGGGCCTTGTTGCAAAGAGAAGGACACACAGGTGGGTCCCTTTGGTGCTGGTGGGTCCTGCCTGGGTAAAGAGGAGTACATGCTGGTGGGCCTTGTTGCAAAGAGAAGTACACACAGGTGGGTCCCTGCCATGCGCATGCACCCGCAACAACATTGCACGCACACTCCCAAGCCCTGTGGTGCGGTTCCATGCACCCTCGTGCGGCTTGCAGGGCTGGTCGCTGAAGCGTGCACAGGACGTGCGCGAGCGGCTCATGGCTGTCATAGAACAATTGAAACACTTACAACTCTCTCTCTCTCTCTCTCTCTCTCTCTCTCTTCAACGCTTGCATGTGCCAGATCGACCGGCCGTGTGCACGTGCCCGCAGGACCGGTCGCTGAAGCGCGCGCAGGATGTGCGCAAGCAGCTCATGGCCATCATGGACCGCTACAAGCTGGAGCTTGTCTCTGCCGGCCGGCGGTACGACCGCATTTGCAAGGTGACTCTTTGGATAAAAAAAGGCCGTGGCCGGTTATGATCTCTGCAAGGTGGCTCTTTGGAGGAAAGAGGGCGCGGCAGGTTAGGATCTCTGCAAGGTGACTCTTTGAGGAGAGAGGGCGTGGCAGGTTATGATCTCTGCAAGGTGACTCTTCGGAGGAAAGAGGGCGTGGCAGGTTATGATTTCTGCAAGGTGACTCTTTGCAGGATAGAGGGCGTGGCAGGTTAGGATCTCTGCAAGGTGACTCTTCGGAGGAAAGCGGGCGCAGCAGGTAATGGGAGAGTAGAGAGGTTGGGACAAGGTGGGGGCGCATTGCTGCCCCAGCTGCAGGGTGCGTTGCACACGCTGTTTGTGGGGTTGAGGGCAGAAGAGGAGCTGCCGCTGGTTGGGGGCCAGGGGGAGACCAGTAGCATATGACAAGAAACAATCCGTGTCTTTGCCTGTGTGTACTTGGTCATGTCTTATAGTGCATGTCTATGCCTATGAGTTTTTTTGGAGTCAGACCATCACCAGTGGCGTTCTCCTTTTCGCTTTCAGTAAACTGTCGTTCCTCCTTTTCCTTGCCGCTTGCGCCCCGCAGGCCATCACCAGCGGCTTCTTCTTCCACGCGGCGCGCAAGGACCCGCAGGAGGGCTACAAGACAGTGGTGGAGCAGCAGCCGGTGTACATCCACCCCTCCTCTTCGCTGTGCCAGGCGCAGCCAGACTGGGTAGGTGTCCATCAGGCACAAGGGCCGAGGGCCAGGGTTTTAAGGGGCGGGGTTTAGGGGGCAGGGGCAGGCGCAGGCGCAGTTGAATTGAGAGGTTGTCCATGAGGCCCTGTGTCCAAGGCCCAAGGGCCAAGGGCCAGGGTTTTCAGGGGTGGGGGCAGGGGAGCAAGGGCAGGGGCAGGAGCAGCTGGACTGGGTGAGTGTCCATATGCCAACACTTTCGGCTACTGTTTTTTATATCTTATATTGCCACCTGCTGCTACTCAAGCTGTCTGTCCAGTGTCTGCCACATGTTGACTGGCGCGGGCCACCCCTTGAGGCCACCCCTTTTGCACACGCTCCTCATACAAGCGCTGCACGCCCCTCTCCCAAAAGCCGCCTGTCTCTCCCTTCTTTGTGCTGCTGCGCGCCTGTGGGCGTGCAGCACACGCAGACTGTCAGCTGTCAAGCTTCCTGCTGCGCCTCTGTGTGCGCACTGCCAGCAGGCCAAAGGCCTCTTGAGCCCGCTGCTGTGCCTCTGGGTGTGCACTACCTGCACATCACCAACCTCCAATCTTCTCTAAGCCTGCCTCTGGTCTTGCAATGGCGTTAAACTGTGCAGCGTCGCGCTGCCTGGTGTGCGGCTTGTCGCTCTATTTCCGCTGCTCATTTGCAATTGCCTTTAAGGCCAAGCACTCATGTATTGTGTGCCCAAAATGGTTGGGGAGTGGGCAAGGCCGATCTACATGCACGTACTTGGTGGCAGGGGCAGACTGATTTTTGCCAACGTTGACTCCCATGGGCCTGCCAATTAATGCCTGATATGCACGCCAGTCCTGTGCGCACTGCCTATGCTTTGCCTGCAGGTCATCTACCATGAGCTCATCCTGACCACCAAGGAGTACATGCGCGAGGTCCTGGCCATAGACCCAAGGTGTGACCCAGTGATAGATGCAGACACGTCAAAGTGCAGCAGGGATAGGTCTTGCTGCCTGCCCTTGCCTAGGCTGTGAGGCAGCTGGGATCAACACGCTCACATGTACACACGTGATTAGACATGCGTGTGCTCGCGTGTACTGTAACCCCTAGGTGGCTGGTGGAGCTGGCGCCGCGCTTCTTTAAGGCTGCCGACCCCTACAAGCTCAGCCGCCGCAAGCGCATGGAGCGCATCGAGCCCCTGTACGACCGCTTCAACGACCCCAACGCATGGCGCCTGTCCAAGCGCAGGGGTTGATGTGTTCCCTGCCTGGCCTGCAAAGCATGCTCCTCTGTGTGTGTGTGTGTGTGTGTGTGTGTGTGTGTGTGTGTGTGTGTGTGCGCGCGCGCCCCCGTGAGCGCGCGTGTGTGTCCCAAGGTATGTGGCCACAGCTTATGCATGCTCAAGGGCATCATCTGCCTGGAGCGTGTACATCATGGTGTACGATGCCCGAGGGGTGCGCCAGAAGCATCGCGCTGTGCAGGTTGGGTGGATCTGCTGCGTGAGTGGGGCTGGAGGTGTGTGCATATGTGTGCATGGGTATTCCCTAAGGGATCTGAGGCAGGGGTCTTCTGCATGAAGCGGCAGTGTAAGATGATATGGTGTTAGCTCGCAAAGGGTGGTGCTTTGCAGCAGGGAGCACATCATCATTGTGCTCGAAAGGAGGCGATGCTTCAGGAGGGGAGGGGCGTCAGCAGATATAGTGCCCTGCTTAGCCACAGGCTGTAACATTCTGCCAAGGCACCAAGAAGCGATCAGGTGCCACAAGATGCGCTGTCGCCACATGCCGCATGTCGTGGTGGCGAGTGTACCAAAAGCATGACCATCACTGAATGGATATAGACTGTCATTACAGGCATCCCTTTATACGTTTTTGCATGTTCAGCTTGATGGGTCTTTCCTGTGTTGAATTTATGATATGACATGTTAAGGAAGTTTCCCCTTAACTCCCATTAACTCAAGGAGGACTTTGAGGATCTTCAGCGAGAGTTACGACTTCAGCGAGAGTTGATAAGTGGCAAGCTGTACCTGCTGAATGTGGGTCTTTCAGTTGAAGCCTACGCTTGCAATCTGAACCAGAGTGCAGAAATGCACCGATTAAGTTATCATAGGCATAACACATTATAGGCATAACACGCAGTGCTTCACATCGTTTACTGGCATGATGCCTGGCAGATTTTCAGGAGCCAGGTCAATTCAATTTCAATTTCAGATAAGACAACAAGACAAGTTGTCTTATCAGGGGTCAGGTCAATGTCACCGTATGATATCCAACAAATCTGCCAGTGTGGTCAGAGCCTCTGAGATGAGTGAAGTGACTACAAAAAGCAAGCAATTCTCAACAGAATCAATAGGACGAACCACTGTACTCACTGAGCTCCTGGTCACCCTCGCTTTGGATGGTAGAGGACTGTCTGGTGCTCGCACCAGGGCAAGCATCTCTTTTAAATCTTTCAGAGTTTCATAACTGCCACAACTTGTCCTTGAAGGGTCTAGTCTGTGGATGCAGATTCATCATTTTGATCAAAGCAGACCTGGCTGGCGGTTGACCCTTAACTTGTAACTTGATCAAAGCAGAATGCAGCCCATGATGACCCGTTTGGCACTTGGCCATGCAATCAAAGCAAAATGCAGATCATGATGACCCATTTGGCACTTGTAATTATAAAAACAGCATTCACCACATGAAAAGAAGCATCTAACGTCAAGCTTTAATCACTGCATAGCACACAAGGGACTGTCTCATCATTTACCGTCAAAATTGGGCAGCCCCAGAATGAAATGGTGTCAATCAAGGCAGGGATTTGCTCAAGTGAATTCATTTAGACCATTGCTTTCCAGTCCCTCAGGGAAGGTCCCATGCCACAAACAATACCACACTGGCCAGCTTGGCCTAAGGTATGTATGCTAAAGCACAACCAGACTGGCGTGCCTATGTTGACTGCCTCAATCAGATTCTGTCCCCTTTTGGCATATGTCTCCCACGGTGCCAGCATCCCATTGCCACGCTGATGCTTCAGGCCAGCATTGAATCAACGGCATGGCATGCCTGCAACCCAGGGTCCCTTTTCTGAGTACGTGTCGTACTCCCGGTGAGAGGGCCAGATCAAATGCAGCCTTCAACCTGCCCAACACAGCTCATTTCCTGTAGCCGTCCATCCGATCCTGTGCCTCAGAGAACTCGTTGAACCCATCCACACCGAGTTTGAACAAGTACGCTGCACAAGCATGGAGGGCAGGGCAGACAGGTCAAGGCGCGCTCCTCCATGGTTTGTCTAACCCTAACGGTTGAAAACCGTGCCTGCATTTCACTCAATAGCCCTAGTCTGACCCATGCTTCCTGACTCTGACAGGCACAATTCCATCGTGTCCCCCTAAAACTTGTTTGCCTTCAACCCCACTTCCGGGGAAGGTGCCACTAAGCAGCTATAGACAGGTGCTGCAACCAGGCACTGATGGAATCATGAAGCAAAGGGGGAAGGATGTCAGCAGCAGGCCTGGCCATCATCACAATTTAGGGGCCAAAGAGCCCATGCCTTCCAAGATGGGAAAATAATTGTGAGGGAGCAAGCGCAGTACAAAGACTACCCCTTCAAGGCTGCGCCTTGCGCAACAATTAGCCACGTGCAAGCGCATGTCAGCCTGCATCATTACCGACATCACATTATTAGTGACAGGAAAGAGGGGCAGCTGACACTGAGTCCCCTAGGAGCCTTGAAATGAGGCGCCTGGCAGATGTCTGGCGGACGCCAGCACATCTCTGGCAGCACATGCCTGGCGGACCCCAGAACACATCTGGCAGCACATATCTACCAGGCTAAGTCACCATCCATCCCCAAGCCAGTTTCATTCAAAATCCCCGTGCCACGATTTCCATACAGCGCATGTACGACAATATCAGGGTCTACCACCCAGCTCAGCAAATGAGCATGCTCTGCCGAATCTACCATCCAGCTCAGCAAATGAGCATGCTCCGCCGGATCTACCATCCAGCTCAGCAAATGCACTCAAGATTTAAAGTTACGGTTCCATGCAATTGACAGGCCTGTCCACCTTCTAAACCTGCAAAATGCTCTACCAATGTGCGCCATAACTCCATTGCTGGGGGCTTGCACCATCAGCCTGCACCCACCCACACCCACTCACACCCACCCACAC
>LKMJ01005806.1_pt1 | contig 11655 bp, 11 predicted proteins | sample 643391 | NCBI WGS metagenome assembly LKMJ01 (sample SAMN04112250, study PRJNA286221) | soda lake metagenome | biome: soda lake; feature: Kulunda Steppe; material: water; isolation source: sample PL-Br10 brine of Picturesque Lake | place: Russia: Kulunda steppe | collected 2010-07
GGAGCCGGTGGCAACGGACGCCCAGGCGCCGGTGCTCCTCCACGGGGCGGGGATCCGTGTGCACTTCCCGGTGCGCGGCGGTCTGCTGCGCCGGCCGGTGGATTGGGTGCGAGCCGTCGATGGCATCGACATCACCCTGCGTGCCGGGCAGACCGTGGCCGTGGTCGGGGAGAGTGGTTCAGGCAAGTCGACCCTGGGCCTGGCGCTGTTGCGGCTTGAGCGCAGCAGTGGCTCGATCCGTTTCCGCGGTGATGAACTCCAGGGGCGCACGGCGCGGCAGCTGCGCCCCTACCGCAGCGCCCTGCAGATCGTCTTCCAGGATCCGTACGGCAGCCTGTCGCCGCGCATGGCCGTGGGCGATATCGTCGGCGAGGGGCTCGACCTGCACCATCCACTTCTGAGTCGTGAACAGCGCAGTGCGCGGATCGTGCGTGTGCTCGAGGAGGTGGGCCTCGACCCGGAGACCTGCCACCGCTACCCCCACGAGTTCTCCGGCGGCCAGCGCCAGCGGATCGCCATCGCCCGGGCGCTGATCCTCGAGCCGCAGGTCGTGGTGCTCGATGAGCCCACCTCAGCGCTGGATGTCTCGGTGCAGGCGCAGATCATCGACCTGCTCCGCGATCTGCAACGTCGCCACGGCCTCGCCTACCTCTTTATCAGTCACGACCTCCAGGTCGTCCGCGCCCTGGCGCACGAGGTCCTGGTCATGCAGGCCGGCCGAGTGGTTGAGCGCGGGCCGGCAGAGGCGGTCTTCGCCGCTCCGCAGGACCCTTATACCCGGGCCCTGATGGCCGCCGCCTTCCTCTCCTCCTGAGCCATCGCGCTACCGAAGCCCCGCGCCCTTTGACATAGTTTCAAATATGCGCATACCATCGTATTCAAGAACGTTGATACATTTTCGAGTCGCTGGATACGCAACCTGACAAAGCAAAGGAGGGAGTATGCTTCATCGACTGCCCAGAGACCTCGGGGAGAACTACTCCCCGCTGTACTGGCTCGCGGCCCTGGGCGCCGGCGGGCTGACCGTATCGTTTTTCATGTGGCTGATGTTCTGGGTGCCCTACGAGGGCATGGTGCCCTTTTTCGAGGATATCGTGGCGGCGCTGGGCAGCGGTCACGCCGGCCTGCAAACGGCCATCGTGCTGGCCTGGGCCGGCATCCTGGCCATGGCCTTCATCCATTTTCGTCTGCTGTTCTGGAACATCCGCGAGCATCGGCGGTTCCTGCAGACCGACGCCTACCGCAAGAACATGCGCGGCAACCGCACCGAGGTGCAGCTGCTGGCCGCGCCGCTGACCGTGGCGATGACCATCAATGTCGGCTTCGTGCTCGGCATGGTCTTCGTCCCAGGGCTGTCGGCCATCGTGGAGTGGCTCTTCCCCGCGGCCATGGTCGCCTTCCTGATCGTCGGCGGCTGGGCTCTGCGCCAGCTCGGCGACTTCTGGGGCCGGGTGCTCACCGAGAGCGACTGCGACTGCGCCGCCGACAACAGCCTGGCCCAGGCCCTGCCTGCCTTCGCGCTGTCGATGGTCGGCGTGGGGCTGGCCGCGCCGGCGGGGATGAGCAGCGTGCCGGCGACGGCGGCATTCAGCCTGGCGCTGTCGAGCTTCTTCCTGGTCGCCGCGGTGCTCACCGGCGCTGTCATGCTGGTCCTCGGCGTGCGCGCGATGATGGAGCAGAACGCCAATCCGATCAGCGCGCCGAGCCTGTGGATCGGGGTCCCGGTGCTGACGATCATCGGCATCACCCTGGTGCGTCAGACGGCGGGCATCGAGGCCCACTTCGGCGCCGAGGCCGGTGGCATCCAGACCCTGGGACTGCTCACCTACTTCCTGGCGGCTCAGGTCGCGCTGCTGCTGCTGGGCTGGGTGGTGCTGCGCCGCTTCAACTACTTCGGCCGCTTCGTGATCGGCCCCGAGCGTTCCGCCGGCTCCTACACCCTGGTCTGCCCCGGTGTGGCGCTGGCGGTGATGATCCACTTCTTCACCAACCTGGGCCTGGTCCAGCACGGCGTCATCGAGGCCTACGGCGTCGCCTACTGGGTGCTGACGGCCATCGCCCTGACGGTGCAGGCGGTCACGCTCTGGCTGGTCTTCCAACTCAATCGCAAGCATTTCCGGGTGGATGCTGGTGCCGGGCAGCGTCTTCGCACCTCCACGGCCGGTTCATCGTCCTGAGGCCCTCAAGTCTGTCCTGCATCCGACGACAACAGGGGTAACGGCAAGAGTGGGGCCTGGAACCCGGCATGCGGGTTGCAGGTCCCACCCGTAACCGGGACCGGTTCGGGGGCGAAGCGCGCGATGGCGCCCGTGGCCCGGAAATGGCCCCGGAACGCAATGGCCGCAACCGGCAATGGATTGCCGGAGCAGTGGGAGTGAGAGCCCGGCCGAAGCCATTTGAAGCGCAGGAGGTAGTGATGTCTGCAGTTGGAGGAGTTGGCGGAGGGGCGCCGAGCATGCCGCCGCCGTCTCAGGGCGCCGGTGGCGACGACCCCTTTGAGGGCGAGGAGATGGAGGGCGCTGGTGGCTCCGAGTTCGGCGGCGACGCCGCTGGCGGGGCCGACACGGTGGACATCTCCTCGATCGCCGGCGGCGAGGACGTTGGCACCAGCACCGAGTCCCTTGAGGACGATGGTGGGGCAGCCAGCTACGACGCCTCCGGTGGCGTCGACGATCTGGACGCCGGTGGCGAAATCGACGCCATGGTCTGACCTTCCCAGCGGGGCAGCGGCTCACGGGCCGTTGCCCCGTCCGTTATAATCCCCGCCCTCGGAACACCGCGTTGCGCGGTGCAGCCTCTCCCAGCCAATGCGGGGAACGCCCAATGTCTGCGGTAATCGCCCTGGTCGGGCGGCCGAATGTCGGCAAATCGACCCTCTTCAATCGGCTGACGGGCAGCCGAGATGCCCTGGTGGCGGATCACCCCGGTCTGACACGGGACCGTCAGTACGGCATCGTCCGTCATCGCGGCCGTCACGCCGTGGTGGTGGACACCGGTGGGATGGGCGAAGAACTCGAGGGGGTGGGTGGCTGCATGCACGAGCAGGCCCGCGCCGCCATCGCCGGGGCCGACGCCGTGGTCTTCCTGGTGGACGGGCAGGCCGGCAGCACCGTCGGTGACGAGGAGATCGCTGCCGAGTTGCGGCGGGCGCAGGTGCCGGTGTTCCTAGCGGTGAACAAGACCGACGGCCAGGAAGCCGCGGTGGCCGCTGCCGATTTCCACGGCCTGGGACTGCACCCGGCGCACGCCATTGCCGCCACCCGCGGCCGTGGTGTGGGCGAACTGCTCGATGCCGTCTTCGCGGCTCTGCCGCCCGCCGAGACCCAGGCCGCCGAGGACGAGGAAGAGACCGGCATCCCGGTGGCGCTCATTGGCCGCCCCAACGTGGGCAAGTCCACCCTGGTCAACCGTCTCCTGGGCGAGGACCGAGTGGTGGTCTACGACGAGCCGGGCACCACCCGGGACAGCATCGCCGTGCCGTTCGAGCGGGACGGGCAGCGCTACACCCTGATCGATACCGCCGGCGTGCGGCGCCGGGCGCGGGTCCAGGAGACCGTCGAGAAGTTCAGTGTGGTCAAGACGCTCGAGGCCATCGAGCGGGCCTCGGTGGTGATGCTGGTCACGGATGCGCGTGAGGGGATCACCGATCAGGATGCCCACCTGGCTGGTCATGTTCTGCAGGCCGGTCGGGCCCTGGTGCTGGTCATCAACAAGTGGGACGGTCTGGACCCGGAGCAGCGCCGCAAGGTACGCCGTGATCTCGATCTGCGCTTCGGTTTCCTCGGCTTTGCCCGCCAGCACTTCATCTCGGCCCTGCACGGCAGCGGCGTGGGCCTGTTGCTGGATTCGGTGGACCGGGCCCATGCGGCCGCCCACCGGGATCTGGCGACCCCGGAACTCAACGAGGTCCTGCAGGAGGCGCTCGCCAACCACCAGCCGCCGCTCGCCCGTGGGCGGCGGATCAAGCTGCGCTATGCCCACCAGGGCGGGCACAATCCGCCGGTGATCGTCATCCACGGCAACCAGGTGCAGCGTCTACCGCGGGCCTACATGCGCTACCTGGAGAACTTCTTCCGCGAGGCCTTCGACCTCTACGGGACGCCGGTGCGCATTGAGTGCAGGGCCAGCGCGAACCCCTTTGCTGACAAGCCCAATCAGCTCACCGAGCGCCAGCGCCGCCGGCGCCAGCGGGTCATCCACCACGCCAAAAAGCGCGAGAAGAAGCGCAAGCGCCGGCGCTAGCCACCCGAGGGCTCAGGTGCGCACCAGCACGACGGAGATGTCATCCGGGCTCTCAGCGTCCTGAGCGGCCTCGATGAGGTCGTGGGCGCGCTGACTCAGCGAGCGGTCCTCTTCGGCCAGGATCGCGCCGATGGCCGTGTCCTCCAGTGCTTCGGTCAGACCATCGGAGCAGAGCAGGAACAGGTCACCGGATTGCCGCGGCAGCCGGGTCACGTCCGGTTCCGCCCAGGTGACGGCCCCGAGCGCGCGTTCGAGGACGTTGCGTTCCGGCGAGCGGCGCGCCTCCGTCTCGCTCATGGCGCCCGTCTCGACGGAGCGCTGCACCGGTGTGTGGTCGCGGGTCAGTCGCTCCAGCTGCCCGGTACGCATGCAGTAGATGCGTGAGTCGCCCACGTGGGCCAGGGCCACCTCGTCGGGGGCGGCGCAAAGCAGGGCGAGGGTGGTGCCCATGCCCTCATAGCGACGGTCGCGCTCGGTGTAGGAGAGCACCGCCCGGTTGGCCAGGTGGACCAGATCCGCCGGTTCTCCGCCGGATTCCAGCCAGGTGTGGTCACTGCCGTGGTGGGTGCGGGCAATACGGATCACCGCCTCCACCGCCAATCGTGCCGCCTCGGCCCCGTAAGGGAGGCCGCCCATGCCATCGGCGAGCACTGCGACGCCGGCGCCCTGATCCCAGTCGATGCGGTCCTCGTTGCGAGGTCGCTGGCTGCCGCGATGGCTCTCGCCGACGATCTCCATGGTTCCACGCCTCCTATTGCAGGGGTGCCAAGGTTTCCGGCCATCCTAGCCCGCAGAGCGTGCTGCGGGAACCTGTGTCGTGTTTGATATATGGTTATGCGTATATGAAAATAGCGGCCGATCCCGAACCGACGGCTGTGCATCATGCTTGAGCTCTTCGCTTATCTCGCCACCCTGATTGTCCACGATCTGCTGGGCATCGAGGCCGGCACGCCGTTCGGTGATGCCGCGCATTTCTTTGTCGAGAGCACGGCGAAGATCTTCGCGCTGCTGGCGGTGCTGATCTACATCATTGCCCTGGCCCGGGCGTCGCTGAACGTCGAGCGGGTGCGCGCGTTCCTGGCCGGGCGCAATCGCGTCCTCGGCTACTTCCTGGGCTCGACGTTCGGGGCCGTGACCCCGTTCTGCTCCTGCTCGAGCGTGCCGGTGTTCATCGGCTTCACCACGGCGCGGATCCCTATCGGGGTGACCATGGCCTTTCTGATCACCTCGCCGATGATCAACGAAGTGGCCGTGGTGCTGCTCTGGGGGCTGCTGGGCTGGGAACTGACCCTGGTCTACATCGCCGTCGGTTTTCTGATTGGTATGCTCGGTGGGGCGTTCCTTGACGCCATCCGCGCGGAGCGCTACCTGCAACCGTTCCTGGCCAAGGCCTATGCTGAGGGCAGTGCGCCGGCTGCCGGCGCTGCCGGTGCGACGCGGCTGACGCTGCGCCAGCGCCACGACTTTGCCCGGCGTGAGGTGGGGGAGATCTTCGCGCGGGTCTGGAAGTGGGTCCTGATCGGCGTCGGCCTCGGGGCGGCGCTCTACGGCTTCGTCCCCGAGGGCTGGATTGAGGAGCACCTGGGCGCCGGCCATTGGTGGCAGGTGCCGGCGGCGGTGCTGGTCGCCATCCCGTTGTACACCAACATCACCGGTGTGGTGCCGGTGATGGAGAGCCTGATCATCCAGGGCCTGCCCATCGGCACCACCCTGGCCTTCTGCATGAGTACCGTGGCGGCCAGCTTTCCCGAGTTCGTGCTGCTCAAGCAGGTCATGCAGTGGCGGCTGCTGGCGATCTTCTTCGTCCTGCTGCTGTTCGCCTTCACCCTGGCGGGGTGGCTGCTCAACGCCGTGGAGCCGCTACTATTTGCCGGGGTGTGAGGACGGCGGCAGGCCGTTACCATGAACGATGCATAGGAGGAACGGATCCCATGACCATCATCAAGGTGCTGGGCAGTGGCTGCGCCAAGTGCAACAACACCGCCGAGCGGATCGAGCAAGTGGCCGCTGATCTGGGCGTGGCCGCAGAGGTACACAAGGAGACGGGCCCGGAGGCCCTGGTCCAGTATGGCGTCATGTCGACGCCGGCCGTGGTGGTGGACGAGCGGCTGGTCCACAGCGGGTCGGTTCCTGAACCCGAGCAGATCAAGGAGTGGCTGCAGTGAGTCTTCTGATTTTTATCGCTTTTCTCGGCGCCTGCATGGCGGCGGCCGCCACCGGGGCCATGTTCGGCCCGGGGCGCTGGTATGAGGAGCTGGACAAGCCCACTTGGACGCCGCCGAACTGGCTGTTTCCGGTGGCTTGGACGGTGCTCTACCTGGCCATTGCGGTGGCCGCCTGGCGGGTGGCCCTGTCCGGTTCCGAGGTCCTGGCCCTCGGTCTGGCCCTGTGGGCGCTGCAGATCGCCCTGAACACCCTGTGGACGCCGGTTTTCTTCGGTCTGCAGCAGCTCTTCGGCGGTCTGGTGGTGCTGGCGGCGCTGTGGCTGTCGGTGCTGCTGACGACGGCGGCGTTCCTGGCCGCGGATTGGCTGGCTGGGCTGCTGTTCATCCCCTATCTGGCCTGGGTCAGCTTCGCCGGTGCCCTGAACTACGACATCTGGCGGCGCAACGGCGACGCGCCCTCGGCCGGCACGACGGAGCAGGGCGGCGCCTGAGCCGCTCGCCGGGGCCCTTTTACCGGGGCCCCGGCGGCCGTCTGCCGCGACCTCCTGCGCCCCTGGCCGGGGGTATCGGGCCGCTGGGGTGCCGTTGAGCTTGCCGAGCAGCGCAGTCCTTCTGCCGCGACGGTTCGCGCCCTCTCCGGTGGTACCCGGTCGGGCCGGCGCCGTTGAGCGCGCCGAGCAGCGCAGCCCCGGCGGGGGATCCGCGCGAACCCATCGCGGTTCGCGCGGATCAGCGAGGTTTTGTCCGAGCGGCGCGTCAGCGCCGCGAGTTAAGCGAGCGGCCCCGCCGGGGTGAGCAGCACAGGGGACCCCGCAGGGGCGCGTCCTGCGCTCGACCCCGGGGGCCCACCCGGATGGTGCTCGTCGCCGCAACCGAAACCGCCCCTATAGCGCATCGACCGCATCCTCCGCCCGGACGCGCACCGGCCCCGAAAGCACCCGCCCATCCAGCTCCACCCCGGCCTCCGTCAGCGCCAGCCGCCCCTGCGCCAACCAACGCACCGCCAGCGGATAGACCCGATGCTCCTGCACCTGCACCCGCTGCGCCAGCGCCTCGGGCGAATCCCCGGCATGGACCGGCACCACCCCCTGCACGATGGCCGGTCCGGCGTCGAGTTCCGGGGTGACGAAGTGCACCGTGCAGCCGTGCTCCTCGACCCCCGCCTCCAGGGCCCGCTCATGGGTGTGCAGCCCACGGAAATCCGGCAGCAACGACGGATGGATGTTCAGCAGCCGGCCCTCGAAACGCTGGACGAAGACCGGCGTGAGGATGCGCATGAAACCGGCGAGCACCACCAGATCCACGCCCACCGCCTCCAGCCGCTCAACCAGGGCGGCGTCGAAGGTCTCGCGGTCGGGGAAGGGGCGGTGATCGACCACCGCCGTGGGTACGCCGGCGGCCTCGGCCCGCTGCAGCCCGTAGGCGTCGGCCCGGTTGCTGAGCACGCAGGCGAAGGTCCCGGGCAGCTGCCCGGCGGCGTGCTGATCGAGCAGGGCCTGCAGGTTGCTGCCGCTGCCCGAGAGCAGGACGGCGATCCGCGGGCCCTGGCTCACGGCGTGGCCCCGTCGATGGTCAGCCGCGGGGTGCCGTCTTCGGCGGCGACCACCTCGCCCAGCCGCCAGGGGCACTCGCCCTGCTCCTCGAGCACGGCCAGGGCACGCTCGGCGTCGGCGGCGTCGACGCAGGCCACGAAGCCGACGCCGCAGTTGAAGGTGCGCAGCATCTCACCGCGCTCGACGTTGCCGGCGCGTGCCAGCCAGTCGAAGACCGCCGGCCACGGCCAGCGCTCCAGCGCCGCGGCGCAGTGCTCGGGCAGGACCCGGGGCAAGTTCTCCGGCAGACCGCCGCCGGTGACGTGGCAGAAGGCCTTGACCCGCACCGACTCGGCCAGCCGCAGCGCCGGGGTGACGTAGATGCGCGTCGGCCGCATCAGGTGATCGGCCAGCGACTCGCCCTCCAGGGGCTCGTCCAGCGCCCCGGGGTGGCGCTCAAGGATCTTGCGGATCAGCGAGTAGCCGTTGGAGTGCGGGCCCGAGGCGGGCAGGGCGATGAGCACGTCGCCGGGGGTGACGGTGGTGCCCTCGATCAGTTGCTCGCGCTCGACCACACCGACGCAGAAGCCGGCCAGGTCGTAGTCGCTGTCGGCGTACATGCCGGGCATCTCGGCGGTCTCGCCGCCGAGCAGCGCGGCGCCGGCGTCGCGGCAGCCGGCGGCGATGCCCTGCACCACGGCGGCGGCGGTATCCACGTCGAGGCGGCTGGTGGCGTAGTAGTCGAGGAAGAACAGCGGCTCCGCGCCTTGGACCACCACGTCGTTGACGCACATGGCCACCAGATCCGTGCCGACCCCCTCGTGGCGCCCGGTCTCGATGGCCAGGCGCAGCTTGGTGCCGACCCCGTCGGTGCCGGCGACCAGCACCGGGCGGCGGTAGCCGTCGGGCAGCTCGACCAGGCCGCCGAAGCCACCGATGCCGCCGAGCACCTCGGGGCGGCGGGTGGATTCGACAGCCGGGCGGATACGGCTGACAAGGTCGTTGCCGGCGTCGATATCGACCCCGGCGTCGCGATAGGTCAGCGGGCGTTGCTCTTCCAAGGCGGTTCTCCTGGGGTGTACCGGTGGGCAGGGCTCGTAAGCCAATGCCGCGTAGTATGACGCCCGGCCCCCGGCGGCGCCAAGCGCCCGGCTGAACGCGGGCGGCCGGGGTTGCAGGGCGCCCTGATGCCACGGCGTCGGTGCAGCCTGTCGGGCCCCGGCGACGTGGATCGCGGCTCCATGGGGCCCCGTGGCTCGTGGTATGTTGGACAGCAGGCGTGCGCTCTGCACCCTCAGTGATCCACCCTGAACCCTGACCCCTACGGATGATCGACAGCCCGCCCATGAGCACGGCCGCACCCTCCGCCTCCGATCGTCGCCTCCACCGCCGTTGCCGCGTCCTGCCGGCCATGGTCCTGGCCGCCTGCGCCCTGCTCGGGGCCGGGCAGGCGGCGGCGAGTGATCTCTACACCGCCGAGGTTCGTGTGGACGGCCGCCAGGACGCCGAGCGCGATGCCGCCGTGGAGGCCGGCCTGGAACGGGTGATCGGGCGCATGGTGGGGGTCTACCACGGCCTGGAGGATCACCCGGCCGGTGAGCTTCTCGACGACGCGCAGCGTTATCTCGAGAGCTACCGCTACCTGCGCCTGGACGATGAGCTGGCGGTGGAGCTGCGCTACGAGGGCGATGTGCTGCTGCGCCACCTGGGCGAGCGCGACGTGGCCGTCTGGGGTGAGCACCGGGCGCCGATCCTGCTCTGGGTCGGGACCGAGATCGGTGGGCGGCGCGATCTGCTTGGTTTCGCCGCCTCGGGGACCGAGGGCGAGGTGCTCGAAGCGCTCCACGAGGGGGCGGGGCAGCGGGCCCTGCCGCTGATGTATCCGACCCTGGATCTGCGCGATCGCCAGGCCGTGGGTTTCGTGGATATCTGGGGTGGTTTCGATGAGGCGCTGCGTGAGGCCTCGCAGCGCTACGGCAGCACCGCGGTGGTGGCGGCGGGTCTGCGCAAGGCGAGCACCGGGGCCTGGCGGGCGCGCTGGACGGTGCTCGCTGGTGACGACGCCCTGCAGTACCACACCGGCCCCGGCGATCTGGAGGGGGTGGTTGAGCAGGGGCTGGATGAGGTCGGCGGTGCCCTGACCCGGCGCTTTGCGGTGGTCCCCGGCGAGCACGATGGTCAGCAGCTGGAGATCGCCCTGACCGACATCGACGCCGTGGAGGACTACCTGGGTGCGGTGCGCTACCTGGAGGAGGTGACGGGTGTCGAACAGGTGGATGTGCAGCGGATCGCCGGGGATCGGGTCACCCTGCGCCTGCTCCTGGCCCGCAGCCCCGAGCGGGTGGCCGAGGACCTGGATGACGCCGAGCGCCTCTGGCCGGAGGCGCTGCCCACCACCGAGATCGGTCCCGGCGGCGGGCAGCTGACCCGCAGCTACCGCTGGCAGCCGTAGTCGGCGCCCGTGCTCACCAGTCGTAGGTCAGGTTGACCAGGGTGGTGGCGTCGTAGCGGGATTCCGCCTCGGTGTCGTTGTCGTAGTCGTAGTTGAGCTGCAGGCTGGCGCTGAGGTTCTCCATCAGCGGCATGCGCACGCCGGTGCGCGAGGTGACGAACCAAGCGTCGGAGTCGCTCAGCTCGGCGATCAGCTCGTGGCGGTGGAAAAAGCGCAGGGCCCCTTCCATAAAGTACTGCCGGTAATCCAGCGCCCAGCGCGCGGCGGCCTCGCGGTTGCGCTCGCCGGTGGCGAGCTTCTCCTCGCTGATGTAGGTGGGGCCGGCCTCGGCGGAGAGGCGGATGCGGTCGTCGTCGAAGAACTGGTAGCCGGCACCGATACCGGCGACGTAGCGCTGGCGCAGGTCGGCCTTGCGGTCCTGGCGCCAGGAGAGGTTGGAGTTGGCGTACCAGGGGCCGTGAAAGAACCAGTCGTAGCCGCCGCCGATCCGCGAGTTGTTCACGTCCTCCTCGCCATCGCCGTCCTTGCCGCGGTTGAGTTCCAGGTTGGCGGTGAAGCGGTGGGCGTTGGTGCGCTCCAGGTAGTCGGCGTTGAGGTTGTAGCGCTCGGACTCGGTGTTGCCCTGGTTGATGGCGATGCCAAGGCTGGCCGAGGCCTCACGCCCCTCGGCCGCGGCACTGCTCCCGGCGGTGGCCAGGGCCACGGCCGTGGCCAGTTGGATGGAACGTCTGCGCATGATGGGCGGCTCCTCAATCTATGTGCATGTAAAGCGGGCGACCCGCGCCTGTGCCGGGCCGTCTCCCATGGCCGGGAGGTTAACAGGCCTGCTGTGCGGGGCAAGGCGGCGCTTGACAGGGCGGCGACGGCGCCCTGCAATGAGCCGACCCGCAATGCCCACCGGGGGGATCGGTGCAACTGCCGCTGAACATCCGCTGGAATGCCGCCGCCGAGCTCGAGCGTTTCGTGCCCGGCGACAACGACACGGCCCTGCGCCTGGTCACCGACCTGGCCGACGGCGTGCTTGAGGCGCCGGCGCTCTACCTGCACGGCCCCCAGGGGGTCGGCAAGAGCCACCTGCTCCAGGGGGCGTGCCGTCGTGTCACCGGTGGCGGCGGGGTCGCGGTCTACCTGCCGCTGGATCAGCTGCTCGGCCACGGCGCGGCGGTGCTCGACGGCTGGGAGCAGGCGCAGCTGATCGCTCTGGATGATCTGGATGCGCTGCGCGGGCGCGACGAGTGGCAGGGTGCGGTCTTCCACCTCTACA
>LKMJ01005807.1_pt1 | contig 11654 bp, 11 predicted proteins | sample 643391 | NCBI WGS metagenome assembly LKMJ01 (sample SAMN04112250, study PRJNA286221) | soda lake metagenome | biome: soda lake; feature: Kulunda Steppe; material: water; isolation source: sample PL-Br10 brine of Picturesque Lake | place: Russia: Kulunda steppe | collected 2010-07
TCATCGAGGCTGCCCAGGCCGCCAGAAAGTACGGCACCGAAGACGCCTCGATTCGTCTGGCGACCGACCAGAATTTCGTCATTACGCACATTCCCGAGGAGAACATCGGAAAGCTCCTGAACGAGCCATTTGCTCGCAAGTACGAACACGACCCTGGCCCCTTCTCCCGTGGAGCCGTTGGCTGTACGGGCTCTGAGTTCTGTAATTACGGTATCATCGAGACGAAAAACCGTGTGTACCGCTGGGCGAAAGCACTCGACCGGCGAATCGAGACGCCCGAGGATCTCGAAGTCGTCCGGATGCACATGTCCGGTTGTTCGGCCTCCTGTGCCCAGCCACAGATCGCGGATATCGGTTTCCGTGGCGAGACCGTCCAGATCGACGACCCCGAGGGAACCACAAACGAGGAAGGCGACAACCTCGTCGAAGGAATGGACTTCGGTCTCGGTGGCAGCCTCGGCGCTGACAACGAGTTCCTTGATTGGGTCGAACACGCTGTGCCCGCGAATGCCGTGATTCCAGCGCTCGAAGAACTCTTCGAGGTCTACACCGAACAACGCCACGAGGGCGAGCGCTTCTATGCGTGGTGTCGCCGCGTCGATAACGACCAACTACGATCGATTATGCAAGGTGCAGATGCAAACGTTTCCGGAGGTGTTGCCCATGGCGACTGATGAGAACATCGACCTCGTCGAAGACGGTCCCGCTGTCGAAGATGCAGATCCGGGTGTCGGCGAGCAGCCAGCAGAGACACGAGCGAAAAACGACGGTCCACTACCGGGCGTCCCAGAAAGCGAAAGCGGCGGCACAAGTGTCCCGCCGGTCTCTGGAGACAACGACCGCACACGTGAAGAAACTGAATCCATCCCCGCCCAGCCAGCATCACAGGGCGAAAATTGTGGTTCGGGCTGTGGCTGTAAGACCGACACAGCAGGTACCAAAGCTGCTGGCGAGGGCCGCGCGCTCACGGATGGCGCTGGCGCCGAGGCTGCCGGTGGCCAGCCAACGAATGTCTCCGAGGATGGCGAACTCACAGACCTCGAGTTCACCGAGCCTGCAAAGGACGTGAGTCAACCGCTGCCGGGCGAGGGTCACGAGAACCCAGACGAACCCGACGAGCGTGTGAACCTGCCGGGTGATGTGAAACTGGACACGCCGGGCTATGGCATCCGACGGCGGATGAACGACATCGACACGCCGGATGACAAGACCTGGTTTATGGAACTGGACGAGGGAGTCATCGACGCCGGTCGCTGTATCCAGTGTGGAACCTGTGTGGCTGCCTGCCCGTCCGATTCCATCGGAATTGGCGACGATGGCCTGCCGGAGTTGGTCAAGATGTGTACCGGCTGTTCGCTGTGTTGGGACTTCTGTCCCCGTGGTGGCCTGCGCTATGAGCGTCAGTGGGTCATCACCGGCGGCGAAGACAACGTCAAAGGTGCCGGTGATCCGATTACGGAGTTTTCCGCACGCGTCGAGGAGGACTGGCGACACAACTCACAGGATGGCGGTGTCGTCACCGGCGTGCTCATCCGTCTGATGGAAGAAGGTGAAATCGACGGTGCACTCATCGCCAGTGAATCCGACGAGGACCCATGGAAGGCAGAAGGGTTCATGGCAACCACACCCGAGGAACTCAAAGCGAACACGGGAACCATCTACAACCAGACGATGGCGCTTGGTCACCTCGATTTCTCGAAGTGGGAAGACAAATTCGAGAAAGACTGGGAGGACATCTCGCTCGCACTTGTCGGGACGCCCTGTGAAATCGAGGGTATCCGCGCGTTGCAGGATTTCGAGTGGGAGTATGGCTCCCAGGAAGCAGCAATCCGCTCCATCGATTACCGGATTGCACTGATGTGTACGAAAAACTTCAATTACCAGCAGCTCATCGGCGAGCAACTACAGGAACAGCGGGATATCGACATCGAGAACGTCGGGAAGATGGACGTTCTGCATGGCAAGTTGATGGTCGACGACCTGGAGGGCAACCGCATCTTAGAAGAAGATATCGAGAACTTCCACGATGCTGCGCTCAAAGGCTGTAACGAGTGTGCCGATTTCACCGGCTTCTGTGCTGATCTCACGGTTGGTTCAGTCGGTTCCTCTGATGAGTACTCCTCGGTCATCATCCGGACCGAGCAGGGACTGGATGCGTGGGAACTCACCGAACCCCACCTCGATTATCACGACCTCGAAGACAAATCTGCAGTCGGCAAACTGCAGGGCTGGGACAAAAAGAAGGCCTTCGAATCACTCAAACGCCCATTCGACCCTGACGCCCCGCGGTTTATCGACTACACTGACCACGTCGAACACTACGGTGGCAGATTGAACCCTCACGACGAAGATCACTAACCGGCTGGCAAGTTGTGTGTCCCACAGCAGACGGTTGATACCAAGGAAGGGGGCATAAATACGCTGCAGCCATATATGCAGGTGTGATTTACCTGACGGACGGATTGCTGGCAACACTGTTGGGATTGGCCGAGGACAAAGACCCGGATTCGACGACCGTACCCCTGGCAGTCACAAAAGCAGCGGATCTGCCCGAGGCTGACCTGACGGACGATACGCCGGTGTTCACCCATTTTTATTTACCGAACAAAGGTGACGCACTCAACGCTGTTTTCGGTGTCGATCTCGGGACGCCAGCGGGACAGACCCCCGGTGTGTTCGTCTCACATCCCCGCGGCGACCTCGGTGTGTCGAAACGTGATGATCTCCGCGAGGTGATTTTCGTCGCTGTTCCACCCTGGGACCGAGAGTCGATCAAGGCTTTCGACAGGAAGGGCAATCCGATGGATTTCACTGTCCTCGATATCGAACCGCCAGAAGAAGCAGGACTCGTCTGATCTTGCTCTCAGCAAGACAACCCCGCCTTTTCGGTGTTACTCGAGATAGCCAAGATCCCGGAGCTGTGTAGCAATCTCTTCGAACTCCGCTTCCGTGAGTTCGCCCCGGCGCTGGTGTTGAATAACGATACTCCGAAGCAGGAATCGGACCAGATCGCTCGTACTCTGGAAACTCGTCCCTTCAATTGTCTCTTCGACACGCTCGCCCAGTTCTTTTGGGATTGAAACGGTGGTGTATTCGGTCATCCGTATCGAAGGCTGGTGAGACACACCCAAAGGCGTTATGCTGGCGAACAGATCCGGTTGGTTACTTTTAAACAATCGGACGGCATTGCTTTCTGTGTGAGCGAACTCCTACTGGGGCTTGGAATTGTTGTTGCGCTGTTTGTTGGTTATAATATCGGTGGTGCAACGACGGGGCCGGCGTTTGGGCCGGCAGTCGGTGCGAATATTATCTCGAAAGCACTGGCAGCGGCATTAATGTCCGTGTTCTTCTTCATTGGTGCGTTTACTATCGGTCGCCGTGTTGTCGATACGCTCGGGACAGAACTCGTCACAGATACCGCAATTTTCTCACTCGAAGCCAATGTTGTTGTGCTTTTCTTTATTGGGGCTGCCCTCTTTGTCGGAAACTACGCCGGCGTGCCGGCTTCGACATCGATGACTGCAGTCGGCGCAATTGCAGGACTCGCGCTTGCTGCTGGGAAACTGGACTGGGCAGTGATGGGAGAAATCGTCACCTGGTGGATCGTCGCACCAATTATTGCCTTCTGGGTCTCGGGTGTGATCGGTCGGTACTATTATGCTCGTCTTAACCGCCGGATTGAACTTGCACAAAGTGATGGGCCATTAATCGAACTTGATCGCAAGGGGTCGATTCCGCGGATCGTTCCCGGTCCGAACACGACCCGAAAGGAGTTCGCTGGAACGATGATCGTCATCGGGATTGGCTGTCTTATGGCCTTCTCTTCGGGAACATCGAATATTGCGAACGCGATTGCTCCGCTGGTCGGGAGTGGTGATCTCGACATAGATACAGGGATCGTCATCGGCTCGATTGCAGTCGGCGTCGGTGCGTTTACCATTGGCCGGCGAACGCTCGATACGCTCGGAAACGACCTGACACAGCTCCCACTGACGGCAGCTATCGTCGTTGCATCGGTCAGCGCAACGCTTGTCGTGGCACTTTCGGCAATCGGTATCCCCGCAAGTTTCGTCATTATCGCAACGATGAGCATTATCGGTCTCGGGTGGGGGCGTGCCACCCGGACAACGGCCGTTCGAGATATGGGTGAGGAGGAGACTCGCGTCTCCGTCGGTGCACTGGCGAGTGATGAGGAGGGAGAGGAGTTACCGGAAATCGGTGAAGAAGAGCCTGAAGATATCCCTGCAGCAAGCGAGTTGTTCAATCCGTCGACAACGGCCAGAGTCGTGTTGATGCAAAATGTCGTCCCGGTTATTTCGACCGTGGGGGCGTATCTCACCTTCCGGTTCGTCCCGATATTCGGCCTCTAGTTAATCGCCTCGACGTATTCGAGGAGGAGTTGTGGAATCTTCTCGGTTGGTGCAATCTCGTCGACGACGCCAGTTTCGATGGCACAGTCTGGCATCGAGGAAATACTCGAAGACTCCGGGCTCTGGACGATCACTGTTCCGCCGGCAGCAGCGATATGCTCGACACCAGTCGCACCATCACGCCCCATCCCGGAAAGCACGACCCCAACGAGTGGGCCGGTCGCTGTGTTTGCGACGGACTCGAATGTGACGTCAGCAGCAGGTCGGACACTGTGTACTGGTGGATGTTTGGTCAGCGTCAGTTCCAGTTTTTGGTCGGTGTCAGCCTCGATTTCCAGATGACGGCCACCGCGGGCAACGACGGCCTCGTTCGGCCCGACACGTCCGCCCTCTGTGGCCTCGCTGACGGCAAACTCGGATATTTCGTCGAGACGACCGGCAAAGCGACCAGTGAACTGCTCGGGCATGTGCTGGACGATGAGCACTCGAAGGCCAACCGTCGCCGGAAGCGATCCGAGAATCGAATGCAGTTCCGATGGCCCACCGGTTGAGGCTGCGATCACAACTGTCGGTGGCGTCTGCCAGTCATCTGCAGAAATTTCTGTCTCGGGTGTCGCGGCCGTTTCTGTGTCAGTACCGGCTGGTTCCGTCTCTGTCGGTGCTTTTCGGTCGATATCTGCCTTGGCAACGATACCGACGAGTTCGACGAGATCATCAGCGTACTCGACGAGACTCGTCGTTACCTCACCGTCAGGCTTCATCATAAAATCGACAGCGCCGGCATCGATTGCTTCGAGTGTCGTTTCGGCCCCTTCCTCGGTATATCGGCTCAGCATCAACACTGGCGCTGGGTGCGTTTCCATGAGCTGTTCGACCGCCTCGATACCGTCCATCCCTGGCATTTTCACATCCATCGTCACGACATCAGGGTCGTGTTTGCGGACCGTATCGACTGCCTCCTTTCCGTTACTCGCCTGGGCGATAACCGTATGCCCCCCTTTTTCCAGGATTTCCTGAATCTGGACTCGCATGAACTGCGAATCGTCAACCACCACAACCTTGGCCATTGTTCGGTACTAGGGCTCAAGCATCATATGATTCACCATCGTTCTGTCTGTATTTCGATGCGTGTTCCATCCGGGACTGTCAGGCCAACTTCCCAGTCGTGTGCGGCCACGATCTCTTCGATAATTGCGAGTCCATTGCCATCCCGGTCTTTTGTGGTCGTATATCCTCGGTCGAACACGTATTCGCGTTCGTCCGTAGGGATTCCCTCCCCGTCGTCTTCGACGTAAAATCCTCGCTGTGTCTCCAGTGGGCCGACAGTCGCGGTAATCTCACCGTCGTTGTGCGCGAACGCGTTCCGGAACAGTTCGTTCAGGATCATCCGGAACCGCTCTGGCTCTGCTTTGACTGTCGTTTCCTCGATAGTGAGTTCTCCGCGATCCTGCGCAGTATGTTCCCAGCAATCGCGTGCAATCTCTGTGAGTGATAGCTCCGCTCTGTCGGTGACTTCCTTGCCAACTTTGACGAACGTGAGTGCATCATCAGCCAGCGAGTCGATCTGTTTGAGCGCGCCTTCGACGTTTTCCAGATGCTCGCTGTCGCAGTCGATGCGTGCCAGATCGAGACGACCGGCGGCGACGTTCAGCGGGTTCCCGAGGTCGTGGGAGACGACTGACCGAAGTTCGTCGAGTCGGTCGCGCTCGTGTTCCAGTTCGGTGGCAAGTGTACACCGTTTTAGCCCCACAGTGATCGTCTCACCGAGTTCCGTAAACACCGCTCGTGTCTCCGGTGCGCTCACATCGCCATCAGTATATAAATGAAGAACACTTTCTTCCCCGATGGGAATGCTCACTGTTGCACCCACAGCAGGTCCGTCGTATTGGTCGTGCAGCCGTCGATATTCGGGATTAGTTCCCGGCTCTGTCGCGATCTGACAGTCGTCTTGTTCTATTGCGTGTTTCGTCGGTAGTTCCCCTTCGGGGACCTCAATTACTTCCGGGAGCGGATCGCTGCTTGCCCGAACACGGATCGTTCGGTCCGTGGGGAATGGCTGGCCGACCCACGCAAACCGATTGTGATCTGGTTCGGTCAGTGTCTCCGGAAGCGTCTGGATCAGCGTTTCTGAATCTTCGGCACGTGCGACCGTCCGATTGGTCGCTCTGACTGTCGCGAGTAGCCATCCCTTCGATGTCTGCCGTTCTGTCCCCTCTGCCTCATCCATGCCATACTCTCTAACCCCGACCGTGAAAATACTGTGTGTCAGCGTTCGTTCACAGGCGGCTATAGGAGCCGAGCCGCGTGCCATCGAGCAGGTAGGCTTGTCCATCGTCGATTCCCTCGGGAAGAAACGGCGAGAGAAACTCCTGTTCTGGAACGTTGACCCACGTCCCACCAGATAATTCGTTGAATGCTGGAAAGACGATAATCTCACCGCCAGTTTCGTTCGCAGTCGTCTCGACTCCCTCGAATGCAGCGTGGTTGAGCCTGCCGCGCAACCAGACTGCTTCGAGTCGGCGGCCGCCAACGCTATCTTCGAGACGGATGACCGGGTGTTCGTGGCCACAGCAAAGAATCTCCGAATCGAGTCCAGCGGCTCCAGGCCACGTATGGCCGTGGACGAAGCCAACCTCACCGATTCGTGTTCCACTCGGCGGTGTGACCGTGATGTCGTGGTCGATCTCGGCCAGAAACGACTCGATGGTTCCGTCGTGGTTGCCCTTGATGAGTGTAACCGGAACTGAAATGGCCTCGAACAATGCAGTCAACTCGGCTTGCTCTTCGTCCCACAGATCGCCAATCGCGTGAACCAGATCACCGAGAATAACGAGGTGATCTGCGCCCGTCTCTTCGAGTAACCCGAGGACGCGTTCTCGGCGTGTCGATGCCTGTGAGGCGAGGTTGACGCCTTCGCTTCGCAACACTGTCTCGATGCCAGCGTGATAATCTGCGATGACGAGTAAGCGCTTACCGGCGGTTGTCGCAACCGCTGCCCGCTCGTTTGGAACCGGCTCGACAGCCATCAGATCGGCTTGAGCGAACTTTCGTTTGGTTCGTAACACTGCCCATCCATCAGCGCATCCTGAATCGCATCTTCGACAGTTTCTCGGTCGGTGCCATACCGGGCGTTCATTTCGGCGATGAGGTCCTCGCGGTCTGCACCATCACCGGTATCCAGGTCACCCATCAGGTCAACGACTGCTGCCTGCAGGTCTTCTGGTTCATCCGCATCTGGTTCGCCCGTTTCCGGCGCTTCGTCGGCATCTTGTTCGGCACCTGTTTCCGGCTCATCAGCTTCTGGCTCCGCTTCAGCCGTTTGCTCGTCCGTGGCCACTGCTTCGCCTGATTCCGCTTCGGTTGCTGGCTCTGTCGGTGCTGCTTGCTCATCCGTTTCTGTCTCTGCTTCCGGTTGGGCTGGTTCGGTTGTCGTGTCTTCCGGACCGGAAGCAGGCGGCTGGCCGTCAACTTCTTCGGGTGTCTCGACGCCTGCCTCACCCGGCGAACCGACCTCTGTCCCGGTCTGGAAATCTGTGCCGTATTCTTCTTCGATTTCTTCCCGAGTCTCCTCTTCGAGTTCGAACTCCTCGGGCTCGAAATCGCCGGCTTCGAAATCCCCGAGGTCGTCCTCGTCACCCGTCTCTGTCGGACTCTCGACGGGATCTGTCTCGACGTCTTCGCTACCGACGGTGGCTTGCTCGTCACTTTCGTCTTCCAGCGTGTCTGTCCCAACCTCGCTTGTCTCAACTTCGCTCGTCTCGGTCTCACTCGTCTCAACCTCGCTCGTTTCGATCTCACTCGTTGCCTTCGGTTGTGTCGATTCGGGTGAGCCAGCAGTTGACTCTCCCGTCGTGTCACCGGCCGTCGCCGTCACTTCACGATTTACTGGCTCTGTATCTGCTGGCTCGCTCTGTTCGGTTTCGACGGCAGTCGTCTCCTCGGCGCCAGCAGGTTGGTCGTCTTCATCCTTGGATGCACTCTCACTAGTCGATTCGACCGCCGCCTCTGCTCCGGAATCAGCGGGCGTCGAGACTGGTTCGCTGGCGAGGTCCTGCGTCTCGACGTTTACTTTTGCTGTGAGTTGCTCGGCAGTGATCTCCCCGTCTGCATCCGGGGAGAGTCTGTGTGCGTCGATCTCACTTTTCTCGCCAGCAACGACACGGGCGGCGTCGAGTGCCATCTCGCGAACGGCGTCGAGATACGCTGGCGTCGTCCCGTAATGGGAAAGTGCAAGTCCGATTCCGTGGGCGAGTCCGTCGTCTGCACCGCGTTCGACGAGCGCGTCTCGAAGCTGTTCGCCCGAAAAACCGAGCGTGAGTGCGGTCGCCATCCAGCCGACGCGTTCGACGGTCTGCTCGGCCGTCTGTACGGTCCACCGGTCGCGTGTTTCTGCATCGACTTCGCTTATCGATTCCGGCCGGATCGACGTAAACACCTGATCGGAGTCCTCCGGTGAGAACGTCCGGGCTTTGCCTGTGACGGCGACAAATGTTGGCGAGTCAACACCTTCTAGGAATGCCTGTTCGTCGGGCTGGTACTGGCCGGCATAGAGGACGAACGCGCCAGTCGGGTCGACAACCCGCCCGCGAAGCACACCATCGCTTACTTCTTCGACTTCGGTGAGCACGCCGACGACGAAGAGGCGATTTGCGCGTGCCCCCGTTGGCGTAATCACGTAGTTTGGTGCGCGCTCTTCGTCGCTTTCGGAGTACGAATAATCAGCGTCGGTAAACTCCGCTGCGAACATGCGGTAGGCGACCTCACGACGGCCGGCACCGCTTTGGTTTGTCTCGCTCATGTGCTCACCTCCTCTAAGAATGCAGTTGCACGAGCCACCGGGTCGTCGTCGTGTTCGGTAAACGTAGCGGCTTCCAGATTCGCGCCGAAATCATCGACAGTCAGCGACCCACGGACGCGAAACTCCCGGCCGACGACTTTCGAAGCGATATCCTCGGCGACGACCTCGCGGTCCATCGCATCGCGGGCGTGTTCCATCGCATCGGCAAGTCCGCCGCCGTAGATCTCTGCTGTGAGTTCCTCATCGAGGATGACTGTCACCGTGCCGGTCCCGTCGTCGAGGATTGCTTTCGTCCGCAGATCGTCCTCGCCGTCGACCTCCCCGTGGCTCCGACATTGCCCGTTCTGGGTCACTCGGCTACACTCCGGGCAGCGCTCGATCAACCCAGATCCGTCACGGATCTCTACCACGTTCCCGACGAGTTCGACGTCGTACAAGCCGCCGCTGTTGATTGCTGCGCGAATGCCGTGACGTGGTGCTGAAGATGCAACCGAGACTGGCTCCGAACGCGGCGTGACAGTCGAGAACTCGGAGATGTTGACCGACGGGACACCACGGAACTCCCGGATGAACGTATTCTCGATTCTGACGGAGTTGCCTTCCTCGATTTCGGGTCGTGGTTCCCAGTCTGTGAACGGTAGCCGGCCGGTCTCGTCTGCGAGCTCGCCGCTCAAGATCTCTGTCTCGCCGTCGCGGCCGTCGATTGTCTTCGGCTCACACTCCATGACCTTGACCTCGACGTTGACGCCGCGGTCGCCGGCTTCCAGGTCGGCGAGTGTCGAATCACCGCCGATTTCGTAGGGCACATCGAGTGTCTCCTCGACGCGTTCGATATCGGTCGAATCGCCAAGGTTCAGTTCGGGGTTGTTCTCCCACTCGCGCACGCCGGCGTTGCCAATCTGGATCGTCTCGCCGGGTTCGAGACCGAAATCTTCCCAGGACGTATACGATATTTTCCCCGTTTCGTCTGCGAGTTCACCCTCGAAAATGATGTGTTGTTCGCCGTTGTACTGAATCGAGCGTTTTCCCACCGAGAGGACACAGACGGTCGTCGAGACGTTTCCGTCGCTCGTCGAAATTTCTTCGATGGTTTTCGTCGAGACAGCACTGGTCGTTTCGCTGCCGTCGCCGTATTTCCGCCGGAGGCTCTGTTTTGCCTCCTCGACCGGCACACTGTACGACAGCAGGTTTTCGAGATCGGATTTGACCTCCTCTTTGTCAGCGCCGAGGTTGGAGGCAAGTTCCTCGGCATGGTCTTCTAACTCCATGTCTGTGGGTCACAGCGCCACAACTAAAACGGTTCGCGTCGGTGACCCTTTCGACCGCTTTTTGTTTCGCTCTTATTCCCACTTGGTATGCCGCCACAGGGTCACGAACCTCGGTCTTCGGAAGCGTGAAGCGCCTGTAGTCATACCATTCTCATATGGGATACAGTTGTCCAGTCTGTGAGGATCCACAGGCCGACGCTGGTCATCTTGCAAATCACCTAGCCTTTACTGCCATGGTCCGGGGTGGCGACCACGAGGCGTGGCTCGACGAACATGTCCCCGAGTGGGGGCAACTGGGCGAGGAAGAACTCGCCGAAATTGTTCGTGAGTTTGCCGACGACACCGACTACCCGCAAGTATTCGAGGATACGACGGGTCAACCGTACGCACAGGGGCACGATCACGATGACCACGCACATGACCAACACAGTTCGGGATCAGAACACGGTCATGAGACACATAGCCACGGGTCGCACGCCGGCAACGCAGGGACCGGTGATTCACTTCCACCGGGTGCGGACATGATGACTGGCGGGTTGGACGATGACACAGAAAGCGTCATTCAGGAAGCTATCGAGATGACGCGCAAGCGCCAGACCGACGAGGACAGTCCAGACGAACACGAGACTGGCGACAACAGCGGGGCAGGCGGCGACGGTGAAAGCGTGGACAATGGACAAGACGAATAACATCAATACCGACGATAGATCCAGATAGTGTGTCCTCACAACATCAGTCGTCATCGGCAGTATACGCACCACTTCGCCGCTTGATTCGGGCGACGACCAACCGGCGTTCATCTTGTCGAAACGTCACGGAGAGGCGAAACTCCCCAATACGTATCTTTTTATAAGGACTGTTCTGAAGCGGTTCGCCGTAGCTGGGAGGATCACGTCACGGGGAGTTGACGATTTCGTCGAGTTTTTGGATAATACGATCCTGTTCTTCGGGTGAGAGTGTATCGAGATCATTCTGTGCCTTTACATCGAGTTCCCACGTCCACCTGTCGTCACTCATCGCCCGTTCCGAACCGCTCGCGCGCCTCGTCAGCACTCATTGTCACACTTTCACGAACGTCTTCTTCGGCTTCAAGCAGCGCAATCAGTTCGTCACGGTCGAACGTCGGGTGTTCGATGGCATCACGGATTGTATAGCGGATGAACTCGCTCCGACTGTTGAATCCCCGTCCCTGCCATGTATCGTCGATTTCTTCGAGGA
>LKMJ01005808.1_pt1 | contig 11653 bp, 9 predicted proteins | sample 643391 | NCBI WGS metagenome assembly LKMJ01 (sample SAMN04112250, study PRJNA286221) | soda lake metagenome | biome: soda lake; feature: Kulunda Steppe; material: water; isolation source: sample PL-Br10 brine of Picturesque Lake | place: Russia: Kulunda steppe | collected 2010-07
ATGGTCGACGCGCTCACGCCCGCGGTCCACACCTACAAGAAATCGATCGAGGTCGACGACTGTGAGCCGATCGAGGCTCTCGGAAAGGCCGTCGACGCGGCTCGCCGTGGCGTCGAGTTTACCACGCCCCTTCGTGCCAAGAAGGGCCGGGCATCGTATCTGGGTTGGCGATCGGTCGGCCATCAGGATCCAGGCGCGACGAGCACGCTGTTCCTGCTCGAAGAGCTTCTGGATGTTGCGACCGAACATGTTGCCGAGAGGGAGCTCGATCCGGAGGAAATCGTCGATGCCGAGGCGGACGTCGACCCCGAGGAGATCGATGCCGAGGTGAAAGACGCTCCTGCCGAGGGAGGCGGGTGATGGTCGGGATCGTCGTCGTCTCTCATAGCGGACAGGCCGCAGCCGGGGTTCGGGAGATCGCCCAGGAGATGGGCGGTGACGCCCGCATCGAAGCCGTCGGCGGGACTAGCGATGGCGGAATCGGAACGACACCCGGGCCGATCCAGTCGGCGATCGAGACCGTTGCGGGCGAGGGCGGCCAGGGTGTCGTCGTCCTCGTCGATCTCGGCAGTGCCGTGATGAACGCCGAACTGGCGATCGAGGAGACAGCGGTGGAGGCGGTGATCGCCGACGCACCGCTCCTGGAGGGGGCGCTCAACGCGGCCGTCGCGGCGACTGCGCCAGATGCGACCGTCGACTCGGTCCGCGAGGCTGCCGAAGGGGCTCGCGGGCTGTCGAAGGTGTAATCGCTTGCGATTGGGTAACGCTGATGGTATGGCGAACTGGTGACGCTGACGCGGGTCGATCGGAGTTACCAACCGTTGATAGCCGCTCCTGGTCGAGACCGAGCGGTGAAGAAAAACACTTGTATATCGGACGGCTCTATGATCCGATAGATGACGCGTACAGCCGAGAAAATCGATACTCTCGTGAGCGAGGATTCCTCGATGTCGGCGGCCCTGGACACCATTCGCGAGGAAGCCGATGCAAACGGTGGGGAAGTCGAGTGGGGTGATGTCCGTGACGACCTGACGAGCGGGCAGTGGGGACGGCTGATCGAGACCGGCCTCCTGGTCGACGGCGACGAGGGGTTCGAGATCGCCGATCGAGAGGCCTACGACGAGGCCCTCGACGGTGACGGCGGTGTCGCCGACGGCGTCCCGGACGTCGAGATCGAGAAAGATACCAGCTGGTCCCAGTGGGACAAGATGGCCGGCATCACCGCGTTCCTGATGATGATCGGCTACTGGTCGAGTTCCGTCCGGGATACCCTCGGGAGCAGCCTCAACATCGTGTTGGGGCCACTCGACGCCGCGATGCCGTTCTACATGGTAATTCTCGCGATCGCGCTGTTGACCGGCCTCTACTCCTCGCTGTTACAGGCGAACCTGATGGACCCCGAGGTCATCGGCAAGTACCAGGAGCGGATGAAGTCGATGCAGAGCAAACAAAAAGAGCTCCGCGAGGAAAAAAAGGAGGCCAAAGAGCGGGGCGCAAGCGAGGCCGAACTCGATCGGATCGACAACGAACTCGACAAGGCCCGCGAAGAGCAGATGGAGGCGATGACGGAGAACATCGGGATGTTCAAAGAGCAGTTCCGGCCGATGGTCTGGATCATGCTCCTGACGCTCCCGCTGTTCCTCTGGATGTACTGGATGATCCTCGACGGCAACATCACCGAAGCCGAACGCGTGATGGTCATGCCACTCATCGGCGAAGTCGGCCTCGATGAAGGGCTGCTCGGGCCGATGTGGGCGTGGATCATCTGGTACTTCCTCTGCTCGATGGGCTTTACCCAGCTGTTGCGCAAGTCGCTGAACATCGATATGACGCCCACCGGGACGTAGTCACCCGGGCGTCCGGGTTCCTTGCCGCCGATCGCCGGTTCTACTCGGTGCCGTTTTTGCGCTGTCGATCGCCGTGGTATTCGACGCTGATTCTCGCTTGCGACTGCCGGGTATCGGTTTCGATGGTCTGATCCCCATCGTGTACCGGAATTTCGTACCACAGATCCAGCCGGATTCAAAACCCCTTTGACCTCCCACGGCACAGCGTAGATATGTTACTGACCGTCTCCGGCCCGCCGGGAAGCGGGAAGAGCACGACCGCGGAACTCCTCGCCGAGGCGTTCGATCTGGATCACGTCTCCGGGGGAGACATTTTCCGGGAACTGGCCGAGGAACGCGGCTACACCCCACTCGAGTTCAACAAACTCGCCGAAGAAAACGGCCAGATCGATCGCGATCTCGATCGACGGCTGCGCGAAATCGCCATCGAAGAGGACGATCTGGTGCTCGAATCGCGTCTCGCGGGCTGGCTCGCTGGCGACTACGCCGACTTTCGGTTCTGGCTCGATGCGCCCATCGAGATTCGAGGCGAGCGGATCGCCGATCGCGAGAATAAAACCCCCGAACGGGCAACCGAGGAAACCAGGGCTCGCGAGGCGAGCGAAGCCCAGCGCTATCAGGAGTACTACGGCATCGACATCGCCGACCTGGGCATCTACGATCTGTCAGTGAATACGGCCCGGTGGACGCCCGAAGCGGTCCTCGATATGCTCGTCACCGCCGTCGGCGAGTACGAACGCACCGGCGACGAAGGAAAACTCCCCGTCACCGGGGTCACCTACGATTTCTAATGGCGCTTCGAGGTCCACCGGACGAGCGATCGCCCGTCGAACTGCTCACCTTCGGCGTCGTCAACCTCGACAAACCGCCCGGCCCCTCCTCCCACCAGGTAAGCGGCTGGCTCTGTGACGCCGTCGCCGATCGCCTCGCCGATCGGGACGCGACGATCGAGCAGGCCGCCCACGCGGGAACGCTCGATCCGAAAGTCACCGGCTGTCTGCCAGTGATGCTCGGCGAGGCCACCCGACTCGCACCGGTCTTTCTCGAAGGGGCCAAAGAGTACGTCGCCGTCCTCGAGTGTCACGGCCCCGTCCCGGCCGACGCCGCATCGACGATCGCCGCGTTCGAGGGACCGATCTACCAGAAACCGCCCCGAAAGAGCGCCGTCTCCCGGCGGCTTCGCGTTCGCGAGATCCACGACCTCGACGTACTCGAAACCGAAGAGCGGCGGATTCTCCTGCGTATCCGCTGTGCCAGTGGCACCTACGTCCGGAAACTGTGTCACGATATCGGGCTGGCACTCGGCACCGGCGGCCACATGGGCGACCTCCGGCGGACAGCCACCGACCCGTTCGACGATACGACGCTGTACGCCGCAACTGATTTTCTCGATGCACTCGCCTTCTGGGTCGAAGACGACGATCCCGAACTGCTTCGGGAGGTGGTGTCGCCTGCCGAACGCATTCTGACGGGAATTCCGCGAGTGACGATCGCCGACAGCGCCGCCGAAAACGTCGCGACGGGCGCTCCCGTCTACGCCCCCGGTGTCCTGGACGTCGAGGAGGCCGATCGGGGCGACCTCGTAGCCTGTTACACCCCAAACGGGGCTGCGGTCTGTCTGGGGGAGCTGGTCGGCGATCCCGACGCGGAACGTGGTGTCGTAGTGGACCTTGAGCGGGTGCTGGTCTAGTCAGGCCGGTACTACCGATCGGCTCTCGCGACGATCGAAACGACACGCTTAAACAGCCGACGACCATCGATTCAGGTGCGGGACCGTGGGGTAGTGGTATCCTCTGCGGATGGGGTCCGTAGGACCCGAGTTCAATTCTCGGCGGTCCCATATTCTGCCGCGAACAAATCAGTGAGCAGCGGCTCTGTCGAGCGAACCGCCGCCGTGGACTACTCGAAATCGCGCGGATCGACGTGTTCGATCTCCTGAATTAGCGAATACAACGTGTCCGTCGAAACGATCGCTCACCTGCGCTCGATCGGATTGCGACCGTCACTGGGACCGATCGGTCTTTTTGCCGGTCTGGGCGATCGACTGGTGGACCGAAACGCACCCGCCGGGCGAGTCTCGGGACGCCGATCAGTGAGTTCGTGTCAGTATCCAGCTGAAAACGAGCAGTTTGACCACTGCGAGGACGAACAGTCCGAGGGGCAGCCCGATCGTTTCGAGTCGACTCACTGGGTGAACAGTCGGCTGCGATCGTCAAAATACGATCGACTCCGAATCAGGAGACGACAGTCGATCTGATTAAATCCCCTGACTCATCAGGTGGCTGCGCAACACGTCGGCGTCCTTGTTTCCGGTGGCCGTGTTACAGATGACGATCGTCTCGTCGCCGTCGAACCCGCCGCGTTCCGCGAGTTCCCAGACGCCACTGGCGGCGGCAGCCGAAGACGGGGCCATCTCGACGCCCTCGCTTGCAGCCACCTGAACGGCGGCCTCCAGGATCTCCCGATCGTCGGTCGCGACGGCACCGCCATCGGTGTCGCGGATCGCCTCAAGTATCCACGGACTCGCGATCGGATCAGGGATTTCGATCCCGCCACAGATGGTATCCGGCGTTTCGACCGGCTCGTGGGCGTCGCGACCCTCCGTAACGGCGTCGACGATCGGGGCACAGCCCGAGGCCTGGGCCGCGTACAGTGCGGGCCGATCGTCGACCAGTCCGAGGTCGTGAAACTCCGTGGCGGCCTTGTGGAGGCCGACGAGGCCGAGGCCGTCGCCGGTGGGATAACAGATCACGTCGGGGACGGTCCAGTCGAGTTGCTCGACCAGTTCGTAGTAGATGGTCTTGAGCCCCTCGTGGCGGTAGGGCGTGACGAACGACTGCAGCGAGTACCAGTCGTCGTGTTCGGCCAGCCCCTCTTTGGCAGCACCGATCGCGTCGTCGATCCGGCCGCCGACGACGGACATGTCCCCCCCGTGGACGTTGACCATCGCCTTGTTCGTAAAGCCCGATCGGGCGGGGAGATAGACGTGTGAGTCGAGACCGGCCCGTCCGGCGTAGGCGGCCGCGGACTGGCCGGCGTTGCCCGTCGAGGCGAGGGCGACGTCGGTCGCGCCGTGGTGGGTCGCGGCGGTAACGGCGATCGTCTGGCCGCGATCGGCGGCGGCCCCCGTCGGATTTCGCCCCTCGTCTTTGATCACGACGCGTTCGACGCCGAGTTCGTCGGCCAGGTGTGGACACTCCACGAGCGGTGTCGCCCCTTCGCCCATCGTCACCGCCGTCTCGCGCTCGAACGGCAGGAGTTCCGCGTAGCGCCACAGCGAGTCGAACGGCCGTCCCTCGAGCGTCTCTCGATCGAGGTCGATCGCGTCGTACTCGTAGGCGGGGTCGAGGAAGTCGCCACTGTCGGGATCGCCGTGTGTGGTTTCGGCGGGGTCGACCACGGCTCCGGAGTCACGACGTTCGAGGCCGGCAAACGAGGCTGTCGTCTTCATGTGTGAGTGTTCGTGGCGCGAGACTAATGACTGTCCATCGTCGCCACTTCCCGATCGTACAGCTGGCACAGTTCGTTGACGATCGCGTCCCAGGCGTAGCGATCGCGGATTTCGGCCCGGTTGCGTTCGCCCATCGCCGCGACCCGATCGGGTGACTCCAGTAGTCCCGCCAGAGCGTCCCGCAACTGATCGACGTCACCTGGCGGAACCAGTACGCCGTTTTCGTCGCCGATCACTTCGGGGATGCTGCCGACGGTCGTCGAAACGATCGCGTTCCCTCCGGCCATCCCTTCGAGCATCGCGATCGGGAGCCCTTCGGCGTAGGTCGGCAGGAGGTAGATCGAGCCCTCGTTCAGCAGCGAGCGCTTCTTGACCTCAGAGACGTAGCCGTGGTAGGTGACGGCCGCGTGTCGGTCGGCGAGTGACTCGACCTGCTCGGCGAGGGGCCCTTTTCCCGCGATACTCACGCGAAAGTCGTACTCACGCTGGAGGTCGTCGATCGCCTCGACGAGTTCCGTGACGCCTTTCCGATCGATCAGATTCGAGACGAAGACGACGTGTGGGCGGTCGTGGCCGACCGTCGGGTCGTAGTCGGCCGGTTCGACAGCGTTTGGGAGCACCTCGATCCGATCGGGATCGGCGCGTTCGGAGACCACATCTTTCCAGTACGGCGAGAGGACGATGATGCGCTCGCTCGCGTCGAAGACGATCGACTGGAACCACGCGAGGACCCTGGAATCGGTGTCGACGAAGTCGTCGAACGCGGAGCCATGGACGTGCAAGACGACCGGCCGCCGCCAGACGTACCTGGCGAAGAGCACGTAAAACGACGAGCGGTAGAACGAGAACCGGTAGGAGGTGTGGACGTGAACGACGTCCGGGCGGCGCGTGAACGGGAATTTGAGTGCAGCCCACAGCCCCGCCAAAACGGCCCGCAGGAACCACACTGGGCCGCTTCCCGCCGGCGGCATCGCCATATCGTGGCTCTCGACGGCATGGGTCTCCGCCAACCGTCGGTGTTGTTCCTCGACGTACTGGTGAACGCCGCCGCCACCGTACGTGCCGACGAGCAGGATGCGTGTCAGTGCTGGGGCCATCGATCGGCTATCGCTCGCTACAGGGGTTTGTTATGCCCTCGTTGTAGCCGATCGCGTGCGTGGTGACGACGGTAGCCTGCCGAAATGAGTGACCGAGCGGAGCCCCGATCGAGCCGATCGGCCGTCCGATCGCCCGGAAACCAGGGGATAACGAATATCGGCCATCTCGACTCGCCACCTAGTCGTGGTATACCGAGCACGCCGATCGAACCCGTCGATGCGACTCCAGGGCGTTTTCGACGGCACGCTGTACGCAACGCGGTATCGAACGCTCTACAGAGAGTCGACGCCCGATCGGTTCGAGCGGGTCGGGACACTCCCGGCTCCAGGCACCGGACGGGAGGGACTGGCCTACCGGCTCAAGACGACACGTGGCTGGAAGTCGGCGCTCAGCCGGCTCGTCGGTCGGTTTCCGTCGGTCAACGTCTGGCAGCTCACCGAGACCGACCTGCTGGCGACTGCCGACACGTACGTCTTCCGCTCGGGAGATGGCGGCACTAACTGGACGGTCAGCCGGCGACTCCCCGACTCGTCGGGCCCGATGGGGATCCTGCCGACGGGACTGTGTGTCCACGAGGGCGACGTTTATCTCGGCGAGTACCCCCTCGCAGATGTGACGCCACGGATCCATCGCTCCCCCGATCGGGGGCAGACGTGGACGACCGTCGCCGAACTCCCAGGGGTTCGCCACGTCCACGCCGTCCAGTCGGATCCAGACACCGGAGAGCTGTGGGTGACGACGGGAGACACCGACGAGGAGTGTCGGATCGGACGGCTTCGGGACGGCGAGTTGTCGATCGTCGGCAGCGGCAGCCAGCGCTGGCGGGCTGTCGAACTCGCCGTTACCCGTGACGCAATCCTCTGGGGAGTCGACAGCGTCTACCGCGAGACGAACCCGATCTTCCGACTCGATCGATCGGCGATCGACGGCGATCCGACGGTCGTCTTCGAGGCCTCGAACTCGATCTACTACGCGACGACGCTCACGATCGATTCGACGGAGTGGGTCGTCGTCTCGACCGCGATGGAAGCCGGCAGGGACCGAACGGGGCCCACAGAGCAGACGATCGAGGGTGGACAGGCCCGCGTCCTCGCGGCGTCGTCGGCGACCGACTTCGAGAGCTGGCACGAACTCGCGGCCTACGAGAAACGATCGGTGCCAGTCGATCGGTGGAACCCCCGCGAGAGCGCGCCGATCGCGAACGCGTACGTCTTTCTGGCCGCAGACCCCGATCGCGGGCTCGTGACGAACCCGTACAACACGGCACAGGACGACGGCTCGATCGTTGTCTACCCGCCCGAGTATTTTGTCAATCTCGAATGACTCGCTTCGCTCGTCGTTCGGTATCGGCTACGGAGTCGTTCGAGACGCGCGCCAGCGCGTCTCTTTGCGGTACGACGAACGTACGTGAGTCGTCTACATATAACCGAGATCCTTGAGCTGGGACTCGACGTTCGAATCGATCTCCCGATCGGGTCCCTGCTCGTCCCGACGACCGTCACGCTCGAACTGGCGGACCCGATCGGAGAGCGTCTCCCGGCACTGATCGAGGACCGCGTCGTCCGGCGAGCGGACCTGTTCGTCCGTCGATCGATCGAACAGGAACTCCTCGCCGACGTCGCTGCGGACGTACTTATACTCGCGATCGGCCGCGACACGCCATCTGGTGAGTTCGTCCGGGGCTTCCCGACCGGCGTGGGGGACGAAGTCCTCGGTGATCGCGACCTCACGAGTATATTGTGTTGGTCGATCGCCGCCACTGGTCGCGACCCGGAACAGATCCGTGAGTTCGAACATCTCGTCGACGGTTTCGCCGGTCGTCTGCCCCGGCGCTTTGATAAACAGGGGGACGTTGCAATTGATATCGCGGAGGTAGTGTGGTGGGTGTTCGTCCCGATCGTAGTCGCCGAGGGTCTTCCCGTGGTCCGAACAGACGATGATGAGCGTGTCGTCGAAGCGATCGGTCTCACGGAGATGGGCGAACAGTTCGCCGACTTTCTCGTCCTGGTAGCGCAGGCTCGCGTCGTAGTACTCCATGACACGCCGACGTTCGCCGGGAGTGAGATCGCGTTTCCCCATCACGTACGCGAGAAGCTTGGTGTTGAGTAACCGCGGTTCGATCGGGCCCGGCGGCTCCAGACCGAGCTGGCGAAACGCCCGCTCGGGTGGGAAGTAGGGACTGTGTGCCTCCATCAGATTGCAGAACGTAAACGACGGACTCGCTGACCGCCCTGTCTGGTCGAGCCAGCGGCGCGCACGCGTGACGAGACTGTCGGTGAAAAAGCGCCGTTTCAACAGAAACGCCGGCTGCTTTGCGGCCTTTCCGAGCAGGGTGTGGCCCCGATCGGCCGCCCGATCGCCCAGCGAATGGATTGACGCGCCACTCGCGTTCGAAATCTCGAGGTCCCACTCGACGTACTCGTCGAACCCACGGTTCAGCCCGGAGAGGCTGCCGACCCAGGGGTTGTTCGAAAGTCCTGCAGTGCGGTAGCCATCCGCCGCGAGCGTCTCCGCGAGCGTCGTCGACTCGGGCGACAGCCGACTCATCCGATCGGAGAAGCCGTTAGTCACCCCGTGTTCGGTCGGAAACTGGCCGGTAAACATCGAGGTGTGAGAGGGCAACGTCCACGGCGTCGGCGTGTAGGCGTTCTCGAAGGTCGTCGCCTGCGAACGGAGCTCGGAGAGGACGGGCGTCGTCCGCCGATCGTGATCGTAGGCCGAGACGCGATCGATCCGCATCGAATCGAGGACGAGAAACAACACGTCCGGTCGGTCTGACATAGCTACCGGGACCGAGTAGTGGACGGGCCTTTGTTAGCGACGAGTTACCAGTGTGAGCGATACTCTCAGTGCTGTGTTACTGTATTGCGAACTGATAGCCAATCGGCTGCTCACTGAAACGGCCACCGATCCTCAGTGTCGCAGGCCAGCAGATACTCGGAGACGGCGTAGGCCATCCAGGCCTGACACCACCGCATCAAGGTGACGCGTTTCGTGTGATGGCGGTACTGGCGGTAGTAGAACTGTCCGTGGCGGTGTTGCAGATTCGCCAGCACCCATCGCAGGATCCGCTCTGCGCCGTCGAGATCTCCCTCGCGGGTACAGACCAGTATTCCCTGTGTGCTCGCGTGGATGTCCCGCGGATAGGCGTTCGATTCGTCGAAGTTCGGCGCACCGTCCGGTTCGAACAGCTCGGTACAGTAGAACTCGAGTGCCGAGTCGAGCGTCTCGGCGTACCGATCGTCGCCGGTGACGGCCCGGTAGCGCTGGAGCGATTCGATGATGAAGCCGTTGTGGTGGCTGTCCATCGACAGATGCGACGCGTCGGCTGGAATCCGGTAGGGCCAGCCGCCGATCGGCCGCTGCTGGGCAGCGACGTGGTCCAGGATCTTCGCGGCGTCCGCACGGAGCGCTTCGTCGCCGAAATACGCGTACAGATCGACGAGCATCCCCGCACCGAGTGCGGCCGCGTTGAGCGTATAGGAGTCCTCGGGGTGGTTGAGGTGGTAGTCGATCTTCGCGCCTTCGGGCACCTCGCGGTAGTTTAATTCGGTTCGCAGGAACGAAACGGCGGTCCGAGCGATCGAGGCGTACTCGTCGTCGATGCCGTCGACGCTGGCCAGTCGAAGGAGTGCGTTCACGGCGTAGGTCGTCGACACGATATCCGGGTCGCTGGGGACACCTTTCGTGTGGAGGTGCTGGATCTCGTGGCGGTGGCCCCCACAGAAGCCGCTGTATCCCTGACACTGCTCCTCTACGAGCCACTCCCCCAGTGATGCGGCTTCCGCGAGCGGGTCGAACCGGGTCGACGTCGATTCCCGATCGGCCGTTAGCCGATGGTAGTTCAGATTCGCCATCGCGAACAACGCACCACCCTTGTAGTTACGGCGGTGTTCGACTGCCAACAGCGGTCTGACGTCGATCGGCGAGCGCTTGACGACTTCCTGGACGGCGAGATTGAGAAACCGGTTTTCGACGGGCAGTGCCTGCAACAGTCGACTGCTCATCCCGTCGCCGTAGTCCGGGCCCGTGTATGATCGCTCCCGTGCGTACGCGAGCGTCGCGTCCAGTACGGGCAGGTATCGATCGGCGGTCGCCCCGCCCGACTGCTCGATCGAGGTTGCTCGGTTCGGGCGGGCCCGCTGTGTCGACGACCGGGGCGATCGCTCACCAGTTGTCTCGGAGGTAGATTCCTGCATCGAGTGCAGAATCACAGCAACACCCGATTAGTATACAGTCGTTACGACGATCGGCGGTTCGCCACGACGAGCCAGCCGACGCCGAGTACCGTCCCGAGGGCGACACCGATCCCGATTCCGTGAGTCGACGAGAACCCGTCGTGTGACTCGCTGTCCTGTGTCGGAGCGACGGTCAACGCCGACAGCGACGTGACGTCCGCACTGAACTCGTAGGTGCCGTTAAATTCACCCTCGACGGTCGTCGTGGATTCGTTCCAGTCGTCGCCGTGTTGTTCGTAGAGGACGATCTCGTCCGGTTCGAGGTCGTACTCCTCGAGTGTCGACTCCTCGATCGTGAACGTCACGGTCGCCGACGCGTCAGGAACCTCTGGTTCGGCATCGATCGTGAGGTGGGACAGCGACTCGACGCCGTCGGGTGACGGTGATGGCGTCTCGGGGTGTCCGTTCTCGAACGTGACCGAGACGTCGCGATCGACGTTCGTCAGTTCGAGCCCGTGGAATTCGACCTCGTCGGTCGATCCGCTCGTCGCCTGCAGCTCGATCGTGTCGGTTTCTTTGGGGTCAGTGATCGTCGCTTCGAGGCCGTCGTCGGTTCGATCGTAGCTCACCGACGGATCGTCGGCTGTTCCGGTTCGGATCGTCACCGGTTCGTCCATATCGAGTGCGGTTCGGTCTGGGTCGTCGAGATGACCCGAGAGAATTTCCCAGTCGGTGATGACGCCGTCCTCGAAGAAGTCGGGATCGTAGAGGTCGTCGTTGTCGTAGTGTTCGGCCTCCTCGTTGAACGCCGGGTGGATCGTGAGTGCGAACTCGTCGTCCAGCCCGCCCTGGATCGCGCCGCCGTCAGTCCGGGCCTCTGCCCAGATCCAGGAGGCACCAGCGTAGCCGTCGTCGCGGTACCACTCGGCCATGTTGGTTTCGCTATCGTAGAGATCGTCCTGAACGACCCACTCGGCGTCGTGGGGGAGACCGGTGATGTCGAACGTCGTGACCCCGCCAGTCGTGTTCCCGTCGAGCTGGTCGTGGATCATGACCAGACTGAGTCCGTCTGGCCCCTC
>LKMJ01005809.1_pt1 | contig 11652 bp, 6 predicted proteins | sample 643391 | NCBI WGS metagenome assembly LKMJ01 (sample SAMN04112250, study PRJNA286221) | soda lake metagenome | biome: soda lake; feature: Kulunda Steppe; material: water; isolation source: sample PL-Br10 brine of Picturesque Lake | place: Russia: Kulunda steppe | collected 2010-07
CGGATCGTTGCCAGTATCCGGCCCGGTCCTCGTCGTCCCGGACTCGTCTTCCAGATCAGTCGTCAGAGACTCGGCGTGCTCGTCGACGCCGAGGCGGCCGACCTGCTGGCGCGTCGTCTCGACGTCGGCGTGGATGTCGGCGAGACGGTCGTCCAGCACTTCGAGGATCTCGCTTTTGACCGTCTGTGTATCGAACCGATCGGCCATCTCTGACTCCGTGGCCTCCGTAAGCGTCATGTAAAACGCTGCAGTCTTGCCGATCTGCCAGACCGTGAATCCGAACAGGATCAACAGGGATCCGAACACGATGTTCGTGATCTCCATCGAGCCCCCACCGGACTGGCCAGGGAGCTGACTCATAATGAGGTCGACGAAGCCGAACCACACTCCTGTCGCGGCGAGCGCGAGGCCGAGGAGAAACGAACCGAGTGCGATACCACGGTAGTAGACGGTCCACCGTAACGCTTCTGTCAGTTGCATTGTCGGGGACCATTCGCCCGTACAATATAAACGTTGGTTGAGAGATCCATTCAGGGACTGTGAAACTGGGTGGAATCAGAGCGCGGTAACGTACACGACAGTGAAAACGACTGCATTGTGATCGCCATCGCTTCTCCGAGACGGTCCCGAAGAGCTACTCGCTACCGAGTAGTAATTATCATGGTCAATCCGGTAAATTCTTGTCCTCGCTCGTAATCCCTCCGAATACAGATGCCAGTATACTGGCTGGACGAGATAGGGGGAGACGATATTGATACTGTGGGTGGGAAGGGAGCATCGCTCGGTGAGATGACGGGGGCAGGCCTCCCCGTTCCGCCGGGGTTCGTGGTTAGCGCCGGAACGTACCGGCTGTTTATCGAACAGGCGGGTATCGACGAAGAACTGTTCTCCGTCGTCGACGTCGACGTCGAAGATTCGAGTGCACTGGCCGATGCAGCGGAGCGAGCGCAAACACTGATCGTCGAGACGGAGTTCCCCGAGGACGTACGGACGGAGATACTCGACGCGTATCGTTCGATCGGAGTCAGCGATGGGGATGAAGGGACCGAGCCGTTCGTCGCCGTCCGATCGAGTGCGACAGCAGAGGACCTGCCGGACGCGAGTTTCGCTGGGCAACAGGAGACCTTTCTCAATATCCGGGAGGAGGGCCTGCTCGAACGGATCCGGGAGTGCTGGGCGTCGCTGTTCACACAGCGGGCGATCTACTACCGGCAGAAACAGGGGTTCGACCACAGGACGGTAAACATCGCAGTCGTTGTCCAGCGAATGGTGGACGCGGATCGGAGCGGTGTGCTCTTTACGAGTCACCCCTCGACAGGGGATCCCCGAATGATCGTCGAGGCGGCGTGGGGACTGGGCGAGGCGGTCGTCTCCGGTGCCGTCTCACCGGATAACTACGTGATTGATCGAGCGGACAGGGATGTCCTCACCGCGACGGTCGCGGACAAGAAGGTCATGCACGTCAGAGACGCAGAAACCGGTGAGACCGTCGAGAGTCCAGTTCCAGAACAACGGCGCCAGCAACGGGTCCTCTCGGACGAGGACCTCCACGAACTGGTTGCGCTTGGCGAGCGTGTCGAAGAGCACTACGGAAGCCCACAGGACGTCGAGTGGGCGATCGTAGAGGGTGAACTATTTCTGCTTCAGTCCCGCCCCATCACGACGATCGGCGAGGGGGAGGATCGGGCGGGCGCGACAGCGTCGACTGGCGACGCACTCGATGCTGGCACACCAGACAGTGGTACGACCGACGGTAGCGGGACGGTTTCGGAGGAGACAGGTGACGGCGAGGAGCTTATCAACGGACTCGGTGCGAGTCCGGGGACGGCCACGGGTCCGGTACGGATCGTCGACAAGCTCGACGAACTCGACAAGGTCAGCGAGGGCGACGTAATCGTGACCGAGATGACGACGCCCGACATGGTTCCTGCCATGAAACGGGCTGCAGGGATCGTCACCGACGAGGGAGGGATGACGAGCCACGCGGCGATCATCTCCCGCGAGCTGGGTGTGCCTGCCGTGGTCGGGACGCGGAGTGCGACGGTCAAGCTGGAGGACGGACAGGCAGTCACTCTCGACGGCAAGCGGGGTGCCGTCACGAGCGGAGCCAGCGCGAGCAGTTCGGAGCCCGAGCCCGAGGTTAACGCGCCGCCCTCGGCGACGAAGCCGATGACCGCGACCGAAGTAAAAGTGAACCTCTCGATTCCGGACGCTGCGGAACGTGCGGCCGCGCTGGGAGCTGACGGGGTCGGACTGCTACGGATCGAACATATGGTACTGTCGCTCGACAAGACGCCCGAGCGCTACGTCGCTGACCACGGTGCCGACGCGTACGTCGACGAACTGATCGACGGGATTCGGACGGTCGCAGATGCGTTTTACCCACGGTCCGTCCGGGTCCGGACGCTCGACGCGCCAACGGACGAGTTCCGCGAGCTACAAGGTGGCGATGACGAACCACACGAGCACAATCCGATGCTTGGCTACCGGGGAATCAGACGCAGCCTCGACAGGCCGGACGTGTTCCGTCACGAACTCGAGGCCGTAAATCGCCTGTACGAGATGGGATACGATAACATCGAACTGATGTTCCCGCTCGTTACCGATGCGGACGACGTACGTCGTGTTCGTTCGCTGATGGCAGAGGTCGGGATCGATCCGAACAAACGTAGCTGGGGTGTAATGATCGAAACGCCCGCGAGCGCGCTCCAGATCGAGGAAATAGCGGACGCAGGGATCGATTTCGCCTCGTTCGGGACGAACGATCTTACCCAGTACACTCTTGCCGTCGACCGCAACAACGAGGTCGTCGCGGATCGGTTCGACGAGCTCCACCCGGCAGTGCTCGAACTGATCGAGTCGACGATCGAAACCTGTCGCAAACACGGCGTTGAGACCAGTATCTGTGGGCAGGCCGGATCGAAACCGGACATGGTGGAGTTTCTCGTCAAATCGGGGGTCTCCTCGATCAGTGCGAATATCGACGCGGTGCGGGACGTCCAGCAGGAGATAAAACGGGTCGAGCAGCGGCTGCTCCTCGACTCAGTCCGGTAAACTGACAGAATCGATCGCCAGCCCCCACGCTTTTCCGTGCTGTCGTCGCCGATTCAACTATGACCGAGACTGAGCCTGCCGAATACGTTATCGAAACGGCGGAGCGGCAGGGCGAATCGCTGCTCACCGGGGACCTGCTGCTCTACATCGAACGCTATCACGACGACGAACGACCGGGTGTCAGCGACGAACTGGTCGATTCGTACGTTGAGCGTCTCGAGGAACGAGGGTTCTTTCCGAGGGGTCCGGACGGGATGCTCAAACAGATCGACGACAACCGGACCGATAGCGAGACGTGGCTGGGCGAAGACGCGTTTTACACCGTCGGAGAGGATCGTATCAGCACCTATCCGCCGCGATGGCACGAGGAACTGGGTTCTGACGACGACATCAGAGCGTTCGTCGCCGTCTTGCACGAGGGGATCGAAGCAGCGGACGAAGGGACCGACAGCGGGGGCGCGGGGACGGGAGTCCCACAGCAGCTACTGGTAGACGCTGCAACCGTTATTGGCGACTACGAACGGCAGGACGCTCTGGACGAGTTACAGGAGTGGCGAGATCGGGATGAACTCGTTATGGATGCCGACCAGCATCCGGATGGACGTGTCCAGTTAACGGACTGAGAAGTTGCGCTCCGCGTCGCCGAAACTGTACGTTTATTGGGATCGGCACGAAAGACGGCGGGCATGAGCGACGCGGATTCACGAGGGCCGAGTCGATGACCGACGAAGCGACGGTATTCGTCCCGGGACATATTACGGGATTTTTCACCATCTCGGAGGACGACGATCCGACGAAAGCTGGGTCACAGGGGGCTGGTCTGGCACTATCCGACGGCGTCACCGTCACCGTTCGGGTGGCCGAGGACCGTGCCGTGTATCTCGACGATACCAGCATCGAGGTCGAATCCGTCGAGCGTGTCCTTGACGCCCTGAACGCGGACGTACTCGTCGACGCGGAGAGCGACCTGCCGCTCGGAGCGGGCTTTGGTGTGTCGGGGGCACTCGCGCTGGGGGCGGCGATTGCGACTAATCGGGTCATGGATCGGGCGCTCTCGGAGAACGAACTGATCACTATCGCACACGGGGCGGAAGTGCAGGCGGGGACTGGGCTCGGCGATGTCGTCGCACAGGCGAAAGGAGGGATTCCGATCAGACTCGAACCGGGCGGCCCTCAACATAACATGCTCGATGCAATTCCATCGCGCGCCCGCGTAGAATACCTACACTATGATGAGCTATCGACCGAATCGGTGCTCGACGAGCGCGGCGAGCAGCTCAACAGTGCCGGGGAAAAGGCACTCTCGTTGATCGTACAGGAACCGACGCTTTCGAGTTTCATCTACGCCTCACGTGGTTTCGCACGGGAGGCCGAGTTACTGACACCACGGGTTGCCACAGTCATCGACGATGTCAGTAACGCTGGCGGTCAGGCCTCGATGGCAATGCTCGGCGAAACGGTGTTCGCACTGGGGACCGGACTCTCCGATGCGGGCTACGAGCCGAAAAGCTGTAGTACGTATCCGGCTGGCGCAGTGTTACAGTGACGCCCAGCCACCGAACTGGCAGTGGCGGCAGCTGAACTTTTCAATCGGCAAATGACCACTATCGTTCATTATGGTTAGTTTTTCATACAAGAGACCTATATAATAAAATCTCTCAGTAAATGATTAGTAAACTACACCACTTAACGGCTGTAATTGGCTATACTGTGGAACTATGATCGTCGCGCTACTAGTTATCATTAATAATAATTGCCGGAAGGTTTTTTGATTGATCAAGTAAAGGTGGTAGCGAATGGCTATTGATGACGCCGACCAGTCGGGGTCACGTGGATTCGAATCCGCCGATGAGTCGGCCACTCCCGCCGAGGACGAGCAGGGGTCGTCCTCGGATGCTGTGCGCGTCGGGGAGTACACGTGGGCCGATTTTATGGAGGAGTTCGGGTACGGGGATGAGGTCGACGGTCTCTATCCGGACCCCCCTGAGGAAGAGCTCGGCTTGGACAGTGGCGAAGACGAGGAGCTAGAACCACCGAAACCGACTGGCGACGACTGGCAGAACACGTCGCTCGATCCGGCGACGTATCTCGGCTTCCATCCTGATGACTTCACGGATGTCGTAAGCGACTTTGCCGCACCCTGGGCGGAAGACTGGGACCGGACGCTCTGGTCGTATATCGACCCGATGCAGACCGCTACAGTCAAAGACGAGTACGAGTGGGAACACTTCAAACAGGAGTTCTACTACGAGGGCCGGGGAACGGATGTACAGGCACCCAGAGACTCGAATGGGGAGCCGATCCCCTGGGAGCCATCGGAGTATCTGGGCTTCGATCCGGAGACGACCGAGGGTCGTCTGCACGCCGCTGGCGACCGGGCGGAGATACTCTCTAATCTCGTCGATGAACGAACGGTCAACGTTCGTGAGGAGGTCGACGAGGACGAGTTTTTCACTACCGACAAGGGCCACACAACGGTCGTCAATCGGTACGACCTCGAAAAGGCCGTACCGATGGCCAAAAAGCTTCACTTCCGCGAGGAGAACCGCTACTGGGTCAACAAGCCCTACGCGTTCGTCATTCTCTTCCATTCCGAGAAGGAAAACGAGAAGAAGTACTATCTGATCGAACCGTACCAGAACGAAATCGAGAACAACCTCCGTGACTTCCTCACTGGAAAACTCCGGACGGCAATCAAGTACGCTGACGACGAGATAGCGACTGCTGGCGACGAGGAAAGCCGAAAGGATGTCCTCGACCGGGAGACGAAACGGCTTCTCAGACGGTACGACCTGTTCAGCGCCACCGCGGACCAGGAAAGCGGCATCGTCGACGAGATCAAGAAGCTGATGGGGAAAGACGTCGAAGACGACGATGAGGAGAGGCAACTCGATGGCATCGAGGTCCGCCCGGAACCCGCCGTCCTTGCCGACGACCCGGAAGATCTAACGGAGTATCAGGTCGAGAAACTGCTCTACCTGCTGAAACGGGACTTCATCGGCTACGAGCGGATCGACGGTATCAAACACGACATCAACGTCGAGGATATCTCCTGTGACGGCTATAACTCGCCCGTCTTCGTCTATCACACCGACTACGAGCAGATCATCTCGAACGTCTACCACGGAAAGGAGGAACTCGACGATTTCGTCGTCAAACTCGCCCAGCGCTCCGGGAAAGGTATCAGCAAGCGGCGGCCACAGGTCGACGCCACGTTGCCCGATGGCTCCCGATCACAGCTTACGCTCGGCCGGGAAGTGTCCGACCATGGGACGAACTACACAATCCGGCAGTTCAAAGACGTCCCCTTTACGCCGATCGACCTGATCAACTGGAACACCTTCAGCCTCGACGAGATGGCGTTCCTGTGGCTCTGTATCGAGAACCACAAGAGCCTGATCTTCGCCGGGGGTACGGCGTCCGGGAAGACGACGAGTCTGAACGCCGTGTCGCTGTTTATTCCCTCGAACACGAAGATCGTCTCCATCGAGGACACCCGCGAGGTCGAGTTGCCACAGCGAAACTGGATCGCAAGCATCACGCGTCCCTCCTTCTCAGACGACGACGAGGGAGACGTCGACGAGTTCGACCTGCTGGAGGCCGCACTGCGCCAGCGCCCCGACTACATCGTCATGGGTGAGATCCGCGGCGAGGAGGGGCGGACGCTGTTCCAGGTCATGTCGACCGGTCACACCACCTACACCACGTTCCACGCCGACAGCGTCGGCGAGGTGCTCAAACGGTTCACCACCGAGCCAATCAACGTCTCGAAGACCATGTTCACGGCGCTGGATCTCGTCTCGATCCAGACACAGACACGCGTGCAGGGCCACAAGGTTCGCCGGAACAAGGAACTCACAGAGGTCAACCACTACGACGCCGAAAACGACGAAATCAACGTTCAAGACGTCTACCAGTGGCAGGCCGAAACTGACGAGTTCCTCAAGATGGGCGAGTCCAACACCCTCGAAGAGATCAAGTTCGATCGGGGGTGGGGACAGGAACGACTCGACCGCGAACTCGAAGAACGACGGGCGATCCTCGCGTACCTGATCAAAAACGACCTCAGCGAGTACAGCAAGGTCGCTGCAACGATTCAGGCCTACATCAACGATCCGGACACCATCCTGACGCTGATCGCCAACGGTCAACTCGAAGAGAGTCTCGAAGACCTCCGGGAGATGGAAAGCGTCCTGATCGACGTTGATCCCGAAAAGGAGGCGCTCGTCCCGCGACCGTCCGCGAACGAGGAGGGGATGAACGAGGCCACGGATATTCTCGAACGCGCACAGGAGTCGATCTTCGAGGAGTATCGCGGCAAGACGCCGAGCGGCCTCTCCACCACCCTGGACGACATCGCCGAGTCGGAGGACACGGAGGTCACCAGCGATACCGACGAGTTCGACTCGACAGACGACGCGTTCGGCGTGGACGAGGACAGTTTCGATTTCGGCATGGACGATGTCGACGACCCTGGCTGGCTCTCGGAGGACGACGGGTTCTTCTTCGGTGGCGACGATGCGACAGGGCAAGCGAGTGCGGACGCTGGCAGAGCCGATACGGTCGCAACGGATGCGCGGAATGCGGTCGAGAACCTTTCGGCAGAGGGTGCCGATGTCGGGGATCCCACGGAGTCACGATCCGACCTACCGGCGACGGTTCCGGACGACGAGGTCGAAGAGACAGCGTCAGGGACCGCCCCAGACGCATCGGAGACCCCCACCACCTCGCCGGAAGCCGAACCGGTCGACAGCCCCGCAGGCGGATCGGACACCGGACCAGCAGAAGCGGGCAGCAATGCCACCGCTGAGGCATCGGCCGATGTCCCACAGTCCCCGGAAGCGGAGACGGACAGTGGACAGCTGACCGATAGCGGGGGCGCTCCCGCCCCGGACGATACGGCGGAACAGAACACAGAAGCGCAAGCGCCTGCGGACACCGACGAGCCGGTCACTCCCGCGTGGGACGACGACACTGGAAGCGATTCCGAGACTGGTGGGGACGACAATTCGGAGGACGTACCTACCGACAGCACCGGGAGCGTCTTCGGGGAGACGCCCGAGTCGGGCGTATTTACCGAGCACGACGACCCGGACGACGGGTCCCTGTTCGATGATCGCGACGAAGCACCGTTCGGCGAGGATGCAGGGTCGGCCGAGACCGACGTCGATCAACGTGACGAGTCCTCCCGAGCAGAACCGGACAACGAGTCCGACGTGGAAGCCGATCAGTCCACGGACGCCGAGTCAGAACCCGAGATTACGATCGAAGTACCGGACGAGGAGGCGGCGACGAAAGAAGCAGACAACGCGTCAGACAGTACCGAACCCGCTACTGAAGTTACGGAGACCGAGAACACTGACCAGCCAGAGGTCGAACCCTCTGCAGAGAGTCCGGGTCACGTCGACCAGTCCGACGATGCGATCGATCCCGACGAACAGGCTACCGAACCGGAGCACCCCGATGCCGGTGATAACGAGGACGGCACTGTCTTCGATGAAATCGATAGCGACGAGGACGGAACCGTCTTCGACGAGATCGATAGCGACGAGGACGAAGAACACGACGGTGGCGTCGTCGACGAGCGGATAGAAGGGTTCGAGTACGTCGAGTTCGACGCCGAGGACGGTGAGGACTGACGATGAGCCTCGACACGACTGGGGGCCCAGGTGGCGGCGTCGGCTCCGGTGACGGTCTCGGCGATGCGTTCTACCCGCTGTACGAGCGACTGTTCGCCGACGATAGCGATTTCGTCGCCGATGTCGAGCAGAAACTGGCCGAGGCCCGGATGCCATCGACGGTCGAGATGTACATCTCGCGGGCGCTCGCGATCGGCGTCATCAGCGGCGTCATCCTCTGGGCGTTGGGGACGCTGCTTGGCTACTCACTGGTCGCCATGGGACTGTTCGGGCAGGATCCACTCCTTGGCATTCCGATATCGAACGATGCCCTGCTGGAACTGGTCATCAGCCTGCGTGTCCCGCTGGTTATCACCGTCACCGGGCTCGTGTTCGGGACGATCGGGTTTGCAGTCGGCTTCGGGGCACTCGTCGCGGTCCCGTACTCCCGGTCGTCCGCACGGAAACGCGAGATCAACATGCTGTTGCCCGATGCCGTCTCCTTCATGTACGCCCTCTCAGTGGGTGGACTAAATCAACTGGAAATTCTCGAAGCGATGGCCAACGCCGAGGACACCTACGGCGAGGTTGCCCGCGAGTTCCAGACGATCGTCCAGGAGACGGAGTACTTCGATACGGACTACCGGAGCGCGATCCGCAATCAGGCGATGACCTCGCCCAGCGACGAGTTGAGCCAGTTCCTGACAGATATGCTCTCGATCGTCAACAGCGGCGGGGACATGCAGAGTTTCCTAGATGACAAGAAAGAAAAGCACATGCGAACCGCCAAACAGCAACAGGAGATGACCCTCGAAACCCTGGAGCTGTTCGGGGAGATGTACATGACGCTATCGCTGTTCCCGCTCTTGCTCATCATCATCCTCGTAATCATGGAGATGATGGGTCAGGACCAGACGATGATGCTGTACGGAACCGTTTACGCGCTGGTTCCCCTGACCGGTCTCGGATTTCTGGTACTTATCTCGACCGTCAAGGAGGACGAACCGGGCGATGGGTATCTGAACCCCGAGGGATCGAGCCAGTGGGTGAAGGTCGATACTGATACTGGAATCCTTAACCTGGGATTGATCGAGGAGTACACCGGTGAGTTCGGTGTCTTCGACCGGATGAAAGACCGGGAAGGAACCTACGAAACCCTGAAGATCATTCGCCGACCACACATCTTCTTCAGAGACAACCCGCTGATGACGCTCGCGCTGACTGTTCCCGTTGCACTCGTCGTCATCGTCACAGCTCTGGCATCCGGGTCTGTGCCGACGTCCTGGGAGGGGATGCAGGAGAACGCTATCTGGGGAACGTTCGCCTACATCTACCTTCCGCTGTACATCGTGCTCGTGCCGCTGACGGTCTTCTACGAGTGGAACGTCAGACATCGGAAGAAGGTGCTCAGTGATATGTCCGACAGTCTCCGAAAGCTCTCCAGTGCAAACGACACCGGGATGACGCTTCTGGAGTCGTTCAGCACGGTCTCGGATACGTCCTCCGGCAAGCTCGCCACGGAGTTCGAGACGATGTACGCGAAGGTCAACTACGGAATGAGCCTCCGGGACGCCCTCGTCGAATTCAACAACAAGTACCACATGCCACGGATGGCCCGGACGATCAAACTCATCAGCAAGGCCCAGGAGGCGTCCAGCCAGATCACGGACGTGCTCACGACCGCTGCACAGGCCAGTGAGAACCAGGACGACATCGAGCGGGAGCGCCGGTCCAGAACGCTGATGCAGGTCGTCATCATCATCATGACGTATCTGACGCTGCTGGCCGTGATGGCGATCCTGCAAACCCAGTTCCTCGACGTGATGGCCGGGCTGACCGAGGGTGCGGCCGACGGCGGCGAACTCGAAGGCGCTGGCGGTGGCGGTGGTCCCGAGGCGCTTGGCTCGGACGTCGACACACAGCTCATGTCGATGCTGTTCCTGCACGCGGTGACCATGCAGGCCATCCTCTCGGGGATGATCAGCGGGTATATTCGTGACGCCGAGATCCTCAGCGGGATGAAGTTCGTGATCGTGCTGATGACGATCGCTCTCGTCACCTGGATGCTGATCACCTAACATGGCGGGGACGACGAATTTCTGGACCGAAGACCGCGCCCAGACAGCCCAGGACTTTGCCATCGGTATTAGCATCTTCCTTCTGGTCGTCGGCGCGGTGTTTGCCTACTTCCCGACGCTGTTTACCCCCTACGGGCAGGCGATTCAGGGCGAGGACACGAGCGCGCAGGCGGATCGTGTTGGGATGTTGATCGTCGACGGCGAGGGGGAACGGAACACGATCACGCAGGACGAGTACGAGGAGTGGTTCGACGGGAAGGACGGCGATGATCTACAGGAGCAGGCAGGGCTCGCATCGACCTCGCAGGTCAATGTGACGATCACGCCGTTGAGTCCCGACGAAACCGACCCGATCGAAATCGACGGGGAAGCGGCAGTTTCGGGCCACGAATACCGAGGTCAGGACTCGTCGTCAGTCTCCCGGATCATAAAAATAGATGACAGCGTAGATGTTGAAGACGAGCACGACGATGATGTCGCATACAGACTCACAGTGAGGGTGTGGTAACCATGTCCGACACACGAGGACAGGCGTTCACGCTCGAAGGCGTCATCGGAGCGATGATTCTCCTGACGGCCGTACTCTTTGCCCTCAACTCCGCCGTGTTACTCCCCTCGACCGGCGAAACGGGCAATCAGGCCCAGATCGAGCAGGAGGCAAAAGATGTCATGGAAGTTGCCGCCGCAAACGGACACCTTTCGGAGGTCGCGCGGTGTTACGATACGGACGAGGAAGAGGGAGGATGGTTTGGAGACGAAAGCGTCGCAACGGCACCGCCGGAGGGAACGGATCTTCACACGCTTCTGGAAGAAACGTTCGACGATCGGGATCGCTCGTACAACGTCGAAGTGAAACACGACGCCGGTAGCGCCGAACGCCTCGTCTACAACGGCGCGTCGAC
>LKMJ01005810.1_pt1 | contig 11650 bp, 17 predicted proteins | sample 643391 | NCBI WGS metagenome assembly LKMJ01 (sample SAMN04112250, study PRJNA286221) | soda lake metagenome | biome: soda lake; feature: Kulunda Steppe; material: water; isolation source: sample PL-Br10 brine of Picturesque Lake | place: Russia: Kulunda steppe | collected 2010-07
CCCCCCCACACACACATGTTTCAAGCAAGTGCACATGCACACGTACAGGTGCACACACACATATGCGCAAATACATGCACACACATGTACGCACACACGCGCACACAAAAGCGCACACAAACACACAAACACATGCACACACTCAGGAACGAACACACATGTGTGCACACACGCGCACACAAAAGCGCACTCAAACACACAAACGCCTGCACACACTCAGGTACATACACACATGTGTGCACGCACACGCATGCGCTTTGCAGGATCGCGGATGCGCTGCTGCAGAGCCTGTACCGTTGGGTGTGCCACCCGGGCAGCGCCCTGAGGGACCCGGCGCTGCAGACGGCGCTGCAGACGCTGATGGCCAAGCTGTTTGCCCAGGTGCGCTGTGACCGCAGAGGCCGTGATAGCAGGTGCACAGTGCTTAGACAGCAGAGGCCATGATAGCAGGTGCACAGTGCTTTGACCGCAGAGGCCGTGATAGCACGTGCACAGTGCTTTGACCGCAGAGGCCGTGCTAGCAGGTGCACAGTGCTTTGACAGCAGAAGCTCACGTAACAGCATGGGCTGTGACAGCAGGTGCCCAGCACTGTGACAGCAGAGGCCCAGCACTGTGACAGCAGAGGCCCAGCACTGTGACAGCAGAGGCCGTGCTGCTGCTCTGACCAGAGTGGCTGTGCTGTGCTGTCTGCTCTGACCAGAGTGGCTGTGCTGTGCTGTCTGCTCTGACCAAAGGGGCTGCGCAGTGCTGCCTGGGCTGACCAGAGTGCGCGGTCACGGCCAGGCGTGCAAGCCTGGTGTGCGATGGCTCGTGCGGTGTTGGGTGGTGTGTATGACGATGGCCAAGCCCGCTGCACCGCTGTGCCTGGGTGCATGGTTTGCAAAGGGCGCGGAGATGGGCCAAAAGCTGTCTGTGTGCCCATCCCTTGGGCACGCACAGTGTAACGCTGACATGCTGCTCTGCTGCGCTATCCTGCTGCCGACACAACTGCACAGGGCCAACCTCTCTCTAGCTCACAGCGCTGCAGACAGTGCTGCGCTGCTGGCCTCTGCCCTCCTCTGCCGTGCTGCTGCTGTGCTCATGGCACCGCGGATGCAAATGGCATTGCTGTTCCTGAAACGCAAGCTTTGTGCCCACGGCCTTGCCTGCCCTCTTGCCCCCACTCTGCCGCGCTGTTGGCCTACAGCCCGCGCTGCACCTGCGGCTGCAAAGCACCACCGCACCAATACAAGTCCTGCCTGTGCGGTGCGCGCAGCTGGTGAGCGAGATGCGGCGGCTGGGCGCGGTCGTCGTGGCCGCCAACTTCAACACTGTCATCATCTGCACTGGCAAGCGCAATGCGACGGCGGCTGTGGGGTGAGTGCCCACGCGCCCCACCTTTCCTCATGGGCCGACCCTACCAGGAGCTCATGGCCGTCTGCCCTGCCTGTCAGTGCTCACATACCCCCCCCCCGCTCATGGGCCCACACACACGGGCAGGCAAAAAGTCACATGGGCAGGCGAAATTGCATGCACAGGCAGGCGCACAGGCAGGCGCACAGCATTGAGGTTCTGGCTGGTGCACCCCAGGGCGCCCTTGCCTCACAGTCCTCCGCCTCCCAGCGTATTGCATTAGGAACATCAACCTTGCTGCGCGATGCCCACATGTTCATGCCCAGTGCATGATATGCTCATGCACCAGTGGGTGTGTGAGCGGCTGATGCATGAGTAGGTAGACGCGTGGAGTTGCTGTTGAGGTCTGGCATGTGATTTGCTGATGCACCATGGGGTGTGCAGGTAGCTGATGCACCAGTGAGTTGGGGTATGCATGTGCATGTGCTGCTGCTGCTGCTGCTGCTGGCTGCTGCTGCCACGAGTGTGGCATGCTCATGCAACAGTGGGTGCGCGGGTGGCTCTGATTTACCAGTGGGTACGCATGTTTGGTTTGACTGTTTGACTCAGCAATCTGACGTGAGTGCCGCACCCCCGCTGCGCAGGTACACGCAGTACCTGCTGGACGCGCTGCGCAAGCGCGAGCTGTTTGCATGGCTGGATCTGGCACCGCAGCGCTGGTGGCACGTGCTGCTGTTCAGGGACCCCTATAATTGGGGCGGCATCGATGTGCCCGAGGTGCGCGCGCGCATGAGAGCGAGGCGGCGCCTGGCTGCGCTGCCACTGAGATACACCACTTGATGGGGTAGTCGTGAGGCTGCGGTCCCGAGACGGCGCAGCTTGGGAGTGGGCTTGTGAGAGGCCGTGCTGCGGCTCAGGGGCGTGTTTTGCCATGTTGCACCTTTGTTGGCCTTGCCGTGCCAAGCTTTGTGCTTCAGTCCACGGGCAGCATTCGCCATGTGCACCTAGCCGTGTTGCTCACGCCTTTGGGCTCATGGTACCCAAGGGCGCCTTGCCTAGGCACAACGTGGCACGATGACCTTGCTGTTTTCTGGACTTGCGTCCCTGCTGCGTGGGTGTGTTCAGTGGCTCACATCGCACAGGGACAGCACACAAACAGACACACACACAGGGGCTTGTTTGGGTGCAGCCTGCAGCAACCTCTCATGAAGAGCGCTCCGTGCACCGTGTTGAGCAAACGTATGAACCCCACGTGCACTCATGCATGCCCTCCCCTGCCTTGTGACGTCAAAAGCCTTTGCAGACCTTCCTGCTCGCCCCTGGCCCCTCCGCTTCCAGTTTGCTCTCTTGCTTTGTGTGTGCAAGTCTGCTGCGGGTGTGGGTGCCAGAGGTGGGCGGTGGTGGGCGTGAGAGACGAGGCCTGCCAGTGCTATGCGCTTGTGCATGTGCAGGCGCACGTGGCTGCTGCCAAGGAGCTGGCAGGCGTCGGCGGCAGTGAGGTTCCGGAGGAGGACTGCCAGATGATGGAGGGCGAGGAGCCCACGGTCAGGTGCGTGCACGTGTGTGTGTGTGCATGAGCGTAGGTCCTGGGCAAGCCATGCGTGAGGTTGCGCGTGCGTGCTTCCAGGGATTGAGCACACAAAGTGTGTGTGCGTGCTGGGAGAGAATATGTGGTGCACCCACAATGTGGATGCTAGCAAGGTGGGATTTGTTGGGTGCATCTAGAAAGTGGGGGTTGAAGGGAGTCTGAGATGAGCAATTACACACACGCGCGCGTGGCATGTGCTGCAGGTACCAGTGGAATCTGAAGGAGTACCTGCCGCCCGCGCTGCAAGAAGAGCTGGTGGTGCTGCTGACGGAGTTCATCTACCTGCCTTGGAGGGAGGCGCAGGCCGCAGCGCAGCAGGGCAGCAGCCAAGCTGCGGGCTCGCAGGCGGCGGCTGTGGCGCATGTGGCGGAGGATGTGCAGGTGGGGCGATGTGGTAGTACTGCGACAGGTGACTTTTCGCATGCTCACAATGCATTTCCTGCCCTGGCTCATGCCCAGCCGCCAAGTGTCCCACACCAAACGTATAAATGGCTGGACCTTACATCTCAAGTCTCTCCCTCTGCTGCCCAGGGCCTGCTCTCACCTCCTGTCCACGCAAGCAGCCCTGGCTCTCCTGTCGCAAAGAGCTTGCCTGCCCTGTCCTGACTGCAGCCCCGCTGCAGTGTTGTGCTCGCCTGGCTTCACTCGTCTGGCTTCACGCGCTTGGCTTCACTGAGAAAGAAAAAAAAGAAAGCTGTGTAGGAAGTGAGGAGACATAATCCCTGTATCAATCAAGGGAAAGGGGCCTACAGTTTCTTCCCGTCCCCTTGGGCTGTGCTTGCAGACAACTTACCTTCAGAAGGCGGTGCCTCAGTACTTCACCGAGCGTCTGCTGAAGCTTGTAGGAGAGGTAGGCGGGCTGAGGGGCCAGGGGGGGGGGGGAAGGGGAGCTGCTTGGATGTAAGCGGAGCTGTGTGCCTGGCTTGGGTTGTGTGCTCAAAGCTGACACGGCAGACAAGGCGAGTTGGAGCTACCTGTGTGCAATCGGATCTGTGTGCCTACTTTTGCATGCAAATGTGTTTGCCTGTCTTAAGAGTGCACTTATACGTGTCTTGCAAAGCGACACAAATAGAGCATACACATGCGCAGCTCGCACGTGTGTGCGCGTGCGTGTGTACACTTGCAAACTTGGCAAGGGCAGCAGGTCAAGGGATAGCTTCACTTCTTGGATGTTCGGCACACCCTACAGATGCCATTGCAACGTGCCCATTCAGCTTCCTGTTTGCCATCACTATGTGTATAACTGTGTTCCTGACAAATGTCCAGGCTGCTCGTTCGATACTACCATCAAGTGAGCACCCAGCCCATCAATTCCCCCAGCTGGCAGGCTCCTATTTATCCAAGGTGCGCCCCATAACTTTTTGAAAAGCACACGTGTTGTACGTTTAGTGGCAGTGGCGCTACTTTGGGGACGGCTGCCTCGCGACCTCTTTGTAGGGTAGAGGAGGCTATGTAATTTGTACATATTTTACCCTGTTCCCAGCCCTGGGGCACTGCATATGCAGTCTCAACCTTCACCCAGCACCTGTGCACTGTGTGGGTTTGCTGCGTTGGCTACTAGGTCGTGCCCCATGACCTTGACCCACAACAATTGGCTGAAAGGCAGCCGATGAGATTCAAGGGAATGGCAGGGGTGTGAGGTACCCTGAACTTTGCAAGCCTGTGTGTGCCGCTAGCCCACGTGCTTGCGCATTACCGCTTGCCCTTCGCGCAGGAGGAGCTGGGCAGCCCTGCGCTGGCATTTGTGCGCACTGCGTGCGCACTGCTGGCGCTGGACGCCCGTTGCACAGATGCCGTGGCTGTGCTGCGCCGCCAGCTGCTAAAGCTGCTCAAGGTCCGGGAGTTCTCGCAGGCAGCCGACTTCAAGGAGGCATGCCTGGCGCTCACGCTGCCTGACGTGATCTGCAGGTGGGCTGCTGCAGAGGGAGAGGGTGGGGGAGAGGAATTAGGAGGAGTTATCATTCACATGAAAATAGATGGTGATGATGAGAGGTGTGTCTTGCGCTACGTGATGCCAGACTTGATTTGCTGTTGGACTGCTACAGACAGGTGGGAACTCGAGAGGGTGAGATTAGGAGGGGGCTGGCATCACAGAGAACTTGATAAATTTTGGAGCCATGCGTTTGTGCGTCTGATTGCTGCGTCCGAGAAGGCCTGGCCGCCATTCATACAATTGGGCATGACCCGCTGGTAGGTGAGAGACCCTTAGGTCAGAGGCAGGTCAGTTGTGTGGGGCTCCAGAGGAAAAGAGCGGGAAAGGGGGCCGGAGTTTGCACCACAGCTGCAGCTGCCTTTTGCTCCTGAGCAACGACAGGCAAAAGGATGGCCCTCGGGTCTGGCCCTTAGGTCTAGCCCTCTGGCCCTCAAATCTGGCTCTCGGGTTGACGTGCTTCCATCCCAGACATGATCTCCTCTTGCTGTGAGGTTGCAACGTCCTGTAAGTGCCCCCCTGAGGTGCACGCACAAAACTCTGAGGGGTGCAGTGGCCTGGCCGCTGGCCCGCTGCCTGTGTGTGTGTGTGTGTGTGTGTGTGTGTGCGCGCGCGCTTGCCGCAGTTACTGCAACGACTGCCTTAGATAGCGATCGCTGCCTCTGTGTGTGTATGTATGCCGCAGCTACTGCAATGACTGCCGGGACCTGGACCTGTGCCGTGACGAGCAGCTGGTGGCGCGCGCCAAGCAGCAGAGCGACGCGGACGGGGCGCCCAGCAGCAGGTACGTGCCTGCAGGCGTGCCCAAGTGTGTATGATTGATCATGGTGTGGTTTGTGTGCCATCGAATGAGGGTTACGCACACGTGCAGTTTCCAGTACGGAAAGCCTTGGCTCCCCTTTGCCAATACCAATGCACTTGGACCTGAGCTAATTTGGGCAATTGTGAAAGGGGGCCCTAACAGACCTTGGGACACAGGACTTGATAGGAAGCCTGTGGCACATTGCGGCGCGTGCATCAAATAGATGCGTGAGCGGTTGAGCAGCCTGACAGGCGCGCACAGGTAGTTATCAACTGTTGCTATACTCCAGCATACAAGCACGCACACACACACACAGCTGTGCTGGCGGCCCTGCCCTCAGCATTTATTGCTCAAAGCACCGTATGCCTGCAGAACTGCTGCGAAAGCCAGCCTCTGTGATGCATGCACGCAGCTTGTGCCCAGAAGGGCTCCTTTAAGGGCCTCTAAGAGATGCGGCTCATTTACTCACGGTCTGTGCCTCACTTGTGGCATTTGCAGGAGGGGCGAAGAGGACGAGGCATGGTGCTGCCGCCAGTGCAAGCAGGGCTACGACATGGACGCCATTGAGCAGCGCCTGGTGACAGCGCTCAACCAGCACGTGCGCTCGTACGAGCTACAGGTGCGCCCTGCCGGGAGGCGGCGCCACTGAAGCCTGCCTGTCAACCTGTTGAGAATTAGGGGCGTGCATGACTTGACGCTCTTGGTGAAAAGGAGCCAATGGGAGTGCATGTATTGAAACGAAGATGAATGTGAACGGAACGCATGGAATTTTTGTTGTATAGAGGCTCTCGGTGAGGAGGTGCCAATTGCCAAGGTCTCCGGTTGTTGAGGTGAAGGAGAGAGTTTCCATAAGTGTATGTGGCTTGCTGCATGCCCGCCTGCCTGCTAAATGCCCCGTGCATGTCTGCTAGCGCGCCAAACCTCCCACGAGATGCACCTGTGACCTTGGAGAGACCTAGCAGAGCAGCCAGGTCTGCACCTTGTCACATGCCCTTGCACATGCAAGCAAACATTGCTCCTCTTTTGAACTTGAGCAAAATAGGGCTTTGCTTGTACTCACATGCGTGTGCCTCTGCCCACACCCACGTGTTCCTGCAGGATCTGGCATGCGTACGCTGCCGTGCCGTCACCAGCAGCCACCTGCGCAGCGCGTGCAGCGTGTGCGGGGGCGACCTGCGCTGCACTGTGCCGCCTTCAGTGCGCCGCACACAAATCACGGTGTTCCGCAATGTTGCTGCCTTCCACTGCTTCCCGCTGCTGCGTGAGATGGCGGACTGGCTCCTGCAGGATGGGCAAGCAGAGCAGTGAGCACGGAGCTGCACATTCCTGTGGCGCTCCCTGCAGCTGTGAGAGATGGCAGGTCAGCTGCCACAGGAGGGTTGCACTAAGCCAGGGGCGTGGCAGCGCTGCAGCAGTGAGCATGTGTGTATTTCTTAGGCAGAGCGCCATGGTTGCAGCTTCAGTTGTGCTGCCTAGTATCAGGAGGTTCGCTGCTCCTAAAAGAAAAGTACAGTCATGGAAAGTGCACTTGTTTTGATAGACAAAAGGCACTCTTGCATGCTCTTGAAGGGTTGATATGGCACATGCCACTGTCTTGTGCGCATGCATCCGTTTGTGCTGGCTTTCGTGCAGGATGCGCAGCAGTTGCTTGTAGATTGTAGTTTTATTGCTTTTCAGCCAGGTGCAAAGGTGACATGGGTTGCAGCTTGTCAAGAGCCCTTGTTCCAGCATTGTATATCTTCATGTTTTCAAGGTTGAAGTGTGTGCTCCTGCAAAAAAGGCAGTGTTTCATTTTTATCATGGTCCTTTCAAAATGTGCACACTCGGGGAATAGCCCTAGCCCTGGTTTTGGACCGCTCATTTGTTAAAAGTCATTGTTTAAAGTCCTGGTCGGGTACATGCTCTGTTTTTTTGTAGGGGATCACGTACTGGGGCTTTAGCATCGAATGCTTTATTCATTGTGAGGCATCTTGGTACTTTCTTGGGCTTCAGTTTTGAATGCCTACATTTATGCATACGGGATAACTTGCAGCCTGCACACACGGCCTGTTTGAGTGCACAGCCCCGAAACCAGTGAATGGTCCCAGGAAAGAAGTGGGAGCCACTTATGAAGTGCAAAGTTGCAAGGAAGACAGGGAACATGGGCAAAACACACCATACATACACACCCGTACGGCACAGGTCACGGTTACCGCACGCGCACACATAGCAGTTATATGTTTGCACTTGTCTACTATGGCACAATAGCCGGGCAAACAGATACCAGGGCCCCAACTATCCATTGATGTTCACAAGTTGGGGTCAACCTCTAGCCTGGTCGTTACAAGTTAGGATTAACCACCAGTCTGGTCGTAAGGCTGGTTGGTTTGTGGCTGTCGTTGCCAGCTAAATCCACATCACAATGATGTATGGGATGAAATAGCAAGGTCTGCCATTCCCCTGAGAAAGGACATCCAAGACCGTCTTGTGACAATCAAAAAGAGTAATGGTAACATTTCATTCAACTAAGATCATCATAAGATAAAATTGCACAAAAAACTGTATAACAAAAAGAAATGTCGTTAAACTTGTAAGGAGCACTTAAAACTCACTCTAGCAAAGGCCCATTCGATGAAGAGTCTACACAGCCCATCCGATATAGTCTACATGGCAAAGTCACAAGTTCATCGTGTGTTCTGTCATCAGCTGGATAGCAAAATCATATGCTTTCTAGCTGTCAGAGTGCTTCTATTCAATAATGATTTCAAGTAGACATGCTCTTGACACTTGTGTGACCTCTCATTGCCAAGGTCAAGAATGGAGTACTGCTAGTCACCCTCCTGATCCTCACTATCTCCTTTTGTTCTTGTTTCACTGGTGAAGGGATCGTGCAGTGCCTCGAGCATACACTGCAGCGCAAAGGCAGTGGTTCCTCTGCAGGAAACAAGGCGGATGGAAGAATGTCAGTATTTAGGTGCCTGCTGATTGCAACTCTCATGTTCTGGTTCACCCAAATCACTATCATCATCTTTTAACTCTTGCTGCTACTCTTGCTGCTGCTCCTCTTGCTGCTGCTCCTCATTTTGCAGCAAAGTTATTCACTCTAGGGATGGGTCTGGCTAGGGCGGGCTTTACGTCATCACTTACTTGAGAAGTGCTCAGACCTATAGGGACGCTTGATAGTTTTCACCCGCCAATCAGGTATGATCATACCATTCATAAGCGAAATTACCCCAAGCCTGCTATCTGCCCATAGGCTCCATGCCTCCCAACAGCCCCTACTAGAGTCAGGGTATCCATACGGATATCCGTAAGGCCTTTCTAGGTTCCGTAAGTCAGGTATTCGTACGGATATCCGTACAGATATTTGCAGGTTGCTAGGGCTCGGGAAAAACAGCTGACCAGAGAAATAAATGGTGCAACTTTACATTATCTTATGCCAGTGGTGCTATTAGTTTCATTGGGATGCAGCAGTACTTGTCTCTCAACGTGACAATAAAGTCCGCAAGCTCTTTGGAAAAGAAAAGGAGCAATAACGTAGGCAGCAAAATTACTCCCTACATCAATTAAGGAAGAGGAGCCAACTAGGGCCTTGGCACTGTACGATCCCTCCACCAGTGAAACAGGAACAAAAAAAGTTAGTGAGGATGAGGAGGGTGACTAGTAGTACCCAATTCCTAACCTTGATGATGAGAGGCCGCGTATTTATCTCGAGATTACCTACATATGTCTCTCCCTTTGTGTGAAGGACTCCCTGCAGCTGAAGAAAAACCTTCTTACTTGCTGTGGCAGAGTTATTGTGCAGGTTTGTCTTTTGGTTGGTGTTAAAGCACACACAGCAGCGCAAAGGCAGTGATTCCTCTGCAGGAAACAAGGTGGATGGAAGAATGTCACTTTTTATGTGCCTGCTGACTGCTCTCGCATTCTGGTTCACCCAAATCACCATCATCATCTTTTAGCTCTTGCTGCTACTTGCTGCTGCTCCTCATTTTGCAGCAACGTAATTCTCTTTAGGGATGGGTCTGGCTAGGGCGGGCTTTACTTGAAAAGTGCTCAGACGTATAGGGACACATACTTTTCACCCGCACGTCAGGTATTATCATACCATTCATTGCCCCTGCTTGACACACAAGAGTCAGTTGAATAATGCTTGCATGCCACATGGCAGAGCCATTGGCAGCCTGCCTGAGGGCTGAAGGTCCAGAGACTTTCAAAGCAACTTGCATCTGTGACAGATGGTATTGAGCACCAGAATGCAGCCTCACCTGGGCTCACCTGGGTACTTTAAAGTAGGGACTGCCCAGCTCTGCTATATGCCCACAGGCTCCATGCCTCACATTAGCAATGTTGAATAAAATCATTTTATGTATGCTTAGGTTGCATTCAGAAGGATCTGCTCATTTGCAGGTTTCAGGGTTTTCAGGTTGGTTGGATGGCTTGGAAAAAAGCGGATGACCAGGGGAATGAATGGTTAAATCCTGCTCTTTAATATACAACGCAGTGGGCCAGCACTACTTGTGACAAAATGTGTCGGAAAGTACTTCCACTGGTGGAATAATTTTGAGCACGGGACGCAGCACTCCTTACCGAGAGATCTAACTGGTACAATGGGGACCCTGTTGGGCAGCGGGATCGGTCACTGTTGCCGTAGCAACACTGAAGTACATGGATTTACTTATTCGTAACCAATAATGTATACCATATCAAAATTGAAGTGCGCAGATCTGTCTAGACTAGCTGAATCGGCACCTGTCACCTGTCAAGTTTGACACCAGGACATGTTCGAACATCCAAATCAACTTAAATTTACCTTTAAATTGGGGACGAGGCCCGAAATGAGTCGTACTTTAGATCTAAGCTCTCTAGAGACCAAAAGCTATGGTCCTGTCCCTGATGGATTGCTAGGCAACGACAGTTTGATACTAGCTACCGATGACAAATCTGAGATTAAGTTCAACAAGGTATAGAATGGATCACAACTTGTGATGTGACAGGGTTGAACCCTGTGGGATCCATGGTGCACCACGTGGCCACTGTCATGTGCTTCAAGCGAAGTTCAAGTTGCGTTACAGGACACACAATCACTGGTTGACAATATGGTACTGTCAAACGGCAATGCCTTACATGCACACAGATACATTCACCTACTATAACACATAACGAATGCAGGTGCTCCCCACACTAGCTTCCTCTGTATTTCGAGATCTATTGGAAACTGATCCTAAATGCCAGAGGATTGAGGCAAGTGCAAGGAAGATGGAATGATGTTCCATCAGTTTTCATTTTGCATGCCACTGGTGAAATGTTTCTCCCTGCAACCTGTAAGATCCCAATCGAATTCAGATCAATCAATGCACACAGGTGGATGGCAGCTTTAATACCTGGCTGATTTGCTTAATGCGCATTGCCCCCTGGATCCCTGCTACGCAATCGCAGCCGCTTTCCCACGATCAGGTAAGAGGCAGAAGCTGATCTTATGCCCATATTATCCCTGCTCTGGATCTAATGCTTTGTGACCAGGTATTTGTTTGATTATATCAGTGTGATTATATAGGACATGTTTGATTTGTTTATTTATATGCAGGTCCTCCAGCTGCTTCCAGTAGCACACAAATATAACATTTCCAGTGTGTTGGACGACTGCATGTTTCATGCAAAGAACATTCCCTACAACAGTGAAACGGCTGTCAAATTCATTGAAATTGCAGCACGACTTCAGGCGAGTATGTTGGCTTCTCAACGGCTTGAATGGAAGACAGGAAAAACTATGCAGGCAGCAAAGAATTACCTGCACCAATTAAGAAAAAGAGACAGATTGGCCTAAACTTCAGGTTGCTTGAAGAGCCATGAGTCTTAACCACCAGACGGCTTGACTTGATTGCTATGTTGACTCACGTTACAAAGGTTCGAGTTGTACTCAAGTGCTTGATTTTGTTTTGTCTGTAGGTGGAAGAATTGGCACGTGTCCCTTTCAGGCACGTTCTGAGCACTGCCAAAAACACTTGGTCATTCCATAAA
>LKMJ01005811.1_pt1 | contig 11650 bp, 20 predicted proteins | sample 643391 | NCBI WGS metagenome assembly LKMJ01 (sample SAMN04112250, study PRJNA286221) | soda lake metagenome | biome: soda lake; feature: Kulunda Steppe; material: water; isolation source: sample PL-Br10 brine of Picturesque Lake | place: Russia: Kulunda steppe | collected 2010-07
ACGTGTTGCTCATCCTGTACATCATGAGCATTACACAAGTCACAAGTAGGAGAGGTATTGTGAGTCCAGGTCACAGTTTCAATTCGTAGAGTGTGGGCACGAAGTCTGAAGCGAGCCACGCTGCGAAAAAACGTCGTGAGGAAGATCAAGAAGCATGTATCTAGGAAGGGTGTATGGCAGGAGCTGACAGTTACAAGTTATGGGTCAACCAAACTCGGACAGACTCTCCACATATGGTGGTGTGCAGGAATGCACACATTGAAAACCTAGATAAAATCTATGACACTTTGAGTGATTCACTATGACGCTTTGGCTGCCCATCTGATTGATTGAGAAACGTGTTACACAATTTTACACAATGCACTCAAACAAATCACGCTGGCAAATTTCTCATTGACATAGCTCCAACTCTGGACTATCTTCACAACGGGCAGGACTCCCGGGAACACTGGGCAGCCAACATTTGTGGGATACGATTTGAATTCCAGATGCACGCCAGATCACATCATGGTATCAAAAAGGTTTCTCCGCAAATCCACCACACTGAAATTATGGAAAACCCCTGGCTTGACCACTGCTTCCAATCAATCACACTTGCCACCGACACACACCTCTGACGTTGACATGTGCTTGCACCACAATCCTGCATGGGCCTCAAGGCCACTTTCCGAGGTGGAAACCAGACAGGGCTGCGGACTGGACATTGCATACCTGGAGCAGGACATACCTGCCAGGCAGAGGCTGAACAGAGTTGTCGGGACCATGCCTGAGACAATAGCTTTGTGAACATTCAAGAAGAAAATGGATCTAGGAGAATTTAAAAGTGAGCACCTACAAATATCCAATTAGGGTTGCCTGGATTGCAGATGCATGTCCGCCAGAAGATGCATGCCGGCAGTGCTTGCCTATGCTTTAACACCTGCAGCTGCAAGAGCCTCTGCTCTCATCCTTTCCATGAAGTCCGGGTTAAGATCGTAGGCGGCAGCATGCTCTGGACCATCCATCATGTCAACCTGCTTGTTGACAAGATGGTAGACGGGGTAGGAATTGGGTTGTCTCTGCGTCTGTGCATTTAATTGTGTGCAGAACAGCACGGACCGGAAAGCATGGCACATCTTTTGCACGCTCAAAGAATGGCTGTGTGACCATCTAAAGTTGGTGGTACACAATGAGAAGGCACAACCGAGACCGCAGGATATGAAGGGTTGCAGCATCACAGACTGCCTTCAAGGTGATGTGAGCAGCCTTCAGCCGCGGCTACGGAAACAGCTCAGCAACCTCAACGCACAGGCCTGCCATAACCTGGAGATGACCGCCAGCCATGCAACCCACGTTGGGCCCTCAAACCCAGGGAATCAGCCTCGCTAGCTTCTCTACAAATCGCTTTGCAAAAGTCTGGCTTGCTTTCCTTCGTGTGCTCCTTCACTTCACGACCCTTCTGTCACACCAGGAGCTCAAGGAGGCTCAGGGATTACCAGGGTGCATGCCCTCCTCTGTGGCTCGCTTCATTGCCTGTACCTCTGTTCTAAACCTACCATCTTTCATTTTGGCTCACCTTGATGCCCGCCTTCCTCAGTGTGGCTATGCCCTCTGAGGCCACCAATGGATTCGGGTCACCTGCGCCGATGACGACCTGCACGCACAAGTTGCCAGAACTCCAGGGTGTTGCCACCAAGCACTGTGCTGATGGGGCTTGCCGCCCACCAGTCGCTCAACATTCACCCCCAGCGCTCATGAGCACGGCTTCACATACATGCTCCTGTGCCGTGGAGACGTACGAATTGGCCGCAAGCTTGCCAACAACATGCCCCTTTTTGGGGCAAGACACCGGCCCTCCGGCAACTGATCCACAGAAACCTGCTCGCCAACAAGCGCACCCACCAGTAGCCTCTCACCTTTCTCTGTTCGAAAGTGCAGCCCCAACGCGCATTGCTCTCTCAACCATTCCAGCCCCAACGCCCGAGCAAGCCACTCACCCTTGCACCGCCTGCCTGCCTGCCTGCCTGCCTATCCTGAGCATTTTCCTTGCAACCACCCCAGCACACATGAGTGAGCCACTCACCCTGGCCACGCCCGCATCCACAAGCGCTCTGCTGCAGGGCGGCGTCCTTCCGTAATGGTTGCACGGCTCCAGCGTGACATACGCAGTGGCCCCCTTGGCTCTGTTGCTGGCCGCCCTCAAAGCATACACCTCCGCGTGGGGCATGCCGGCCTTGGGGTGGAACCCCTCCCCCACGACCTTCGTGCCCAATCAACAAAGTTGCACAGCATAACTATAACATGACATGAGGGGGGGGGGGCGCCCGGAGGAGCCCCTCAGCAGACAGTCAGGTCAGGAGGTAGCAGCCGTCAGCATGCAGGACGAGCCGGAATGCCTGCCGAGTTGCAAGCAAGAGATGCGCACCAGCAAACGCACAAAGGAGGCCAGGATGCCTTACCGTGGTCCTATGGGCATCACCATGACCAAAAGTTGCAGAGGCCGTGTGCTGTGCAGTCCGAGCGGCAAGCTTTGCTTGCTGCTTGTGCTTGCAGCCCATCCCCCCTCCTAACTTAGATAATCACAACAAGCGGCATGCCGCTGCAAGAGAATAAGCTCTGGGCAAGGGTGCCTTGGGGGGCAAGGCAGCGGAAGTGGGCATGCTGCCCCCTTGTGCATTACCTGCCCATTGTTGACAATGACGCAACCCACTGCTGGGTTGGGATGTGTCTTCCCAAGAGCGCGGCGGGCTAGATCCAGTGCTTGGCGCATGAATGCGCGATCTTCCTCCTGGATTGTGCTTTGCCCTGCCCATTTGTAAAGCAGGGGTGCGCAGGCACTTCTTTGTCGGCGACCATCTGATGAGGGCAAGCGATCATCAAGATGGAGCCTCTTAGCGAGCAGGTGCTTGCAAAGCTCTCACACACCCTCGTGGCCTTCATGAGCCCGCGACAACTGCTTGCTGGGACGTGCCCTACGTTGTGCTGACCTACATGTTGGTTTAAAAGATGCAATGTGGCATTGTCCCCGTTGCAACAAGCAATGCGAGTGCATTTCAATCCTTGTGGGACATGACACAACCCATCAGCAAATATAACTGAATCAGTTGTGGATCCCTTGCACTGCAAGCTGCAGGGACATCTGCAGTTAATTATGCAGATTCTATATCCCAGCAACCCGTTGCTCTATCAAAGGAGCCATGCTGTTGGTGGTTCAGAGCTGCCATTGCAATCTCAGGTATGATGGTCGAGCAACTCAGACGCCTACGTTGCTAGCGCGTCGTATTCGTACGCCATTCGTGGTTTTATATGTTAATCATGTCATGCTGCGCTTTTGTATCTGCGCGCAGAGATTGGGCGTCGTAGTGGCAGCCAAGAAGCAGGCTCCCCGCAAACGTCAATCCAGGCGCCAGCCTACTCAAGGGCCACTCCCGCCTGGTTTTGATGGTGAGTGTTCTTTGTGGGGCCTTGCTGGCAGCCTTCCTTGTGCCTGGATACTACTCTGCCTTGCTGTGCATGCTGTGCGTCCCAGCGTGCGCTTTCGCTCCGCACTGTGTCCTGTCTTGCAGATGATTATGAGGAGGATTTTCCGAAGCAGCCACCTCTACTGTCCACTCCGAGATCCTTGCCACAAGCCCCCTCTCCCGGAGCACGGAGGAAAAGAGGCAGCACACCCGCAAGCGATGACAGTGAGTTTTGTGGCCGTGCCAATGCACCTTCCTCCACAATGCGTGCCTAAATATACGTACACATGCAATAGCACACATGCATGGGTACGTATATGCAGCGCAAACAATAGGCATACAATGACCTAAAGCCACCTCGTGGACCTCAAGGTGCAGACACAAACATACACGCGCGCACGCATGCATATGTGAGCGTGCGTACACCTTCCTGCCATAATTCTTATGCAATGGCTACCTGCATTTTTATTCTCACTGCGCACACGTCATCAGGCGTCCTTTGTTGCTTTAAATTGTTCAAACCCACGCCCCCCTGCTCCCATGCAGGTGGGGATGGGCAGCCTTACCCTGTGTTCTTGTCCAAGCCAAGCAATGTGAAAGAAGTGGGCGGGGCCTGGTCTTGGACGGATGACGGCAGCAACCCGGCCGACGACGGCAGCCCTCCCTTACCGGAGTGGAACCCTCAAACCGGGTTCATGTCATCTGCTAAGTCAGCCCGTGTCCAATCAAGCAGCAGCAGCAGCAGCAGCAGCAGCAGCAGCAGCAGCACTAGACCCTTGCAAGAGGTGGCTGCCACTCCGTCCGCGCAGCCCAGCACGCTGTCCCCTGCGGGCCTGGCGGCCCAGGAGAGTGCCTCACAGGATTTGCCATTTGTGCCCAAGAGCTCGGTGCGTGCCACGTGCGTGGCGGGGCACCTTGTGTGATGGCGCAGCTTGTGTGGCGGTGCACTGTGTAGCGGTGTGCTTGTAAGTAGTGGTGGTGCGCCCATCATTGGCGTGCAGATCTAATAGAGGCAGGCCTCCTGTGCACAGGGAGGGTGCAAGCCTCGGGTGGGCAGGAGTGCCACTAGGAAGAGGAGGGATGTGTGCATTCGCGGGATAAGGGAGATGGCAAGGGAGTCAACCTCAGCCAGTATTGTTTGGTCTCCTTGTCTGCCTTTTTCTATGCGAGGGCATGCCCTTGCGTATGCCTGCAAGGCGCGCTCGCCTTCCTTGCTCGGCTGCCTCCCATGGGCAGCACGCTGCTTCAGCCTCCCTGCCTCAGACCGTCAAGCACACTGAAGGCGTGCTGCGGCATGTGCGCTGGCGACCACGCATGCCTGGGAGCTTGGGCAGAGGCCCATCACAGGAAGGACGGTGCTCATCCGTACCTGGATATGTTGGGGCTGGTCTGTGCCTGTGTGTGTTGCGGCTACGTGCGCAGGCTGCCCCTGAGCTCAGCTGAGGGTGCGTTTCTAGTGATTCCTAGCAGAGGGCCCTCTCTATGTCGAGGGGACTGCATCCCCTGCCGTGTGACCGTGTAAGGGAATGGGCCCATATGCATGGCCTGTTGCATCCATATGCACGGCCTGTTGCGTCCGTATGCACGGTCTCTTGCATGGGCCAGAGCTCCCATCTGCACGGTCTCTTGCGTCCACATATGCATGGCCGCTTGCGTGGCCCGAGCTGCGCCATTCCCCCCCCTGCCTCGTCCATGGACATGGCAGGTTTCAGCCGTGCTGCCCTTCGATGGGCAGGTACTACGTGACCCTTTCTACTCTGTAGCCCAGGTGCTGTGTGACCCTTACCTTGCCCGCAGATATTGACGTCCTGCATCGGCACCAGCTTCACCATGGGCGTGCTGGCGCTGTTTTTGAGGGCGTATGCGCTGGTGCGTGCACGTGGTGCGAGGGCGCTTGCTGAGACTGCCGCGGCTGTGCCAAACCTGATTGCTTCGCGCCTCCAAGCAAAGTGTGTTTGCCTGCCTGCCTACCACCTACTAAGGTGCCCCCTCTTCTAGCGCTTGTGGCCTCACCAGTGATGGGCCAACACCCTGCTGCCCAGCCCAGAGGCCCTCGACGACCCCGCCTCCCCGCCTCCGGACCCTCTGCTGCTTCAGCTTGAACCGCCCCGCTGATGGCGGGCACAGCTTGCTTGTGCCCACGCCCTTGCCTTTGCCTTCGCCCTCGCCTTTGCCCTCACCCTCACCCATGCCCTCGCCCTCGCCCTCGCCTCACTCCAGGCCAACGCGCCCTCCGTGCTGGGCACCGACGAGGCCCTGCTGAGGGAGTTTGCTGGCCCCTTCCCCACGGGCCTGGGCAGCTGGGCCAATGCAGGCGTGCTCGTGGGCGCGGCCGCCACCATCACCTCTCTGCGCTTCGCGCTGCTCAAAACATGGCCAGAGTTCAGGTGTGTGTGCCTCCGTGCACACGCCTGGCTGCGCTTGGCACGGCACCCCCACGGTGGCGCCTGGGTAGCCGCCTGGCAAGAGCGCCCCTGCCCAGGCTTCCTGTGCCTGTGCCATTGATGTGCTCGAGTTGGCTGAATTCTGTGGCGCTGCTGCAGGCTGTGTACCACTGTTGCACTCCCTGCAGTCATGCGTACACTTGCAACCCTGAGCTGGCTCGTGCGTGCCGCAGCACTCAGCGCTTACGATGCAAGCGCGCGCCCATGCTGCTTGTGCTCTCACAGTAATTCCACTGCAGCCCCTGTGCTCGCGGCAGCTTCGCCGCAACCCCTTTGTGCTTTCAGCAGCAGCTCCACTGTAGCCCTTCTTCTCTCAGCTGCAGCTCCACTGCGGCCCTTGCGCCCACTGCATGCCGCAGGCAAGCCACTGAACGCTCCAACAAGCAGATCCTCACGCCCCTGAACTGGTTTGACATCGCCCTGGTGGCGTGCTTGTCGGGCGTGTCGGAGGAGCTGCTGTTCCGTGGGGCCATCATTCCCGGCAGCTTCCTGGACTGGTGGGTGCAGGAGGTGCAGCAATTCCATGAGGGTGGTGCTGCAGTTTTGTAGGGGTGCTGGAGGTGCTGCAATTACGCAGGGCCATCCTTCCTAGCACCTGGACTGTCAGGTGGCCTAGTCACCCTCTGTTGGAGCACCAGCGCCCTCTAACCGCTTGTGCTAGAGTTGGTATCACACTGCTTCTTGGTGGCAGATTTCCTGCAGTTGTGCACGACAAGGCTTCTTGCATAGGAGCACATATTAAGAGTGGTGCCCCCAGAATTCCTGAAAATGAAGCCGCAGCCCTTGCATCACTGCACCCCGTAATAGCTGCACCAAGGCTTGAGCAGTAGCCTTGCCAGAGGTTTGACGCCCGCCACATAGGTGGTGATGGAGTGGGTCTCAAGCAGACTCCTGGGAAGCTCGCGGGCCTGCCCCCCTCTAGCTCTGCAAGCCCTATTTTAGAGCTAGTTGATGCTCTTACTGCTCAGGGCAATCCGCGCTTCTCCCGTACCTCAGAGCTCAGAGCCGCCTCGTGTGTGCACCGCTAAAGGCCTTTCATGCTCTCGCTGTTCAGGGCTGTGGCATGCTCTCAAAACACGTCCACAGGGCCCACGAGCAGCCCCTTGCTGTTCAGCCACACTTGCCTGTGCGTCTGCATGGTGGGCGCCACGTGCTACGCAGGCGGGGCGTGCTTATCTCAGGCGTCGTGTTTGGGCTGCTGCACAACAGCGGCGGTCGCAACCTAGCCTTTGCCGCCTGGGCCTCCGGAGTGGGCTGCCTATACGGAGCATCCTTCTTGGTGACGCACAACATATGGGTGCCTGCGGCAGCCCATGCGGTCTCCAACTTTGTGTCCGCAGCTGTGTGGAAGGGCCGCAACTCTGATTGATGTGGACATGGGGACACTGATTTTTAGGTGAGGTTAGGCTAGCTGTATCCGCCACACGTTATTCGCAGCGTGGCTCGCTTCAGACTCCGTGCCCACACTCTACGAATTGAACCTGTGACCTGGACTCACGATACCTCCCCTATTTGTGAGCTGTGTAATGCTCATGATGTACAGGATGAGCAACACGTCCTTTTCCACTGCACCCATCCACACATTGTCTCTCTCCGAAGGACTTATGCTTCCCTTTTTTCTTCCGCAGGCTTAAACAATGTGTGTGCTTTTCTGGGCCAGGAAAACAATAAGCTATATCTCTTCCTGCATGCACTGATAGTTTTTAATGAGCAGGCTAGCAGTCGCACTTCTTGACTGAAGGCCTTCTTCTTGTAACCCTCTCTTGTATCCGCCGAACGAGGGCAGCTTAGCTGACACTAATTTTGGGCAAGTTCTTACCTATCCTGCAACCTGGCTGTGGCCTCTCTGAGCAATGAGCCCCCTGGGACTTTTTGAATCACGTGCTTGTAAAAATGACTTCTTCTGGTAGGATTGTAACCTGAACCTGGTAGGAGTCAACCCATCAGCAAATGCACACTGCCAGCAAACAACCGGTGCTACCTTTGCAAGGGATATAATCACAAGAAAAGGAAGCATCATTCATCCTGATCAAGTACCAGAGGTACTTGACCAGCCCAGCATGCTAGATGGGCATTAGATTTGAGCGAGGCCAACTTCTGAGAAGAGTCTCATTTATGAGAGGCCTTAGAAGGCCTCAACTTGCATGCAATCAAATTTGGATTTGAGTTGTAAAACAAGCTGCCGCAGCTGCTGGAAGCTAAAAGAAGTAATAACTTGCTTACATGATAAGCTAGAGACAAGAAAGTACGGACAGTCGAATTTAAAATGAAGTGCGACCTGATTGCACAAGTGCAACACTAAACTTTGTTCACATGGCAATCTGGTCTTTGCATGTACATGGCATGAGAACATCAAACAATCATTCAACGACATGATGTCAGAGCCCAGAGGCTGCAAGTGCCAAATTATGATGAAAAAATGAGCTTGCTAAAAGATACAAAGAATGCAGGACAGGTTTAGGGGTGAAAATTTAGTTTCTGGTCAAGGAGTGCGCACAGAGGCATGAGAAGCCCTAAACTCTCTTCCTAGCGCCTAGCAATCCACCCCAGGCAGCAGGCGCCTTCTAGCTCGTGAGACAAGAGCCTGGTGGCGTCTCACTTTGGAGGGCTCCTGGAGGGACACCACAGGCTTGCAATATGTGCTTGCCACCACAGGCTTGCAATGTGCTTGCCACCACATGTAGTCCACACACAGGCCCTGCCAGCCCCTTCACACCCAGGCCGACACACACACACGCGCACACACACACACACACACACACACACACACGTGCGGGTGGCGCCAACCTTGGCCCAGTTTATGCCACGGACATTGGGTCTGTGATGGGCTTGCGGTCCATTCCCCGCAGCGCCTCCATGGCAGCGTCACGCAAGTGCGGCAACAGGCTGCTGTTGTACGTCATCTGCAGGGGTGGGGGGTGGGGGCACAGGAGTGGCGCATGTGAGGCGCGCGTCACGTGTGCATGCTGCTGACAGGTGATGCCCATGCATATGCGCCCGCACGAAAGTTGGGAGGTGTGAATGCGGTGCGGAGGCAAATTGGTGGGGTGGGCATGCGGGCAAGCATGGGCAAGCAGGTCCTGCCCATGCACGCGCATCTTTGATATGGGCACTCTTCCAATTGAAGCCTTCACATCACATATAAAGGGCCTGAAGGGGGACGGACCGGTGCAATACGGAAGGACCCAAACCTTTGAACTTTGCGTAACTTACTGTCGCCTGCTGCAAGCGACACGCAGCAACCGGCACTGAGACACTGGGTGTCCTGTTCCTGCTTTGGTGATCACGCCACAGAACCACAGCTGGCCGCTCACCTGCTTCAGCAGGTCGATGGTGCGCACCAGCAGCCGTGCCACGTCCCCATCGTCCAGGGAGCTGTCCGTCATAATCTGCGGGCAGGCAGGAGCGCGCCCTCAGCAGCAAGCATTACACGGAGAAGAGGGGGAGGGACGGAGATGAACACATCCATTCAACACATCCTCCGAACAGACCGCACACCCTCAACATCGAGCAGCAAATGCACAGGCTGTGTTGCAGGGGGATCCCGGCATTGCACAGGTGCCCCATTGGTGTACAACTCGCCAACCAACGAGGCGTCAGTGCACCAACAGAGGCATCAATACAATGTGTGGATCCCTCCCCATCAGCCAGCCTGTGTGGTGCTGGCCGTCAAATCCTGATCATGATTCTCACGTGCTGCGCAACAATGCACACTACTGCACATAGACACCTTGCGTAAGGCAGGAAGAGCAGATGCCTGTGGCCCTCGGGTCACAGGCACAACAAACTCGAGCCAACACATACGCGCTAGACCGTGCTGCCCTGCATCCGAAGATACAAACCCCACACATGCCAATACCCACAACCCCACCCGTGACCACAAACGCTGCAGCGCGCACGCATGGGCATGCTCTACCACACACATGCACGCAGCACAGTCTGCAGTGCGCACGCATACATACACCATAACATGCATGCTTGGGCATGCGCCCACACATGCGTACCACAGGCACTTCCCCAACCGCGCTTAAATTGTGCCTGCAACCCACGCCTCCACCTCTGACTGCAAAGCCCACGCCCAGCCTAAATGCCTGGATACGCGCCACGCAGCGCCCGTCCCCCCCACCCCCCCTCTCACCTGCGCCCACGTTGCGCCCGCGGCCCAAGCCTCCACGATGCCCGCAAAGCGCAGGTCCAGCAGCAGCGAATCGTTCCAGCTGCCCAGGCCGGCATCACTCTGCAGCTCGGCCATGAGGCAGCGCTGGTCCTCCAGCGCGTCCACCACCTCCACCACCTGCAGGTTGCAAGCGGGCATGTACGCACGCACGCAGCGGCGGCACAGGGGAGGCGTCAGTGAGCCACTGCCACGCCTGCAGCATGCTCACGCCTGCAGCATATGCTCACGCCTGCAGCGCCCACCCACATGCCGCCCAAGCAAGCACACCCCCGCGCATGGGCACATGCACGCAACTTAACATGCATCAGTCCGTACCTGCATGCAGGTCCTCTCACAGCACACACACACACACACGCACTCCCCCTTGGCCCCAAAGTCCCCCTTTCTCCCTGCCAGGGACTCTGCACACACGTACACACATGCACGTACGCACACACCCTTGAGCTCCCTCAAGGCACCCCATCCCACACACCCTGGGCGAGGCAGGGTAAGCCACCCAGTTGACGCTGGGCCGCTTCAGCACCTCCCCTGTCAGGATTGCGCCCAAAAGGCCCGCCAGCTCCGGCCCGCTCAGCCCAAACACGGCGCGGTGCGTCAGCACCAGCGCCAGCCACAGCTCGTTGTTGCCCTGCAGGCGCACAAGCACAAGCAGCTGCGTGGCTTGGCGTTTACAGGAGAGGGCGTGCAGGCACGTTCGTCCAAGCGCACGCGTGTACGCAGGTGTGTGTTTGTATGGGTACCCGTGTTCACTATGGGATGTGTTCCACGGCACCTGTGCAGCTTTGTGTGGTTGTGCTGCAGCACCTGTGCAGCTTTGTGTGGGCATTCCTCAGCTCGCACGCAGCCTTGTCCCCTCTCCTTTGCGCCAGCAGAGGCCCACAGGGGCAGCACTTGCAGGTGCCCCCCACGCAAGGCAGCCCCCCACACAAGGTACTCCGCTTCAGCAGCGCGCAGCCTAACTTTGAGCCGCCAGTGTCACATGTAGGCAGCACAAGCGTGCACACACAAATACACGCACACATACACACACAAACTCGCACGTTTGTACATACACAAGTCAAACGCATTGAAGCCCCACCTGGATGTTCCTGGCCACTAAGCCCAGGGGTAGCACCCGCAGCGTGCCGGCCTCCAGAGCCCCCATCGTGATGAGCACCTCCACCACATCCTGCGCATGAGTACAAGCACACATTTGCACCTGGGCGCGCACACACCTGGGCGCACACACACACATGCACAAAAATGGGCACACACCTGTGCGTGTGTGTGTGTGTGTGTGTGTGTGCTTGAGCTCAAACTGGCGGTGCCATTCCCAGGCCGGGCAGCTGTGGTTGTGGGCCGCGTCCACCAGCTGCCTTCCCACAATCTCTCCTCTGTTTCTGCAGCAGTGAACTATGTGCAATGGGCTATGTGCACAAGTACGCACCCTAAAATCACAGCATTGCATGCGCGGGCAGCAAAAAAGCCCAAACCCTGACAGCCCTTTTCTGACGGCGCATACAAAGAGCATATTCCTAGAGGTGCATGAAGCGATGAACGCATTGCATGCATGGGCCTGTGTGCATGTGCACATGTGCCCCCCCCCCCCC
>LKMJ01005812.1_pt1 | contig 11649 bp, 9 predicted proteins | sample 643391 | NCBI WGS metagenome assembly LKMJ01 (sample SAMN04112250, study PRJNA286221) | soda lake metagenome | biome: soda lake; feature: Kulunda Steppe; material: water; isolation source: sample PL-Br10 brine of Picturesque Lake | place: Russia: Kulunda steppe | collected 2010-07
CTGCAACAGTTACCGGAACGACGCCAGCGGCTGGAGACGACGAACATCCGTGGCAGAACAGTAATCATGGCCCAAACCTCGGGATCGGTGGCATCGTTGGCGGTACCGGGTTCGAAACGGACGTTTCGACGGCGTATTCGACCGCCACTGTCGAGGGTAACTCTGCCGTCGGTGGTATCGTTGGCTGGACCTCTGATTTCTCGAGTACGAACGAGCAGATGTACTGGGCAGGCGGCGAGGCCGAACGACTCGATCCGTACGACGTCGTGAACCGAGGCTCACTCCAGCCACAGGAAGCAGGGGCGATTGCTGGTCGGATGGAAATGAACGAAGACACGTTCGAAGATAGCGTCTACTCCGACGAGTCGGTTGTTAGTATTGGTGAACAGGTGGCTGATGCAGACGATATCTCGCTGTCCGACGAGGAGATGCGCGGGCCTGCAGTCTTACCAGACGATAAAGACGACGAGTTCTACGAGCAGTATCCGGGTGTCACCGCCGACGATGCTGAAGGGACGATGAAAAACCTCGATTGGGACATCTGGGAGCCAGTGTACGACATCGATCCAGAAACTGGTGAGATCGTCAACGAAGGCTATCCACAGTTTAGCTGGCAAGCCGAGGCCGATGGCTCCTTCGAAGTGGTTATCGACGATGCAGCGAACGTTACCGCCGGGGAAACAGCCGAGGTCAATGTCACAGTCTCCAGCCGGTACACCGATGACGAACCCGTGACCCAAGCGATCGTACTGGCTGATCCGGACGGTGAAATCGTTTACACGAAACCAGTGACGTTGAGCGGTGGCAAGGAACGACAGGTCACGCTCAACTGGCAGACCAGTCCAAGTATGGAGATTTCCGAGACGGTCGAGAAGGACGTTACAGTCAGTAGTGAGGACATTGGCGATTCGACGACGATCGCAATCGATCCACCCGAACACGGTTCTGGCAGCTCAGGGATCGATCCCGATACGGATGGCAGTTCGACTCCGGCCCCAGATGCTGGTGATGGGAGTGGGGGCGTCGATATCGACGTCGGTATCGAGACCGTCGAACTCGAGTGACAGCCGGGTACGTCGGCCTCGACACTCGACTGCCGACTGTCGACAGCTACCGCCGCTCGCGGCGCGTCGAAGATAAACACTTGTATACCGGAGGTGACCTAGGCCAACTAGATGACGCGTACAGCGGAGAAGATCAGCTCGCTCGTCCGTGAAGATTCCTCGTACACGGACGTCCTCGAGACGATCCGCGAGGAGGCTGACGACAACGGCGGCGAGGTCGAGTGGGCTGACGTCCGTGACGACCTCACGAGTGGGCAGTGGGGTCGACTGATCGAAAAAGGCGTGTTAGTCGACGGTGAGGAGGGCTTCGTGATCGCCGACCGAGAGGCCTACGACGAGGCGCTCGATGGCGACGGTGATGCCGACGATGACCTCCCAGAGATCGACAGCGAGGCCTCGAGTTGGTCACAGTGGGATAAGATGGCTGGCTTGGCGGCAGTCCTGTTCATGGTCGGTTACTGGTTCGATTCGGTGAGAGATTCGATTGGTGGCGTGATCGACATTGCCTTTGGGCCACTCGATGCCGTGATGCCCTTTTATGCCGTGATCTTGGCGATTGCGATGCTCACTGGCCTGTACTCGACGCTCTTGCAGGCGAATCTGATGAACATGGAGCGCATGGGGATGTACCAAGAGCGGATGAAGGCCATGCAACAAAAGCGCACCGACGTCCAAGAGCGAAAGAAAGCGGCCGAAGAGCGCGGTGCGAGCGAGGCCGAACTCGAGGCACTCGAGAACGAGATGGAGCGGGTCCAACAAGAGCAGATGGAGGCGATGGCCGACAATTTGGGGATGTTCAAAGAGCAGTTTCGGCCGATGGTCTGGATCATGCTGTTTACCATTCCACTGTTCTTGTGGATGTTCTGGAAAGTCCACAGTTCGGGTGCTCACACCGTTGGACAGGAGTCGATGGTGATGCCGATTGCGGGTGAGATCCAGTGGAATCAGGGTGTGATCGGGCCGCTTCGCTCGTGGATCGTCTGGTACTTCATGTGTTCGATGGGCTTTACCCAGCTGTTGCGAAAGGCGTTGAACATCGATATGACGCCGTCGACGTCCTAACCGATCCCGTCACGCGCCGGGAGGCGTTTTATTTCTCGGTTCGCTGTAGTGTCGTCGATGCCCGAGACCGAGACGAATATCCTGTTCGTACTGACCGATCAGGAGCGCTATGGCTGTACGGCTCCCGAGGGACTGCCCGTCGACACGCCGGCGTTCGATCGCCTCTCGAGTGACGGCGTTCGGTTCGAGTATGCGTTCACACCGATCAGTATCTGTACGAGTGCTCGAGCCTCGGTACTGACGGGGCTGTTTCCACACGCCCACGGGATGTTGAACAACAGTCACGAAGCCGATGCCGTGCTGTCGAACCTGCCGTCGTCGCTCCCAACGTTTTCGAGACAGCTTCGTGACGTAGGCTACGAGCTGACGTACACGGGAAAGTGGCACGTCGGCCGGGAACAGGGTCCGGCTGCATTCGGGTTTCGGTATCTCGGGGGGAGTGACACCCATCACGACGATATCGACGACGCGTTCGAAACGTATCGCGAGAATCGTGGCACTGCCCTCGCGGACACCTCACTGTCGGAGACGATATACACACACGACGATCCCGAAGCGGGAACGCTCGTGGCTGGGACGACGCCGGTCGAAGTCGAAGACACGCGGGCGTACTTTCTCGCCGAGCAAACGATCGAGGCACTCGCTGCTCACGCGGCGACGGATTCCGATGCCGGCAGCGACGGTCCTGGTGACGGAGACGACACACCGTTTTTTCATCGAGTCGATTTCTACGGCCCTCACCATCCCTACGTCGTCCCCGAACCGTACGCCTCGATGTACGATCCCGAGGAAATCGAGCCGTGGGCGAGTTACGCCGAGACGTTTGCGGGCAAGCCTGCGGTCCACGAGCAGTTTGTGGGCTATCGCGGTGTCGAGGGGTTCGATTGGGAGACGTGGGCCAGCGTCGTCGCCAAGTACTTCGGGTTCGTGACGCTCATCGACCACCAGTTCGGTCGGATACTCGAGGCGCTCGAGGAACTCGGACTCGCCGACGAGACGGTGGTCGTCCACGCTTCCGATCACGGTGATTTCACTGGTGGCCACCGGCAGTTCAACAAAGGGCCGTTGCTGTACGACGACACGTATCGCATCCCGTTACAAGTGCGATGGCCCGGGGTGACCGACGCGGGTTCGACGTGCAGCGTCCCGGTGCACCTCCACGACCTCGCACCGACGTTCTGTGCGATCGGTGATGCGCCCGTCCCGGACTCGTTTCAGTCTCGAAGTCTCTGTCCACTACTCGAGGGTGACACTCCCGAAGACTGGCCCGATTCGGTGTTCGCACAGTATCACGGCGACGAGTTCGGCCTCTACAGTCAGCGCATGGTCCGGACGACCGACTGGAAGTTCGTCTACAACGGCCCCGACCGAAACGAACTGTACGACCTCGAGGCCGATCCAGCAGAGTTACAGAACGTGATCGACCATCCCGCCTACGCTGACCGGCGTCGGCTGTTGCAAGCGCGACTCGTACAGTGGATGGCAGAGACGAACGATCCGTTACTCGAGTGGGTGCCCTCGACACTCGAGGGACACGAGTAGTCGATCTAACAATCGGCCGGAGACGCCGACAGTCACGCCTCGCCGTAAACCGGAATCGCCCCACCGCTCGTGACCGACGTGCTGTCGCTACAGAGAACCGCCATCACGTCTGCAATGTCGGCTGGATCGACCCACGAGTCGTGGTCGCTGTCGGGCATCATCTCGCGGTTCATCGGGGTATCGATCACACTCGGCATGACACAGTTTGCCCGTACCGTTCCCCGATTTTCGGCGGCGAGCGTTTCGGTTAGCAGTCGGATGCCTGCCTTCGTAATCCGATAGGGGCCATCGCCTGTTCCTCCCTCGAGTCCGGACCGTGCGCTGACGCTAACGATTGCACTCTGTGCTGTGTCGTCGGCTGTCTCCTGTAAGTGTGGCAGGGCGTGTTTCGACGCTAGAAAGGCCGATTTCAGATTGACGTCTAACAGCAACTCGAACTCGGCGAGGTCGGTGTCCTCGATGTGGGAACCACCACGCCACGTTCCCGCGATGTTGAGCAGGTAATCGAGACGGCCGTGATCGTCGACGACCGTGTCCAGTAGGTCGGAGACGGCGTCTTCGTCCGTCAGATCTGCCTGATAGAAGTGGGTTCCAGCATCTGGCTCGAGCAGCGCGTCGTCGGCGTCGGGCGTGACGATATCGACGGCACAGACGGTCGCACCTGCTTCCCGAAAGCGGTCGACGGCAGCACTCCCGAGCGCGCCACAGGCGCCGGTGATCAGGGCAACGGTTCCATCGAAATCGATCGTTGTGGATGACATTGGTAGTAACGCCTTCGTGGGCCACGTGAATCAATGATTGGGTCGGAGACAGTTCAAAGCGTTTCCACCGTTTCGATCCGTCACTCCAAAATGGCCCGAACGACGAGCGTCGGCGGGACGTGTGCCATCAGGTCGGGTTTGTGACTCCATTGCTCGTCGTACTCTGCTGGGTCTGGACTCCCGGGCTCGAGCACTCTGTCGACGGTGAATCCAGCCTCGGTGAGTGCTCGATGGTACGCGCCAACGGTGTGGTGAAAGATCGGGAGCGCTGGCTCGAGGTCGCCGATGGATTTGCGTTCGGGAGTCGTCTCGAAGTAGCTTCGGGTGAGTTCGTGGGTGTCGGGGTCGAACAGTTCGTAAAATGGGTGAGGAACGGCGAAGACGAACGTGCCGCCTGCGTCTATCACGCGTGCGGCTTCGGTGAACGCTCGAGTGAGATCGGGGACCATCTGAAACACCCACGAGGAGAATGCGAGGTCGAACTGATCGCTGGCGACGGGGAGTGTCGTCACGTCGCCGTGAACGACGTTCACCACGTCGGCAACGTCGTAGACGTTCTTGAGGCGTCTCGCATGACGGAGTTGGTTGTGTGAGAGGTCGACGCCGACGACGCTGTCAGCACCGTGGCGGGCAAAGCCAACGCTCGCTTGTCCACCGCCACAGCCGACTTCGATGACTGCTCGTCCCTCGAAGGGCGGGAGGAACGTGAGTCGCTTCGATTCGGGAAATCCCGGTCCATAGTGAATGGGTGCTGGTGGACGCTCGCCCTCGTCTTCGTCAGTCTCGGCGTTCCACGCCCGTTGGAAGTCCTCGCTCCAGGCCTCCCACAACTCGCGTGTCTCTCGCATGCGATCACAGTAGCTGTCACCGTTACAATAGTTCTTTCGAGAACACAGTGTTTTAGCCCACGGCCACGAGACACTCACTCAACTGCATGCGCCTCATCGCCCACCGCGGCTTCGCCGCGACAGCACCGGAGAATACGATCGGAGCCATCCAGTCAGCAGCCGAGTACGCAGACGCTGTCGAATTCGATGTCCGTCGGTGTGGCTCGGGCGAACTCGTCGTCTTTCACGACGAAACGATCGATCGCGTCACCGATGGCGTCGGGCGAGTCGCACAGCTATCACTCGAGGAACTCAAGACGTACACGGTTCTCGACTCCGGTGAGTCGATTCCGACGCTCGCAGAGCTACTCGAGGCACTGCCCCCTGGAGTCGAGGTCAACCTCGAGATGAAGGCACCCAACATTGCAGCGGACGTCCTCGATCACCTCGAGGGTGTCGAGAACCGTGTCGTGACGACCTCGTTTCTCTTACCGGAGTTACAGGCGGTTCGTCGACTCGACCGCGAACAGCCAACGGGGTTGTTAGTGAGTCGCCGTCTCGAGCACCCAGTGACGCGCGCGGTCGAACTCGACTGTGACGTGATCGGTGCCAACTACGGGCGTTGCCTGACGACACGGCTCGTCCCACGGGCGAAAACGGTCGACCTCGAGATTCACGCGTGGTCGATCGAGCGGCCGTTCGTCGCCCGCGTGCTCGGTCTGCGTGGCGTCGATTGTATCTCGGCGGATCGACCACTGTCAGTTTGATAAAGAGTTTTGACGGGGTCTTTCGTAGCGTGGCGTATGACAGAGTACACCGTCGAGTTCGTCGGCACCGGCGAGACGATCACGTGTTCGGACAAAGAAACGATTCTTAGCCGCTGTCTCGAGGAAGGAATCGCACAGGAGTACTCCTGTCGAGTCGGCATGTGTCTGGCCTGCTCGGCCGAGATTCTCGAGGGAGAGGTGACCCAGCCAGCCGCTCGTGGGCTGACCAAATCGGAGGCCGAACGATACGCCCTGACGTGTATGGCTCGCCCGCTCTCTGATCTCAAACTCGATCGTGGAAAGTATCCACCGAGTATCGAGAGTGACGCCGACACCAACGAGACGGCCGCTGCTGACGATTAACTGTCCGATCACTTGTTACATACTGGTGGCGGAATTATCTGATCTCTGCTGCCAGTATCAGTCGGTCGCGTAGGCCTGTTCGAACGGCCGCGGGGGCAGTCGCAACTCGTCTAATTCTGGCAGGTGTTTGACGTTGTAAATCACGCGCATCTCTTCGGTGAGTGGAGCACCGACACACGACAGTCGGATGCCCCGGTCGGTCATCTCTGAGGGCAGAATGTGATCGACGGGCGTCGTCATCTCTCCATCGGTCACGGCAACCGCACAGTTCGCACAGGCCCCGCCCCGACAGGCATACGGCCACGCAAACCCCCGGTTTTCTGCTCCTTCGAGCAGCGATTCGCTCGGTTCGACTAACAGGCGTCCGTAATCGCCGACGTCGAGGTCTGCCTCGGCTGCCTTCTCGAAGAGGTCGTCATCTTCGAGCGACCAGCCGTAGTCGTCGAGCACTTCGTAGTTGAGGTACTCGATGCGTGATTCGACGCGGTTTTCGGTCGGCTCTTCGACACCACTATCGAGGTCGGTGCGCTCGTCGTAGCTCTCGTATTTCCCAGCGATCAGTTCCTCGTAGGCGGCTCTGACGCGAAGAAACTCCCGCGTCGATCCCCCGTGATCGGGATGCGTTTCTTTCACTCGTTTTCGATACGCCTGCTCGATTTCGTCGTCGTCCGCGTCGGGATCGACAGAAAGAATCGCAAACGGGGAGTCCATACGTGGTCTAGTTAGATGATGGGCAAAAGTGTTCTCCCTACTCGAGGACGACCAAGGTGTCGCCCATGTCGACGCTCTCGCCGGTTTCGACGGCAATCTGGCTGACTGTCCCGCCACTCGAGGCGACGATGTCGTTTTCCATCTTCATCGCCTCTAAGACGACCAGTACGTCACCGGCGGCGACCTCCTCGCCGACCTCGACTTCGACAGAAAGAATCGTCCCCTGCATCTCGGCGGTGACGCGCTCGCCGTCGCCGTCGATTTCGTCGCCTTCGTCACTTCCACTCGAGCCGCCAGCGGGCGTCGGTGGGCTTGCCGTCGTCTCTCCACCACCGCCACCGCTGGCGAGTGCGAACGCCGCTGCACCCCGTTCCTCGAGGTTGACTGCGAAGCGTTTGCCGTTGACTTCGACGGTGAACTCGCGTTCGACGACTGCTTCGTCGTCGCTGTCTGTGTCGGTGTCGGTGTCGGTGTCGGCGTCGTCTGGCCCCCACTGTGCTTGGGCCTGTTCGATCCGACTGCGATCCAGCTCTTCGTCTAAGTACTTCGTGGTGTGTTCGCCCGCGACGAACGCCTGATCCGAGAGCATCAGTCGGTGAAACGGGATGATCGTCGTCACGCCCTCGAGGTCGTACTCACGGAGTGCTCGTAACGAACGCGAGAGACACTCTTCGCGGTCGCTGCCGTGGACGATTAGCTTTGCGATCATCGAATCGTAGTCGGTGACGATCGTATCACCCTGTCGCAGCGCGTCGTCGACTCTGACGCCGATGCCACCGGGGGGATCGTACACGCGAAGCGTTCCGCCGGTCGCTGGCTGAAACTGTTTGGCCGCGTTTTCGGCGTTGATTCGAAACTCCATCGCGTGGCCGTCGAACTCGATCTCGTCTTGTTCGAAGTCGAGTTCCTCGCCTGCTGCGACTCGGAGCTGCCACTTGACGATGTCGATGCCCGTGATCTCTTCGGTCACGCAGTGTTCGACCTGAATCCGGGTGTTGACCTCCAGAAAGTAAAATTCGCCGTCTTCGACGAGAAACTCGACCGTTCCGGCGTTGACGTACTCTGCGGCTTTGACGCCACGCCGGGCAGCCTCGCCGATCTGCTCGCGCAGACTGTCAGTCAGTGCAGGTGAGGGCGCTTCTTCGATGACTTTCTGGTGACGGCGCTGGAGCGAACAGTCACGTTCACCCAGATGACGGACATTGCCGTGTTCGTCGGCGAGAATCTGGACCTCGATGTGTCGTGGCTGCTCGAGGTAGCGTTCGAGATACACCGAGTCGTTGCCGAAGTAGGCTTCACCCTCTCGTTTGGCGCTCGTGAGTTGGTCCTCGACGTCGTCTTCACCTTCGACGACTTTCATCCCGCGGCCGCCACCACCGCCTTCGGCTTTGATCGCAATGGGGTAGCCGTGTTCGTCGGCAAACGCATACACTTCTTCGGGCTCGGTGACAGGATCGGTCGTGCCGGGAACGATCGGGACGTCAGCCGCCTGCATGACGTTTCGTGCCTTCGTCTTTTCCCCGAGAGTCTCCATCGCCTCACTCGAGGGACCGATCCACGTGATGCCGTCTGTCGCCTCGACTTTGCTGGCGAACTCGGCATTTTCGGCTAAAAAGCCGTAGCCGGGGTGAATCGCGTCGGCATCGGCCTTCTGGGCGGCCTCGATGACGGCCTCGTGGTCGAGATACGAATCGGCGGCTCTGGCTGGCCCGACGTTGTACGCTTCGTCGGCGTACCTGACGTGGCCGCCGTGCTTGTCGGCCTCCGAATAGATGGCAACTGTCCCGACGTTCAACTCTTCGCACGCGCGCATCACCCTGACGGCGATCTCGCCACGGTTGGCTACGAGAACCTTCCTGAACATTCCTGTCTGAACTGTCGTCGGGGCGCTACCTTACTTTTTCGCAACGTATACCACGCCAGCCCGGTCGTCGTTTTCCCGACCTATCGAGCCGCTTCGACAGCCGCTCGAGCCGCCTCGAGGTGTTGGCGTTCGATCACCACCTCGTCGGCTCGCTCGTTCGCTTCGTCGGGGCCGTACTCGGTGGCGACTGCTCTGATGGCTTTCATCGAGGCATCGCGGATGAGTGCCTCCAAATCCGCACCCGTGTAGCCCTCGAGGTCGGCCGCGAGTGCCTCGAGGTCGACGTCGTCGGCAAACGGCTTCCCGTGGGTGTGGACCTCGAGAATCTTGACTCGCGCCTCCTGATCGGGTTCGGGGACGAGGACGTGGGTGTCGAGGCGGCCCGGCCGTAACAGCGCAGGGTCGAGAAAATCCCGGCGGTTCGTCGCCGCGAGCACGACGAGGTTCGGATTCTCGCTCATCCCGTCGAGTTCGGTCAGCAGTTGCGAGACGACGCGTTCGGTCACCTCGTGGCTGTCACCGCGGGTGGCGGCGATAGCGTCGATTTCGTCGAAGAAGACGATCGACGGAGCGGCTTGACGAGCGCGTTCGAACACCTTTCTGATCGCTTTCTCTGACTCGCCGACGTAGCGATCGATGATCTCTGGGCCGTCGACCCGGACGAAGTTGACGTCTGTCTCACCGGCTAACGCGCGAGCGAGCAACGTTTTCCCCGTTCCGGGTGGACCGTACAACAGCACGCCAGACGGCGGAGCGGTGTTCGTCTCCTCGAACAGTCGCTCGTAGGTCAGTGGCCACTCGACTGACTCACGGAGTACCTGCTTTGCGTCCTCGAGCCCGCCCACGTCGTCGAAGGTGGTGTCGGGTGATTCGGCGACGTACTCACGCATCGCCGAGGGCTCGACGGCAGCGAGTGCCGTGTCGAAGTCGGCTTTCGTCACCGTCGGCTCACGGCTCCACGCCTCGCGCTCGTCGACGTCGGTCGGTCGCCGTCTGATCGCGGCCATCGCGGCTTCCGTCGTCACGTTGTCGAGGTCGGCACCGACGAAGCCGTGAGTCCGCGAAGCGATTTTGTCGATCGAAACGTCCTCGGCAAGTGGCATGCCGCGGGTGTGGACCTCGAGAATCTCTTTACGCCCGGGAGCGTCGGGAACACCGATCTGTATCTCGCGATCGAAGCGTCCACCACGCCGGAGTGCGGGATCGATCGTATCGACCCTATTTGTCGCGCCGATGACGATCACCTGTCCGCGCGGGTCGAGCCCATCCATCAGCGTCAGCAACTGGCCGACGATCCGATTTTCGGCGTCACCGTCGTCGTTTCGGGTGCCAGCGATCGAGTCGATCTCGTCGAAGAAGATGATCGTTGGCGCTTGCTCGCGGGCGCGCTCGAACGTCGCGCGCAACTGCTCTTCTGACTCGCCTTTGTACTTCGACATGATCTCCGGGCCGTCGATCGTGATGAAGTTGGCATCGACCTCGTTGGCAACCGCACGAGCGATCAACGTCTTACCAGTACCGGGCGGTCCGTACAACAACACTCCCGAGGGCGGGTCGACGCCGAGTCGCTGAAACAGTTCGGGTTCTGAAAGCGGCAGTTCGATCATCTCTCGAACCTGCTCGAGCTCCTCGTCGAGGCCACCGATATCCTCGTAGGTGACCCCACCCGACGACTGTGTGATGGAGTCGTCGTCCGCTCGCGTTCGCTCGGTTGCCGTTGCTGTCGAAGGCGGTGTCGAAGACGACTGCGCCTGACTGTCGCCGATGATTCGGACGTCAGTCGTACTCGTCGCCCGGACGTCGTTTCGGGGTTCGGTGTCGATGACGGTAAAGGGCTCCTGTGCGACGCCCTCGAGGCGGATCTGTTCGCCGACGCGAATCGGACGGTTCCGAAGCTTCTGATTCGCCGCACGCTCGGCCAAACTGCGTTCGCCACTCGAGAGCGAAAGCGGCGGTGAGAGCGTGACTGACTTCGCTTCGCGTATCGACGATTTGTCCTTCGCCGAAACGGTCACGGTATCGCCGATGGTGACGCCAGCGTTCGCTCGTGTGTCGCTGTCGATCTGGATAATCTCCTCGGACAAGGCAGGATCGGCAGGCCACATCTTCGCCACTGTCTGTGTCTCACCCTCGATCACCACGGTGTCACCGCTCAACACGCCGAGTTTTCGACGCGCGATCTCTGGAATGCGCGCAACTCCTCGCCCGGCGTCTCGTTTTTCAGCAGCACGTACCTGTAACGTTACTGCGCCAGCGTCCGAGTCACTCATTGCTGGTTCTTATAGAGCGACCGTCTTAAACTGTCTCGGTCGATCACTCCTGCTTGTCGAGGCGTCGTTGCCACCGCTGGACCGTCGCGAGCAGTTCGATCGGTGGCGTCGCGTTCACGTCGAGTGACTCGAGTTCTGCGAGGACGGCTTCGGTCTCCTCGTCCAATCGACGTGTGTCCGGCTCACGTTCGGTTCTCTTCACCTCGTCAGCCGATTGCCCCTTCGTCTGCATCGTCCCACTCGAGAGATCGAACACCGCCTGTACGGGCTCGCTCGAGCCCCCGCCTTTCGCTTCGATCGCTTTCTCCTCGCGCAGTCGCTCGAGGACGGTTCGGGCTCGGTCGACGACCGGCTGTGGAACGCCAGCGAGGTCGGCGACGTGAATGCCATACGACCGGTCGGTCGGCCCGTCCCGAAC
>LKMJ01005813.1_pt1 | contig 11648 bp, 13 predicted proteins | sample 643391 | NCBI WGS metagenome assembly LKMJ01 (sample SAMN04112250, study PRJNA286221) | soda lake metagenome | biome: soda lake; feature: Kulunda Steppe; material: water; isolation source: sample PL-Br10 brine of Picturesque Lake | place: Russia: Kulunda steppe | collected 2010-07
CGTGGGCACTCAGATGTCGGACTCAGTGAGTCTGTTGCGCTCAGGCTTGCGCTCCGGCCAGTGCTCAGGCTTACAGCCCAGGCTTTGGCTTGGATGGACACCAGGTGTGATAAGCGTGCTAGGGTGTGGCACCCTCAATCCAGCGCTCGTGTGGCAGATTTGCATCTCATGTTAGCAAGATATTTGGCATGTAACTGGCCACATGGGTCCTCCAATTCCCGTCCCTCTTCTCGCTCCTCCTGACTTACTCGTTTTGGCACAGCGGACTGGCCAGTGTACGCCGCGGAGAGGAAGTGTCTTTGTTATTTTTGCATGTCTTGGAGTTGTACAATTTAGGCTGTTAATCAAGGCCTCTGCACAGCGCGTATGATATTCCACACCCACAGAAGGGCATCCTAGTCCAAATGACTTCGTGTGTTCTCTGATGATGGCTGTGGAGGGGTTGGTCCTGTTCAGACCAAACTTTTTCTTCACACAATGTCCTATTTTTTGGTACCATCTGTTTAGGAGATTAGGAGTGCATGGTACCACCGGGAAGGAGTAAGCTAGGCTTGGTATGATGGCAGTACTTATAACACGTTTGGTTTAAGATGGGGATGCATATGATTTACTTAAGGCCATCACCTCAGACCTTTGTGTATTGACAGTTAGAAACTTTCTTTGCGCATACAGCTCTTAGTTTGTTCAGCATGGTCTGCATGTGGTAAGGGTCGTTGGACATGAGGGAAAGGTCATGAACGAAGCGTGATGATCATCAAAAAAATTGGAGTGCCAGTGAGCGCGCTTTTCACCTCGTTTGCCACGCTGTCAATGCCGGTCAACTTGAAGTAGATGGTGAAGAGCAGAGGGGAGGGGTGACATCCTTGTTTAGCTCCAAAATATAGCTGCACAGAACGTGTATTGGCCCCATTCAACAACGCGTATTCATGAGCATGATATAGACCTTTTAAAGATGACTGGATATGGTCAGGCATCTGGCAACTGCATAAATGGCCCCACATCTTGTTTTTTGGAATACAATTGTAAGCCTGTTTGAAGTTAATAAACGCAGCATACAAGCATCATGGGATGAGCCGCTTTACATTTCCTGTGCAGCATGCTTCAAGTGTCATAGAATGATGCGGGGTCGCAAGGTGCTCCTGCCTGGATAGAAACTGTACTTGCGTCCAGAATCTTATTGGGTGGACCAATCCTAAATCATGGAGCGTAGCCGGTTGGCATTAAGTCTATACAACCTGCCACTCTCTGTAGTTTCCTGGCTTAATCACTGGCCCCTTTTTGTGGATGGGAGTAAGCTTTGCTTCTTTCCAAAACCTGGGATGTTGGCTTTGGCGATGAGCATTTTGAAGAAGGCAGCAATCTGAGGAACTAGTACGTTGACATGTTCGCAAAGTATTTTGTTTGGGCATGCGCTTGCAAGCATATTTAATGAATATTGGTGTGATCGTGTCAAACTCAGAAGATTATGTTGTGTTAATGCCAGAAATATGGGTGGCGATCAAAGTGTGCAGCTCATTGTCTTCTGGCATGTTGAAAGTGTGTGGGCCTAGAAGTTGTGCATTGCCGTGTCTGCGCCCCAGTTGGATCAAATTGTCCATGGCTGACATGAAAAGGCTACCACCAAATGAAAACCACATTGGCCATAAAAGAGCAGGATCCCCTGTGTATTGCAAGTTGGCCAAATGGTCTAAAAAGGTCAAATTGTTCATAATTTCAAGGTGAAGCACACTTTTTGGGGACACTTAAATACATAGCTGTACCTGTCAAACGAGGGCAGCTCAGCTGAAACTATCAGCCTGGGGCAACCGATAGCAACTCAAAACAACAAGCAAGCTGGTGTTCTTTGGCCTCAAGCGCAGCAATTCAGGTGCTCATGCTAAAATGAAGCCAGTCCTTTACTTGCAGTGTCTGCTTGTGTAATAATATCTCAAAAGCAGGACCAGAGAAAAAAACTACATAAGCGGTGAAACATGTCTTGCTGAATCATTGTTCTTGGCTAGCTTGAACCAACAGTTTGCAACACACACTTATGAGATGCACAGTTGCAAGCCTTACTTCAAGTCCTGAGGACTGCATGGCCTCACTCAGTGCATATTACATTAGCCCCCTGATGCACGAAGGGGTTTATTGAAGGCAGACACATACATGCACTGCCAAGGGATGGATTCAGCCACGCCTATCCCAGGTTTCTAGAAGGACGGCTGCAGGGAAGCAGCCCGTTGTCGTGTGGGTCAGGCATGCAGGGAAATATGTCTGATATTTTGTGGGATGGCCCAGGGTGACAAAAGCTCATCATCCCCTGGGTACCGAGGCTGGGGGAGCCTGCAATGTTCCCATAGTTGCATTTCAGCTACGGGAAGGTCTACAAGCCTGCTGTGTGGCGGTTTGAGTCTTATGCTGGCACCCACTGGCCAAGCTGTCAAAGGGATCAGTCCTTACATGGCTTGGTAGTGTGTGGCTCTTGTGGCATCTATGACTACTCCTACATTACAGAATTAAGAGCAAGTTGACTTCGGGACTGACCACCCCCCAATCGAGGAAAAGTTGCAGCAGCAGCAGCAGCAGCAGCAGCAGCAGCAGCAGTAGCAGGGCATGGCAGAAAGGGGTACAAGCCAGCAGGGGGGGCGTGCAGATGCGCCGCCAGAAGGGCGTAATATGTGGGTGTGGAGAAGCAGTCTTTCAGCGCAGAAGGGGGGAGCGTCGCCAGCTGGCTGGAAGGCCTGGCCACAGCAACAGCGGCTGGGACCTGCAGGACCCCGGTTAAATGTGGAGTGCGCCAGTGTGCAAGCCTTCCCTGATGGAAGCGACTGCCAGTCAAACTTGTTGAACGGACACAAACAGTGTTGGGCAGGAGGCAGCACACCAACTTCAACTGCAAAAAGCAACAGTGGCAACGCGAGGATGATGAGCGCCAGGCACGGCTGAGGATCATGGCCTAGCCTGCACAGCCCTGGCACATGGGTGAGGGCGACCCGTCCACTGGCTGGCTATTGCTCAACGGCAACCACCTGTCCGCCACCAGGCCTGTTACTGTTCGCCATTTTATGCACATGCTGTTTGCACACGTGCAGCGCTTACCAAGTCAAGACAGGTAAGGAGGTGCTCGTCAGTTGAGTGAAGAATGGTATGAGTGAGGACATTGAGTTGCTTAGCTGCAGCACTATGAATTGTTTGTTCACACCAGAGAAGAAGTAATCGTTAAGCAAGTCTGCCACCAGATTCAATTTGTTCAGCATCAGAGCCTTGACTTGTAGTTCTAATAGTTCAGGAGGCAGTGCAGAAAGAGTTTTTTGCACCATTGCCTGCTCACATTTCCTGGTTTGAACTGATTCACGCAGAAACAGAGGAAGACGAGGACAAAGACATGCGTGTGCCGGATTCCCCAGATTTACTGGTGGGTTGCCCTTGTGTATCCAAGCAACAGCTCTATCTGATCTCTTAATCATATATATCCATGTTATGCACCTCAGCGCCCCCCCCCCTTCAACATGCTGACAATAAAGCAAATAAGTCAGCTGGTTTCGTCAACCATTGCTCAATTTGTGATATGCAAAGCAAGCTCCCTATGTGACCCATGTTCATATATTAATGTTGAGAATGTTTTCTCTGTCATCAAGGGACCTAGTATGCGCGTACCTGATTTATATCTCCAGCCTACACTGTATAGGACCTGGGAACAAACTGTGTGCAGTCATTTCCCCTGATGTTGAGAAAGAACAGCCAAGGATCCCTTGCTTAGCCCCACATATTGTAATGATACGCAGACTCCCTGTCTGTTAAAACTACCAGACTTGTCTACCAGATCAAGACCCACCAGATCTCCAGTATAACATGAACTGGACCAACAATGCTTTTCAGCACCACCAATTGTCAATTCTTTCACTCGGGGCGTGCTCTCGCACAATTTTGCCCATTCATTGAAATGTGCTCACCCTCTTACATGGCCTTATAGGTTTTCCCTTTCGATTGTTGCTGCATTGCTCGTGGAAGGGAGCCCAAAGAAATTTGTAGTCTCATTAAACAAATCGGCTAATTTTAAAGCATGCGGTAGCATGTTATATGCTGAAGCTCCGGCAAGCACACAAATCTTCTTGTTAAGGTCCTGTCTATGGAATAATGGACATCCTCCTCTGATAGCAGCATATAAGCTGTGAGCTCTCAGAAGCTCAGATCTCTGGAGGAATCAACATTGCAGACAAATGCTGATTCTCCATAGCATAGATCCTCCAATCAGAGGCTGTGATGCATGCTTTTTGCACTGAAGGCAAGTGCAGGCGTCCTAGACATAGTGTCGAGTCGACAATGATGACAATATGAGTTAGCTCGTGACACGTTTAAGAATTGTGTGTGCCTACCTCAGAGGTTATCAAAATCACGAACACCTTGATCATGAACTAAAAATGTAGCATGCCTGCATCAAGTCTGATGTCTCTCATTTTAGAATGTCTCTGATGAACTGTAGTATCATTTCATGACCATGACCTCCTGGGGCCCTCTCCTACCCTGTTGGAGTGCAAGCATTATCTCTTTTTGCTGCACTTGGTGCATTCAATTAATCCTGCACTTGGTGTTCAGTTGCAGAAATCCCAGGGTGGTCACTGTGAAAATGCAGACTCAGGAAGAGGCCAATGAATACAGGAAAAGTCTTAGAAATCACAGAAGGCAGCCTCTTGAGCAGCCAGCTCCTGGATCGTTGGGGCCGCTAGAGGAGTTGTGGGGATGGTGGTTGCTGCTTTTGCCAGCTCGTGTTTACGTCTAGTGCTATCAGAGGCCTGCAAGGTGAGAAAAGCTTGAGCTCAAGACAATTGAACCAACGCAAGCACCACAAAATGGACACCAAAATTAGATTTGTTACTGCAATGAGAGCCACAGTGATTATTGTATGCGCGCTTTGAAAATTTTCCTTTTTTGACACATCAAGCACAAAGCCAGCCAGGCTTGTGCATTAAAGCTGCCTTGGATCTGCCTGAGCAGCTATACTTGCGCCCTACATGTGTCAGTGTGCTTTTGCATGGAAATTTTCTGGCTCCAACAAAGTAGAAGCAATTTATGCTGGAGATATGCATGGCTTTGCCAAAATGTACTTATGCCATGAGAAATGCTGAAAGTAGATCACTGGCATTTTGTGTCAGTCTAATTGGAGTGTGTTACCTTAGGTAGGCGCGGTGGTTGCATGCGCTTGCTTGCAAGAGAAGCCCAGGCAAAGCCCTGTACTCAGAAAGCAGCAGAGGCAAGAATTTTTTATGAGTGTCACAGCAGCATTGATAAGCAATGACGTATTCTTAGTGGTGGGTGGTAGCAGATAAGGCACTGACTAAGCTTGGTGTAGCTGAAGCTCAGCACTCGCCCATGCAAAGATTGAGCCCTGGAGCAAACACAATATTGGCTTTGATATTCGACTTCTAAACAATACTTCTGGACAACTTTGCACAATCATACTTGTGCCCGCCTTGCCTTGGCATCTGTGCACACAAATACACACATGTACGCACATGCATGCACACGCACACATGCTTGCACATTCCCACCTGCACGCAAACAGACGCACACACACCCACACACAAACGGTACTGTGAATACCCTACACATGGAATAGGTTGCCCCCAAGGATGGATCCCCCCTTTGTCTAGGCATACAGTGTCAACAAGTTTGCCATCCCGTAACTCGCTCATCCCTGCACCATCATGGGACCTGAAAAGTGTGTTGGGTGGCTGACTTTTGGCTCTTGAAGGCTGTGTTAAAAAGGGAGTTGGGGGGGCAGTGTGTTTGTTATGGAATCTTGGTTTTGAGAAATATCACAAAGCAAACAGGTGACATTCTTCACACAGTGCACCATTCCACGTCCTCTCAATTTCATAAATCATCATCCTATTGCCTTCAACTCTGGCTGAGCTGGGGGTCATGACCTGATCAGGGAATCAATGGGACAGCACAGTTGGGAAAATCACCCTTATGTCACAAGGGAAACAATTCCCCAAAAAATCATCCAGGCCACCGATTGGCTCCATTCGAGCTGCAAGGTACGGTCCTTATTTGTCCTCAAAGCTGCAAAGTACGGTCCTTATTTGTCCTCAAAGCTGGAAGAAAGCTGCAGCTAATGGGTAGTGACAAGAGACCTCCCATTATTCATTTTTGGCCATTTGTGTCACCAACCAGCACGCTCCCTCAGCCCCCCCCCCTCCCTTACAAAATTTGACACTGCAGCATCAATTTTCGACATAAATCATCTTAAGTCCTGGAGCCCTGGTCGTTCGGGGCTCTTCAGAATTCCACCTTCCCTGCCAAATGGGTGCTAAACTGCCTCCAAGCCACACACAATACCCCTGGATCCTAAATGCCAAGTTTTCAGCAAAGCTCAGTGATTCAGACATTACAAAAGGTTCAGCTTGCTTAAGGGACATAGGAAGGTGTGCAAAGAGCAAGGTACAGTAGATGAGACAATTTGGGGGGGTCCGTTCTTGGGGACAGCCAACAACACACATGCATGCGATGACATATGCACACATTCTTTTTGCATGCTCCAAAAATATGCCAGTATGCATTTGTTTCAAACAAATTGGATTAAAAAGCCTTTTTTAGGTTCTCTTACGCTGGGTGTACCCCTTAGACACATGCTTCAATCATGTGTAGCAGTTAAGACATTTGGGAAACCTCTGTCGATCTTCAGAAGACTATTCTTCTGCATCATGCTTTTAAAGAAGAAAACAACCTCTTCTTACATTGGTGAGCACACGAGCAGGATTCACACCACCTCTGTCCTGTGCTGCTTCTCTGCATGTGAGCACAATTACCTCAAACCAGGGGTGCCTCTTAATGCCCTCAATCCCCTCCCGCTGCATGCCAAGCCTTCTTGCTGGCTTTCGCTCCATGAGACCGCTAATGAGATCCTGCATTTTGTACACAGACAGTATGAAATATCGACTGTAGTATGGGAGAGAAAAGTCCAGTGCACACCGCAAATAAGCTGGTACGGTGATCAAAGTGCGACTGTATTTGGCTGGTACCTCACTTTACTTTTTTGGAAGCAAGCTGGGAATGATCAGCTGTATATCAAGAACTTTGCTTGCGCTGGAAGGCATAATATTGTTGCACCTTGGCTGTAGTGCTGAGGTAAGGGGGATAAAAGACGGGCCAGTGCTCGTTCAACGTGCGCCGCATCACCTCCATGGAATCCTATGCACATTGTGAGGACATTAGACAAGCATTAGATTGTGTCTATTTTTACTACTTGCTAAGCAAATGCAAAGATACTGACGGGCGTGCCTTTCTTTTTAGATCTCTTTGTTGGGTTCACATTCCCAAACCACATTGTTCTCAAACCACTTGACTGCACACCAGGAGTGATACTGGCATGCGACTTGTGCATGCATGCATGAGTAAAACAACCAAAGCTGCAAACCAAAAGACTGGTAGTGCAGGGTAACAGCATGCAAAAGCAACAGCATGCAAAAGCAACAGCATGCTTGAATGGCAATAGAATGAATTAAGGGCCAAGACATGAGCATCTAGCAATGGGGGCCAAGAAGTAAGCTAGTTAAGCTAGTCCAAAAATGTATTTGACAAGGGTTGAGAAATTGTGACAATGCATGGTTGAGTAATCCAGAATTTCAGCCTTACCTGTGTCTTGGGACTGGAGAAAGGTTGTTTGGCTGTCAGCAAAACATACCTGCAGCCACAAGACTGGTGGTTGAAGCGGTAATTCAAAGGTCGCTGACGCTTTCCATCAATAATCTTATCAAATAAGAATAAGTTATTCTAGAGCAGTATATACATGTGTAGAGCATAGAAATGTAACCCATCACTAAGCAAACCTCTTTGTGAGTTGTATTTTTGTTGCCCACTGAGCAGGATGCTTCATAAAATATTGTGCGCAGCCCTCAATACACTGAGGTATGCAAAGAATTTGATGATCCAGCTATTCAAAAGATACAGACTTACATGAGCACTCCCAATGTCCAGAAGTCAACGGACTTGTTGTAGCCCCTTCCCAAGATGCTCTCCGGGGCAACTACATGTTTGCAATAATGAGAGCAGCAGCAATCTCCCTTTCCTTCAGATGCTGCAAGGGGATGGGCCATTCAGGTCCAGGCAATGTTGGGCCTCAAGCTACATCTGCAGAATGGCGGCGCAGCTTCCATGCATCCTCACAATCCTTCAGGTATTTCAAGGTCCCCACCCAGCATCGAGACAGTTGCACAAGGGTGCACAGGGGAGTTCAGAGGTGCACATGTGCACAGGGGCGCAAATGGGTGCACAGGGGTGCACAGGGGTATACAGAGGTGCACAGAGGTGTACAGAGGTGTACAGGGGTGTACAGGGCTGCACAGGGGTGCACAGGGCTGCACAGGGGTCCCTATGGCCAAAAACACCGTATGCTTACCATAGCCAGGGGTGCCGCAGAATGTGTAGGTGCGAGCTGATGGCTCCAGAACTTTTGCAAAACCCATGTCACCAAGCTTGGGGTACCTATGGTTGTAACCAGGGAGCGGAGGGGAAGCAGACAAGAGCTGCAAGTCTGAGAGCGTGCTTGATCTGCAGTCATGCTCATCGGCTCTGTTACTCTCAAAAGTGGTGCCTCATTTTGAAGAGACACAGCACGCCTCAGTCCATCTGCTTGATAAAAAAAGTGAAAGGTCTTATCTAACTAGATTTTTGTTGATTTGGCTGCATGGCGCAGCAGTACTGGCTTCACCTCACCCTTGTGCATCAATCAAGATGTTTTCTGGCTTCAGGTCTCTGTAAATGATACCCCGGTTGTGCATGTACTCGAACGCCAGGACCACTGCTCCTAAAAAGAAACGAGCAAGGTCTTCACTCATGCCCTGCATTGTACAGATGTGAACCTCTTTTAGGTGCAGCTTGTAGCACATCCTGGTGTGTTTGCCTACTAGGTAGTAAATATGCACACTAACAATCAGTCCCTTCACCCATCCCCTTCTTCCGCATGTGCAGTCTATGCAGGTAGCATTTGCAGCAATGGACAGATTTCTCATACTGTATTCGAGCTCAGCACCTCGTGCCTCTATTTCCCTAGTGGAACATGCAAGCACCCTGAGACAGACAAAAGACAAACAAGATTGTCAAGCTTATCTCAGAGATCTTGATAAAGTTCCTAGGATTAAGTTGGACCATTAGATAGACCTGATGCTCAAGCTACCGTTTCTGGTGCCCAGAAATTCACAGTGGTAGCAAATGCCAATCACGTGTACCCTCTAGTAGTGTTGCATGGCACAGAGGACTCGCAGATATCCCCTTCTTACCACACGCTGCTATTTATCTGGAAGGCGCAGGCTCCAGCCTTTGGATGTTGTTGCATGCCATGGAACACATTCACTCCCCGAGGTATTACAGGCCATTATGTGTATGAGCTTCAAGGGACTCCCATTAGGACACATCCTCATGGATCACATCAGTGCTAATTCATGGATCACATCAGTGCAAAAGCCATGGATCACATCAGTGCAAAAGTCATGGATCACAACCGTGCAAAAGTCATGGATCACAACCGTGCAAAAGCCATGGATCATATCAATGCAAAAGTCGGCAGTGCAACATGGTGCATGGTCACGCACCACGACTCGATCAGTAGGTGCTGAGGCTCTCAAACAAGACACAGAGCACGGAACGAGCTACAAAGAGGCTGAATTTGCAGTAATACTGCAGCAACATGAAGCCTTACTTGCCACATCTTGATACCATCTAACTTGACAATCCTGGATTCGGCCACCTGAAGGCACAAGGAATCATACGACGCATGCAGCACGTGCATGGTATGCAATGGCAGGGACGCAGCAGTAACTCCAGGACTGCATTCAGCTGCTTGGTTTTGTTGTCTCTCAAGTACCCATGCCCGACTTGGATGATGCTGTGGCATGTGTGCAGCAATTCTTAGACATTGTCATGGGCCAGGACTCCTGGCTTGTTGCTGTTTCTTGCCTTGAAATATGACCATGTGCAGTGTATTGACATGCATACTTTGTATGCTTGGCAGCAGTGCAGCCCATGGTCTGTATGCAGCTTTCCCTGCAGCCATCAGAGCACCTTCTCAACAGAACTTGAAATACAAAGACAGAATTGAAATGTGGTTGATCATAAACTTTGAATGCGGCGCTGCTTTGCAACTCACCAGCACATCCATGCAGTCACCGTTGGGCATCAGCTCAAAAAGGAAGTACAGGTGTTGGGAATCTTTAAAGCTTGCAAATTGCCTCAAGCAAAAAGGATGTGCAAGCATGCTGCGGCTGATGTGCTGCTCTTCGTATAAGTGCCTGCATATATTGTAGAAACAGGCAGCCTAGGGCCTCTTGGTGACAGGCGTGTGCTTTTGCTGGGGGTGTGACATGGGTGCAACTCGTCTTTTTTGCACTGTCGGAGAGCATATTTTCATGTGCAAACTTTTGCTTTCACGCCCTTTTGTCTTGTTATGTGTGTGAAAAGGATGACAGCCTTTCGTACATAGTTTCCATTTACAGCTTAACCACAGGAGCGGGGTCCTGAAATAAGAGTGCATCTCTCAATTCTGTTTTGACACGTGTTTGTAAGTATCAGGCGCAGCACCTACTTTGGACATTTCATGCAAGCACTCTTCTTGCTTTGTTTCATTGCAAACCTCCTGCCTGTTGATTCCTCTGACACCTGCAAGCAAAGGTGCAAAGGTGGCCAGTTTCATTACGTTAATCACCAAGTACAGTCAAGGCAAGTCTGACAATCTAGTAAGGGTATCAACCCCTATTCATGTATTCCATGCTGTAATGACGGGAAAGTAGGCCAGGGTTTCTACCCATCCAAAGCTTTTTATCAACGTTTTCCAAGTTTTCCACTTCAAATTGCAAGATTTTGCTTCACTAGAGCAAGCAAGTACCTGGATGACCCTGCTGAAGGCGCCCTCGCCCAAAACAGGCCCCTCAGTGATCACAAGCTTGGGGGATTTCCCGTCAGTGTCCAAGGCAGCTGCGCAAGGACACAAATGTAGCATCAATTAACACAGCATGTGTGTTGTGTGATTTTGAGGGCATGTGCGCGTGTGTGTGTGTGTGTGTGTGTGCGAGAGACAGGAGGACAGGGGAGGAGAGAAAGGCAACTGGGCTGGAATATTGAATACTGAGGATGAAAAGCCTCTGCAATTCATGTGGTAGCCCAACATAAAATGATTCCTGCTAGGCTTCTACCTCTGTTTAGCTTGCACTGTCTTGCAAGGGAGCAACTCGTGATTTGGGTACTAAAAATGATCAGGCACGATAATCATGCACAGGAAGAAACTTTAAAGCACCCGCCCATTCTTACCATACACAGTTCCCTCACGTCCCTCAAGCACAGGCCCACCGCCCTGCTCCCTGTCCGGAAAGCACTGTGCTTACTGCATCTCCTGCAAGTCAACTTGTGAGCACAGTACCATTTCCCTGCCTGTGACCCAACAGCCATATGCGTATGCCTCACCTCCCATCTTTGCTCCGCCACCTCTCAACTCCAACACCTCATCCAGGTGCCCTATAGCAATGGTCTCAGTAAACGACCCCTTAGAGGGGCGCGTGAGGACTGAGGAGGAGGAGGGTCCCAGGAAGTAGCTTGCATGTGCAGGCTGTGTGCGCCACCTGCAGCAACAGAGCCAGTACAAGATTGGATTTCAAATCGAGTTGAAATTCAGGGAG
>LKMJ01005814.1_pt1 | contig 11648 bp, 10 predicted proteins | sample 643391 | NCBI WGS metagenome assembly LKMJ01 (sample SAMN04112250, study PRJNA286221) | soda lake metagenome | biome: soda lake; feature: Kulunda Steppe; material: water; isolation source: sample PL-Br10 brine of Picturesque Lake | place: Russia: Kulunda steppe | collected 2010-07
CCTTGGAGTAAACGTAGCAGGGCGTGCCGAACTGCTCGGCGATGCGGGTCAGCGGGACCTCCTCGCCGTAGAGTACGCCGTCGCGGTATTCGAAATGATCCATGCTAGCTCTCGCTGTCGTCGGGGGCGTTGGCGGCGTCGCGGGGGGCGGGCTCTGCGGCCGCCGGGGCGTCATCGGGCAGGGTGAGCGGGCCCTTCTGGCCGCAGCCGGCAAGCCCCAGCGTCATCAGCAATGCCAGGCTCAGGGCGGCGAGGGGCAAGCGGCCCATCAGGTGCCGCTCTCCCGGCCAGGCTCCATCGCGCTCAGGGCATCGCGGGCCCGCTGGGCGGCGGCACGTACCTGATCGGGGGCGGTGCCGCCAATATGGTTGCGGGCGGCCACCGAGCCCTCCAGGGTCAGCACCTCGAAGACGTCGCCCTCGATGACGTCGGAGAACTGCTGGAGCTCCTCGAGGCTCATCTCGGAGAGATCCTTCTGCTGCTTCAGGCCGAAGGCCACGGAGAGGCCGACGATCTCGTGGGCGTCGCGGAAGGCCACGCCCTTGCGCACCAGGTAGTCGGCCAGATCGGTGGCGGTGGAGAAGCCGCGGCGTGCCGCCTCGGCCATCTGCGCCTTCTTGGGCTCGATGGCGGGCACCATGTCGGCGAAGGCCTTGAGGCAGTCCTTGACGGTATCCACGGCGTCGAACAGCGGCTCCTTGTCCTCCTGGTTGTCCTTGTTGTAGGCCAGCGGCTGGGACTTCATCAGGGTCAGCAGGCTCATCAGGTGACCGTAGACGCGGCCGGTCTTGCCGCGCACCAGCTCCGGCACGTCCGGGTTCTTCTTCTGGGGCATGATGGAGGAGCCGGTGCAGAACCGGTCGGGCAGGTCGATGAAGTCGAACTGGGCGCTGGTCCAGAGCACCAGCTCCTCGCTCATCCGCGACAGGTGCATCAGCAGCAGGCTGGCGAAGGATGTGAACTCGACGGCGAAGTCGCGATCGCTCACCGCGTCCAGGCTGTTCTCGGCGGGGCGCGCGAAACCCAGCAGCTCGGCGCTGACGTGGCGATCGATGGGATAGGTGGTGCCGGCCAGGGCCGCGGCGCCCAGCGGCATCACGTTGACGCGGCGGCGACAGTCGAGCAGACGCTCGTGGTCCCGGGCCAGCATCTCCTGCCAGGCCAGCAGATGGTGGCCGAAGGTGACCGGCTGGGCCGTCTGCAGGTGGGTGAAGCCGGGCATGATGGTGTCGGCCTCGCGGTCGGCCAGCTCGATCAGGCCGCGGCGCAGGCGGGAGAGCTCGGCGGCGACCCGGTCGATCTCGTCGCGCAGGAAGAGACGGATGTCGGTGGCCACCTGGTCGTTGCGCGAGCGGCCGGTGTGCAGCTTCTTGCCGGTAATGCCGATCTTGTCGGTGAGCCGCGCCTCGATGTTCATGTGCACGTCTTCCAGCGCCACGGACCACTGGAACTCGCCGCGCTTGATCTCGTCGCGAATCTCTGTCAGTCCCGCGATGATGGCATCGCGCTCGTCCTCGGTGAGCACGCCGACCCTGGCCAGCATGGTGGCGTGGGCGGTGGAACCCTGGATATCGTGGACGGCGAGGCGTTGATCGAAAGCGACCGAGGCGGTGAAACGGGCGACGAAGGCGTCGGTGGGCTCGTTGAAGCGGCCGCCCCAGGACTGGTTGGTGCCGGCGGTGGTGGAATCTGCGCTCATCGGACTGGATATCCTGCGTGACGGGTTGCGGTGAAGCGGGGCCACAGGGCCCCGGCGCCGACGCGGCGGCGCTGGCTGGACATGTCCGGCAGTGTACCAGAGTCCGCCCGGGGGGTGAGGGGCCGCTCGGGGCGTCGATTTCTCCTGCCCTGCCGGGTGCTTTATGATGACAGCCGATATGCTGTAGCGAACGCCAATACTACCGGGCGTCGGCGGTGCTGAACGCCGGCAGGGGAACCGGGACAGGGAGAACCTCGTGCAATCCATCACCAAGCTGCGTATTGCCACCCGCAAGAGTCAACTGGCCCTGTGGCAGGCCGAACATGTTCGCGACCGCCTCATGGCGATTCACCCCGGCCTGGAGGTGGAGCTGGTGGCCATGTCCACCCGCGGCGACAAGATCCTCGACACGCCGCTGGCCAAGGTGGGCGGCAAGGGGCTGTTCGTGAAGGAGCTGGAGGAGGCGATGCTCGACGGCCGCGCCGATATCGCGGTGCACTCCATGAAGGACGTCCCCATGCACTTCCCCGAGGGGCTGGGCCTCTCGGTGATTCTGGAGGGGGCCGAGCCCACCGACGCCTTCGTCTCCAACCACTACAAGAGCCTCGACGAGCTGCCCGAGGGGGCGCGCATCGGCACCTCCAGCCTGCGCCGCGGCCTGCAGATGCAGGAAGCGCGTCCTGACTTCGAGGTCCTCACTCTGCGCGGCAACGTCCAGACCCGCCTGGCCAAGCTCGACGACGGCGAGTTCGATGCCATCCTGCTGGCCACCTCCGGGCTGAAGCGCCTGGGGCTCGAGGCGCGCATCGCCATGGAGCTGCCCCCCGAGGTGTGTCTGCCGGCCTGCGGCCAGGGAGCGCTGGGCATCGAGTGCCGCCTGCACGACCCCGAGCTGGTCAGCCTGCTGGCGCCGCTCGACGATCCGGACACGGCCACCCGGGTGCGCGCCGAGCGCGCCATGAATACCCGTCTCGAGGGAGGTTGCCAGGTGCCGATCGGTGGCCACGCGGTATTCGAGAACGACGGCCAGACCCTGTGGCTGCGGGCCCTGGTGGGTACCCCGGACGGTACCCGGGTGCTGCGCGCCGAGGGTCGTGGCTCCATTTATGAACCCGAGGCGCTGGGCATCCGCGTCGCCGAGGAGCTGCTGGAGATGGGCGCCGGCGAGATTCTCGCCGAGGTCTACGGCGCCGAGTGATGGAGGACCTACCGGTCGTTATCACCCGACCCGGCGAACGGGGCGACGTGCTGGCCGCGGCCATCGAGGCCGGTGGCCTGCCGGTGGCTCGCCTGGAGGCGCTGCGCCTGGAGGCACTGCCCGAGACGGCGGAGCAGCGCGGCGCCTGGCTCGATTTCGACCAGTTCCGGCGGGTGGTGGTGGTAAGCCCCTTCGCCGCCGAACGACTGGCCGATGCGCTGGACCGTTACTGGCCCCAGCTGCCGGTGGGCATCGACTACTATGCGGTGGGGGCGGCCACCGCCGCCGCGCTGCACCGGGCGCTCGGGGTGCGGGTGCATGTGCCGCCCGCGGCGACCGGCGAGGACACCAGCGAAGCGCTGCTGCAGCTGGGTTCCCTGCAACGCCTGGACGATGAAAGGGTGCTGCTGGTGGCCGGCGAGGGGGGGCGGGCCCTGCTCGCCGATACCCTCGCCGAGCGCGGCGCCCGGGTGACGCGCCTGGCGGTCTATCGCCGCATCCCGCTCTCTCCCTCTCCCGGCATGCGGCGCCGTCTGGCCCGGGGCGAGTTCTGCGCCCTGGTGGTCAGCAGCGGAGAAATTCTCGAACATCTGGCAAGATGGTGTCCGGGTGCCGCCTTGAACCAACCGCTAATCGTTTCCAGCACTCGGTTGGCTACACTGGCCGGCAAGCTGGGGTTCCGTGCCCCTGTCGTGGCGTCCGGCGCCACGCCGGCCGCGCTGACGGCGGCCTTGGCCGCCGCCTGTCACCCGCAGGAAGCCGATGTCGATCAAGACGATCTCGAAAAGGGCTAGCGACAAGATGAGCAAGCAATCACAAGAGCAGGACGAACAGAAGGCGTCTGACGGCGCGCAGTCGGCGACCTCGGGCGGCGACGCCGGCAAGGGCAACCAGCAGAGCCGGCGACGTTCGCGACGCTACGACAAGGGCGGCGCATCGGGCGGTGCTCAGGGAGCTGCCGGGACGGCCAAGCCTGACGATACGCCAAACCGGTCGGATGACGCCGCGCAGGGCGTCTCCACGCAGGGCGTCTCCACGCAGGGCGTCTCCACGCCGGACGCTGCTACCTCGACCGGTGCCGCCGACAAGGGTGACAGGTCCGCGGCAGCAGGCAAGCCCGCGGCCCAGGCCTCCGGCGGGTCGGATGCCAAGGCGTCGGGCGAGGGCGCGTCCCCCCCGGCCTCCGGCGGCGGCAGCGGTGCGTCTGCTGGCGGCAGCGCTAGCGCTGCCCACTCCGGCGGCGGCGCGGGCGGCGGCAAGGGCGGCAAGGCGGGGCTCGCCGCCATCGTGCTGGTGATCCTGCTGGCCATCGCCGTGGTGCTGTTCGCCTGGCAGGCGTGGCAGAAGCTCGATGCCCAGCAGGCGCGCATCAGCGAACTGGAATCCGCCTCCGGGCAGTTCGCCAGCGCCTCGGACCTGGCGGACCTGGAGAGTCGCCTCGATCAGGGCGAGAGTGAGCGCGATGCCGCTCTCGACGGTGCCATCGAGGCGCTGCAGGGCGAGTTCGCCGACTACCGCGGCGAGGTCAACCAGACCCTGGACCAGGTGCTCGACGAGCTCTCCAGCGAGCAGGAGACCGATGAGCGCGACTGGCTTCACGCCGAGGCCGCCTACCTGCTGCGGCTGGCCAACCAGCGCCTGCAGCTGGAGCGCGACGTGACCGGCGCCGCGGCGCTGCTGCGCACCGCCGATGAGCGCCTGCGCGAGGCGGACAACCCCTCGCTGGTGCCGATCCGCCGCGAGATCGCCAGCGAGCTTGCCGCCCTTGAGGCCGTGCCGCGGGTCGATCGCACCGGGCTGTGGCTGTCGCTCAACGCCCAGCAGCAGCAGATCGCCAGCCAGCCGCTCTCCCAGGAGGTCGAGGAGGTCACCGTACGCTCCGGCATGGAGGAGGCGCCCACTGGCACCTGGCAGCAGCAGCTCTCGCGCTTCGGTCAGGAGCTCAAGGAGCTGGTCACCATTCGCCACCACGACGCCGAACTGGAGGCGCTGATCACCCCCGAGCAGGAGTCCTACCTGCGTCAGAGCGTGCGCCTGGTACTCGAGCAGTCCCAGCTGGCGCTGCTCAAGGAGGAGCAGGAGCTCTTCGAGGCGAGCCTCGACAAGGCCCTGACCCTGATCGAGGGCTACTACGATACCGATGCCTCCGGCGTGCAGTCGGTCACCGAGCGCCTGCGCGAGCTCAAGGCCCAGGCGATTCGCCCTGAGCTGCCGGACATCAGCGGCTCCCAGCAGGCTCTGGCCACCTTCATCGAGCGTCGCTTCGAGGCGCGCCGGGGAGATGACGCATGAGAAAGCTGATCCTGATCGTCGTCCTGGGTCTGGCGCTCGGCGCGCTGTTCGGCCAGCTGATGATGTCGGTACCCGGCTACTGGCTGGTGCGCGTCGGCGATACCTCGGTGCAGACCTCCTTCTGGTTTGGCCTGGTGATCCTGCTGACGGGCTTCCTGGTGCTGCACTTCGCCCTGCGCGTGCTGATGCGCCTGACCCGCCCGGTCTCGCGGTTCAAGGTGTGGAACAGCCGCACCCGCAACCGCAATGCCATGAAGCGCACCGTGCGCGGCCTGGTGGCGCTGGCCGAGGGGCGCTGGAAGAAGGCCGAGAAATCGCTGGTCAAGGCGGCAGACGACTCCAGCACCCCGCTGGTCAACTACCTCTCCGCGGCGCTGGCGGCCCACTATCAGGGCCGCTTCGACCAGGCCGATACCCTGCTCAAGCGGGCACATCTGAGCACCGAGGGCGCCGATACCGCGGTGGGCATGATGCAGGCCCAGCTGATGCTGGACCGCCAGCTGCCCAACCACCCCCAGGTGCTCAAGCAGCTCAAGCAGGCCTATCTCAGCGTCAGCGACTGGGACGGCCTGCGTCGCCTGATGCCGCGCCTGGGCGCCCAGCAGCTGATCTCGAAGGAGGAGCGTGACCAGCTCGAGCAGCGCGCCTATCGCGAGCTGATCGTGCGCGAGGCACGCGAGGGCAGCGATATCGAGAAGGTGCGCGGTCTGTGGGCCGACATGCCCGACCACCTGCGCGGCAATATCGAGCTGATCGCGCTCTACGCCGAGGCGCTGGTGCGTGGCCACCAGGAGCCCATCGCCGAGCGGCTGCTGCGCCACTCCCTCAAGGAGCACTGGGACAGCCGCCTGGTGCTGCGCTACGGCCTGCTCGACGTGGACGCCGCCCGCCAGCTGGTCACCGCCGAGAAGTGGCTGCAGGAGCGGCCCAACGATCCGGACCTGCTGCTGACCCTGGGGCGCCTGGCGCTGCGCAACGCCTACTGGGGCAAGGCCCAGGAGTACTTCGAGGCGAGCCAGCGCCAGCGCCCCAGCGGCGTGGTCTGTGCCGAGCTGGCGCGGCTCCACGCCAACCTGGGCGAGCACAACAAGAGTCAGCTCTTCTACCGCCAGAGCGTTGAGCTGCTCGACAAGTCGCTGCCCTCCCTGCCCCAGCCCCGTGAGGACAAGGACGTGCTGGCCGAGAAGACGCCCTCCCATGCCAAGGCCAAGGCGGCTGTTTTCGAAAGCGGGCAGGCGGATGCCAGCGCCGACGCCGCCGACAAGAAGGACGACAAGGCCGGCAAGAAAGACGAGAAGAAGTCGGCCTGAGGCACGGCGGCCCCTGGCCGCCATGCCACCACTCGAAAGGGGGCGCCGGATGGCGCCCCCTTTTTTCAAGGCTATTTCATGTGCACAAGAAGGCGGGGCTGCCGATGGCAGCCCCGCCCTGGGTGGTGAAGAAACGAGTCGGGCACTTCAGTCCTCGTCGAAGTCCCCCTTGAACTCGGGGTTGGGCTTCGAGCGCGGGTCCTCCTCGCCGGCTCGGCTGCTCTCGCCGGAGCGGGGCTGGCCGCCGGGGCGCCCGTCGATGTCGAAGGGCTGCTGCATGACGCGCAGGTTGCCGGGAGGCGCCTCGCCCTCCTTGCCGACACCGAAGTAGAGGGTGGTGTGGGGGAAGGGGATCTCGATGCCCTTGGCGTCGAAGTGCAGCTTGACCAGGCGGTTGAAGGCGCGGCCAACGGCCCACTGGGTGCCCGGGGTGGTCTTGATGCGCACGCGGATGTTCACCGAGCTGTCGGCCAGGGCAATGACGCCGGCCACCTCCAGCGGGGCGAGGATGTTCATCTTGTGCTCCTCGTCCACCGCCAGCTCGTCGAAGGCCTCGCGCAGCGCCACGATGGCGTCGTCGATGCTCTCCCGGTAGGCGATGCCGTACTCGCCCACGTGGTAGCCGAACTCGCGCATGTAGTTGGAGACGGTATCCACGCTGGAGAAGGGCACGATATGGTAGGTGCCGTTGAGGTCGCGGATGCCTACCGAGCGGATGCTGAGCCGCTCGGCGACCCCGGTGACGCCGCCCACCGTGACCACGTCGCCGGTGTTCATGGCGTTCTCCACCTGGATGAAGACGCCGGTGATGATGTCCTGGACCAGCTTCTGGGCGCCAAAACCGATGGCCAGGCCCAGCACACCGGCACCGGCGATCAGCGGGCCGATATTGATGCCGATCTCCGCCAGCACGATCATCGCCGTGATGGTGACCAGGGCGATGGCCAGGGCGTTGCGGAACAGGGTCAGCAGGGTCTTGGCCCTGGCGTCGGGTTCGCCGGTGCCGGTATCCGGGTTGAGCTTGTGCTCGATCAGGCTGGCCAGCGACAGCCAAAGCCCGATGGCGAAGGCCAGGATCACCGCCACGCTGACCAGCTTGCCGACCAGGCCGCTGCCCGCGTCGGAGGCGTACCAGGCGGCCAGGTCGAAGGCGCCCCAGGCGTCGAGTACCAGCATGATCACCAGCACCACGATGACGGTGCGGATCAGTCGCAGGGCGTTGGGCACATAGCTGTTGAGGCGCGGCTCCAGCAGCGGCAGCTTGAGTCGCAGGTCATCGGAGAGCCGAATGCGCCGGCCGATGGTCTGGGTGAGGAAGCTGGAGAGCAGCAGGCCCACCACCACGGCGGCGATGGTCTTGAGGGTGGCGAAGAGCACGAAGGGCAGGGCGTCCACCGGGCGCGTCAGGGTCACCGTCAGCACCATGACGAAGTAGGCCAGGGCGAAGAGGTGCCAGGTGCGCGCAAAGAGCTGCAGGGCGATGCGGCTGGCCGTCATGGTGGCGCGGCTGGCCTTGTCGTTGATGGCATCGCGCAGGCGCTTGCGGTTTCTGAGCACCACGATCACCGCGTAGAGGAAGGCCCCCACCATGATCAGGGTACCCAGGCCCTGCCCCACCGCCATGGAGACATAGGCGTTGACCAGCGGAACCACCACCATCAGACCGTAGCCCACCAGGCCGATCAGCCGGGCGAGCCAGCGATTCCAGTAGGAGGCCTCCGTGGCGGCGATGGGCAGCAGGCGCAGCCCCTCGTAGCGGGAGGCAAACAGCATGCGCACCGCCGCCTTGAGGAGCTCGATCACCAGGAAGGCGTTGAGGAACAGCGAGGCGCGGGTGGAGAGTTCGCCGGTCTCGCCGATGGCGAAGGTGGCGATCAGGTTGCCGCCCAGGTAGGCGAAGGCCACGACCAGCACGTCCACCACGGCGGCCAGGGCCACGCAGATCACCAGGCGCAGCACCGGCGTCAGGCCTTCACCGTTGAGGGACCACTGGCTGACGCCGGTGAACAGGGGGCGTGCCAGGCGGCGGAAAGCCACGAAGAGCAGGAAGGTGGCGACAATCACCAGCCCCAGGTTGATGGCGGCGCTGGTGAAGGCCTCGACGTCGAAGGTGCTCTCCAGGTCGCTGTCGAACATGCCGCCGACGGCGCCGACGATGGCCGTGAACTGGCTGCCGACATCGCTGGCGACCTGGCTGGTGATCTCGGCCAGCTGTCGGGGCAGCGAGAGCTGGGCCTGCTCGGCTGGCGGCGGCTCGGCGTCCGCGGCATCCGCCGCGCCGCGCAGCTGGTCGATCAGCTGCTGGCGGGTCTGCTCGTTCTCGAGCAGGTCGGCCAGAGTGGCGTTGGCCGTCGGCTGCTCCTCGTCGGCCATCTGCGCCTGGGCCGGGCCGGCCAGCGCCAGCAGGGCGATCAGCAGCCAGCCGAGCAGCAGGGTTAGGGATCGCAGGGGATTCACGCGGTGACCTCCATCTCTTGGCGTGTGGGCGATGGGTCGTGTCGGGGTGGGGCTAGCGGTATGTTCTCGGCATGATACTGGCTTTCCTCGTCGACCACGACCCGGGCTGTCGAGATGGCATGATGCTGTACAGTCCGTGTTCGCCCTGGGCAATCGTGTCGGGCGTCCGGCCGGTCGTGCGATACTGGCGGGACGCCGTCCGGGGGCGGTGCAGAGAGGCCGAGTGACGGGGGAGAACCATGGGGATCAGTTTGCTGCTGGTGATGGCCGGTGGCGCGGCAGGGGGGATGGCACGCCTGGCGGTGGGCAATGTGGTGAGCCGGCGCCTCGGCACGGCCTTCCCCTGGGGGACTCTGGCGGTCAACCTCAGCGGTGCCCTGATCATTGGCCTGCTGGCGGGCCTTGCCGGCATGCCGCTGCCCGGCGAGGAGCCTCGCGTGTGGTTGCTGCTGGCCATCGGAGGGCTGGGCGGCTACACCACGGTATCGTCCTTCAGTCTGCAGACCCTGACCCTCTGGCAGCAGGGCCGGCCGCGGGCGGCCCTGGCCAACGTGGCGGCGACCCTGCTGCCCGGCCTGGCCGCGGTGGCCGTCGGCGCCTGGCTGGCGGGAGGCCTGGCGTGATCGACTGGCGAGCCTACGCGGCGGTGGGAGCCGGCAGCGCCCTGGGCACCGGACTTCGCTACCAGATCAGCCTGCTGCTGCTGGCGCTGCCCGGCCCCTGGTTTCCCTGGGCGACTCTGGCGGTCAACGTGCTGGGCTCCTGGTTGATCGCCTTCTTTGCGGCCCTGGCCGCTGGCCGCCTGCAGGGTCGGGTGGCGCGCTGGCAGCCCTTCCTGGTTGCGGGCTTCTGCGGCGGCTTTACCACCTTCTCGCTGTTCGGCCTCGAGGTCGTCCAGCTGCTGGCCCAGGCGCGGCCGAGCGCCGCCCTGGGCTACGGCCTGGCCAGCGTGCTGCTGTGGCTGGCCGCTGCCTGGCACGGCCACGGGGTGGGGCAACGGCTGACGGCGGCCTGAGGACTCACTCGGGGATCTGCCAGCTGTCGGGACACTCGGCACGGGGATAGAGCCGCTGGGCGGTGGTGGCGTTGCGTCGCTCGACCCACCGCGTCCTGTCGCCGTCGAGGCTGGCCAGCAGGGCATCGCCGGGATGGCGCACGGTGAGCAGGACCCCGTCGTCCTGCCGCCTCACCGCGTAGCGCGGGGCCAGTGCTGCCAGCAGTGAGTCGAGCTTCTCCGGCCGGTGGTCGACCACCAGGCGCAGGCGCAGCGCCTCGCCGTCGATCAGGTTGGCGTGCAGGCCGGCGTCGGCGAGCCGGGCGAATATCTCGGCCATCCGCGTCTCGTCCAGAAAGCCGCCATCCCGAGGGCTGACGTCGAGCAGCACCTGATCATCGCGGAGCATGCAGGCGGGCTGGCGGTCGCCTTCACCGGCCTCGGGGCCGATGATGCTCGGCGGCGCCTCGGGCTCGAGGAAGGAGCGCACCGTCAGCGGGATATCGCGGCGCTGGAGCGGTGCCAGGGTGCGCGGGTGGATCACCTTGGCGCCGTGCCAGGTCTGCTCCAGCGCCTCCGTGTAGCTCAGGCGGGAGATCTGCCGCGCATTGGTGAAGCGCCGCGGGTCGGCGTTGAAGAGCCCCGGCACGTCCTTCCAGATGGTGAGCTCTGCGGCGCCCAGGCACTCGGCGAGGATCGCCGCGCTGAAGTCGGAGCCCTCGCGGCCCAGGGTGGTCATGGCGCCGTCCGCGGTGGCGCCAATGAAGCCCTGGGTCAGCAGCAGCGACTCATCCTCGGCGGCGGTCCTGACGATACGTTCTCGGGTGGTCTCCCAGTCGATCTCGGCGGCCTGGTGGCGGTCGTCGGTGATGATCAGCTCCCGGGCGTCGCACCAGCGGGTGGGGATGCCGCTCGCGTTGAGCCAGGCGGCCAGCAGGGTGGTGGAGAGCAGTTCGCCAAAGCCCACGGTCTGGTCATAGTGGAAGGGATAGGGCGCCTTCCGATGGGCGGCGTGGGCGGCATCCAGCTCCGCCAGCCGCTGTTCCAGCGCGTCGGCCGCCGGCGAGCCCGGGCCAAACAGCGCCTCGGCCACCGCCAGGTGGTCGTGGCGAATCTCCGCCAGTCGCCGTCGATAGCTTGCCTCGTCCGGCTTCCGGGCCGCCTGCAGCAGCGCCTCCAGGGCGTTGGTGGTCTTGCCCATGGCCGAGGCGACGAGGGCCCGGGGGCGCTCGCTCTCCGGGGACAGCAGCGCCGCCAGGCGGCGGATGGCCTCGGCGTCGCCGATCGAGGCGCCGCCGAACTTGTAGACACTGCGGTGTGCGACCTGCGTCATCACGCACTCCCTCCACGATGGCTTTCCTCCACCTTAGAGGCCGGGGCCGCCGCGGGAAAGGGCGGCGTGCCGAGGGCGGCGCGGCTCGTCGGTTGCCAGAACGCAGTGAAGCCCCGCGAGGGGGCTTCAGGGTCGTGCCAGGCCGTGCGGCAGTCGGCTCAGCTGAGCCGCTGCATGTAGTCCACGTAGCCGAAGGTCCTGACCGTGCGCACCTCGCGGCTCGCCTCGTCGATGCGGCAGATCGACGGCAGGCGGATGCCGTTGAAGGTGGTGGTCTTGACCATGGTGTAGTGGGCCATGTCGTTGAACACCAGGCGGTCGCCGATCTCGAGCGGCGCATCGAAGGAGTAGTCGCCGATCACGTC
>LKMJ01005815.1_pt1 | contig 11647 bp, 8 predicted proteins | sample 643391 | NCBI WGS metagenome assembly LKMJ01 (sample SAMN04112250, study PRJNA286221) | soda lake metagenome | biome: soda lake; feature: Kulunda Steppe; material: water; isolation source: sample PL-Br10 brine of Picturesque Lake | place: Russia: Kulunda steppe | collected 2010-07
AGGGATCGTTGTCGTCACATCCCGCCCAGGCCTTCCCTCGGGTCATTTACATAGAACGTCACCGCTGACAGCCACCCCGCCGCTACTCGCCGGTGAGAGAACCGATGGTGGCGACTTCGTTGTCCGTGAGTGGTCGGTTGTACAGCCTGACGTCCTCGACCACCCCGTCGAACCCACCTCCGATGAGATATTCGTCTTTCAACAACGTCCAGCTCGCCCAGTCATCCTCGAATCGTATTGGTCCGTCAAAAGATGTCTGAGCGACTCGCTGACCGTCGATAACAAGACCGAGTGTCCCCACGCCATCCCACCGTCCAGTAACGTGGTAGCGCTCACCCGCGACGGCATCCGACCAAGTACACGTGACCGGGCCATCGGGACCGTCGACAACAAACGTGATACCCGCTTCGTCGGCCAGGGCGGTTCCGAGCGCGATTCCACCGCCAAAGTTGGCGACCACGCCCCGATCCCCGACGGTTCGTGGCTCGAGCCAGGTCGCGACGGTCAGACCGCGATCGAAGGCGTGACTGTTGTAGAGATCGAGGCCGAGGTCGACCCCGTGGCGTCCGTCGCCTTCGAGCACGTCGCCAACGTGGTGGTCCGCAGGGAGTCCGCGGAGGACGGTCTGAGAGGTGTCCATGTGTTTGTACGACCCCGTCAACCAGAGGACGGGGAGATCGCTCGATGCGTTTCTCGGCACGACGGGCCGAATGTCACACCCGACTGGGCGTCTATTCACGGTCATTTCGGCCCAGGTTTCGCCGCCGGTATCCGTTTCGAATCGCTTGAGTGAACAGGTATCACCGTCGGATACGCATCCGTATACCACGGTGGGGTCGTCCCTGTCGATGCTGAGGCCGCCTGAATAGTGGAGTTCTATCGGCCGGCGGGCGATGTATCGACCGGCATCCGCCAGGTGATAATCACGCCACTCGGAGCCGTCCCAGCGTGCGTACCGGTACTCGTGGGCCAACGTCGAGGGGAAGGTTGCGTAGGCAACGACGGGATTCCCGTCGTCGTCGACTGCCGAATCCCACACCCAGGCATACCTGTTGCCTGCGCTGGCGGAGTCGTAGACGACATCGAGATCTGACTTGGTCAAGGGCAAGTCGTTTGGTTCGGCCAGCAGGCGGCCATCGGCCCCGAAAAACGATCCCTCCTCCAACCGGGCGTACATGACGTTCCACTTCGGTGCGTCGCCGCCGCGCTCGGCGTCGGTAAAGAAGAGATGGATGGATTCCTCACCCACGGCAGGCACAAAGTACATTGAGTAGTGGCCTTCGGGCGGGACGGCAATCTGTGTCTGTTCGCCCCAGGTCAGCCCACCGTCCTCGGAGCGTCGGTAGTAGAGGTTGCCATCACCCATGTAGCCGTACTTGTCCGCAGTTGCGTCGCGCGTGTACACCCGGTCGCGATAGAACAGAAAAACCTCGTCCGACCGCCAGGGTGACCGTATTGGGTTCGGATAGGTGACGCACTCCTGCTCGAGGCGACGATGATCGGCGAAGGCGTCGACGTTCTCTGGTTCACAGGAGACCGTGTAGTGGAGTGCCTCGCCGTTGTGTCCCGCCCAGAAAAGAAGCAGGTGACCGTCCTCGCGGACGTACAGCGACGGATTCGTATGGTCGTCGACGGAGAAATCCGCCTCGACGACCGTCGTGTTCAGTCGACGGGCCTCGTGATCGTAGGCAGCAGCGACGATGTCACAGCCGGTCGGGCCGCCGAGATAACACAGATAGGTCTGCTCGCGGTCGCCGACGTACCTGACCGCACGTGGATTCGTGAACCAGATCCACCGCGCGTCGATGCCGTAACTGCCGTGGTTGTCTTCGGGAGAACGGTCCCGTACGATGCCTTCGGGGGATCGATGGCCTCGCCAGTGACCAAGGAGTCCTCGAGAGAGCGTGCTCTTCTCGTTCATCACTCACCTATTCTCGTGTCAAGACTGGCTTATAGATTACTACCCCGCGTCGTTGGCTAGCTGCTAGATACCATTAGACAGTCAGGTAGGTACCCGTTTGTGGTCGACGCCGTGTCCCGTCACACACGGGTTCTGAGGAATGTCCCGTGGGAATGAAAGGGAATGGCGTCACGTGGCCTCCGAAACGGACGGCACACGAATAACGGACGGCCAACCGGTATACTAATACGACCTACAGATGATCTAATCATACCCGACAATGACCTACGAAGAACTACGATCCGGCCTTCGAGCGGTCGCATTCACCACGGCCACCCCCTTCGAAACGGAGAGAAACCGAGTAGATCACGACCATCTCGCGGAAAATCTTCGCACCCTCTATGAAGCCGGTGCCAGAACCTTCATCCCCTGTGGAAACACAGGTGAATACTACTCGCTTTCACAGACCGAACGAATTGCGGTCGTTCGATCCACCGTCGAGGCCCTCCCAGCGGATGCGACCATCGTGGGTGGTGCGGGCGGCAGTACGAAAGATACAAAAGAGCTACTCGGGGCCTACGAAGAGGTTGGGGTTGACGGGGCTATGATCATGCACCCGGGACACGCGTATATCCACGAGGAAGGACTGATCGAATATTACCGGCAGCTCCTTACAGCGACCGATCTGGGTGTCGTCATCTACAAGCGAGGTCCCGAGGTTTCCGAGCGAGTGATAACAGAATTAGCGGCCATAGAAAACTTCGTCGCAGTCAAATACGCGGTCAATGACGTGAAAGCCTTCTCCAGAGCGACGAGCACCATCGATGGCGACGTCCTCTGGCTGACCGGCGTCGCAGAGCGGTTCGCTCCGGCGTACGCTCTCGAGGGAGCTGACGGCTTCACGACCGGAATTGGTAACTTTCTCCCCGAGCCGGTACTCGCGCTCAACGATGCCATCGATGACAGGGACTGGAAGCGAGCCACACGAATTCGGGACACGCTCCGTCCCCTCGAGGACCTCCGCGAGGAAGCGGGAAAGGAACCACCGTTCACTGCGGCCAAGAACGTGCCGGTGGTCAAACACGGACTGGATATCCAGGGCATGCACGGCGGCCCAGTTCGACCCCCACTCGTTCCGCTCTCTCGACGAGATCGAGACCGAGTCGCCACTCTACTAGACGCAATCGAAGGTAGCGATCTTTGGTGAACCAGCAGAACGTCTCGAGAGACAGCAGTCTCAAAATATCCAGGAATGCGGCGTTGCCTCTCCGAGGTCGATACATCATCCTGGGTCACAAACCTTAGGAGACCAGCCCGAGAACAGAATACCATGGCCAATGGTTCGCTTTTGTTGACTGACGGAACGGTGTATCCACTCGACGACGCGTGCAGCAATCACGCGGCGATTCGGTTCGAGGACGGTGTCGTTACAGCGGTCGGTGATGACCTCGAGCCTCGAACCGACGAATCGGTGATCGATCTCGAGGGGGCAACGGTCTTGCCGGGGTTCAACGACGCCCACGCCCACGTTCTCTCGGTCGGGACCCGACTCCACGAAACCGATCTGAGCGACGTCGACGACCGGTCGACGGCCCTCGAGCGACTCGAATCGAACGCCGACCGTACCGAGAAGGGAGCGTGGGTACTCGGATTCGGATACGACGAAAGTACCTGGCCGGCGGACGAGCAAACACCGCTTCGACGATCGGAACTCGATCGGGTCACCACGGATCATCCCGTTGCCGTCCAGCGTGTCGACGGCCACGCGGTATCGCTCAATAGTGAGGGGCTGGCCCGCGTCGATTTCGAGGGAGTCGAACACGACGTTCGACTGACGGGAGAGGATCCAAACGGCGTGGTGGTCGAAGACGCGGCAATACGGGTCCGTGAAGCGACCTATCCCAGTCCCGCGAAGGCGCGAACAGTACTCCAGTTGGGGGTCGAACGGGCCACTGCCCTTGGGATCACCTCACTACAGGACATGGCCGGCATGGCGACCCCCGCTGGCGAGGGCGATCCCGCACACGCAGCGTTTTTCGCGGCCTGGCGTGAAGACGAGCTCCCCGTTCGGCTGGGATATTACGTCCACGCCAATCGGGCAAACGAACTCTCGACCCTGGAACTCGCGAGTGGCTTCGGTGACGAACAATTGCGGTTGCTCGGTCTGAAGGTGTTCGCCGACGGATCCATCGGCTCACAAACGGCCAAACTCGAGGGTGACTTCGCCGACGACCCCGGAAACGACGGCCAATTCGTGATCGATCCAGACACCCTTCGTGAAAAATTCGAACTGGCGGCGCGTGCCAATCAACAAATTGCGACGCACGCAATCGGGACGGAAGCGATCGACGTCGTGCTGGACGCGTACGAGCACGTCCTCGACCGGTACGACGTGCCTGATCCAAGGCTCCGGATCGAACACGCCGAAATCGCGACCGACGACCAAATAGAGCGTATGCGCGACCTCGGCGTCATCGCGAGTATGCAACCAAATTTCCTGCAGTGGTCTGGTGAGGATGGGCTCTACGAACGACGCCTCGGTCGTGAGTGGCGTCGTGCGAACAACCGATTCCCAGCGTATCTCGAAGCGGGCGTTGGACTCGCGTTTGGGAGCGACACGATGCCGATTGGCCCCCTCCACGGCATTCATCAGGCTGTGAACGCCCCCCACGAGTGCCAGCGACTTTCGGTCGAAGCGGCGCTTAGAGCGTACACGCACGGGAGTGCCTACGCCGAAGGCGAGGAAGAACGCAAGGGGACGCTCGAGCCAGGAATGCTCGCCGATGCGGTGATTCTCGATCGCGATCCGTTCGACAATCCCGAGGAAATCGACTCATTCGAGGTGCTCGGAACGATAGTTGGTGGTCGGGTCGTGTATCGTACGGGTGAGGGCACGCAGTTGGATCCCACCAGCGCCCGGTGACGGGATAGTCAGTCCATCCTATCGGTGGGTTTAGGCCGAGTAGGTGACGACGTAGTGATCGAAGTTGAGGATGACGGACTGTGCAGTGTCGCCAAAAATGGCCTTGCCGGCTGGGCTCCGCTCACTCCCCATCATGAAAATGTAGTCACAGCCGTGGGTTCGGGCCACTTCGAGGATGGTGTCGGCTTTCGCAGCCTCGTCTTCAACCACTTTCCCGATGGCTTCCGTCTCGATGTCCACGTCGGCGAGGAGGTCGGTAATCGCCGAATTCGCGACCGTTTCCGCGTATTCCTGTGGGCCAATACCGTACCTCGAGCCTTCCACCTGTTCGATCGACTCCAGCGTGTCGGCGTCGTTCTCGTACTCCGATCTGGTGACCACGGTGAGCACGCGTAGCGGGACACCGGTGGCCGCTGCGAGTTCGCCCGCCTCTTCGATCAAGTCGATAACGTCGTCGGCAGCGTCCGTCACAACCAGTGGCTGTTCCATAGGTATTCATCGAAGGACCACTATTTGATAGTTGTGTCCACCGCCCTCGAGAAGACTTGTGGGCATCAGTCACCGTCACCACCACGTATATGATGATCAAACGCATTGACCTTACATGAGACAGTATGACACACGTACATGACTGGAGGGTGCATCCCGAATGACGACACCATTGGCGATACAGGGCGGTGACCCCGCTGTAACGGACGACGCCGAAGACCTGTTCACGTGGCCGATCATCACCACCGAAGACGAAGAGGCGGCCCTGGACGTGCTCCGTCGGGGCGCGATGTCGGGAACCGAGATCACGAAGCAGTTCGAGAACGAGTTCGCAGATTGGAACGGCACGGAGTACGGGCTCGGATACTGCTCCGGAACGGCGTCGTTGTCCGGCGCAATGTATGGCGTCGGTATCGGGGTGGGAGACGAGGTAATCGGACCCAGCGTCACCTACTGGGCGACGATCATGCCGTGTATGGAACTCGGTGCAACCCCCGTCTTCGCCGACATCGAACCAGACACACTGTGTATCGATCCGAAGAGCGTGGAGGAACGGATTAGCGAACATACCAAGGCGATCGTCGTTACCCACAACTACGGCCACCCAGCCGACATGGACCCGATTATGGACATCGCCCACGAGCATGGACTCGCGGTCATCGAGGACGTCTCTCACGCACACGGTGGGCGCTACAAGGGACGAACGCTCGGAACCATCGGCGATGTGGGTGCGATGTCGTTGATGAGTCAGAAATCGTTCGCGGTCGGCGAAGCCGGAATGCTCGTGACTGACGACAGGGACATCTACGAGCGTGCAGTGGCGTTCAGCCACTACTCGAGACACTCGGAAACGCTCGAGCGAGAAGAATTCCGGAAATTTTCGGGGTTACCATTGGGCGGTCACAAGCATCGCATGCACCAGATTAGCGCTGCCGTCGGTCGCGTACAGTTGGCCTCCTACGACGAACGGATGACCGAGATCCAGCGCGCGATGAACCACTTCTGGGACTGTCTGGAAGACGTTCCCGGGATCACGCCCCACCGTCCCGATCGCGATGGGAGTACCATGGGCGGGTGGTACGCACCGAAGGGTTGCTATCATCCCGAGGAACTCGGTGGACTCCCTGTCGACCGTTTCGTCGAGGCAGTGAAAGCCGAGGGGAGCATCTGCCGGAAAGGATGTAACTTTGCGCTTCACGAACACCCGCTCTTCCAGGAGGCAGACATCTACGGTCACGGCAAACCGACACGAATCGCAAACGCAGCGCGGGACGTCCGGGAGACCGATACCGATCTCCCTGTCTCCGAGGGGATCCAGGAACGCTGTTTCGCTATTCCGTGGTTCAAACAATTCCGACCCGAACGCATCGAACAACATGCGGCGGCGTTCAGAAAAGTTGCAGAAGGAGCCGATGCACTGCTCGAATCACCGCCAAACGCGGACGATTGACATGCAGAGGTATTGTATCGGTCGGTAACTTTATAACCTGTCTCGGGCATCTACTCTAAAAGCACTCAGCGTAACTGATCAATTATGAGCCAGAGCAAGCCACTCTCACCAGCAGTGACGACCGAAGCAGCACTCGAAGACGTCCTCTCGGAACCCTACCCCGAAGACGTCGAATTTGCCCGCCAACTCGAGGGGGACGTGATCGTCCTCGGTGCAGGCGGAAAAATGGGCCCGACGCTAATCAGGCGAATTCTTCGCGCGAGCGAAGAAGCCGAGTCCGAGAGAACCGTATACGCCGTTTCACGGTACTCCGATCCCGGACTCAGGGAGAAACTCGATTCGTGGGGTGCAGAGACCATTGCCGCTGATCTCCTCGAGGAGGGGGCACTCGAAGCCCTCCCGGATTGTGAAAATGTCATCTACCTCGTCGGGATGAAATTCGGCACGACCGGCCAGGAACCGCTGACCTGGGCGATCAACTCCTACCTTCCGGGCCGAGTCGCAAGCCGCTATCGCGACTCGCGGATCACCGCGCTCTCGACAGGCAACGTCTACCCACCAGTTCCTGTCGAATCGGGTGGGTCGGTCGAAACCGACGAAACCGATCCCGTGGGCGAATACGCACAATCCTGTCTGGGTCGAGAGCGGGTGTTTCAACACTTCTCGAAATCGAACGACACGTCAACGTGTTTGCTTCGACTGAACTACGCTGTAGAAGCCAGGTACGGTGTACTCGTCGACCTCGCCAAGCGAGTCTATGCCGAAGATCCAATCCCACTCGAGATGGGGTACGTCAACGTCATCTGGCAGGGTGATGCCAACTCCGTTTGCTTCCGGTCGCTCGAACTGGCTGATTCGCCGGCGGATATTCTCAATATTACCGGCCCGAACGTACTCAGAGTCAGGGATCTGGCCGAACGATTCGCAGACGAGTTCGGATGTGAAGTCACGTTCCGTGGCGAGGAGGCCAAAACCGCCCTCCTGAACGACGCGAGTCGCGCCCACGACCTGTACGGTGAACCGGGCGTCTCGATCGACGAGGTCGTGAAACTCGTTGCCAACTGGATCGAAAACGACTGCCCAACCCTCGGGAAACCCACGAAGTTCCACGTTCGCGACGGGGAATTCTAGGTCTCGGAATCGTACAACATCGCCCGACCAGACCCCCTCACACCAGCACCATCATCTCGTCGGTCGTCCCTCTTTTAAGATGGAGTCACACCTGCTCCTCGAGCCAGTCGAAGACTGCACGTCGACGTGTCGGTTCGAGCGCATCAGGAGCGGCTTCTCCGTCACCGAACAGTCGAGCCTCGTGATAGTCGAAGCTCAAGATGTCATCCGGCGTTCGGAGTTCGAGTGCGTCCGGTGTCCCGTACAGTCGGTACACCTCCCTGGCTCGCTCGACACAGCGCTGGACGTCGTCTTGGGGATGGGTCCAGTCGAGAGATGGGGCAACCGAAAGGACCGAACGGGGTGCAACGGCGGCGAGTAGCTCGTCGAAGTCCACGGGAACGCGTTCGGGTTCCTCGAGAAACAGCCCGAGTCGAGGTTGCAGGCCGTGCATGTGTGAGAGTCGACTGATAGTCGCGTGGGACCGTTCCTTCGAGGCATTCGTTGCTCGAAATGAGGAGATTCCGCCAACCGTGGCGACACAGTCGATTCGATCCTCGAGTGCGGCTGCATAGAGGCCGACGGTTGCGCCGAGTGAGTACCCGAGGACGGCGATTCGATCGGAATCGACGAACTCGAGGGCGTCCACCGTTTCGACGGCTGCGAGGGTATCAGAAACGAGTTTTCCCATCTTGGACCAGGACGGGTGACGTTCGTAGAACTGTCGCCCCTCACCGATTCGGGTCCCGAATCCGAGTTGATCGAATCCGAGGAGGGCGAATCCTCGGTCAGTGGCCGCACGTATGGGAACCTGCCCACGGTTGCCAGCCCCGTATCCCGTATTGTGTGAGAAGGGATGCACCCAGATGATCACGGGGAGCTTTTCGGCCGGTTCGGCCTCCGGACCAGACCGTGGATAGTACAGGTCGGCATCGAATCGCTCGCCAGAGGCGTGTGACGGGGAAATCCAGAGTTTCCCGACGGTGTCGGAAGCCGCTGGTCGACCGATGACCGACGACAGAAAGTCGGGACTGCCCCTGGCGTTCGCGATTTTCTCGAAACTCGGTTCCGCAGGCTTCGACGCCTGTGGCGGTTTTTCACCGAGGGTCCACCGGAGGTTCTCTCGAATCGTCGCGCGTCGGTCCTCCCATTCCTCCACGGTCTGGATTGGTTCGCCCGAGGTCTCGAGCAGCGACGTTCCGGGGCACCGCGATGGGAACTGATCGGTTTCGACCTGGGCTTCAGGCGACTGGCACCATCGGTCGAAGGAGTAGTCATGATATCGTTGGGTCGGGTCCTCGAAGTCGCCCCGATCGAACGTACGGTCGAAAAAATCGATGATGTGGTGGATATCTCGCGTAGTTCGTGCATGTGTGCCCTCTCGGTACCGGAGGGCGAGTTGATCCTCGGCATCGAGCAGTTCGTACACCGACAGCGCCGACTCGTAGACCCGATCGACTGCCCAGGCACTGGTCGTTCGCTCGTTGTAGGCCGTGTGTATCATACACGCCCGTGGGGCAACGAGTGACACGAGGGAGTTCGTGTCGACCGGAAGTCGGTTTTCCCGACCCACGAAGAAACGCCACCGCGGGTGGAACCAGCTTCGTCGCAAACGGGCGTGTAGCGAGGCGTCACCCGCATAACAGTCGTCCCGATCGAAACGCGTGGGGACGACGGCCCCACTGCCCGCGCTACACGGTACCACGGCATCGATGCGCTCGTCGAAGGCCGCGGCTATCAGGGACTGCTTGCCGTTTCTCGAGGCCCCGGTGATGCCGATCCGGTCACAATCCGCTGCTGGGTGGGTGTCCAGGTAGTCGACGACCCGGTGGGCCCCCCAGGCCCGACGCGCCAATACCTGGAAGTCGTACTCCGGATATAATTCACCGTACGATTCGGTGTCGTCCCGGGCGTCGGCACCAGCGTACACCACAGCCATGTAGCCACGCTGCAGCGCCAGGAGGGCGCCGTTTCGGTGATTCCACTGGGTGAGAAAGACAGGAAACGGACCCTCGCCATCCGGGACCATCACCTCGAGATCGAGCGTCGCTTCCCGGCCGAGCCCGAACTCGAGACGAACCGTCGTGATCGTGGCGCCGTCCACGTCCCGGCTTTCCAGTTCGACCGCATCGACCGTCGGCGGTGCCGGTGGTAATTCCCCATACATCCAGTACTGGAGCTGTTCAGCGAGTCGTTCACGCTGGTTCGTCCACTCGTCGGGGTTCGTAATCCGTTCCCGGCCGTGGTCGAATTGCACGGTGAGTGGATCTGGCAACGCAGCGATAGCAGGCAGTCGATCGAAAGCAGGCGGCAACTCACCCGTGCGCTCTTGCCACGCGCGCCAGTCTCGGTCGGTCGCGGAGAGGCGCGGATCTGACAGGTACTCGTCGGCCTCGAGTTTGAGGAACGAGGTTAATTGCTCGAGATACTCCTCGCGGCGGCTGCGCTCGTCGGGAGACGTCGGTTCACCGTGGATTCGTTCGGGGGCGAGGGAATATCGATTCGAACGCGACTCATCAGTACCCATTGGTTCGGTAAAAGGGATACTCCATCTTAATGGTCCGTGTGAGGAGCGCGCAGATGACAGCGCGCTCTGCGCGAGCGTGTCATGGATCGCCTCCCGGAACCGTCGTCATCATCGAAAGAACCTGGAAGCTTCCTGTTCGGCCATGTCGAGTTCGTCTTTATCGACAAGTCCGTTGACGAGGACCAGCGATTGTTCGTAGAGGACGCCGAAATACCAGGCAATAATCGGGAGTACTGTGACGAACGACTGTTCGACAGGTGATAATCCCCGTGTGAGGTACAGGACTGCCACGACAGCGACAGTCAGCCCGCCAACGTGAGCGACACGCGTTGCCAGCAACGTTCGAATCTGCATTGTCGAACCCATTGGACTGGGGGGTCTTATATTTCAGTCACGAGGCCGAGACGTGTTACTCATCGGGAACCGCTGCTGACAGACGACCGACTCGAACAGTCGATACTGGAGGAACCCGTTCCAATCACCAGTAGGCCCCACAATTACTTGGTACCGGAACTGCTTGCCATAGGTGACCAACGCGACATTCAGAAGGAGAGATTCGAACACGATGGCTGATGACCCCACGCCGCGACTGGCGACTGAAGCAGAGTTCGACGACATGATGACACTCGTCGAACGGAGTTTCGCATACGAACGCGGTGGGATGGAAGCACGACTTCCCTACTGTTACGATCGATCACAGCCCGAACGTCACGCAGTTATTGAACGTGACGGACGAATTGTCAGTCACGTTGCGGCCGTTCCACAACTCCTGGCAGTCGGCGGCGGGTCCGTCGAGTGCTGGGGGATTGGCGGTGTCACGACGGACAAACGGTATCGGGGCAACGGCTACATGAGTATCCTCCTGGAGTTCTGGCTCGACCGCATGGGCGATGAGGGAGTTCCGATGTCCGAACTGGGTGGGAATCGGCAGCGGTACGAGCACTTCGGGTACGAAACCGCCGGCACCGAGTGTCGGTACCGGATCACTGAGCGCTCCTACGGAGGGACACCGAAACCGTGTCCGGACGTGAATCCGCTGGGCGATACACAGGCGTCGTTGGCAAGCCTGCAACAGCTCCACGAGCGTGACGATATTCGGGTTCGACGCACCGCGACACAACACCGAATGGTCCAGGAACAACGCGGTCTCGAGACACTCGTCTACACGGGCGATTCGGGGCCAGCCTACGTCAGCATGACTCGAGAAAGTCGCCAGCCCTCGATCACCGAATGTGGTGGTTCCTCGCG
>LKMJ01005816.1_pt1 | contig 11647 bp, 8 predicted proteins | sample 643391 | NCBI WGS metagenome assembly LKMJ01 (sample SAMN04112250, study PRJNA286221) | soda lake metagenome | biome: soda lake; feature: Kulunda Steppe; material: water; isolation source: sample PL-Br10 brine of Picturesque Lake | place: Russia: Kulunda steppe | collected 2010-07
CCCCGTCTTCGTGTTGTTCTGGCTTCGAGTCGAGCCGACCGAGCCGGCCCAGCCGGAAACGACGATGCGATCGCGATTCGAGATCGGCCCGCTCCGGTCGCTTCTGGCCCGCCGGGAGATCCGGTATACGACTGTCATGGCCATCGGCGGTGCCTTCTGCTGGCAGGCGACGGCGTCGTTTCTGCCGGCGTTTCTCATCGGGCACCACGGGTACTCCGCCGCGCTCGCGAGCGCGCTCTTTTCGGCGTATTTCATCGTTCTCGGCGTCGCACAGCCGTTTCTCGGCGATCTCTCGGACCGGTTCGGACGGGACGGCGTCGCGGCGCTCACGTTCGGCACCGGCGTCGTCGGATACGGCGCGCTCGTCGCCGGTTCAGGCGTCGTGGTCCTCGTTTCGATCCTCCTCGTCGGCGTGGCGATGTCGTGGGGGGCCCCCGTCCAGTCGCGGTATATCGATCACCTCTCGGCGGACGAGCGGGCGACCGGATTCGGACTCGTCCGGACGGTGTACATGACGATCGGCGCGCTGGGGAGCGTCGTCGTCGGAACGCTCTCGGATATCGCCGGCTGGGAGGTCGCCTTCGGCGCTATCATCGGACTGTTGGCCTTCGAAGGCGCTCTCGCGGCGTTTCTTTCGCTCCGGGGATAGGTACTCTCCTCCGGTCTGTCGGGGGGTTTCCGTCGCCGCGGTCCGCATAGTACCTCGCGACGGTAACGGTTGGGTTATTTATGTCGGACCGTGTAAATCCGACCACATGCCCCCCGAATCGTACGACATCGTTGTCGTCGGTGGCGGAACGGCCGGCTGTTTCGCCGCGGCGACGGCGGCCCGAGACGGCCTCGACGTCGCCGTCCTCGAGCGGAAGACCGAAGACGAGGGCGGTCGCATCGCCTGTGGCGACGCGATCAAGGGAACGAGTACGTTCCCCGACGTCATCGATCTCGAGTACCTCCGCGAGGAATCGTTCACCAACGAGGGGATCACGCTCGCTCGCTTCGAGAACCCGAAGACCGGCGCGGATCTCGACATCGGCTTTCGCGGTGGCAGTGGCGCGATCGTCGACCGCAAACGCTACGGCGAAGTTCTCCTCGAGGAAGCCGAACGCGCCGGTGCGGACATCCACTACGAAACCGTCGTTCAGGACGTCGTCCAGAACGGCGCGGTGACCGGCGTCACCGCGACGAAACGTGGTTCCATCACTGAATACGAGGCCGACGTCGTCATCGACGCGGCCGGCTCGCTGTCGCTTTTGCAGGATAAAACCGACTTCGAGGGAGCGACGTTCGATACGAACGTCAACTACCAGCAGTTCTGTTCGGCCTACCGGGAAGTGATCGAAATCGACGAACCCGTCGACTGGCACAACGCCATCGTCTTCAAGCCGACCGCGGAGCTCGGCTATCTGTGGTACTTCCCGCGAACGCCGACGGAGATCAACGTCGGGCTCGGTTTCCAGATGAACAAAGAGCCGATGGCTCTCGTCGAAGAGCTCAAAAAGGACATCCGGAACCGACCGGAGTTCGAGGGCGCGACGGTCAAGGACAAACTCGGCGCGGCGCTGCCGACCCGGCGGCCCTACGATTCGGCAGTCGCGCCCGGATATATGGCTGTCGGCGACGCCGCCGCGCACGTCAACCCCTGTACCGGCGGCGGTATCCCCGGTGCCGCGAAGGCGGGGACCTGGGCCGCCGAAGCGGCGATGGAGGCGATCGCAGAGGGTACCGCCGACGACGAGGACGCGCTGTGGGAGTACAACCGCCGCGTCCAGACCGACTTCGGCAAGCGTTTCGCCGCGATGGACCTGTACAACATCTGGGGCGGCACCTACGACGTCGACGAACTGGTCGATATCGTGAGCGCGATGCCCGGCCAACAGCTCGCCGATGCGCTCGCACTGGAGGGGACGGCCTCGATGAGCTGGCCGCTGAAGATCAAAACGGCCGTCAGGACGTTCGGCCACTGGGGGACGCTCTTCGAACTAAAGAAGCTCAACGACCTCGCGACGGAGCTGAAATCGATCTACGACGACTACCCGATGACGAGCGATGGCCTCGATAGCTGGCAGTCGCGTCGCGACGAGCTCATGGACGAAGTGTACGAGCTGTCTGGCGCCGATCCGAAGTACTGATCGGCATCTCTATTCGAAAATCACGTACCGAAGGCCGCGCGCTGGAGTATCGGTCGTCTCCCCGCGGCCGAAAATTGTTTGCATTTCGGGTCTGAATCCATCCTCATGTCCGGTTCCGAGGGGACGATCGAACTCGATGAGGACGCAGCGTGGATCGCCGCCGCGATCGTCCTCGTCGCGAGTCTCGGTGGTGCCGTCGTGCTCGCTGAATGGCCGCTCCTGGGAGTGACATCCGAGGAACCCGAGGAGCCAGATCTCGTCGAACCGATCGAGGAAGGGACACAGCTTTGGCCCTACACCGCCCGGGCACACGACTTTGAGACCCGAACGCTCGGGATCAATATGGTGTTTTACGGCGATACCGACGAGGTCAGAACCGCCCTGATTGAACGTTCCGCCCTCAACTGGACGGACGAACAGGTTCACGAGGGTGATGCCGACGCGGAAACGGTCTCTCACGAACGGGTCGAGTTCGATCCGGACGCCGAATCGCTCGGCGAGATGATCTCGTGGGAGGACGCCGATGGCTCGACTCGCTATACGTACCTCGAAATCGACGGCGGGGGTGAATGGGTCGACGAGTCCTATCAGCTTCACGCCGGAACGTATCTCGGCGAGCGTCGCCACATCCGCGCCTACGATGATCCGGCTGGCGAGTGGACTGCCATCCAGATCCACGAGGAACACTGGGACTGGTTCCGGCTCCGACATACCGTCACGGGCATTAGCGACTCCCAGCGGGAACTCGAACGCGAGTTCATGGACAGTCCGGTCACGGAGACGGTCGTTCGAATGCCGTTCGAAAACGAGACGGCCGACAGCGACGGCTGGGTGACGGGGATCTACCTCGCCGGTGCGGCGGTTCCGGTTTTGCTTTTCGGTATCGGTGGCCGCTCACGGACGTTCTCGCGGGACGTCATCCGGTTCCTCGGTCGCCGTCGCCGCGAGATCGTCCTCAGTGTCGGCCTCTTTGGACTCTATACGGCGGTTCGATGGCTCGGTATCGCTGGCGAGATCGTCTTCTCGGGCGTCTCACCGAAAGTGGTTGCAGCACCGCTGTATCTCGCGCTCGTCGTCGGGACCCCCGCGATCGCATACCATTTCGGACGAGGGAGCGACCGGACGTGGGCGTTCGCTTTCGCGGCGCTCGGACTTGGGGCCGCGATCGTCGTAGATCTCGCCGCGATGGGCGTCTCCGTGCTCCCGCTTCGAGTCATTCTACACCGGGGATCAGTGCTGCTTGCCGTCGGGTTGATCGCTCTCGGTGCGGCGCTGAAAGCCGATCGATCCGAGTACCCGACCCCGCTTCTCGTCGGTATCGTCGGCTGGGGTCTGGTGCTCGCTGCCCCGCTTTTCGGCTACGTCTAGATGGGTCGGCCGCTTCGATCGTTTCGACGAATGGCCAAAACGCCCACAGGACGGAGAAGTTTATATCCGCCCGTCCATCAGTTCTAATGAGAATGGATTTCGAGTCGTCCAGCAGCCGCCGAACGTTTCTTTCGGGAGCCGCAGGTGCCCTCGCGGCAACGAGCGGCTGTGTCGGCGAAGTCCGGAACCTCGCTGGACGAGAAGGGCCCGAACAGCTGTCGCTTTCGGTCGCCACGCTGCCGGCGTCGGACGATCCCTACGCGGTTCGAATCGCCGACCAGCTCGCATCGAACCTCGAGTCCGTCGGTATCGCCGCGAGCGTCGACGCGATGCGTCCGGATGTGCTGTTCCGAGAGACGCTCATCAACCAGGATTTCGATCTGTACGTCGCACGATATCCGGGGCAGGGCGATCCGGACGAGCTCTACTCGATGCTGTATTCGACGTTCGCAGAGGAGATCGGCTGGCAGAACCCCTTCGGTTTCAGCGATCTCACACTCGATGAGCTGCTCATCGAGCAGCGAACGATACCGGAAGAACACAGGGGAGAGGACGAACGAGACCACGACGTTCGGATCGATACGATTCACGAGATTCAGCGTCACCTCATCAGAGAACAACCGTTCACCACGGTCTGTTTTCCGGATTATATCGGTGCCGTCAGAAACGACCGGTTCGACGGCTGGCCATCCGGTGGACCGAAGCGACCGGTCGATTATCTGCAACTCGAACGTGTCGATTCGAGCTCGACGCTTCAGCTGTTGCTCAGAAACCCTCGGATCACGAGAAACCGAAATCCGCTGGCCGTCGAGTATCGCGATCGAGGCAACCTCACCGGACTCCTGTATGATCCACTGATCCAGATTCGACGCGGGTCGGACGAGCCGATACCCTGGCTCGCCGAAACGATCACGTGGGCAGACGGGTGGCCGCTCACGGCCACGATCCAGCTTCGTGAGACACCGTGGCACGACGGCGAACCGGTCACAGCGAGCGATGTTGCGTTCACCTATGAATTCCTCAAGGACACCTCTCTCGGGGAGTTCGACACCCCGGCCCCGACACCGTGGCGTCGTGGGCGCGTCACACTCGTCGAGTCGACCGACGTAATATCCGATCGTCGGCTCCGAATCAGGTTCGAGACCGGAAACCGATCGGTCGCGCGACGGGCGTTTTCGGTTCCGATACTGCCGGAGCATATCTGGCGTGACCGGTCCGAACCTGCCGACATCGCTGGAATCGAGATCGCTGGCCAGACGACAGAAGCGCTTATCGACTCGAACGAGGAGCCGGTCGGGAGTGGAACGGTACAGTTCGTCGATGCCGAGACCGACGAATCGCTTTCACTCGAGAGCTTCCCGGAGCATTTCCTCTATAGCGGACACACTGAAGGTATTCCCGACCGATTCGTCGATGAGCTACCGTTCGACCACATGGAGTTCACCGTCGCACCCTCACACGATGCTGCAGTCCAGCTGCTTCTGGAGGACGACGCTGACGCGGTTGCCGACGGATTGCAGGCCAGCGTCGTTCCGCGACTCATCCGCGAGCAGGATATCTCTTTGACCGTTCGACGCATCGAAGCCTTCTATCACGTCGGATACAACTGCCGGCGATCGCCCATGGTGGATCCGAACTTCCGACGGGCGATCGCCCGGATGATCGACCGTGAAACGATCGTCTCGGAGTCGTTGAGTGGATACGGTACCCCCGCTGAGGCGCCCCTCAGAGGGAGGTGGGTTCCGGACGACCTCAGGTGGGACGGCGAAGCGACGCTGCCGTTTTTGGGGACCGACGGCACGCTCGATGAGGAGGCAGCTCGAGAAGCGTTCCGGGAAGCTGGCTACCACTACGACGGTGATGACCTCGTCAGACGGGGTGAGGGGTCATGACGATCCTTTTCGTCATCGGGCGGCTGATCGGAATCGTTCTCCTGATGCTCGTCGTCGCGACCGTGCTGCTCGTCGGCCGTAGCCGACTCGCCGAGACCAGACGGGAATTTCGAACGCGATTCGCTGCGATCCTCCCGTACGCCGGACTTCTCGCCATCGTTCTGCTCGCGAACAAAGTGGCCCGCGATATCGGTCCGGACATCTCCTGGATCATCGGCATCCGGATCACCGACCAGTTGTACCGTGCCGACGGTCTGTTGCTGTGGCCGCTGTATCCAGACGAAACACCACAGGTCGTCGTCTGGCTTCAGTCGATGGCGACTCCCGAACTCACCGCCTACTTCGCGTTCATTTACATCTACGGCTACGTGTTCCTTCTCGTCTTCCCGCTTATCGCATATTTTGCACTGCCGCGACCGGAACCGCTTCGCCGAACGATGGTCGCCTACGGGGTGAACTACATCCTGGGCGTACTCTGTTATATCGTCTTTATCGCCTATGGCCCGCGGAACATCATCATCGACCACGCCGATCAGCTCCTGTACAGCCAGTACGCACAGTATCAGTTCATCACGACGGCCGTCAACGACGAGACGAACGTCTTCCCGTCGCTGCACACGTCGATGGCCGTCTCCGCAGCGTTACTCGCATGGACGACGCGAGAGGAGTACCCCCTGTGGGTACCGATCGCGGCCGGACTCGCGATCAGTGTTCTGGTTTCGACGATGTATCTCGGGATACACTGGGCAACTGACGTGATTTTCGGGATCATCCTCGGATGGATAAGTGTCCGGATCGGCATTCGATTCGAAGATTCTGTACCGAGCCTTGGCGGCGTGAAAAACCGACTCTCGACGACGTTCCGAGGTACGTGAACCGCCCCAGAGTCAACTGGTTCGAGCCGGCTTCGGCGCCTCGTCATCACGGAAATCTTCGATTTCCGTACGCCCCCGAGGCACTCGGCCTGCTCTATCTGTAGAACACCGTTGACCGATTCCGCTCGCGCGATCTCGCACGGATTATCGTCGGCGTGCACAGATTTTCCGGGGAAGTCGAGACAGGGGGTCGAACGATGGATACGGAATATTCGGGTGGGGACGATAATCCCGCTCAGTGTAGCTCCGCCTTTGACTGCGATAATCCCACTTAGTGTAACTCCGCCTCGATGACGTCGCGCAACGACGCGATTTCGGCGGCGGCGTAATCGATCGTCTCTTCGCCGACCGCGAGTTCGAGTCTGCCGGTGTCAGTCGCCGATCCGAGCGTCTCGACGGGGGCGACTCCCGAGAACCGCTCTCGGACGGCTCCGGGGTCGGTCGTCTCGACGACGACGCGGCCGACTGCCTCCGAAAAGAGCCACTCGAGCGGCGCGTCGCCCGACAGTGTCACGTCCGCACCGGCCTCACCGACCATCTCCGCGAGCGTGACCGCGAGCCCACCGTGGCTCACGTCGTGTGTCGACCGCGTGCTCTTCAGGCTCGCGACGTCGGCGATCGCCTCGACGAGCGATCCCGGGTCGTCCGGCGCGGCAGGGAAGCGATCGGTGCCACCGAACCGTGCGAGCAGCTCCGAACCGCCGAGGGCGAGATCGTCCGCCCCGCCGACGAGCAGCAATTCGCCCTCGCCGTCCAGTTCCGCGCCCGGGGCGTCGTAGCCGGCTCTGGTGGCTGTCATCGCGAGCGTCGGTGTCGGTGGGATCGGGCCGGCCGCCGAGTCGTTATACAGTGAGACGTTCCCGCCGACGACGGGAACACCGAGTGCGGAACACATATCGGCCAGGCCGTCGACGATCGCGCGGAACCCGCCGTAGACGTCCGGTTTTTCGGGGTTGCCACCGTTGAGACAATCGACCGCCGCAAGCGGCGTCGCCCCCTTCGCCGCGAGGTTCGTCGCGTTCTCCAGAGCGATAGCACGGGCGCCCTCGTAGGGTGCAGTGTCCGTCCAGTTCGGGTCCGCCCCCGCCGAGAACGCGAGTCCGACGCCGATCTCTCTGATCGCCACGATAGCCGCGTCGTCCCCGGGCTTCATCGCGGTTCGGGTGCCGACTTCGTGGTCGTACTGGCGATAGACCCACGCCTTCGAGGCGGTGTTCGGCGCGCCGACGACCGCCTCGAACGCCTCCGGGAGATCGACGTCCGGGAGATCGCGCTCGGCCGGCGGTTCCGGCTCGATGTATTCGAGGTCGTTCATCGGTGCCCCCTCAGCGAGGTAGTCGGCCTCGACGTCGACGACCGTCTCCCCCTCGAACGTACAGACGTAGTTCCCCTCGGTCACCTCACCGATGACCGAACAACCGAGATCGTACTTCTCGGCGATCGCTTCGACCGCCTCGACATCCTCCGGACGGACTTCATAGCACATCCGCTCCTGTGACTCGGCGAGCAGGATCTCGAGGGCGTTCATGTTCGGCTCTCGCTGGTGAACCCGCTCCAGTTCGATCCGGGCGCCGAGTCCGCCTTTCGCGACGAGTTCCGAGGATGCTCCTCCGAGGCCCGCCGCGCCCAGATCCCGTGCGGCACGGATCAGGTCGGCCTCGACGAGTTCCTCGTTGGCCTCGATGAGTCGCTTTTCCGCGTAGGGATCGCCGACCTGAACGGCCGGTCGGTCCTCGGTTTCGGCGTCCTCGGCCAGATCTTCGCTCGCGAACGACGCGCCGCCGAGGCCGTCCCGCCCGGTGGCGTTACCGACCAAAACGAGTTTGTTGCCCGGCCGGTTCGCGACCGCCGTCACCATCCGCTCTTCGTCCGTCAGCCCGAGACAGGCGACGTTGACGAGCGGGTTCCCCTCGTAATCGTCGTGGAAGGCGACGCTGCCGGTGACCGTCGGGACGCCGATACAGTTGCCGTAGTGGCTGATCCCCTCGACGACGCCCTCGAAGAGATATTTCGAGTGCTCGCGGTCGAAGTCTCCGAAATAGAGGCTGTCGGCCAGCGCGATCGGGTAGGCACCCATCGATAGCGTATCGCGGACGATCCCGCCGACGCCGGTCGCCGCGCCGTCGAAGGGATCGACGTAGGAGGGGTGGTTGTGACTCTCGATCCCCATCGTGACGTAGGTGTCGCTGTTTTCGCCCGTCTCCGGATCCGGCAGAGCGATCACTGCGGCGTCGTCGCCGGGGCCGACTACGACCTGTTCGCCTTCGCTTTCGAAGGCCGAAAGCAGCGGCCGCGAAGAGCGGTACGCACAGTGTTCACTCCAGAGGTTCTCGAACAGCGCTTCCTCTGCTGGCGTTGGCTCGCGGCCGAGTTCCTCGACGACGAGTTCGCGGTCCGACGGCGGGAGGCTCATACACCTGTATGCTTCTTTCGACCGAATAAATCGCTTTTCATATGCATGTTTTTGCGCATTCACTCGAGTGTGGCGGCCCGACCGCGTTGCTTTTGAAGACCGGCGGCGAAGAATAAACCGTGCTGTCGGTCGAGCTTCACTCGCATTCGGAACTGTCATACGACGGCCGCGATCCGGTCGAACTCCTCTTAGAGCAGGCTGAAGCGGTCGGCCTCGACGCGCTCGCGGTCACCGATCACGACGAGATCGACGCCTCGCTCGAGGCCGCGGCGATGGCCGAAGAGTACGGACTCGTCGGCATCCCGGGTATGGAAGTCTCGAGCACCGCTGGCCACATCCTGGCGCTGGGGGTCGAAGAGCTCGTCCCGGCCGGGCTCGGATACGACGAAACGCTCGATCGCATCCGCGAGCTGGGTGGCATTGCGGTCGTTCCACACCCGTTTCAGGCGTCGCGTCACGGCGTCGCCCCTCACATCACCCGCGAGCAGCTCGCCGACGCCGACGCGATCGAGGTGTACAACTCCCGGCTGTTTACCGGCCGAGCCAACCGGCAGGCCGAGCGCTTCGCCGAAACGCACGGTCTGTCGATGACGGCCGGAAGCGACGCGCACATCGCCGAGATGGTCGGTCAGGCGGTCACGGAGGTCAACGCCTACCACCAGAGCGCCGAGAGTATTCTCGATGCCGTCGCCGAGGGTCGAACGAGCGTCGTCGGCAAGCGGACGCCCTGGTTTATAAGCATTCAGCAGTTCGGCGGCGGCGTCAGACGCCGGGTCGCCTCGATGCTGTCATGGTGATTGACGGGACCGATCCCGCGTCCGTGAGAGCGGTACTCCGGACGGAAACGGCGCTCTCGGAGCTCGACGGCTTCGCCGGCGAACTGGACGGCCGACTGGTCCGGGACGTTCTGGGTCGGTACCCGCTCTTTTCGGAGTCCGGCGATCCGACGACCTGGAGTTTCGATCCGACCGACCTTGCGGACCCGAACCCGGTCCCCGCCGGCCACGTTCGGGACGAAACCGGTGACACGCAGGTGTGGACGCTTCCGAATCCCGATCCGTTCGCCGAGGGGGACCGGGCGGTCTCGGCCGTCCGTGACGCCGTCGTCGGAGCCGTCAATTCCGTCGAAGACGCGCCGCCGATCGCCTTCTCCGGCGGGCTCGATTCGTCGATTCTGGCCGCCCGCCTCGATGGACCGCTGTACGTCGGGGGATTCGAGGGGAGCCACGACGTCGAGGCCGCCCGATCGGCGGCCGAGAAACTCGATCGCGAACTCCGCGTCGTCGAGTTCACGCACGACGATATCGAGCGGGCCGCGCCGACGGTCGTCGAGGCGACCGGCCGAACCAACCCCATGGACGTCGAAATCGCGCTGTGTTTATACCTCGTCGCCGAGGCGGTCGCCGACGACGGCTACGATCGTCTCGCCGTCGGTCAGGGTGCCGACGAACTCTTCGGCGGCTACCAGAAGGTGGCAACGGCGCCCGAAAACGACCGGATCGACGCGGAGACAGTTCGGGGTGCGGTCCGTGAAGTCCTCGGCACGCTGCCGCGACAGCTCGAACGCGACGTGCTGGCGCTTCGAGCCGCCGGTGTCGAGCCGATCGCCCCGCTGTGTTCGGACCGCGTCGTCGAGACCGCGCTCGCACTTCCGGACCCGCTGCTCGTCGGCGGTGACGAACGGAAAGTCGCCCTTCGCCGCGCTTCGGATTTCCTTCCCGAGGAGATCCGCGACCGGGATAAAAAAGCCGTCCAGTACGGTAGCCTGCTGGCCAGAGAGTTCGATCGGCTGGCCAGACAGGCCGGCTTCAAACGCCGAATGGACGATCACCTCGGCCGGTACGTCGAGTCGCTTCTCACGCAGGCTCAGTCGTCGAGTTAAGCGACCGGCTCGACCGAGCGATCACTTCACCGCCGCCGGACAGAACAGGACCGGAATCTCGCTGTCGAGCAGAACCGACTGTGAGACGCTGCCGAAGACGGCCTTCCCTGCGGGGGTCCGACTGCGACCGGCCAGCGCGATCGCATCGACGTCCTCGCTTCGGGCGAACCGGAGTATCTCTTCGGCCGGATCGCCGCTCGTTTCGGCCAGTTCGACTTCGATCCCCGCCGCTTCGAGTACCTCGCTGGCCCGCCGGGCAGCACTGAGTTGGCTCACGCTCGCCCCTTCGGGATTGTCCGTGAACACGTGCAGTACCGAGACCGCAATCGACGCTGTCTCCCAATCGAGTTCAGTGATCCCTTCGGCCGCGGCTCTGGCGCGTTCTTCGTCTTCGTCGACGGCGAGCAGGAGATGTGACATCGTTTCGGTTGTGTTAGGCTCTCGCACCGTTAAATAATGTGAGGCCGATTCTCACTGCCCGGCTTCGCCTTCGGCTTCTAAGAGTTCGTGATAGCGGTTTCGAATGGTGACTTCGGAGATGTCTGCGACCTCGCTGACGGCCTTCTGTGTCACTTTCTCGTTGGTCAAAAGGGAGGCGGCGTACACCGCGGCGGCGGCGAGGCCGACCGGCGACTTCCCGGAGAGGACGCCCGCCTCACGCGCCGATTCGATGAGGTCGCGGGCGCGCCGTTCGACCTCGTCGGAGAGACCGAGGTCGCTCACGAAGCGGGGGAGGTAACTCTCGGGATCGGCGGGGGCGATTTCGAGACCGAGTTCGCGGACGACATAGCGGTAGGTGCGGGCGATCTCGCTTCTTTCGACGCGGGAGACGCTCGCCACTTCGTCGAGGCTGCGGGGCGTGCTCGCCTGCTTCGCCGCGGCGTAGAGTGCGGCGGTGGCGACGCCCTCGATGGAGCGGCCGGGCAGGAGATTCTCATCGAGCGCGCGCCGGTAGATGACGCTCGCGGTCTCGCGGACGTTCTCGGGCAGGCCGAGCGCGGAGGCCATTCGATCGATCTCGCCGAGGGCCTGTTTGAGGTTGCGCTCTTTCGAATCGCGGGTGCGGAACCGCTCGTTCCACTTCCGGA
>LKMJ01005817.1_pt1 | contig 11647 bp, 16 predicted proteins | sample 643391 | NCBI WGS metagenome assembly LKMJ01 (sample SAMN04112250, study PRJNA286221) | soda lake metagenome | biome: soda lake; feature: Kulunda Steppe; material: water; isolation source: sample PL-Br10 brine of Picturesque Lake | place: Russia: Kulunda steppe | collected 2010-07
ACCCCTCCGAAACTATCATTTCCAGGGCTTTATTGTAGCGGGGATAAACTTTCCTGTACTTTTGGCTAACTTTTTCTATAAAATCAGTAACCACTGTATTATCTCTGTTATAAATTAAAGTACCATTTCTGAGTACTCGAAAAGAAAAAATTGCTTCACTGCTTTTTAAAATTACAAGATCAAATTGATGTTTGTTTATGGGCGAAAGAGTCTGGAGTATCTTTTCAATTATTAGCTGGCAGGCTTGATCTGAGTGTTTTTCTTCATCAACAATTATTAACCCGATATCAATATCACTATCAGGTCGGCAGTAATCCAGGGCTGACCCGAAAAGGTATGCACCGGCGATTTCTGGATATTTTTCCAGAACGGGTTTTAGTGCTTTTTTAATATCTTCCACATCAATTTTAACCATATTATTAGGCATGTGACCCCAGCTCCACAAGCAATTTTCTTTATTATAACATAGTGAGAATCTATTGATTTTTGCGCCGTAACTACTGTAGGAATAGGCAGGCAGGTTTTTTAAATTGCACTCCAGACCATATTAACCTCCCCACACTTTGCTGGTTAAACGGCAACACAAGGTTAAGCTCAATAACAGTGCCGGCAATAACCTGCCGGGAAGATTTACAAAAAATTTACCACCGTTTCCCTTGCTATTTTAATCCATACCTGTTACCATAACGACCAATTTGGAATAAGCACTTATGTCTTTAACAATTTAATTTGTTAATAATAAGGAAAAATGAAGGGGAAAACTGTATGTATGACAAGAAAAGCATAATTATTATCGCCGCTGTCCTGGTAGTCGGTTTTGTTCTAGGCAACGTGTTTGGCGGCTTCACCGATATTGCCGGTACCGGCGAACCTGTAGAAGAGGACCCTGCAGACTTAGTTGGTGAACCAAACGGTGAAAACGGTTTCGAAGAAGCAAAGCCCCAGCTGGAGCAACAGCTGATCCAGGAAAAAAGCAGGAATTAATCATGGAACACATGGAGGAGCTGAAAGAAGAGGCCACCGTTGAAACATACCTTGATGATATCGACGAAGGCGATGAAAGCGCAGTGGTAGCAGCAGTCAACGGTGCGGAAATTTTGAAAGAAGAACTGCTGGCGATGGAAGAACAAGAGAAACAGCAAATGGAATAGCTGTAACTATCCATAGCAGCATTATCTCATTTCTGCATGAAACAATAAAGCCCGGCACGGAACCCACGATTACCGGCTGGTTTGACTTACACCTTCAATCCGTCTAATTTGCAATGCAAATGCATTATAAAAAATTCATGGAGCTCTGCCAACGAACTCCTCGGGAGCAAAATCGTAACTTTCAATCAAGAACCATCATCTGTTCTCCGCCGTATTCAACCCCGGCGCACTGGCTGCTGTCTTCGAAAATAACTTTGCCGCCTGCATTCTCTTTTAAGATTACGGTAACCTTACCCTGCAAATTTTCCTGGACCAGCGGCACCATCTGGTCTTCGCGGGGACCATTCAGGAGGATAAAATCTTCCCTGTTTGTTTCGCAGTCAATGGTCAGGCTATGGTGCCTGTTTTTTAAGGAGATAACCACGTCAGTGCCTTTTTGAATCACTTCTGCTTTACTGCGGTTCATGGTAGTAAACTCGTAAAAGGAATCTCCAACGAAAAGGCCGACCAAAAAACCCCGGAAACTTGATACCGGAAAGGGGATATGAGCCAGGGAACAGCTTAATGAAGCATGCTCTTTCCGGAAACTGTTACCCTGAACCCAGACCCATGAGTAGGGAAAAGCCGCTCCCCAGTTTTTCTCGATATATCCTTTGCCACCGCTGAAATCAACTGGATTTCCGTTGATTTTCAGGCTGCCATTCAGGTCAAAATCCATGGCACATACCTGCGCATAGCACTGCATCTTCGGAATATAGTTATAAAAACCCATGCTGCCGGGGTTTAAAAAGCTGTCCGGCCAGTCCAGGTGATTGTTAAAGCCAACCCGCCCCTTAATCTTTACTTCTTCTCCGGTTAGGTTAAAATTAATGCCGCTGCGGCCAAAGCTGCTGCCACCCACGTTTACTGAAAAAATATCCCTGGCAGCGGTAAAGTCGTTAGTAGTAAAACGCTCATACTGGTAGGCTCTTTTCATACCGTCAACTACCTGGATAAAGGCATGATCGTATTCACTGTTTGGGCTAAAGAAGACACCGGGTATAAAAACAAAGGCATGCTTCATCTTTCTGTCAACAAGTTTGAAATACCAGCCTTCAAAGTAGTTTTTGCCCATTCTGCCGTGGTACAAGTCAGGGTTGCGCAGGCTTTTCAGGTTCAATTTATGCTATATCCTCCCAATAATATTTTCAATTCAGTTTATACCATTAGCTGTTATTATAGCAAATATGCCTTCCCCCGGTTTAAGGTCATCCCTGCTTTAGTTATGCTCGCAAACAGGAGTAGTTATACTGCTTTGGGCTTGCTTCTTGTGCTTTTCCCCGTAAAACACATAAAACCGCCTCTATTAATCTCTTCAAATCAAATCAGGCGGTTTTCATCCTTCTGATGTTGCCTCCGATTGTGGGGGCTCTCTTCATAATATTTTCGGACTGTGTTAAAAATATAAATAAGTGTTGGCAGCAAGGACCCTGTTTGCTGTTATTACAAAAGGGCGCATGTGGAAATCCTGTACATGCAGTATGGGGAATACCCAAAAATCAAGACAAACCTGCAGTTTAATCACAGCTTATAAACCTGATCCTTTGCGGTGGGACAAGTCATTTACCCGGAGGTTATAATTATGAGAGAAAGAAAAAAACTAAATACCTGCACGAAGGGAAATATGTAGCTGAAGTTGAAGTAGTGCTTTATAATGATGAAACCGGATGGTCCCCGTACTTGTGTCTGGAAGATACCTATAAACTCGATGAAGTAAGATACGCTCTACGCCAGGGTGATATCGGAGCTGCGTCAAAGTACGGAAAAATCTATGAACTTCGCCAGGTGACAAGTGTATAGTTGTGACGTTATTAAAGACAACTGCTAACTCATATTTCATGCCCTCAGAATAATCATTTCCACATAACACATTTCAAACTTCTCACTCCACCAGGCACAGCGCTGGCTGATACATTTACGCCAGCTCGTCATTTTCCGCCCTGATAAGTTTGACCATACTGCCAAACAGGGGCTTGCTGGTAACATTAACAAATCCGGTTGTGCTGATAAAAGCTTCCGTATTATGGGCAACCTGATCGCCGGTAAGCAGGTAAAGAGGTTTTGAGAGTGAACTGGCTATTCCCCCCAACCTGCCTTGAGGACGGACATGTTCCAGCGACAAAAATATGCCATTTGGCTTTAGTACCCTTTTTATTTCATTAAGGCCCGGCAGAGGATCGGGCAGTTGACAGAAAAGAAATGTAGAAACGGCACTGTCAAAGGTATCATCAGGGAAGGGAAGGTTTCGCGCATCGGCCAAAACAAATTCTACCTGGACCGGTTTTCCCCTTGCCCTTCTGCGCGCCATCTTAAGGAAGCTTTCATTAACATCAATGGCAGTTAAATGGTGCTGTGGCCGGTAATGGGCGATGTTCAGTCCGGTACCTGCCCCCGCTTCCAGAACACGGGGTCCCTTGACCCCTTTCCAGAGCCTCTCCCGCCATTTTCTGATTAGCAGGACCTCAAAAGGCTTCAGGAAGAAGTCGTATGCCGCTGCCGTAAAAGTAGAATCTTTAATCTCGCATCAGACACCTTTCAGTGAAATAGTAAAGATTTTCTTTTCGCATAAGCTTGATCAAATCCAATAATCCTAAGTTTTAAATCTTCATTGGAGTCTTTGTAAATGCCAGTGGCCTGACCCCCCGGTATTGGCTAAAATTCATTTTATTTTTCCGTTTCCAGTATAATCAGGGCAGCAACCTGATATCGCCTTCCAGGCGGGAAAAGTGCTTTTGATCCAAAGTATATATTGCTTCAGGTCCGTTTATAACAGCACAGGCACAAAGGTGGGCATCGATATAATCTAGATTTTTTTCAGCGTAATCTTTGAAAGCTTTTCTTACAACATCCTTATCTTCTACAAGCAATCCGTCTGATTCAATCATATTACCAAGAATAATGGCTATTTCTGATTTGCTGTAACCATAATAGCCCTGCAGGGTCCAAACAACTTCGGCCAGGATTAAGGGGTGCAAATGCAGGGCAATCTTACCCTTTTCCGCTTCAGAAAAAAGCTGGAATGCTGCTTCAAAGTATTTCGGATGGTCTTTAAGTAAAAAACGCAGAATTATGTTCGCATCGAGCCAGGCCTCTTTTTTACTCATAATCTTCAACTGCCCGTTCTGCTACAAGCTGCCTGGCTCTCTTTTCTTCCTCTTCCAGACCGGGGAAATCTTTGCGCTTAGATAGTAAACCGGCATATTCAGTAAGAGGGCGCTTCCTGACAAATTCAATTTCAACTTTGCCTTCGCCAACCAGCGTAAAAGTCACCTCATCGCCAATATTCAGGCCTACCGCCTGCCTGATCTTTGCCGGTATTTGAACCTGTCCTTTTCCAGTAATCACGGAGCGTTCCGTTAACATTGACATAGCATTGCCTCCTTGATTAAAATTATATCATGTATAATATATATTTCAATGATATACTTTTCAACGTTGATACTGATAACGGCAGCACCTGGTTCAGCCTACCTGGCAATAACTTTATTTATACCTCTGAGGGGCTAAAGATAATAGATCATTGTCTGCTGCGAGGCGAGATCGTTTGTTTTGGGTGCTCGGAGGAGGAAAAACTTTTGCAAAGCTGCTAAAAGAAAGGCTTGAAAGTATAATATATAAGTCCATTCCGGGAAAGACCGGATATTCCGGTTCTTTTTACCTGGCTTGCAAAACCGGAGGGTAAACCCGTATATCTTTGGGAACTATTTCTGACCTGTCGCTGACTTATAAATAAAACATGGAAGTTTTTAAAACCGGAGAGGTCAGGTGGTGAGCAGGATAATGATAAGGATGGGTTTGCTAAACCTGGTGGCATTGGTGATATTTGTTTTTCTAATCGGTTCTGGACCTGATCAAAACGGCGGCCGGCCTGAAGGCAGTACCGAAATTACTGCCCGGGAGATGGATCCCGGAGAAAGCGGAATCCAGGAAGGCTAGGTTCTATAGACATCTTTACGGTGAGCAACTTTGATTACCCATATGGTCAATTCATAATCCTGGATGGAATAAAGAATGCGGTAGTGTCCCTGGCGAATGCGATAACGCTCTGACCCGGTTAATTTTTCACATCCCGGCGGACTTGGGTTGTCCGCAAGGGCACTGACGCGCGCAATAATCTTCTTTAGTTCATTATTATCAATTTTGTTTAAATCTTTTTCAACTGACTTTTTGAAAAAGATTTTATAGGCGCCCATTGTTTTTTAACTTCCTGATCATGGCATCATAGCTAACAAGGTCTTCATTTGCTCGTTCTGCAAATGCTTCGCTATCTTCAACATCCTCAATTATTGATTCTTTGACAGCTTTGTTGATCAGCTCTGACATGGAACTTGACGTTTCAATGGCTTTAAGTTTCAGGGCTTTATGTAAATCGGGATCTAAGTAAATAGTAGTTCTTTTGCCTTCTTTAATCAACGCCATCAAGCCTCCTTTATGTTATAACATTATAGCATGTTTAATGATTCAAAGGGACGTTTTGTAGGGACGTTTTGTTTGCTTACCATCCTATTGCCGATTAAATCCTTAACCAGACACCGGTTATTGAACGGGGAAGCAGCTGCTCCCTAAAGTACCCAAACGATGGCAGCCTTCTAGTTATGTATTTTTACGCTGCCGTTCTATGTAATTTTATCTTGCCAAACACAGTAGCATTGACAATAAAAATATTAGATACTGGGGGTATTTTCAATAATGCAGTCCATGTCCTATAAAATATTTATCAAGCAAGTGAGAAGCCGTTTAAATAACATGCCCAAAGCTGACCTGGATGATGTGATTATTAACTGGGCAGAAAAAGAACTGCCTTCTAACAGGCCAAATTTTATCGGCAAAATGATCATACCGGAACCTGAAGATCTAAATACAGTAGATGGGGAGTCACTCTTGGGTGAAATAGATGCATTTACTCAAAGAGTGGAAAGTGGAGAATACTGCATTGGTTGGGGTTGGGACGATGACATCTATGAGGAAAGAGACTGGGGCGATGAAAGCTGGGCTGATGAAGCAGACGATTTTTTCTTAGAAGCAAGGGAATTGCTGCTTGAAGGAGACTACCGGCAGGCAAAAGAAGCTTATAAGAGACTGTTCGAAACCCTGGAAATGGGAGAGGAACCGGGACACCTGCCCGGTGATCCAGACATCTCCTGTATGCTTAAAGTAGATCTGTCAGAACAGCTCGCTCTCTATCTCAGGGCAACCTACCTGGATTCACCTCATTCTCAGCGACCGGCAAGGCTTTTTGAAACAATGAATAAATACAGGAACCTTTTTGGCAGTATCAGCCTGGCAGATATAAACGATGCTTTGCACTCCAAGCTACCCGGTTTTGATTCATTTCTAGAAAGCTGGATCCAATTACTCGAAAAACAGGGCACCATAATGCCAAGCCCCCTGCTGAGAGAAGCCATCTTCTTAAAGGGCGGTATACCCGCCATATCAGAATTGGCCAGGCAGCAAGCTGATAAATACCCCCGGCATTCAACATTTAAAGGTGAACTCACCCGTTCAATAAAGGAGTCCGACTTGCTCGATTAAATCTATAAAATAGCTGGATCTTGACTTACATGGCGATATCAAATAGACATGGGAAGATATTAATGAGCTGCCTGTTGTGGCGGCGTATAACCTGTCTCTTTATTACTCAACCGGAGTATGGGCCACTTGTAATTGCATGGAACCGTCTATATCGGTAAAGGTATGCGACAGTATAAGACGCCTGTCCTCTTTAAAATACCTATACTTCCTGTCAAGAAGCACTTCTATTAGCTGCTCTAATGCTTGAGCCACTCTTGGATCACCCTGCGAGGCTTCCTCCAAAACCCTATTTTTCTGTTTGGCAATATCATTTTCTTCTACAATACTCATGTTCCACACCATTATAGCGATTACTAACATCTTTTTTTTATGGCTAACCGTCATGCACTTTTCCATATAAGGTTGGGCAAAATCCTTAATGACTTCAGACATCTTATTGTCGCCCGAGTACCATTGCAACTTTGTATTGAGGTTAAGTTTGTCCAGCTGACCGCGCATTCTTTTTTCAGTCACAGCCGGATTGCCCTTTTTCTTCTTTTTGTTCTGTTTCCTTTTCTTTTTCGCCACCGATTTCATCCTATCCGAATGATTGATCCTTCTGGACAGATTCCCTGCAGTTATTCCAGACTACCCACGATTTCTTGTAAGGGCTGCCACAGATTTCATCACCCACTCTGAGCTGAATTTTAGCCTGGGCCGCCTTGCCGATCCAGATCCTGTATACACCTTCGTTCCCATCCATGATTCCCTGAATGGTTAATGTGTGACCCATGTACTGGTGAAAACGCTCGCCAAAAAGAAAACGGGCAAACTTTATTCTGCCGAGAAAATCGTTGACTGTCTGAATAGAATCTCCTGCTCCAATGAACATGAAAACACTTATTTGTTCGATTACAGAAGTAAGTTTTTTGATGCTATTAGAGAAGCACTGAGAATTGATATCACTAACAAAAGACTTTGCCTTGGAGACATAAAAAAATTTTAGCACATACTAAAAAATGAGGTTTACCACTACATAATAATGACAAAGCAGAAAAACCGCAACCCCTTTTATATCAAGGGATTGCGGCTATATTTTGTTGATTTGCAATAAAAAACAGGATTAAAGCGCAGTTTTTTTAAGTGTTCAACCGCTAGATATCCTGAATTCGCTTTGGATCATCAAGGGAGTGTGCATGAATATAAGTAGGTTATATCTGCCACACTGAGTACTATTTCTCGTATTTGCCGTCAATGATCTCGGTTAGAACACCATGAGTGGCCGCTGGGTGAATAAAGGCAAAGTTTCTATCATATTCCTCAAAATATCTCGGTTTTTCGTCAATCAATCTTACCTTATTTCTCTTCAATAGTTCTAGAGATTCAGTACAATCATCAACATTGTAGCTAATAATCATGACGCCTTCGCCGGATTTCTTGATGAACTTAGCCACTGGCCCAGTGCCGTCAAGGTCTTCCATAAGCTCGATTGCTGTAGGTCCCACCATAAAACCTGTGACCCTTATCTTCTCTGGTTCATCAACATAGCGGTAGGCTACGTCCCAGCCAAACATGTCCACATAATCCTGTTCTGCCTTCTTCACATCATTAACAGCAATACAGATGTGATCTACAAAGTTCGCATTTAGTTTTTCAGCCATTTTGAGTTATCCTCCTTTTTTGTGATTCCTATCTCCTGGAGAAGTGCTGGATGTTGTCAGTTCCTGGCGCGCCGGGAGGGATTGAAAAGAATCGCCCCCTCCACTGGACATGCCTCGAAGCACTCACCGCACTGCTGGCAGAGGTCTAGAATAACCGCCGCTTTACCTTTCACCAGACCGATAATGCCCGGAGGGCATGCCCTCATGCAGACCCCACACCCGTGCAACGCTATGCGCCAATCCACGGGTTTAGCCCAAAGTGATTTGAGCGAGAATTAGGGTAAACGCTCATTTGTGTGCCGGGTATATGGGGACGAGCCGACGCAATTTTACTCTATACCATGATTATTTCTCCTTTCGTTAATTGATATAGCTCACCTTCATTTTCAGCAGCTAGAATATCATGCCCAAGCGGTAACCGTCCTGCACAGCGTTAATGCCACACCTCTACCCACACACAATCACCAATCATTGCAGTATCATCTCTGAAAGAGCCATAGCCTAACTCCTTGTTGGGAACAAGTGTAGTCAAGATAACTGTGTCGGCCGGTACGGTCTGGTCCTTGAACTCCTGTTTCTGTTTTTGTCTTCCTGTCTTCAATCATCCAGTCTGCCACCATACCAGTGTCAGTGATTTCCTTGACCTTGCCATAGGTCAGTTGCTGAACCTTAGCCTGATTAAACAGTTGCCTGTACCTCCAGATGTAAGCAGCAATTACATGCCTGTTAAAGCTGGGAACAGGGTCGATCATGTCTATGCTGCCATCCGTTACGCCTTCCTTTTTCAGCTTGTCAGCCACAAAGAGAGTAAGTGATATTACTACACCTGAGCCACCAAGAAAGACGATGTTTTTAACCAGCTTTGCCTTGCCAGCAAACACGTCAAACATGCTCACTACGTTTGGCTAGCCTGCCCCAGGAATACCGGGAACTTCCGCGATAGCGCCAGTAGCGATTTCAACTGATTCTGGCCTTTCCTTTTCGATAAGCTCCTTATAGTTACCCTTGTATTAAAAATTATCTTGGCGCCAAACTTGTCACACTGGGCCTTAAGATAGTTAACGAACCTCATAAACTCCTGGTCGTCCCAGTACTTATCCGAGCCTTCACCCCAAGGGTTACGTGAAGCATGGTAGAACTGTCCTCCAATATGGTCCGTAATTTCGTAGACGGTTACATCATGACCCTTCTCAGGCAGCAATGTGTGCTGCCTGAAGGCCAACAATGCCAGCCCCGGCAATCAGTATCTTCCTCTTCTTCTCTGCCTTATTAAAGCTATAATACCAAAATTCCACGCCAAATCAAAAATTCCTTTATCTGAGCATTATTTTTGAGGAATCCAGGTAACTTTTCCTATATCGTATCATTTTCGTCACCAACTCTCTGCTTTTTAGTAACTTTAATCTTTACAGCCTAAAATATTTTGCATGCTTATACATCTCCTATTCAATAAATCTTAATCATCATTTTCACCAGACAAAGCCATCTTATCTGCCGAGTTCTGTATTTTTAAGTTACCGTTCTATGTATTTCTTAATTGCCGAAAACATACCTCAAGAGCATGTCCCTAACGCCGTGGAGTTTCCGTGGCGTAGGATTACGCTGTTTTTGAACCGATTCCTCCCTTATCCGAATGTCCGTCACATTTTTCTATAGTTAATCGTCTGATTTCGTTCTTTAACAACACCATATCTCTGTAGCCCTTAATACGCCTGAACCATGTCTCTGCTTCCAGCAGGCCGGCGGCAACCCATCTTTGGACCATTTTACCGCTTCTCCAGTTCTTAACGTTACCAGTTCTTTCACGAACGATATTAAATGCTGACTCGATCGGGTTAGTTGTGAGCAAGCTCTTTTTTAATGTTTCTGATCTAGCCAATTGCTCTACGGTTAAGGTCTCCTCAAGGCCTTCTCGTAGGCTTGCAGCTGCGTCCGGGTGACTGTTTTCAAGCCTGTTGGCCAGCGCCTTCAGATCGCGTAGGGCATGTTCTGCATCTTCTCTGGCCCAGGCCCGGTTAAGCTGCTGCTTGGTCCACCGCCAGGTTGTCTCCGGCAAGTAGTCTTTAATGTTGCGTTTCTTGTGCACCTGGCAGCGCTGAATTAGCAGGTTATCGCCAAATACAGCCCTGAGTGCTTTTTTGAGCGCTTTTGAGCCATCAATTACTGCCAACAGTCCGTTATCTGCATGCAGGCCCCTTTCGCAGAGGTCTACTAAGAGGTCCTGGCAGACAGTAGCGTTTTCAGTAGCCCCAACTTTGAAGCCAAGGATTATTTTTCGGCCACCTGCATCAAGGCCCATGGCAACAATGAAATTGTGATCGGCAAATACAACACCGTCAATGTAAAGGACAACAATATCATCCGGTACCTGCCGGCTGGAGAGTTTCCTTAATTCAGTTTAAGTGGCCTCGATGAACCTCCTGCTAACTGCGCTTTTTGAGGGTCCTTTACTGCCGGTCTGTTCTGAGCCGTAGTTATAGTTGCGACTGGACAGCCCGTGCAGCATGCGGTTTAAGGCTACTTCGCACAGCAGGTCGTCACTTTTGGCCAGTTCAAAGCTTTCTATCGCTACTTCAAGGCCGTCTTTTGTTCTGGCCCGGGGTCTTGTTATCGGTGCATTGCTGCCTGCTATAGTTACGCTGCTATCCTCATGTCCATGTCGATAAGCCTGTCGCTGCGGGTTATGCCTGCCTTTCGGACCGGCTACACGGGTAACATCTTCTTCCATCAGTAGTTGCAGAGCAGCTAAACCTGCTGCAGTGCAAAAGCTTAACAGCCCTTCTTTAAGGGTTTGCTTTAGATCATCAAAGTTGTTGCTTACGTTTTCATTTTTACTTGTTACTGTAGACTGTACATTTGCCTTGTGGTATTCTGACATTGGCGGTGCCTCCTTTAAAATATTGGTCAACCCCTTTAGATCATAAGGGGTGTTGCAAGATCTTCTTTATCACGTCAACATCATCAATTAGGGCAATCACTTTCATCTTTCCGGTACATTTGGGACAGACAAGCGGGTCCCGGCTGTAGACTTTCTGAATCAGGCGGCTCCAGCTCTTGCGGAACTCTTTACTATCTATGTCGGTATCGATTAAGAAAGGCACCTGCTCATCAAGGGCGGCTTTTTTACGCATGCCCCGGCTGCGGTCATACATAAAATAGATCCTCAGCCTCTTAGGTATCGAAAAGACCCATTGCCGGTGGGGCACTTTTTTTAATACCGCTGTATACAACCATTCGCCAAACTCCACCACCCGTTTCTGGTGGCAGGAGGGGCAAAAATGGCGG
>LKMJ01005818.1_pt1 | contig 11646 bp, 12 predicted proteins | sample 643391 | NCBI WGS metagenome assembly LKMJ01 (sample SAMN04112250, study PRJNA286221) | soda lake metagenome | biome: soda lake; feature: Kulunda Steppe; material: water; isolation source: sample PL-Br10 brine of Picturesque Lake | place: Russia: Kulunda steppe | collected 2010-07
CTTCCTCGTAGCTGGTATTCTCGGCGAGATCTTCGATCCCGTAGCCGCGATAGATCAACTCGCCGGCGTCGCCGTCGATGTAACTCAACGACGATTCCGCGACCAAAACGCCCTCTAATCCCTTTTTCAGCTCCTCGGACATATGATATCGATTTCCGTGCCCGGGAAAAAAGGGTTGCCGTTTGACGAGCACCGTTCAGCGATCGGCGCTCGTTTCGATTTTCGAGCGACTGCACTGCGGAAAACTCGGCAGGTATCAGTAGGTCTATTAATACCGACGAGAGCAATAGCGGTAATGACGACCCTCGGCACCGCGAGCGCGTCACCCGGTGAGATGGATATCGGCCGACTCCCGGTTGGCGAATCGAGAGACGGATCCGAGGTCGGGCTTCCGGTTGCGGTAATCAACGGTCAACGAGACGGGAAGACGCTGTATATTCAAGCCGTCTCCGACGGTGACGAGCTCAACGGGCTCGGGGTGATAAATCGGCTCGTCCCACAGCTTGATCCCGCCGAAATCGCCGGCGAGATCCTCATCGTTGGGATCGTTAACTACTACGGATTCCAAGTCGCCGAGCACCGAAACCCGATCGACGATACGAAGCTTAACCGAACGTACCCCGGAAATGCGTCCGGAACAGCCTCCGAGCGGATTTCGGCGGCGACGTTCAAAGCGGTGCGTCGATCGGACCTCGTGTTAGACCTCCACCAAGGCTCGACCTCCTGTATGATAGATGAAGTCCGCGTTCGCTGTGGCAGACGCCACCGGCTCCATCGCGACTGTCTCGAGTTAGCGAAAGTGTTTGGCTGCGGTTATATCCTCGATCGGAAAGGACCCGATGGACAACTCGCCCGCGTCGCCCCGGACGAGGGAATTCCGACGATCGATCCGGAGCTCGGCGGTGCCGTTGGGTGGGACGAAGCGTCGATTCAAAAGGGTGTCAAGGGGGTGTTCAACGTACTGTATCGGTACGGGTTCCTCGATGGAGACATCACGACGGCGACACAGATTCGAGCGACGGGATTCAGACAGTACGGTTCACCGGCGGGCGGGCTCGTCAACTTCAAATTCGAACTGGGTGATGAGATCCGAAGAGGCGAGACGCTATTCGAAATCACGGATCCGTTCGGGACCGTTAAACGGGAAGTCACGGCGAAATCGGACGGGATTTTCTGGAGGCACCGGCGGTTACCGCAGGTCGCGACCGGAGAGTACGTCTGTTCGATCGGGACGAATTTAGACGAGTACTGACAGCGAAAGAGATGGTCCATCCCGACCGCGCATTTATATACGGATACGGACCCAGACGGCGTGTGATCTAGCGAGTAACCGACGAGCGATCGAGGTGGTAGTGCGGAAATCGCCGTCGAAAACGAGATCCGCCGGTTCGCCTGACCGAAACGCATAGGCCGACCGCCGATGACGTTTGGGCATGTCACTACACTGTCCAGAATGTGGGCAAAGGTACGAAGATCGGTGGCGCTGTCGCTGTGAGAGCCCGCTTCAGTTCGCCGAGACACCGCGGCCAACAGTCTCAGATCCAACGGAGGCCAACATCGATCCGCGGGAAGGGCTCTGGGCGTTCTCTGATCTCATGCCGGTCGATCGGCACGTCTCGCTCGGAGAGGGGTACACACCCCTCGTCGATGCACCGGCGTGGAACGCGACGTTCAAACTCGAGTACGTGTTCCCGACGGGGTCGTTCAAAGACCGAGGCGCGACGACGATTCTCTCGCGAGCTATCGATCTGGGAGTCGATCGGGTTGTCGACGACTCATCGGGAAACGCTGGAGCCGCGATCGCGACCTACGCTGCACGAGGCGGTCTCAAAGCAGAGATTTACGTTCCCGCCGATGTGAAAGAGTCAAAAGTCCGTGCGATACGCCGCGCAGGTGCGGACATCGTTCGGGTTGAGGGAACGAGAGAAGACGTAACCAACGCCTGTATCGATGCCGTGGAAGCCGGCGACGGATGGTACGCGAGCCACGCGTGGAATCCCGCATTCTTCGAAGGGACGGCAACGATGGCGTACGAGATCGTACATCAACGCGACTGGTCCGTCCCGGACGCGATCGTCGCGCCGCTCGGACACGGAACGATGTTTCTCGGCGCGTACCGAGGGTTCAAGCGGTTACTCGATGCCGGATGGATCGATCGGTTACCGAAACTCCTCGGAGCACAGGCGACCGGGTACGCTCCGTTCGCTTCGGCGCTTCACGATGATCTCGAAGCTGACGTTCACAACGAGATCGCGGACGGAATCAAGATTCGAGAGCCGGTACAGAAAACGGCGATTCTCGAAGCGATCGAGGAATCGGAAGGTGACGTCATCGCCGTATCTGAATCCGACACCGCGGCCGAACTGGATCGGTTGCACCGAGAGGGGTTTTACACGGAACCGACCTGTGCCGTCGCACCAGCCGCACTCAGGGCGTATCGAGAACGCGGTGTTATCGACGATGACGACGACGTTGTCGTTCCGCTTTCGGGAAGTGGATTAAAGCAGTGATACCCGCCATAAAGCCCGCGGAATCCGATCAGCGTTCGGGGTGTGTTTCCGCGTCGAAACCACCCCTGATAAGCGGCTTGGCGATATGTCGTCTCGCTCTCGGTGGAACTTCGTACCAGCCGATTTCTAGGGCGCGATCGATCGGTCGATCGATCTTCCCCTCGGCCGTCGTCTCACAGTCCCGACAACGATATCCCTGACCGCGGCCGGCGGATTTCATTGTCCGCTCACATTCCGGGCAAAGCGGCGTGGTGAGCTCCGTCCGGCGGAGTTCTCGAACGGCAAATTTCTCAAGTTTTAGCGTCCCACGGGACACTTCTCCGCACACGGTGAGTCGATCGCCAACACGAAGGCATCGAATTCGGTCACGAAACCGCTTCGTTGGCTCGAACGCGGCGCAGTCGATTGTCGTCCCTTCGTTGCCAAACTCGAAGAAAACATGGCCACCGCGACGGGTTGTCGGAGCCGAGAAAACGGCACCGTCAAGCCGATACGCATAGCCATCGCGAGCGTCTTCGACAGTCCCGGTTCGAAGATGACCGTCCGTCCCTTGGTTTGTGAGAAACGTTCGAGACCGGTCGATCGGTTCGCTTTCGATACGTTCGGCTACACGCTGACAGGCCGTTGGATCGTCGCCGCGAATGCCGAACAACACCGGGCCCGGCGTTCGCGGAACGCAAACCGCTTCGCCAGTACCGCGGTCGACCGTGTCCCACACCCTCGGATAGAACGCGTCTGCGGCTTCGAAAACGCTTTCGAACCCGACCGCACGATCCGTTCCCCAGCGGTCAGCCGCTCGGTAGCAGATATGTTCGTACGTCCAGTCGTCGAACGCGTTCCAAGCGCCGATCGCCGCGAGTGCACCGATGATTCCACGGCCGTTTTTCCAGCCGTGAGAGCGGTAGTCGGCGGCGGTTAAACGGTCGACAGCCCGATCACGCGTATGGTGATCGCACACGGCGTCGTGAGCGAACGTTGCAACCGCTTTCGGGACTGACTCGGGGGATCCGGGGGCGACCACGAGACCGGGATTCGTCCGATCGTCCGTCGTCTCCGCCAGTCGATCGATAACACGTTTCGCGGTCTCGAATGCGGCTTCCGCCGGCGCGTCAGTGTGGATCGCGACAGCGGCGTTACCCCGAGTTTTGTGTTTAACCGCGGGATTACACCGGATGAGAAGCACTCGATCAACGGTCGCAGTATCGGCTTCGAGGCGTCTGGCGATCGTATCGCTGACATACGTTGTGCACATCCCCCGTTCGCGAGAGTCCGTATCGTCGAGTCCGATGACCGTCACTGGCGTTCGTATGTCGGCAGTGACTAACGGGGTTTCGATCCACGGGTGGGTATCTAACACACCACAGATCGTGATAACCGTCGGCAAAAGCGCAGGAATCGGGGAAACACATTTATGGAGCAAAACACTTACGTACCCCCATGAGCCGATCCGCACTGGTGGGAAACATCACCGCAATGTTCGAAGACGCTGGCTTTACGGTGAGTGACCGGTGTGCGATCCGACCGAAGAGTTTCGACATCGCAGCACGTCGCGGCGATGACGTGCTCTTGTTGAAGGTGCTCGCGAATATCGACGCGTTCGATGGCCACACCGGCGTCGAGATGCGCCGACTCGGAGAGTACCTCGATGCGACGCCGATGGTCATCGGCCTTCGGACGCGCGATGAAGAACTCGATCCCGGCGTGGTGTATTTCAGACACGGCGTTCCAGTGTTCTCGCCGGACACGGCGATGGATCTGTTCATCGAAGGCGTCCCGCCGTTGATTTACGCTGCGCCCGGTGGACTCTACGTCAACATCGACGGGGAGTTGCTCTCCGATATCCGCTCGGAACACGAGATGTCGCTCGGAAAGCTGGCCAAGGAGTTGGGCGTCTCCCGACGAACCGTCTCGAAATACGAAGACGGGATGAACGCCAGCGTTGAGGTCGCGGCCGAACTCGAAGAGATATTCGATCGGCCGCTCGCGAGTCCGGTGGATGTTCTCTCCGGCGCGAAAGACGTGCGAAGCGATATCGAAGAACCCGGAGAGATACAGGCGGATCCGGATGATGCCCAGATCGTCACGGTGCTCACGAGGGTTGGCTTCGAGGTACATCCGACGATTCGGGCACCGTTCAAAGCCGTCAGTGAGGATGAATCCAGACAGCGGAAGATGCTCACGGGGCATTCGAAATTCAACCGAACTGCGGAAAAGCGGGCACGGATCATGTCCTCGGTCGGGCACGTCACGAGAACTCGATCGGTCTACGTCGTCGACCACGCCGGACAGGATTCCGTCGACGGGACGGCGCTCATCGAACGAGAGGAGTTCGAGCGTATCGACGATCCCGAGGAACTGGAGAACCTGATCCGCGATCGCGGGGAAGTCGAAGCGTAATCAGAGGCTGCTGTTTTTATCGGGAATCTGTTCGTTCGTATGCAGCGATTCGGGTACACGTATGGTGATATGCTAGACTGACGAGTAGCGGCAGATCTGCCAAATTCATATCGCGGTATACAGTATATTATATATACCAGACACCGATCGGGCACCGTCCAACCCGAAGGGCGTTTCAACCGGCGACACCGACGTAACAGTATGACAGAGACGATCCGGCTGGCGACCCGGGGCTCGGACCTCGCACTCCGGCAAGCCCAGCAGGTAGCAGACACGCTGCAGAGCCGCCGCCGGGAGGTAGAGCTGGTCGAGGTCGAAACGACGGGCGATACCGTTCAAGACGAGCTGATTCATCGGCTCGGAAAGACCGGCGCGTTCGTGAGAAGTCTCGACGAGAAAGTGCTCGCAGAAGAGGTCGATATCGCCGTTCACTCGATGAAAGACATGCCGACGGAGTTTCCGACCGAGCTCGTTGTTGCGGGGGTTCCAGAGCGCGTCTCCGCGAGCGATGTACTCGTGACACCGGACGGTTCCGCGCTCTCGGATCTCCCTGACGGCGCAACGATTGGGACATCGAGTCTTCGTAGAAAGGCTCAGCTTCTCGCGACTCGCCCAGATCTCGACGTACAGCCGCTCCGAGGAAACGTCGATACGCGGGTACAGAAGCTGTTAGCCCCGGAGATACAGCGAGAGCACGAGCGACGGATCGAAGCTGCCGACGGCGAGTCAGACGACGAAACCGAGAGGGCATACGATCGCACACCCGAGGAGTGGTTCGACGGGCTTTCCGAACTCGAACGACAGGCACTGAGTCGAGATGACGAAACGGCGTTCGATGCGATCGTTCTCGCGGAAGCGGGGTTGTTGCGGCTCGAAATCGCGGACTCGATTCCGTATCAACCGCTCTCGGATTCGTTCGTCTCTGCGCCGGGGCAAGGCGCGCTCGCCGTGACGGCGCGGGATGGCCAACTCGCAGAGACGGTGCGAGAGATCCTCGATCATCCGCGCACCCGGGTCGAAACGACCGTTGAACGGACGATCCTCGAAACGATCGGTGGCGGCTGTGTCGCACCGATCGGGATCTATGCGATTACGCGGGGAGAACACGTTCACACGAAGGTTCGAGTGCTCTCCCAAGACGGGAGCGAAGAGATCACAGCGACGCGAGATCTGAAAATCGAAAACCATCCGGAGGCCGCGAAAGCGTTTGGGGAGGATCTCGCCGAGAGGGGCGCGACGGACCTCATAGAGCGGGCACGGAAGGAGCTATGACGGGGAAGGTGTATCTCGTTGGCAGCGGCCCGGGCGACCCGGAGTTATTGACGCTGAAGGCGAAGCGGCTCCTCGAGAACGCGGACGTCGTGCTCCACGACAAACTTCCGGGACCGGAACTCCTTGCCTCGATCCCGGCCGAAAAGCGCGAAGACGTCGGCAAGCGTGCCGGTGGAGAGTGGACCCCACAAGAGTATACGAACCGGCGATTGGTCGAACTCGCAGAGGCGGGAAGGACCGTCGTCCGGCTCAAGGGAGGCGATCCGTTCGTGTTCGGACGAGGCGGCGAGGAGGCAGAGCACCTCGCCGACCACGGGATCGAATTCGAGTACGTTCCGGGGATCACCAGCGCGATTGCCGGACCGGGTGTCGCGGGAATTCCCGTCACGCACCGAGATCACGCGTCCTCGGTCTCGTTCGTGACCGGACACGAAGATCCCACGAAAGACGAGTCGGCCATCGATTGGAATGCGCTCGCAAAGACCGACGGGACCCTCGTCGTGTTGATGGGTGTCGGGAAGTTGCCGATGTACACCGACGAGTTGTTATCCGCAGGGATGAGCCCTGAAACGCCGGTCGCATTAATCGAACGGGCGACGTGGCCCGACCAGCGACTCGCACTCGGTACGCTCGCGTCGATCGTCGACGTGCGCGATGCGGAGGGAATCGAACCGCCCGCGATCACCGTTATCGGGGAGGTTGCGGGGACGCGAAAGCGAATTGCAGCGTTCTTGCGGAATGGTACACAGAGCAAAGCAACAGAGGAATAAACCATATGGAACTATATCAAATCGATCGGCGCGAGGAAATCAAATGAGCCGAACGGTCGCGTTCTTTCGCCCGGACGACGAACGAGCGAGCGATGCGAGAACAGTCCTTCACGAACTCGGTGTAGAACCGCTTTCAGATCCGATGTTAGCCGTCCGACCGACGGGGAAAACGCCTAGAGCGGAGGCGGAATACACGATCTTGACGAGCAAAACCGGCGCTGAGATCGTGTCCGAGTCGGCGTTCGAACCTCACGGTAAGCTCGTTGCGATCGGAGCACCGACAGCAACAGCGCTCGAACGGGTGGGATACACCGTCGATCGGATCCCCTCAGAGTTCACCTCGGCGGGGCTCGTTGCCGAACTCGCTGAAGACGTTCCGGGGACACGGGTCGAAGTCGCGCGTTCGGATCACGGTTCCAGCGTCCTTACGGACGGACTCAACGAAGCCGGAGCGTACGTCCACGAAACGATCCTGTATCGGTTAGTTCGTCCCGAAAGCGCGGGGCGATCTACCGTGGCTGCAGCGGAGGGCGAACTCGCGGGTGCGTGTTTCACGTCCTCGCTGACCGTGGAACATTTTCTCGCAGCGGCTGAAGATCGTGGCGTGAAAGACGAGGCGGTTGCCGGGCTAAACGAGGCAGTCGTCGGCGCGATCGGTGCCCCGACCGAGGCGACCGCCGAAGCGTACGGAATCGATGTCGACGTCGTGCCGAAGAACGCGGAGTTCGAGGCGTTAGCGAGAGCGGTCGTCGATCAGCTATAACAGACGAGAGGTACCGGACGACCGAGAGAGGAGGGCTTTTGCCGGCGGGGATCGGAGATGGCGTATGGACGCGCCGCTTTGGACGGACACTCACGCTCCGGACAGATCCGAGCTCCCGCAGCCGGAGGTCAGGGATCAACTCGGACGTGCCGTCGAAGAGCCGATGAACCTCGTCGTCTTCGGTCCTCGTGGGGTTGGGAAAACGGCCGCAGTCGGTGCACTGGCTGCGGAAACACACGCCGATCCCGAAAACGACTTCGTCACGATAAACGTCGCGGACTTCTTCGGCCGAACGAAAAAAGAGATCAGGAACGACGAGCGCTTCGCGGGTTTCCTGCAGGGTCGTTCGAACCTCTCGAAGCGCGATATGATCAGCCACGTGCTAAAAGAACAAGCGTCGTATCAGCCGGTTTCCGGAGATTTCCGGACGGTTTTACTCGATAACGCCGAAGCGATCAGAGAGGATTTCCAACAGGCACTGCGCCGAGTGATGGAAAAGCACTACGAAGCGACTCGGTTCATTATTGCGACGCGTCAGCCCTCGAAGCTCATCGCACCGATCGAATCGCGGTGCTTCCCCGTTCCGATGCGAGCACCGACCCACGAGGAGACGGTTACCGTTCTCGAACGAATCGTCGAGCGAGAAGGCGTCGAATACGACAGCGACGGTCTCGAGTACGTTGCCGGCTATGGGGATGGAAACCTCCGACAAGCGATTCTGGGCGCACAGACCGCCGCCGAAAAAGAAGGATCGGTCACGATGCAATCGGCCTACGAGGCGCTGGGTGGAATCGGCATGCGCGACGCGCTCGAGGAGATCCTGATCGACGCCAACGAGGGCTCTTTCGAGGACGCTCGTAAAGGCCTCGACAACCTGATATACACGGAGGGATACGACGGCGACGAGATACTTCGCGAACTGCTCGTGGCCGCACGGGCACGATACGGCGGCGATGAACTCGCTCAGGTCCACGAACTCGCTGGCGAGATCGAGTTCGAGATGACTCACGGGACGACGGATCGCGTTCACATCGGTCGGCTGCTCGCGGAACTCGGACGATGACGAATTTCGGTCGGATCGCACCCGGCGAGCCGGTGTTCGGTGTTTGCCGACCGGGGCACTTGGGCGCGGATTTAGAAACCTGGACGGAGATCCTCGAGTCGGCCGGCGTTCGGTCGGTCGTTTGTCTGCTCTCCGAGCCCGAAGCGCGACGGTATCGGCTTCCCGACGCCTACGCGGACCGGTTCGAGACGACACACGCCCCCATTCGGGACCGACACCTTCCGAGCGCAAGGGTTCTCGAGACGGCGCTCGGCGCGATTCGAGATGCGGAAACGCATGAAAGCGGATGTGTCCTCCACTGCAACGCCGGGCTCGGACGGACGGGAATCGTTTCGGCCGCGTGGTTAACCCGAGAGCGCGGCTACGAACCGCACGTGGCGATCGAGACGGTCGAAAACGCCGGGCGTTCTCCGCGGGAAGCCGTGCGGTGTGGCAACGCGACGATGGCCGAGCTCTTGGAGTTGCTCGAAGCGTAGCAATCGGATGGGTTATTCCAGCACGTGAACGTACCGAACCAGCGACGCGTGAACGCGGCGGTCGAACCGTTCGGTGACGCGCCAACCCGCCGCTTCTGCCGGCTCGGCCCACGGCTGATCGCCGACGAGAACGGCTCTCGGCGCGACACGACGGGCTTCACGGAGCGCATCGGAAACGAGCCGTTCGAGCGAGTCACCTTCGATCTTTGATTGGCGACCGTAGGGGGCATCGAAGACGACGCCGTCGAAGCTGTCAGTGACGAACGGGAGCTGGGTCGCATCGCCACGGACGACCGATCCGTCATCGAGATACTCCCGAAGGTTCACCCGCGTCCCGCGAACCATCTTCGCTTGGGCGTCGACGCCGACGACGGTCGCGCCGGCGAGCCCGGCTTCGACGAGGATGCCACCGGTGCCGCACATCGGATCGAGTATGCTCGCGTTCGGCCCGGCACCGGCGATGTTCGCGAGCGCGCGGGCGTCCACCGGGGCCATGCTTCCGGGCTGAAAGAACGGCTTTTTGGTCGGTTCGCGGGCCGTGAAGTCGCGGACCGTCTCACATTCGACCCAGCCGAGCGCGGCGAGGTCGTCAGCAAACAGCGCGAGGAGGGTGTGGTCGGGATCGTCGAGGTCGACATCGAATCCCCGAGTTACGAGGATACTACCGAGACGGCGTTCAGCTGATTGCGTATCGATATCCGAGAGTCCGCGGACGTTACGGGCGCGAACGGCGACGGTTCCGGTTCGATCGATCCCGGCCGCGGTCACCACCGCGGCCGCGGCATCGAGATCCGGCTCGCAGGTGCCGATGAGCCGACAGACACGACGCGTATACGCGAGCGTCTCGGGGCGTTCGATGCCACGAGCGGTCGCCATCCCTGCGGCGATCGGATCGACCGCCGAGGCGCGGCTTTCGGCTTCGCGAACCGCGAACGCGTCATCATCACCGGCGAACTCCAGCAGGTACACGGCCGGAGATGGCCGACCACGGAAAATAAACGATCCGATCGACTCGGTGATGATCTCACGCGGCGACGACCGACCAGAAACGACCACCTACATTTATAAACCTTAAATACGTGTTTTAAGTCGAGTTATGCAGGACCCAAAGGAGACTATCAATATCGAGAACGTCGTCGCCTCGACGGGCATCGGCCAAGAACTCGATCTGCAGAGCGTTGCGATGGATCTCGAAGGCGCGGATTACGACCCGGAACAGTTCCCAGGTCTCGTGTATCGGACCCAAGAGCCGAAGTCGGCGGCACTCATTTTCCGCTCCGGAAAAATCGTCTGCACCGGCGCGAAATCGACGGACGATGTACACGAATCCCTTCAGATCGTCTTCGATAAGCTCCGAGAGCTGGAGATTCAAGTCGACGAGGATCCCGAGATCGTCGTCCAAAACATCGTCACGAGCGCCGATCTCGGCCGCAATCTCAATCTCAACGCGATCGCGATCGGTCTCGGCCTCGAAAACATCGAATACGAACCGGAACAGTTCCCGGGCCTCGTCTACCGACTCGAGGATCCGGACGTCGTCGCGCTGCTTTTCGGCTCCGGAAAGCTCGTCATTACCGGCGGGAAAAAGCCGGACGACGCGAAAGAAGCGGTCGACAAGATCGTCTCGCGGCTCGAGGAACTCGGCCTGCTCGACGGGTAGTCTCCTCGATCGGATTTTTTCAGTATCTCTCTTTACCCTTCCCTCCACAGCGAGGCGTTCGACAAACAGTATATAACTGCAATCCATCCGATGAAGAGCCCGGCGATGATAACCAGAAAATCAGCGAGTTTCGTCCCGGTGAGAAAGTCGTATCCGATCCCGATCGTCAACAACACGAAGGAGATCCCGAGCAAGAGGTGACACCGCCGTTCTGCTTTTGGTTCCATAGCACCGATACCACGACAGAATATAACGTAAAATATTCACTACGCCTACGGTTAAACCCCTTATAAGTACGAATACGTACCAATGCGTTGCGGGGATATCACGAATGCCACATCGACGATCGGATGACATAACGGCTCACCGTCGCCGATCACCGTGACCGGGATAATCGCGCTCGAACCGGTTTTCGATTTCTGATGTCGAGATCTCGATGATCGTCGGTCGGCCGTGTGGGCACGCGTAGGGGTTTTCACAGTCGTCTAATGCGGAGAGGAGCCCGCTAACGGTCCCCTCGCGGAGCGACGTGTTGCCTTTGATCGAAGGGTGGCACGCCAGATCGCCCAATAACTCGTCCGTGACGGCCTCGATGGTACCGTCAGGGTCGCCATCGATGAACGCGCCGAGCAGATCTCTGGCGATTTCGGGGGCATCGGCGCCGGCGTTCTCAGCGAGCAACGCCGGGACGGTCGTCACCGAGAGCGTTCGTTCTGCCGGTCGTTGAACACGGAA
>LKMJ01005820.1_pt1 | contig 11646 bp, 13 predicted proteins | sample 643391 | NCBI WGS metagenome assembly LKMJ01 (sample SAMN04112250, study PRJNA286221) | soda lake metagenome | biome: soda lake; feature: Kulunda Steppe; material: water; isolation source: sample PL-Br10 brine of Picturesque Lake | place: Russia: Kulunda steppe | collected 2010-07
CGGCCTGGATTACAGCGAACTATTTCGATTTGGTGATGGATTTGCCTATGGAATTGAATTATTTCTCGAAAAGCAGATTGGTGATCTCAGAGGGTTTATAGGTTATACATATGGCATAACACGACGTAAATTTCCAGGCTTCAATGAAAATTTACTGGATAATCCATCTCAAGCCCGTTTTTATCCGCCTAAGTTTGACCGAACACATGATGTGAACATCACGGGCAGCTATCCGCTTTCAACAAACTGGACAGCTTCTGCCGTATTCAGTTACGCTACCGGCCAGGCATATACAGAGCCCCTTGGCCGTGCTCAAATTACCGGCGTTCCATGGGATGTTTCTTCACGAAATGTATTTACGATCGGGAATTTGAATGCATCAAGACTTCCCTCTTATCATCGCCTGGATTTTTCCTTCAGCAGAAAAGGAACATTTTTTAATATTGCAGATGCAGAATGGCAGTTTCAGATTATTAATGTTTATTCGAGAAGAAATATCTGGTTTTATAATTATGATTTTGACACAAATCCCGTTGAACGCGAGGATGTAAGTCTTCTACCGATCATACCGTCCGTGTCTTACACAGTAGAATTTTAGATGGATCAAGTGAAATGAAAAAAATATCAGTACTCATAATTATTTTCTCTCTTTTATTATTATCCTGCGAAAGCTATAACCAGGAAGGATATGAGGAACTTGTTTTTGTAGAGAGCTATCTTGTTGTGAACAGGACACTTCCTTCTGTTAGAATCAGCACCACTTCTCCGATAAACGACCAGTATTCATTTCGCGAAAATGCTTTAACAGATGCTAATGTTCAAATATCACTTCTGGACGATGATGGCAACAGGGAAGAAACATTCGCATTCTTTCACTCCTCATTTACAAACGGTGTATATCTAAGCTTTAGCAATCATCGTGTTCTGCCCCGAAGAACATATCAGCTCGAAATCGATTTCGATAATCGCGATGAAATAATATCAGCAGAAACGACCGTGCCCGATCAATTTGAAATTGTGAATGAAGTAAGAGACAGAGTGGTGTATCAGTCTGATGAACAGGTTGAAATAGTTCTGACTCAGACAGAAACGGCCCAGCGACAAAATATTTTCGTTTTTAACACGCTTGCTCAAAAACCGGAATATGAAAACCTGACACCTTTTTACAGAAATTCGGTTGATAATGGAAATTCAGTTGTCAGAGATTTTGTGAGTAATTCATCCGGATTGATCAACGAAGGCAGTTTTGATATTGAACCGGACGGCACCATTCGTTTACGATTTCCCTGGCTTGGCGTGGCATTTTTTGAAGAGAATCTTGTAGTAACTAATTCAGTTGATCAGAATATATATGATTTAATCCGTTCTCAGGAAGTTCAGCTTGGCGGTTCAACACTCCCACCCGGAGAGATACCAAATTTGATTTACAATATGAACGGTGGCATCGGAGTTTTTGGAAGCCTTGCAACAGATACAGTTAAAACATTCTTCGAGCGCCCCTCTTTTTGATGAAAAACAGAACCGGTCAGAATGGAATACCGTCCATATGCCGGGCCGCAAGATAACTTCCAGTCAGAAACAGAATCAGTAGAAAAAACACAAATATTGTTGTGTATAACGGAATTTCCAGCGCAGAAAACTGATCCAGAAAACCGGCCGGCCTACCTGCATCACTCACCATCCAGAGAAATGAAATGGTTCCGGTAACAACCGGCAGCAGAAGAGAAATAATTGAACCAAATCTGCAGCTTCGATAGACTATTTCAGGAATATTTTCGCTCCCCAGAAGTGTCCAGCTCCAGATAATCATCAAAACAACAAACAGTGTGATAAAATGAATAACAAAATGAGGAAATTGACCGGTGAAAGCTGATACCGGGTACATAATAATAAACCAGATTAAAGCTGTATTCGGGAGAGAAAACAGAGTGGCAACCAGATAGATGGCCGGACTTTTAAATTGAATGTTACTCATAGCTCAGTACTAAAGTACTTTTTCCCGAAGAATTATTTGAATACGTGAGGCAAGAAGCAGGGGTTCTTTTGCCGTGAGTATCAATGGGTTTTTGCGGTTGCTCAGCACAATTTCCACAATTCCGGCTTCGGGATCTGCTGTTACATCCATCACACGGTTCAGACGGTATTCGCGGGTCCCTTTGTCGATTAAAATCATTCGCCGATCGGTAAGAATTAATTCACCTTCTATATCAATTTCATAGCCCAGTTCACGGTATTGTATATTATTACGCTGATACCGGTTTAAAACCCGCTCATATAATAGCCTTACATTCTCGAACTTTTCAAAAGCATCCTCACCCCTTACCAGTGGAATACCCGGATCGATTGGTTCCAAGGGTTTTTGAATTTGATCCCGGACTTTTCCAAAATGAGAAATCAGCTGCAGCTCTGTTTCAATATACTCTTTGCCAATACCGATTTGATCGATTAATTCTCTAATTGAATGTTCTTCATCCGCACTAAGCAGATGATCTTTTAGCATTTTTTCAAGGATATTTCCCAGGATAGATGCCCGTATCTTGTTTACTTTCTGCTTATCGGCCGGGCAATATTTATCCAGTTGGCGGAGAACTTTCTTTGTATCGATATTTTCACTTCGCATGGCCATTTCACCAATTACAGCATGTAAATGAAGGCTTATGTTTTCTTTCCATTTTTCGGGAAGTGTATTGAGAGTATGAACCAAAGATTCCGGAATATGACCGGATTTATCCGACTCTTCAATGGTCAGCCGAAGCAGGTTTTTTGCCTTTAGCAGCCAATAGGTTCTGTATCCAAACATCGAAAGAAAAATAATCCACCCGATTAACGCTGAAATGCCAATACGAAAATCTGTAATGGCTCCCAATGACAAAAGCGCCACAACGCCCAGTGATATTTTATAAGGAGTGGTCAGTATTGATAACTCCGGCAGATCGACTGAATCCGTATTTATGAGTTCATCCGCGGTCCTTCCGTTACTGCTAAATGTTACGCCTGTATTATGAAAAAGATCAATGGTCTCTCCTCTTCCATTGGAACCTGTTCTATTATGTTTTTTTGATCTTCCGCTTTCACCGCGGTTTACATATTTTCGGTAATAGAGCCCATGACGCCCGCCGTGTACATAGGTACCCTTTCGATTTATACCAACTCTTGCCCCGGTAATTCCGGCCGATAAACCAAGTCCTCCTTTAGAGAGGTTGAGCCGTACGGGTCCGGTTTTAAAAGCTTTTCGGATATAAAATGCCATGAACTACATATCTGCTTTACTGATGGTTATGCTGATGTATATTTTGATACTGTAACATAACCATTTCTGCCTGATGATTTAACCCGGATTATTATCAACTCCATTCACCGCGAAACTCCGCGTATGCTTCTGCGATACTCTGCGAGAATTTAAGTAATCATATAAGTCATCCCGACGCGAAAGCCCAGGATCTCCAGACATTGAAAAAGTGAAGATGTATAATCAAAAAGAGGAGACTCCTGATCAAGTCAGGAGTGACGATATATCGTGGCCGGGTATCCAAAACCGTCATCCCGTCGCGAAAGCCCGGGATCTCCAGACATTGATTAAGTGAAGAAGCATAATCAAAAAAAAGGAGATTCCTGATCGGGGTCAGGAATGACATAGGGAGAGTTCTGTTCGTGAGCCGGGAGTGACAGACTTAAAATTATATTAGATACCGGGAACGAACAACATGCAAATAAAGATTGAAACTAATGTGACTTACACATTAGGACTAATAATTAAAATTAACTTAGGGCAACTATTATGAAAAACTATCTATCAATTACCGTACTCTTAAGCAGCTTCCTGCTGTTGATGGCGTGCAGCGATTCTGCAGTCAACAACAACACTGCTGATCTGCTGACCCAAAACTCAGAACTTGAAGCGGAATACCGCGCACCCGCACCGGGCGATCAAACCATAGCTGAGATTGTTGTTGCTTCAGCATCTGCTGAAGAAGGTGCTGAATTTACACTCCTACTCGCAGCCCTGGAATATACAGAACTGACCGGAGTGTTCACCGGCGGCGGGCAATACACCGTATTTGCACCCACCGATGAGGCTTTTCTCGGTCTTGTAGCTGAAGTTGCAGGCCTTCTTGATGATGAAATTCTTGATGAAGAAGGACCTTTCGCTGCCATTGATGCATTATTAGGCGAAGGAACTGTAGCTAATGTACTCCGTTACCACGTTACAGAAGGACGACGGGCAGCCAACAGTGTGGTTCCAAATAATCCAAGAGCAAAAGAAAGAAAAATTTCGACTCTTCTTGAAGGTGCATCCTTTACCGTAAACAGTGATGCCGGGATTACGGCTGTTGGTAATACTGCCAGCATTGTAACACCAAACCTGAGTGCTTCAAACGGAATTATTCATGTAATAGACAAAGTTTTACTTCCTGTAGATTTAGGATTAGAATAAACATTTATTTCATTGATTCAATAAGCCCGTACGGATTTTAATATCTGTACGGGTTTTTTTATGCGATTCATATCCCTTACAGATTTGCCGTTTGCTCTTCATTGAAAACAAATGTGAGTACACGAGGGGAAACTTTATCAAAAAAACGTCACCCGCTGCGTAAGCCCGGGATCTCCAGACGTGGATAAAGTATCATACCTAATCCACAAAAAGAGACTCCTGATCGGGGTCAGGTGTAGCGATGGGATAAACGAACAGCCACAATCAACGTCATTCCGCACTTGATGCGGAATCTCCTATTCCAGTTTGAGAAAAAAAATATGTAAGGATTACAATTATTCCGGTTCATACTAATATGAAAGGTGGATTTGTATATATATTGACAAACAAAAATAACTCAACGCTCTATGTTGGTGTAACCAGTGACTTAAAGCAAAGAGTGTATGAGCACAAAACAGGGATAGGATCAGTATTTACATCAAAATACAGAATTAACAAACTTGTTTGGTTTGATGAATTCCCAACCATAGAGGATGCAATAGCAAGAGAAAAGCAGATTAAGAAATGGAAACGTGACTGGAAGCTTGAATTGATCACGAATTTTAATGCTGATTTTAGAGATCTGTATGATGATATTTAAAGTTCAGTATTGGAGATTTCTGATCGGGGCCAGGAGTGACGATATTTCGTGGCAGGGAATCAAAACCGTCACCCCACTGCGCTAGCAGGGGAATCAAAAACCGTCATCCCCACGCGAAAGCAGGGGATCTACTTCTCTTTTTCTTAAATCATAACCAGCGAAGAATATGGAGACTCCTGATCGGGGTCAGGAGTGACGATATTTCGTTGCCGGGTATCCAAAAAAGTCATCCCGCTGCGAAAGCCCGGGCCTGCCTGGGCTGAAGCTTCGGCAGACAGGCCTGCATTCCGAAGCACAACTTCGCAGAAATGCTACGTTGCGTATACCTTGGCGAAGGGATGATCTCCAGACGTGGATAAAGCATCTAATCTAATCCATTTCTCTTAATAGTTTTTAAAAAATATATTGCAACCAATCAGCTCATCTCCTCTTACTCAGCATACGCTGCAATTTATTTGCTGCCAGTGATTTACCAAACCTTTAAAAAAATACGGTCAACTTGAAAACTGTTATACTTTTTGCCTCTCTCCTGTTTCTTCCAATCTCACTCTTTTCTCAATCCACTCAACAGCCACAATTAACCCCGGGAACGTGGGGCGGCGAGCTCATTTACCAAAATCAGTCCACAGAGTTCTATCTCGATTTGCGTTATGACCACGAAAAGAACCTGGTAGTATATAGCTACATGCCGGTTCTCCCCTTCCCTGAAAGGCTTGTTGGAGCAGTAATCGGGGATGGTTCATTCTATATAGCCGGGCCGTTTCATTTTACTATTGAACCAGGAAGAGAACTCACCGGCAGTTTTCCCAATTCTCCAAGGGGACTGCGTTTTGAGCTCTCACCTGTTTCAGAATTTCCGGAAGCAAAAAAACCGTTTAGCAGCCGGTCTACCGCAACGCCTGACTGGACTTTCCAAACCGACGGGCCTATCTGGGGAGACGCTTCTGCAGATGAAGAGTTTGTTTACATCGGAAGCAGAGATGGCTATCTCTATTCTCTTTCTCAATCAACAGGTGATTTGAAATGGAAATTTCATACAGGTGAAGCGATCTTTTCGCGCCCATTGATTCATGAGAATTACATCTATATCCTTTCAGATAACGGAATCCTCTATAAGCTCAACAAAGAAAACGGCACACCTGCCTGGACATTTGACACCGGAGGAGAAGAGTGGGAGCGTAAATTACCCAATGATGAAAACCCCGGCTGGAATACAGCAATATCAGGGGCTTCTGTATATGGAAACATCATATATACAGGCAGTGCGGACGGACATCTTTTTGCCATTGATGCTAACAGCGGGACCGAAAAGTGGAGATATAAAACCGACGGACCGGTACACTCCATCCCGGTAATAGCTGAAGGAATGGTTTTTACCGGCAGTTACGACCATCATGTCTATGCCGTGGATGCATCATCAGGCAGATTACTATGGAAGTTTGATACCGGCCAGATGATCGTCTCCTCACCCGTTTACGGCAATGGAAAAATTATCATTGGCAGCCGCAGTGCTGATCTCTTTGCGCTGAATGCAAAAACCGGGAAAGAGGAATGGAACTACTTCCACTGGGGATCATGGGTTGAATCATCCGGTACCCTGTTCGGCGACCGGTTATATATCGGTTCATCCGATGATCAGCTTCTGAAGTCATTTAATATAGATGATGGTGAGCTTTTATGGACAACAGATGTAGGTGGTTCTCCATGGACAAAACCGGCGGTGACAGAAAACTCGGTTTACAGCGGTACGTTTGGAAATACAAACTACAGAATTGATCACCGTGGCGGATTTTTTGCCGTTGATCGTCTTACTGGAGAAGAACAATGGCGATTTATGTGGGAAAAAACAGATGGAGTGGACATATACGGAGTGGTATCTTCACCTGTTACAGCAAATGGAAAGGTCTTTTTCGGCGGACTGGACGGGAAGGTTTATGGGTTTGAACAATAATTCTGTTTATGCATCTGATATCTTATACCTGAATAAATGATACCTCTGATTTACCACTGAATGTTTCAATATTCAGATCTGTTGAGAATATTGAAGTCATAAAAATCAGTCACGTTTTCTGAAACCGAAAAAAATTATTGCTATGAGTACTGAAAAGGAGAAAGACCGCAAGAAACAGGAAGCAGAAGAAAAAAGTAAGCTGGACAAACAGCTCAACCAGACCTTTCCGGCAAGTGATCCTCCATCGCACACCCGGCCGGGGAGCAAAAGGGATAAGGATGATAAGAAGAAATAGTGTTCTTTTTACGATCATACATCCGCGCTGATTTAAATATATTCCTTACAGGTTTTTTCGATGAAACCGGTAGGGAGTCAGCCTGTGCTGCAGCCCCTCCCGTTTAAAACCCTTTGTAATATTCAGCACGTTGATCGCTTCGTAGTTGTCTGCTTTCATAATTAATTTTGATAATTGCACCGGTACCGGCACTGTTTAACGGTTATGCTGAAGATAAGCTAAGTAGGAAGTATGAAGACATGCTGACATAGCCAGACCAGCTTTTTTAACAACTGGTGGCAAGAGATATATACTTGCTCTAAATACCGATTAATGAATTTAATAGGAACCTGTTCAGCACTCAATTTTCTTCGTAACCTTGCCGATTTGAACTGTTCTCCGACTTGTTGGATCATTCGTTCATGTTTGTGAAGTAATGTGGATCGTTTTTTATTCATAACATTTCATATTTGAAATAAAAGATGCAATATTTATTCCATATTTGAATTGTTATAGTAGTGTTCTCAGAATCCATCATCAAACAGTGGCTCATCCACAGTATCGATAATCACCGTATTGAATTCCGTGTCGAACCTTTTATGAAACAATTTGAGCGTCAGAGGTTTGGGCCAGAGATCGGGGTCGGTGTACCCCCCTTCCAACTCTGATTCAAATAGATTTCTGAAATTATGCTTGACCCACTCTCGTTGTGTCTCTTCATTATCCCCGTCATCATCAGAGATCAGGTAAACAGTTCGTTCTGTGTTGACATGTTGTTCTGTAAAAATCATATCACCTTCAACAGGATCGGCTTCATTTATTCAGCGGATGGCGGGTTCTTTGTATCGCAGCAGGAGTGCAGTTCGGTTGACCATGGGGTTCGGATTCGTATTCAAATGTAGTGGTTGAACTGGTGCAATACGAGGGCTGAGATAAGATCAAACTTGGCGGCAGAAATTAGATAGAGATATAAAGATGTTCAGCACCGGTTGTTATCAAAAAGTGAAATTTCCAACACTACCCAACAGTACAACATACCGTGTTTTCCCTCTACAGGCTCAGTAATTCAGGGGAAGAATTACTCTTAGATTCACTTGGCATAACTGCCGGGCGGTTATATGCTTTAATTGCCAACTGGTACATTTGATCCACATTCTCATTCATATTTACAAAACGAACCTGGGAACGGTGTTTGGCAAGCATGGAATACAATTGAACCATAAATGATCGGGAAGCAAACTCAATTCCGGAAAAATCAAGCGTAATAGACTGACTTTCTTTCTGTAGCAACTCGTTATAGAGATCTCTGGCCATCGACCGGGTACTTAAATGAGTCGTTTCGAATTTATCTTTTAGTAAAATCATTGCTTTCAGCCTTTTATTGAATATAATTGAAAATATTCACTCTTTCCCGTGGTTCTTTAATTCGTATGTTAATTAATGTTCCTTTAATTGCCAAAGTTCCTAAATCTATCCACTTACAGTAATCATTTGAACAGCTATACCCAAAGTTACCTGATAATAGAGTAAACGTACTTTGCAGCTCTTTGTTACTGACAATACGAATGGTATTGGCTAACCCTGTTCCTGGCAAGGATTCAATATCGCTAACCCTCGCTGATAGCTGTCGTTGAATGATTTCACGCACGGCTCTTTCATCCGTTGTGATTTGAGGATGGACTTTAGAAAGTGATCCTTGTAATCCTATTCCATCGTCCATTAAGCAAAGTTCGAACTCTTTTAATGCAGGCCAGTACTGGGCAAAAATGTAGAAGTTTTCCGCATCTGAATGATCTTTTGCATTTTCTATTAACTCCGATAAAAAAAATGCGATTGCGTTACTCAATTTATCTTTCAGATTACCAAAGCAGTTCAATATCAACTCACGATATTGATCCTCTATATTCTTATACGATTTTTCTCTATGAGCACCTACACTTTCCTCTCCTTTAATCCGTGCAATTGGTAGGTAATTACCACTTACTCCCGGTTTGGCATCTTTTGCAGATATGCAATCAGGGAAATGAACAATTTTGAAATATCGGCTCATATCAGACTTATCATCTGATATACCAAAAGTTAGTTTCTTTCGGTTAATTACACATACACTTGGAACTACATGAAAAGGTGTCGCAAAAACATTAGAATCTATGTCAACTCTATCTCCATCACGCAATTTATGTAATGTTTTCAGGATAGAAATCAGTTGATTCAGATTCTCCCAATGAGAATTATTACTAAAACGTATTACTGGCATTTATTGATTTAATAACTGGAAAAATTTGATCATCGGCTGAGTTTTAAATTAGAGATAAACGAACTATCCTCATAACCCCTCAAAATCAACGGCTCTGCCTTCGTTAAATCCTCTTTATTTCGGTAAAATTCCGATTTCAGGAATTCATCACGATGATCTTCAAGCTCCCATCGGATTTTAATTTCAAGCATATTCATTAGTTTATCTTCAAGGCCATACGATTTTATGACGCCATAGTTTTCCAGATAAGCCTTGTAACTCCACATAAAGGTCTCCTCCAATCTATTCCGCTCATCTAAAAACCGAAGTTCCTCCTCATGAGGATGGTAAGTTTCCGGCTCGGCCCCGAACTGATCTTTGAGTTCTGCTATAAATTCTGAGGTATTCATTTTTCTGTCTGTCATACTATCTATACGCAACGAGTCGCTGAAATTTCAAAATTCTGATGAAATTCCTTTTAAAACAGTATAAATAGTTAGACTGACAGGTTGTGTCACCCCTACCGATAATTATTATTCAAACAAAAAAGGGAATGACAGTTTTCACCATCACTCCCGTTTTCTCTTGATGTTTATTTAATCCCCCCAGGTGTCTCTTTTAAAATAGCCGGGGTATCATCCTCATCTTGTAAGTATGAACTCTGAAAAGTGAATTCCTTACACTTTTTTTTAAATTATTTTTTAGCAGCCCGGCCAAGCGACCTTAAATGCAATTCCGTCTCAAACAGATCATACCATTCAGGTTCTTTTAGAAACTCTATCCAGAGAAGGTCTATTTCTCTTTGACTAAGCTTGCCGAGTATATATGCTTCGATTAGTTTTTGTATGTAGATGATTTCCTTTTCAGTCATTCCCGGTAATTATTTTTTGCACAATTAGCTCTGCATAGTATGATCCGAAAATGAGTGATTCCTTACAGTTTTATTTAAAAACTGTGGGAAAAAATCTGTTTAAACTCTCAGTAACTTCAACTATTCATTTCTATCAAGAAAGTGTGTGTTCCCTCGTACCCGTTCCAGCGTATTCGCTTTGGTAATCATCTTCGGCCCGAACCGGTTTTTAATCTCGTCCATCGCTTTTATCCGCTCTATTTTATCTTCATCCTCCTGAAAGAACACATTCAGTTGATTCGTTTTATCAATCTTGTGGGTGCCCAGGCCAATGTTTCGGATTTCGATGCCCTCTCTACTCGTTTTTTGTAAGGCCGGCTCAATTCGATTCATCAGCTCTGAATACACATAGTCATCAATACTGGTATGGGCCGGGGTGACAAACCGAAACCCGACTCCGGGTTTATCGGGATCATTGTAGCCAAACATTCCCCAATACGAATTCGCGCGAATGCCGTAGGCTCTCATCCGGTAGCAGATCTGCTGGACGGCAATAGCGTATTCCCCTTTTATCCTTTGAATATCCGTTGAGCCTTCCGAGAAAGTGTGTCCGTAGCTGACGCCCTGTTTGGGCTTGTAGTCCTCAGAGACCTCTTCCATCACCCGCCCCTGATCTTTTCCGGTAATGGTTTGGTAGAGCATCCTGCCAAAGTTAGCACCGAACAGACGAATAAAGGTGTGAATATTTCCGCGTTCAGCAACATCCCCAATGGTTTTATAGCCTTCAGCCAGGATATGTTCATGTCGTCTGCGGCCTACTCCCCACACTTCATCCAGTTCCAGCGGCCAGACCTGGGTTCGTTCATCCTCGTCGGTTAGTATCAGAGTTCGCCCCTTCGGCTTGTCTAAACTGCTGGAGAGTTTAGCGTAGGTTTTGGATCGGGCAATTCCCACAGCTCCCACCAGGTTTGTCGTTTCGAAGATCCGTTCTTGCAGCCGCTTTGCAAAGTCGTCTATTTCCTTTCGGGATTTCTCCTTCAGAAAATCGACCTCCATAAAGTATTCATCCATACTGTAGCGCTCTACGACCGGTGCAAACTCCTTGAATATAAAGTGTACCTGTTTGGAGATCGCGGTATAGGAGTCATAATCGACCTGTAGCATACAGACATGCGGGCAGAGCTTCCACGCTTCATAAGCGCTCATGCCGGTTTTAATGCCAAAGCTCCGAGCCTCATAACTGGATGTGGCCACAATTCC
>LKMJ01005821.1_pt1 | contig 11643 bp, 14 predicted proteins | sample 643391 | NCBI WGS metagenome assembly LKMJ01 (sample SAMN04112250, study PRJNA286221) | soda lake metagenome | biome: soda lake; feature: Kulunda Steppe; material: water; isolation source: sample PL-Br10 brine of Picturesque Lake | place: Russia: Kulunda steppe | collected 2010-07
GCCGCAAGGGTCATAAAGATTACTTTACTGTCAACCGCACGTTTATGATTGAATCATTCGTTGAGGATTTCAAACGCGGTGATATTACCATCCCACGAAACGACCTCGACTTCGGAACGCGGTCCTCGAACGGTTCTCGGCTGATTGACAATCTTGTTGCGCCGTACACAGACCGAATCGAGACAGCAGATGGAAAGAAGAAGCTACGAGTGCAGAGTGACCAGAACGATGATGCCTTCCACGCCTTTGTGTACATGTGGATTGCAGCAAACCACGTCTCCTCGAAGAGGCAAGTGTTTGATATTGGAGCAAATAATCAATACTAATGACAGACGATAACAACGATTCCCTTCACGGGAAGATTATGGGAAGTGTAGACGCCACCTCTCGGGGAGGCTCTTCGATGTATGCCAACTCGGAGAAGGCGCGAGAAGAAGGGCGTGTAGCCTATTCAAAGCGTGGTGATAGTGCAGACGAGATTGACCCGCGGCGACTCGTGCGTAATCCAGAGTTGTCTGAGCTACGCTGGTACTACCGACGCACCTTTGCGAAGAAGCTCGTGAACAAGCCGATTGATGACGCTTTCAAGCACGGTTTCAAATTGGAAGGCCCTGACGAAGAGCGGGCTAACGATAAGCTTCAATCGGTAAACTATATTGAAGACTACAAAATTGGTGAAAAGAAGGCACGTCGAGACGGCCTTGCCCTTATCTTTATCGGTACCAAAGAATCGTGGGATGGTACATCTGGTGGCGTTCACATGTCACCCCGTGACGAGCGGGCGACAGTAACAGATGTAACCCATACCAAGGTTCTGACCATTGACGACCTTATTGATGCTGCTGACAAGGACATTATGGACGATGTAGAAGAGGCATACGGACTTCAAAAACACGAGTTTGAGATTCGCCGCACTGGTATTGTCATTAACAAAGACATTACGTCACCAGACTTCCGAGAGCCTATTGGGTACGTTTTACGACAAGGCTACGACGAGATGGGCAACGAGCGTGTGCAGTTCATCCACCGTGACCGAGTGCAGCACCTTGTGTGGAACGAAGAGGTCGACGGTGATTACCACGACGACAGTGGATTCGGCGTCAATCGGTGGGACAGTGAACGACCGCTTGGCCGCTGGGAGGGTGACTCGGTGCTTGTACAGTCCTATGATTTGATGAAGGGACTAACAAAAGGTAACTGGTCTATCATGCAGGCGCTTTTCCGCAATGCGTCAAACCTCTATGCGGTTCACCTGCCTAACGACGCTACTCAAGAAGAGTTTGATAAGGCACAGCGCCAGTTTAGTAACCTGAACGCAAAATCTGAGTTGTTCCTGCCCGCTGGTCCGTCTGGATTGTCTGAAGACACATACGAAATTAACCAGTTTACAAGTGGTGACATGGTTGAGCCTGACGAGTATTTCGATGTTATCTTCGACCAGATTTGTGCGACACACGAGATGACTAAATCAGTCTTGTTCGGAACACAGTCTGGTACGGTCAGTGGGTCTGAAACCGACATTAAGAACTACTTTAACAAGGTTGAACGGTACCGTCAAACTCGTGCGACGAAGTGGATTATGGACTTCCTCGACCGTGTAAAGTTCCTTCTCGATGGTCGAGTTACGGACGAGGATGTCCACATGAACGTAGAGATTGAGTGGGAGCCACTCTTCACCCTTAACGACACTGAGCGCATTAATGCCATGCAGTCGCTTGCTAGCACAATGCAGGTAGCCGTCAACGGTTTCATGCTCACTCCTGATGAGGCACGCAGTATCTTTGCCGAAGAGTGGGCTGACTACAACATGGACTTTGATGACTTATCCGAGACAGAGAAGCAATTACTTGCAGACATTAACCAAATAGGATTAACACCAGATGACGAAGAACAAAGAGGAAGAGAAGGACGACGAGAAGAGGGCGAAGAAACGAACAGCACCAGTCCTGACGAAGGGTACGAAAACCCGTCGATGAGGCAGGGCGGTGGTATGCCAGAGGGACACAAAACTGGCGAGTTTGCAGACGGTGACACAGAATGACAACAATAGACACGTTCCAAGTGAAGCGCACAGAGCGCCTATGATATTGATTACACATGGAGTAGGAGATAATGATTGACCACAGCAAAGTACGGTTTACTCACGACGAGGCACGGGGTGTGTTCCGCGATGCGTCTGGCGTGACCGTTGATGATGAACAGACCAGTTTCACATGGGATGAAATTGAAACAGTGACAATTAAAGATGGCCCTGTGGTCCGTGGCTTTGACACAGACGAGTTTTACAAACTACCCGCTACAGTGGCTCGTCCAGTTGCACAGCCGTACACCATTGACGATATTGAATACACGTTCATGAAGCCCCGAGAGGAGCTTGAACGTGCAGCATGGTCGTTACACAATGTGCCGTGGACGCTCGGACACCCACCGACGAGGATGGTTCGAGACAGTAATGAGGTGAAAGGCTTTTGGCGTGACCCAGTGTATGACACAGAGACAGACGAGCTTAACGCAAATCTCTTTGTCCCTGTAACGGACGAGGAGGCCCGTGAGTACATCGAAGACAATCAGGATGTATCGGTCGGGTTTTACAACAAAACCGCCTCAGTGGACGACTACGACGGTGAGGTGGGTGGCAGCGTCGACAACGAGACTGAGATTGACGCATATCAGACTGACATTTATTTCGACCACATTGCGTCTGTGCAAAATGGTCGGTGCAGCCTCGAAGATGGCTGTGGTCTACAGATTGGCGTAGACGAGGTTCCTAAAATGTATAACGAAGACCACGAAGATGTATTTGTTAAGGTTGACACCCAAACAGGTGATGGAAATCATGTCTTTGTTCGTTCTCACTACAATGCAGAGGCGCAGTATTTCCTCGGTGCGTGTGAGTATCTTGGTGATGGAGAATTTGGAGACGTGTTGGGTAGCACTGGACCGATGGAATCCGATTATGCGCCCATCAACCCTATCACCTTTATGCTTGAGGAGCCGCTTGAACACGAACAAGACTTTGCTATTGTAATGTTTGAGTCTAACGATGGTGAAATGGGTGACATTATTATAGACCACGGTGAGCCAGTGTACGACTCCGCGATGTATGAATACACTGCCAGAAACCGTGGTGAAAATGTTACATACGACCATGCACCGTTTGTAGACGCTGCTGAAGGACGATACGGAAATACACTGTATGAAAATAAGGATGGCTCATTTATAAGTGCCACCCATATTACACATGATTACAGAGACGAGGAGGGAAAATATTACGCCGTTGGGCCTGAAGAAAATCCTGACGGTGTTCCAAAGTACCCCATCGACTCGTGTACTGGCGAAGACAGCGTGGAAAGCGCATGGAAACTACGCAACCACGGTGATATATCCATCAGTGTTACCACACTTGAGGAACGCATTAAGCGACGAGCGACACAACTTGATTGTGACTCGTCGCCGTGGGACGATGGCGAAACAGATTCTATTGATACAATGACAAAAAATACAGACTGCGGTGGTCTTGGCATTGACGCCCTGTCCGTCGACGCCGTTGCTGCAAAGCACGGTGGAGTACGGGAAGCTCTTGACGAAAAAGAAGAGAAGATTGACGAGCTTGAGGCCAAGATTGATGAAATGGAAGAAGAGAACGAGGAATTGGAGGAGCAAGTGTCCACGTATGAGGAAGAGGAAAAGCGTGGCCTTGTCAATGCAATTCTTGAAATGACTGAAGCTCTTGGCACTGAGGAAGAGCTTATGGCAATGGAACTTGGTGAGCTTGAAGACGCCTTCGAGCTTATTCAGTCTATTGCTGGCTCCGAAGAGGGTGACGAGGAAGAAGAGGAGGAAGAAGAGGAGGAAGAGGGTGAAATGGACTCACTTGATTCTAAGAATGTAACAGCTAACGCAGACTCTACGTCGACGCCCACCGTGCGTGCGCCGAAGCGTAAGACTCCGTGGAGCTAATAACGAGGTACTAACATGGGATTCTACATTGAAGTAACACAGACCCCGAACCGTAGCGGTTTTGCGAGTGAGGATATTCCTGCGGGTACAGCGGTGTACCTGTCGGGTGGACTTGCCTCCCTTGCTGACGCTGCTGAACACGAAACGATTGACGGTGTGGCCGATACGCCTCGCCGTGCCGAGTACATTGCGGGCTTCCGTCACGAGACGAGTGAGTTTGTCTATCTGGCTGACGACCCCGACCCAGACAACCACGCCCCGCTCTCGGATAACAACGCCCATCTGGTGCCTGTTGGTGGTGGCGCAGATGGTGACTACATTAAGCTGAAGGCGATGGCTGATGTTGACGGTGCGACCGCACCCGACATTGGCGATGGTGATGTAGTTGGCTTCATCGACACGACCGTTGTTGACGGTGTGCCTGATGGTGCTGGACACATTGTACAGGAAGGATACACCGACGCAGAAGATAACGAATACAGTCGTGAAAACGACAACTTCGTGGCCGTCGGACGTGTCTACAAAGACGAAGCTACTGAGTTCGGGCAGCCCGTTCGAGTAGTTGTAAACCAGAAGCTGTAATTAGGAGATAGATAACAAATGACTACAAGTTCTATTCTGACAAAGGAGATGCAGGAGCTTGTTCAGCCCGATGAAGACCTCATGTTTGACCGTGAGGGCTTCGACCGCCGTGGTCTTCGGACTGAGCTTGCTGCGACAACGACTATCGACGCGGGTACGAAGTATGTGGAGCAGGGACAGGCGGTGTACGTCCACCCCGACTCCGACATGCCTGATGGCCCGACCGCCGAGGCAGAGTCCTTCGGTAACATCGAACTGGTCCGCGAGGTTGGTACCTCCGTCCAGATTCCCCGTTACACGAACGGATTTGTCCTCGAAGACGAGGATATGGAAGTGTCCGAGATGGCTGGATTCGTGCAGAACATGCGCGATGGTATCATGGAGCTTTTCGACCTTCGTGCCGACCTTGCGTTCCTTCACGGCCTTGAGGCCGCTGACGGTTCGACGGTCCACGAGGGTGTGTTTGAGTTCCTTCAGGCCAACATGGACACGGACAACATCATTGACTGTTCCGAGTACGACCTCAGTGATGGTGACCTTCAGGGCATTCCTGCAAACGTCATCCTCCGAGAGGCATACGGTCGTATCAGCGGTGAGTACGTGACTACGACGTGGGACATTGCAGTTGCCCGACACAACGTCTGGTCGCTTTGGAACGAGATTGGCCGCGCTGACTTCAATGTCAACCGCAGCCAGTGGGAGATGGTTCAGGACGATGGGGCTGGCGTTGGCGTCACCCGTAACATGGTCCTCCCGTACTCGACTGGTCTGCGTGCGCCGACTGGCATGGGCGCTCGACTGTCGTTCGACATTCACCTGCCTGATGCAGTCAATGACCCGTATGATGAGAAGCCTGACACGGCCCCCGACGCGAACGACGACGTAATGTTCCTCATTCCGCAGCACAACGGGGACTTCTACGAACTGTACGAGCAGGGTACCCCTGACACTCGTGGGCCGCTCCAGAAGGACGGCTTCCGAGAGCGGTGGGAGTACAAGTGGCGTGCTGGAGTTGTGTACGGCTTCAGCCATCGTGCCCGTGGGCAGGCCGTGGACGCGATTAAGCTGGAAAACGTTTCGGCTCTGTTCAACTAACTAGATGGCATCACGCCCTTCTAGCAATGACGGAGTGGAGGCGTTTCGTCTTGAACAAACAGATGGCGTGCTGTCGGACCACGAAGAGCGTATCACACAAAATGAGCGTTTCCGACTTCGTATGCAAGGTGCGATGGGGATTATCGGCTTCTCCCTCGGTGGGGGTGCTGTGACAACCCTTATTCTATTTGCAGTAGGTATTGTCTAACATGGTATCAATTACATCCAACGAAGAATTGAAACAGCGTGTCCGTGCTGACACACAGTACGATGATAACCCCGACGAGCTTCCAGAAAGCACGTTGGATGTAATTATCGAGACTGCAAAGCTTCGTGTGAAGCTTAAAACAGGCACTGACGAATGGTACGAAGATGATGGTCTTGGGCTGGTCCTGCACGCCTACACCTGTATGCGTGCAAAGGTTGCTGTTGAAAACATCAACATTGAAGAGTACCAGCTTGGAAACCAGCGTGTTCGGACACGCAACGCTGACCCTGAGACGAGTCAGCAAATGCAGCAGTGGGCCGACGATATTGTAGTTGGACTACAAGGCTCTGACAAGTACAAGCCACAACGCCCCTCGCTTCAAAACAGTTCGTCGTACATCGGCGGACAGTATATTAAACGCGGTGGGAGGCATAGACGATAATGCGACTTCCACGACCGTACAAAGAGATGCGACGTGTCATTCGTATCAACCGAGAAGAGGTTGAGGTAACACGTCCGTCCTACACACGAGATAGTCGTGGTGGACGCACTGATGGTGTGCCTGAGACACACACGGACCTGCTGTGGGTGTTTGAGCCGAGTGAAGAGACAGCACCCACGGAGTTTGGCGTGCGACAGGACGGTGACCTGCACGCCCTTGGTATTCCTCCTGCGTATGAAAGCACAGGAAACCCACAGCTTGATATTTCATTTAACGATGTTATCGAGCATAACGGAAATGAATACACCGTAGAAACTGTCAATTCGTTGCCGACACAAGAAGACGCACAGTATGTTGTAATATACTTTGACAAGAAAACAAACTAATGTCATCATTTACAGAAGTCATTGCCTCGCTTGAGAAAGCGAAGGATGACCTCGAAACTCGTCCTGTCAACGCGGCAGAGCGTGGGCTAGGGACGATTCGCAGCCGACAGAAGAAGATTCTTGTTGGCAATGATACCATTGCATTTCGGACGCTTATTGAGGGCCTCCGCATTGGTTCTATCTCTCACAGTGAGGGTGAAGATGTGCTTCTCGTGTCCGAGGCACCACACAGTGCATTTGTCGAGTATGGTACTGGTGGATACAACAGGCAAGCAGACCCGTCCAAACAGTTTGCTGCCCCACCGCTCACGAGTCGCCTTGTGAAAAACATTAAGGCGTGGATGATTATAAAAAACATTAGTCCACAGACAGGCTCTCTTGACGCTTCTGCGTATCTTATTGCGCGGGCTGTTTCTAACACACAGTACGAGAATCGGACGAGTCCTACTGGTACGCCTGCACAGCCGTTCTTTTACGGGCCTGCGTGGGAGTACAGAAACATTCTCGTAAAGAGTATTAAACGGTCTGTACGAAACTCGGTGACATAATGGTAGCAGTATCAACAGTCAAGGATATTTTGTACGGACTCATGCTTTCTGCCGTTGGTATTGAGTTTACACAACAGGACGGTGAGTTAACCATTATCACAGATGATGGCTTAGTTCCTGCCTACAACATCTCTCGGGAATATCCCGACACGGCGGAGGATTTACCAGCGTTGGTGTACAGGAGCGCAACACGGGCGTTGCCGATTAACAATGCGTCTGCCTCCCCAGACGAAATTATCCGTGATGCAGACGGTGATGTGGTTGCAGAAGTGTACAGAGACAGTCGTGAGATGCAGTTTACCGTGACGACTCGTGCCTCTAATACACAGACTGCTGATGAACTATACGAGGCTGTATATCGTGAGTTTGAACAGTACGCACATCGAGACGTAGCTGATGTGAAAGACTTGCATGAAGACTTCTTCCATCTTCGTGTCGAGGATGCTGATGACGCAAGTGATGAAGACGGTAACCTCACGATGCGTGGAGAATCGTTTAACGTGATTCTACATTTCCATCGAACATACGAGGTCACAGGAGAAAACATCACATCGGTGTCGCAAGGCGTGGAAGGAAACAATTATACAACAGGTAACTAATAATGGTTGAACGAGTATATGGTACAACGGTCATTCCGAGCGACCAGATTACCGTCGTAAGTGGAGGCACAGTCGCAATTTCGACTGCTTTTGCTCAAGACGCTGGTCTTGTCGGTGGGATGGACGTGGAAAATGGTACAGGCGAAACTGGTGAGGTATACGAGCTTCGTTCTGTTAGCCGAGCAGCAGACCTGTTTGGTGAGGATAGTGAGCTTGCTCGTGCGGTTCGAGCGGCAATTAGCAATGGTGTTCAGACAGTTTACGCTGTTGGTGTGCCAGAAACAGAAGCAACAGAAGAAGACACGGCTGACAGTGGTACGTTGGAAAACGCGCCGCTGTTTGACCCGAGTGTTCATCCCGACCACGAAATTAGCGTGACAGACGGAACTGACACACTAGACGTTCGTATTGTCTATGACGAGCCCGCTCCCGCAGACGCGGATGAGGGCGAAGTGCTTATTAATCCCATCACTGGTGAATGGGCTTCCGAAGAAAGTGGCACCTACGAGTTTGTGTACAGCTACGGCTCGTACACGCAGGCGATTACCGATACAGCAGACCTCGTTCCGCGTATCCTTGCTGTGTGTACTGAGTCGAATGACATTGCGAACGAGCTTGCCGAGACGCTTAACTCGAACGCAACCGAGTTTGACTTTACACACGGGGTTGTGGGCGCACAGCCTGAGCTTGACCCCACAGAGTTTGAGCTTCTTCAGGACGAGCCCCGACTCAGTGTCGTTGCACCAGCACGGTCCTTCACTGACGACGCACAGACCCGTCAGGTTCGCACAGCGGCTGCTGTGGGCGGTCATCTGGCTAGTCTGCCGCTTGGGTCGTCTTCGACCTACGACTCTCTCTCGGGCCTCACAGGCCTTGCAGAGACGTACAGTCCGAACGACGCTGGCTCGCTGATTGACGCAGGTGTACTGCCTGTGATGCGAGACGGTCGTATCCTGATTGTCAAGGACATGACGACAGCAGACGACGTTCGGTTTGAGCGTGTCTACTCCAACGAAATTGTTGATGAGGCGACTGAAATCTCGCACCTTATTTCTCAACAGTTCATTGGTGAACTTAACACGGAGACAAACCGAGAAGACCTGCTTGACTCGCACGACTCTGCATACCTTGAGATGCAAAACGACCGACCTCCGCTTCTCGACAACCACTCTGTTGACGTGAACGACACTGGCGGGAACGTCGTTGAACTTACAATCGGGCTTGATGTGGTTAACGTGATTGACAACATCGAGGTACAGATTGTCGTTGGTGACGTAATTACCAATGGAGGTGCTGAATAATGGCAGAAATTACTAACGCAAACGACGTTCGACTCGTGGTGAAAACAGGGCAGAACGGTGACCTCGGTCTTACTGACCGTGCCCGCATCGTTGTTGATAATTTCAACTTTACTGTTGATGAAGACAATGAGGGTCTTAGTGGAATCGGCAATCACACTGCTGTCGGTGTAACCCGTGGAGATGTGGAGTACAGTTGGTCCTTTACCATTCAGGGTGAAGATGGTGACCTTCTTAGTGCTATTGCACTTAACAACGGACGTTCTCGTGAGATTGAGTTCCTTGCGAAGGGACGTAACTTTACAGTGAAGATGGGTTCGGGCTATCTCACGTCGCTGTCGTATGACGGTGACTCTGGTGAAGCAGTGGAGTGGTCTGCGGAAGGTATGGCTGTCACGGCCAACATAGACGACTGATACTACTTTCCCTCTATTATACTATAAGGGCTGTAGTAACTTAAACCTTTCTATTTTAGCGGTATCTACAACGCATAGCTACATCTACATTTCACGGCTATTACACATGGTACAGAGACGACGGGGTGGACACAGCAACCGCGTCTCGTGATTTACTCATGAGTGACTTACACGTACTTCGAGAAAAGACAGCAAAGGGCAAAGACTGGCGCGGCACGATTCGGGTAATGTTAGAAGACCAAGAAATCGAGCTTACAGTGCGTCAACTTACTGACCCCGAAATGTTTGAAATTATGTCGATGGTTGACATGCAGGAACTAAAGAGCCTGCGTGGTGACCTTCCTGAAGACGAACTTGAGCGATTCTATGACCTTCAGGACAAAGACGAGCTAACAGAAGACGAGGAAGAAGAGTTTAGTGAGCTTGAAGAGCAGTTGAATGAAAAGTCGGCAAACCTTTTCGAGGAACTCAGTCGCGAAACGTTCAAGGGTATTGTAAAGTGTGCAGAATACTGTGTCGAGCCTGACGCAGAAGACCTTAAGCACTACTTCATGGACGACGGATGGGTTGCACAGAAAGAAAAAGAATACGGTGAAATTAAGACTCCTGAAGACTGTTACGAGCCGCTTAAAGACGACCTTGGAGAAGATATTAATGCGATGACTAATTTCACGTCTTTCAACATTGGAATTATGGCGCTGATGGAGTCTGTTGGTGATTCAAAAAACTGAAAGAGTTAGCGTCGTCCAGTGAAGGCAAGGAGATTGTACTCCTTAACGACGACGGTAATATGCCGCTCGCACAGACGCAAGGTGACCTTACACCCATCCAACGATTTGTTTACATTTTAGCGAAACAAGAACACATGCCAGACGTTGACGAGCCGTCTGGGATGAAGAAAGGAAACGAGCTTGTCAATAACTGGTAATTATGGCAGGAGAATTTGAACGGCTGGATATTTTGATTCGGATACTGAACAGCCGTGCGATTGAAAACATCGACCAACTTATTCGCAAACTACGAGAACTTCAGGTTGTCGTGGCTGACGTGAAAAAAATTGTCATTAATGTCGAGGTTCGTGATGCTGAGTTGCAGAAACTCAAGGGCGACCTTGCAGCATTGAGTGACGAAGATGTACGTGTTGATGACAGTGGTGTCACCGATGCTGTCGACAAGGCCATGACACAGCGTGAGCGAATGATTAAAAAGTTGTCTGCTATTGACAACAAGATTAAAATTGGTAACGCTCAACGAACAAACATCATTATGCAGTTACGCAGCGGTTGGGGTGGTGGAGATGCCCTTGGTGCCTTCAGTGACCCACAGGCCGTTGCGGAAGCGATGGCACAAATCTTCCGCCGTGGTAAGGGTGGTGACGCCATCCGACGTGGGCGGCCAGAGGAGTTGACCACTGCACAGTCTGTGTTCAACATTAAACAGCGTGACATTAACAATGCACTGCTAAGTTCCTTCCAATGTTTCTTGCATTTAAGTTCGCGCTACCAGCAGCTATTGCTGGCCTTGTCGGGCTAGCCGCTGCCGCCGCTGGTGCAGCCGTTGCACTCGGTAGCATTGCTGCACTCGGCCTCATGGGTATGGCCGCAGAACGCACTGGTGGTGCCCCAACAATGGAGGCACTACAGGAAATTTTCATGGAGTTTGTCGAAACTGCCATTGACATATTCCTGCCGCTTGCCAGACGCCTTGCACCGCTAATGGAGCGTGGGTTTGCAGGACTTGAGCGCGTACTTGTCTCCATTGAAAGGGCGCTCTCACCCATTCTGAATATGCGCGGAGACGCCGCTGATTTCGCACGCTTTGTTGGACGTGTACTCCCTCGTGGTATTCGTGGACTACTTATTGCGGGACAGGTCGTGATGCCGTTGTTCCGACGTTTTGCCGCAGCGATTGAGTCTACAAGTCCCATTGAGTATTTCGTTGATGCGCTGGTAAAGACTGAGCCACAGCTTATGCGTCTAGGAGAGTCGCTGTTTACCATGCTTCCGCGCCTTGTGGAACTATCCCGTGGGTTCCTCGACGTGGCTTCGAGGATGTTACAGTTTATTTCGTTTATCGTTCGACTGGTAACAGTTGTTGGTGGAGCCAACA
>LKMJ01005822.1_pt1 | contig 11641 bp, 10 predicted proteins | sample 643391 | NCBI WGS metagenome assembly LKMJ01 (sample SAMN04112250, study PRJNA286221) | soda lake metagenome | biome: soda lake; feature: Kulunda Steppe; material: water; isolation source: sample PL-Br10 brine of Picturesque Lake | place: Russia: Kulunda steppe | collected 2010-07
CTGTCGGAACCGAGGACCGAACAGGGCGGGCGTGAATCGCGTCCACTTTCACTCCGCTTTCCACGATTTTATGCCCGTCGGGGTCGAACGCATGGTAACTCAATCGCCGAAACCAATCCGGGAACCACTTGGGGTCCTCCCCGCCGACACGCACCCTTGCGGTGCTCACAGTACCCCTGCCCCTGCAACACGGGATGGGGCGACGGCACGACCAATCCAACCCCTGCGGCGTGCGAGCCTCGCCACCGTGGTCGTTCGAAAGACGCGAGCGTCTTTCGTGATGACGAGAGACTCTGTCTCTCGAACCACAGAAAGACGAGGCAGGTCGATGGCACCGCCCGTGCGCCCCCGACCGCGAACGGTGGGGGCGAGCCCGGCACTGTGTCGGGCGCTGTGCAAGGAGATACCGCGTCCCTGTCGGGACGCCGAACCCGCCACACCCCTCGCGGGGCTCACGTACCGAGCACGAACCGGAGTACACCCACGCGGTGGAATCTTGCCCCCGTCGGACGGGTCGGAACGGCCGACCCGACCCCGAACGTGCGGTTGGGGAAACCTCGGCGTTTATGCCGAGGAGGATGTCATCTGAGACGTATTCTCGCAAGTGGGGATCTGTCTCATCCTGCCACCATAGCTCTCCTTGGCTATATGCCCACTCTGCCGTGCAGCCAGCGGAGCTTTGCAAGACGATACCCACGGTGCGACTAGTTTTTCGGCATCCGAACGACGAGTGCGATCGCGATCGCGACGACCACGGCCAGCCCGATGTATCCCTCATCGAGATAGCCGTAATCGGCGATTACGCCGAAGATCACCGGCCCCGTCGCCGCGAGCGTCGAGGTCACCGTCTGAATGACACCGAGGCCCATCCCCTGCATGTCGTCGGGCAGTGTTTCCGCGAGGTACGACTGGGTGACCGCACCCAAGCCGAGCATCGTGCTGATGAGCGCGGTGATACCCACGAGAATCCAGACGGAATCGACGAACGGCAACAGGAGAAAACCGCCCACTGGCGGCACGAGAATGCTGATGAGCGATCCGCGAATCCCGATCCGATCGTAGGTCGCCCCGGAGATCGGTTTGACGACGACGCCGACGGCGAAGAAAAAGCCGAACAGGACGCTCGCCACGCCCGGAGAGAGCCCCTTTATCGTGATCAGATACGTCGGATAGAACGCCGTAAACCCCTGCCAGATGAACATATACAGAAAGAAGACCACCGCCGCGCCCCCGATCGCGGGCGTCCGGAGCGTCGACGCCACAGACGGCATGCTCCGAAGCGAGAGATTCGAGGACTGTCGATCCGCCGCCCCGTAATCGGCTGCGACGACGAGGAGGCTGACGCCTGCGAGAACAAGAAGCGGGATCGTGAACCCGAGCCCCGCCTGCCAGGCGATCGCGACGGCGAGAAAGGCCGCAATCGGCGGTAGCACAGTCTGTCCGATATCTGAGGCGGCGAGCGTCACGCCGAGCGCGCTGCCGGGATGCTCGGAGTAGAGGTTCGTGATGTAGGTGATCCTCGCGACGGGATACAGCGACGATCCCAGCCCCCACACCGCGGTCGCGACGAACAACACGAGCGCCGTCGGCGAGACGATGAGGACGCCGATGGCCGCGGCGGTGATGAGCGTGCTCGCGGCCATGAGGCGGCGCTCGTTGAACCGATCCGCGAGCATGCCGCCGGGAAGCTGCCCGACGGCGTAGAACAGCCATAGAATCGTGATCAAAAGCCCAGAGAGCGTGAGACTCAATCCGTAGTGTGTCTGCAGCGATGGGACGATCACCGGATAGACCATCCGAACCCCGACGACCAGCCCCCACGCGATCGAGACCGAAAGCAGCGTAATCCCCTTTCCGCCGCTCCACAGCGCCTTTAGTTCGTCACCGACAACCGTCGAAAGATTCATCGAACGTGTCGAACCTCTTTTTGAGGGTTCAAAACAGCTTGTATCTGTGTCGATTATTTCCTGTTTTTCTTTCGCCGGAGTCGGTGTATACCAGCTGTTGGCCATCCGGTCGGGATTCACATACGAATCCTCACCAGCCGAACCCGATCGCAGCCAAGCCCCCAGTCACGAGTCGTTTCGCAGTGGTTTTGCCCCCGGGACGAGAAACGAACGCCAGAACAGTGCTTCCATGGGGTCACGCCGCGGTCGGTTATCTCCTGTACGCCGCGCTCTGTCGGTACCGAACGGGAGACATACCTGACGGGGCGGCCGTCCTCGCGCTGGCCGTCGGCACGCAGATCGCGGATCTCATCGACAAGCCACTGGCGTGGTATCTCGGCGTCCTTCCGAGCGGGCGCTCGCTCGGTCACTCGATCTTTACCGCGATCGTCCTGCTCGCGGCCGTCCACTGGCTGGCGGTTCGATACCGGCGCCGTGAGTTGAGCGTCGCCTTCGCCGTCGGCCATCTGTCGCATCTGGCCGCCGATTCGGTGCACCCGCTGTTGCGCGGCGAGTTCGGCGACCTCGGCTTTCTGCTGTGGCCGGTGATCCCACAGCACCCCGACGAGACGGAGACCGACCGGACGATCCTCGGTGTCCTGATCGACTCTTCGTTCTCGATCACCGGCGCCTTCGAACTGTTACTGTTCGTCGTCGCGACGGGGCTGTGGCTCTCGCATCGAATGCCGGGATTGTGGCTCTGTCTCGAAGCGATTCGATCGCTCGGACGGAATCGCTAGGCGGCTCGGAACCGTCGGGGACGAACTCGCCGACCGACCGCCGTGAGGCCGGAGCGAAGAGAGCCCCCCACGGTTTTCTCCACGGCGTCTCTATACCGACCAAATGGACGGCATCCCAGTAGAGATAACGGCCCGGCGGACGGTCGGCCCGGCCACCGTCGCGCTCGAACTCGAGACGCCCCCGGAGTTCGAGGCCCGTCCCGGGCAGTTCGTCCAGGTGCGGGCGATAGTTGACGGCGAGACGGTCACCCGGCACTACTCGATTTCCTCACCGCGAGTGACCGACACGTTCGAACTCACGGTCGGCGTCGATCCAGAGGGGACGCTGTCGCCAGTGCTCGCGCGTTCGGAGCCGGGAGAGACCGTCCTCGTCGACGGCCCCTTCGGTCGCGTCTACTATGAGGACGAACCACGGGTGACAGTTCTGGCCGCCGGTCCCGGAATCGGCGCCGCCGTTGGCATTGCCGAGCGAGCCCGATCGACGGACGCCGAGGTCACTGTGATTTATGAGACCGATGCCCTCGTCCACGAGCGTCGTCTCGCAGGCCTCGCCGCCGCCGGAGCGACGGTGGTCGTTCTCGGGAAAACGGACGCGCTCGAGACCGCCATCGAAACGTTCCTCGACGAGGGGCAGGTGTTCGTCTATGGCTTCGAGCCGTTCGTCGAGCGAGCGAAAGCTGCCCTCGACGGCGTCGTCGATCCGCTGGATGCGAAAGTCGAGAATTTCGGGTGAGATATCGGCGACGTCAAACGGCGATCGGGCGACACCGTCTTTTCAGTCGCGACGAAAGCCCCACGCATGGTACTCGAAACCGGCGATCCAGCGCCAACCGTCTCGGCGCCGAATCAGCGCGGCGAATCGGTCCGAATCGACGGTCGGGAACCGACGGTGGTGTATTTTTACCCGGAGGATGACACCCCGGGCTGTCGAACCGAGGCGACGCAATTTTCCGCAGAGCAAGAGACCTACCGGGAGGCGGGCGTCGACGTCTACGGCGTCTCGATCGACGACGTCGAGAGCCACCGGGCCTTCGCCGAAGCGAACGACATCGAGATCGATCTCCTTGCCGACCCGGACGGGGAACTGGCCGACGCCTTCGACGTCGAACGCGGGCCCGACGGCCGAACCAGTCGGACCACGTTCGTGCTGGCCGACGGGACGGTTCACGAGGTCTACACGGGCGTCAATCCTGACGGTCACGCCCGCGAAATTATGATGAATCTGCTCGATTCGGGCGTGACCGATCTCGAGTGGTGAGCCGAGTCTAGAAGCCGATCGAACGCCTCCGGATCGGGGAGCCGGCGGCGTCGAGCGATCAAACTGTACGGCTGCGCCAGCGAACAGAGTTATTCGGCCCCCGTCCGGAACAGGGGTATGGATCGGCTGTTTGCCCCCTGGCGTATCGAGTACGTCGAGCGCGACGACCACGAGATCGAGGGCTGTCCGTTCTGTGTCCTGCCGGAACGATCGGACGCCCGCGAGGCGCTCGTCGTCGCCGAATCGGAACACGCGTTCGTCCTCCTGAACAACTCCCCGTACAATCCGGGTCACGCGATGGTGATTCCGAGAGAGCACACCGGCGCGTACACCGATCTCGACGACGAAGTGCTCCTCGATCACGCCCGGCTCAAAGGGCGGACGATCGAGGCGCTGGAGCGGGCATTCGCCCCCGACGGCATCAATAGCGGGCTCAATCTCGGGAAGGCCTCGGGCGGTTCGATCGATGCGCACCTTCACACCCACATCATTCCCCGCTGGATCGGCGATACCAACTTCATGCCGATCGTCGGCGACACGAAGGTGATCGTTCAGGCGGTCGAAGAGACCTACGATCAGTTACACGAAGCCTTCGCCGCGGGCGAGGACACCCGAATCGAAGAGAGCGGGTCGGTGTTCGTCGAGTTTTGAACGCTCCAGATGATCACTCGATCACCGACCCGGGGTCGAGCCGCTCGACTACTCTGCTGTGAAGAATTGTTCCCCGCCAATCGAATTCTTCGACCCATCGAATCCGATCACTTATCCGGTCGGTTGCGGTATACGGAACGATGAGCCAGCGGGCGCTCGCCGAATCCGATCTCGAAGCCGACGCCGCAAAGCGTGGGTTCACCCGGGCGAGTGCCGTCAACGTCCTCGGCAACGCCGTCAAGATCGTCGTCGAGGGCGCCGTCGGGCTGGCGTTCGGCTCGGTCGCGCTGCTGGCCGACGCCGCACACTCAGTCGCCGATCTCGTCGCCAGCGCCGTCGTGTTGCTCTGGGGGCGGAACGTCTATGCCGATCCCGACGAGACGCACCCGCACGGCCACCAGCGGATCGAGCCGCTTGCGGCGCTTTTCGTCGGAACCGTCATCATCCTGCTGGGACTCAATCTCCTGTATGAGTCGGCTCGCGGATTGATCGTCGGTACGGCCGTCACGTTCAGCCCGCTTTTGATCGGCGCGTTGCTGTTCGCGATGGCCGATATGTACCTGCTGTACTGGTATACGACGCGCGTCAACGAGACGGTCGGCTCCTCGGCGCTGGAGGCGCTGGCGATCGATTGCCGCAACGATATCTACACGTCCATTGCCGCGCTGGTCGGCGTCATCGGCGTCTTTTTCGGTGCGACCGTCTTCGACGCCGTCGCCGGCGGACTCGTCAGCCTGCTCGTCATCTATCAGGGCGTCGAGATCGGCCGCGAAAACGTCTCGTATCTGATCGGCGCGGCCCCGAGCGACGAACAGCGCCGCGAGATCACCGAGACGCTCCGGAGCCACCCGGCGGTCCGTGGCGTCCACGATCTGGCCGTCTTCTACGACGGCACCGATCTGGAGGTCGAAGCCCACGTCGAAGTCGATGGCGAGTTGACGCTCGTGGAGGCCCACGACATCGAAACCGAACTGGTCTACGCGTTACGCGAACTCGACGACGTCGGCGACGTCCATCTCCATCTCGATCCCGCCGGGATCGGCGAGTGGAAGGACGCGAACGGCGACTAGCTCTAGAGTCCGCCAGCGGCCTGACGCGGAGCGGTCTCGATCGGCTCGCCGAAACAGTACATCGCCTCATGGGCCGTGATCTCGACGTCGAGGACGTCGCCGACCTCGATACCCCGCTCCGTCGCGTCGGTGAGGATGACCTGCCGGTAGGCCTCGTCGCGACACTTCACCGAGTCACCGGTTCCCTCCTCGACGACGAGCACTTCGTGAGCCTCGCCGACCATCGAGGCGTGCGCCTCCGTACAGATCTCCCGTTTCAGCTCTGACATCGCCTTCGAGCGCTCCTTTTTGATCGTCCCGCCGAGGCCCTTCATCTCGGCCGCGTCGGTGCCCGGGCGCTTCGAAAAGCGCGTGACATTGATCTTTTCGGGCCGGACGCGTTCGAGCAGCTCCATCGACCGTTCGTGGTCCGTCTCGGTTTCGGTCGGGAACCCGACGATGAAATCCGTCGACAGCGTCCAGTGATCCAGCGTCTCGTCGAACGTCTCGACGATCGCCTCGAACTTCTCGACGCGGTGTTGGCGACGCATCGCCTCGAGTACCGAATCCGACCCCGACTGCACCGGCACGTGGATGAAGTTATACAGCTTCTCGTTTCGCTCGAACACCGCCGCGAGCTCCTCGTGGATACCGTGGATGCCGCCGGGGTTCGCCATGCCGACCCGGACGCGGAACTCGCCGTCGATATCGCAGATCCGATCGAGGAGTTCCGGCAGCTTCCGCTCGCCGTTGTCCCAGCCGTAGACGCCGGTGTCCTGGCCGGTGATCCGAAGCTCCTTCGCGCCGGCGTGCACCAGCGCGCGGGCCTTCTCGACGTTCGTCTCGACCGGCGGGGAATCGACCCGCCCGGTGGCGAACTTCGTGATACAGTACGAGCAGTTGCTCATACAGCCGCGGGCGATCGGCAGGATGCCGACGACGCCCTCGAGTACGGGTTCGGCGTCGGGCGTCGTCGTCGGACACTCGCCGTTCGTGACCGCCGCGGGGACGTCCTCCCAGTGGAGCACCTGCGCGTCGAGGTCCTCGAATTGCTCGCCCTGTGCCAGCGCCATACAGCCCGTGACGATGAGATCGGCCGTCTCGGCCTCGAGTTCCTCGGCGCGACGACGCATGTTGCGCTCGGTCTTTTCGACCACGGTACAGGTGTTGAGGATGGCCACGTCAGCCATTTCGGGGCCATCGACGCGGTAGTGACCCGCATCACGGAGCGTCCGCTCGATCTGTCGGCTCTCACCCCGATTGGACGTACAGCCGTACGTCTCGATGTGGTAGGTGGCCATCGATTATCGTCGCTACGGCGTCGGCGATCAAAAGGGCGGCGTTTCGAGCGGACGCCGGCCCGATCGAGTGTCCACGTTGCACTACGCTACGTCACCCCGAAGCGTTACCAGGCTTTCTCGAGGACTGCCTCGAGTTCCTCGGCGGTCGGTTCGAGCTCTTCGGGCGCCTGCGGCATCATCCAGTCGTTCATCGTGAACTCGGCGAGTGCGGGAATGTCGTCCGGGTCCGAACCCTCCAGATCGCCGGCGTTGCGAGGGACGTCGAGACCGTCTCTGACTCTCGTGACCTCCTCGACGATCGCATCGACCAGCGCTTCGCCGTCGTGGTCGCCGGCGTCGACGCCGAAGGCCGCCGCCAGCTTCCAGCGAATCCGCGGAACCTCCTCGAGGACATAGCGAAGCGCGTGCGGTGCTATCACCGCGTGGACGTCGCCCTGCTGGACTGGATATCGCCGGGAGAAAGCGTGTCCGAAGGCGTGGATGACCGACGCCCGCCGTTCGTACTGGACGAGCAGGATACCGACGACCGCCCGATCGAGGGCCGCCGGATCCGCCTCCGAAAGTTGCGGCAGCGAATTCCGGAGGTACCGGACCCCATGAATCGCCGTCGCGTCGCTGAAGGGAGTGCCCGCACGGGCGTACAGCGTCTCGATTCCCTTGTCGAAACCGTTCATCGCCGAGCCTTCGAGCACGCCCAACGGCGACGTCGCGAACGCGTCGGGATCGGCGACGTTCGCGATCGGCATCGCTTCGCGGCTGGTCGTGATCGGCTGTCCCGTCGGCGACTCCTCGGCCGACAGCACGACCAGCGAGCCGCCCGCGGAGACGTCGGCGCCGGCGAACGTCGTCGGGACGACGATCGTCGGGACCACCGGATCGACGTCTTCGGGCGCCGAAAGCGATCCGTCGCGGGCGGCTTCCTCGAGATCCTCCCGTGATCGATCGTCGGCCGCGAGCACGCTGGCCTGACGGGCGATATCGAGGCTGCTGCCCCCGCCGACGCCGATGAGAACGTCCGCATCGAGCTCCCGCATCCGGTCGACGGCGTCGTAGGCCGTCCCGACGCGCTTTGCGGGCGTGGTCCCGTCGAAGACGCCAGCGAGCCGATCGCCGAGCCCCTCCGTTATCGGCCCCATCAACGCCTCGTTGGCGCCGACGTTCGATCCGCAGACGACGAGCGCGCGCTCGAGGCCGTAATCTACGAGTATCTCGCCGAGTTCACCGGCTCGGCCGCGCCCGTAGAGGATATCGCAGCCGCGATACGTGAACGAGAATCGGTCTGGTGTCTGATCCATACTCCGGTGTGATGCGGATCGCGTATAGTTTTGGCTGTCTGGTCAGGCGTTACCGCCATTGAGGTATAACCGACGGGAAGCTACGAACTGGGCAGCCGGAACGTGAGCAGGATGACCACGAGCATGACGCCCGCGAGCACGAGATACCCCTGATCGAAGTAGCCGAAGTCGGCGACGATCCCGAAGAGGACGGGGCCGGCGGCACCGAGCGTCGCCGTCGTCGTTCGGACCACGCCGAGGCCGGTCCCGCGAACCTCCTCGGAGAAGGCCTCCGAGAGGAACGATTGCGTGATCGCACCCGATCCGAGCATCGTGCTCACGAGCGCCGTCGCGACGATGAGCGCCGGCAGGCTCTCGATGAACGGCAGCGCCGCGAGTCCGACGACGGGACCGACGAGGACGCCCACGAGCGAGCCGCGGGGGCCGATCCGGTCGTAGGCCGCTCCCGCGGTCGGTTTGACGACGACGCCGCAGGCGAAAAACAGGCTGAAAAGCAGCGCCGCCATCGAGGAGGACAGCCCCTTCTGCTCGACGAGATACGTCGGATACAGCCCGGTGAACGCCTGCCAGACGAGGATGTACAGAAAGAGCATGAAGACGAAAAAGAGCATGTTCGACTGACGCAGTTCGACGAAAAGTTCCCGGGCGGTATCGGCGAGGCCGATCTCGTCATCGGGCTCCTCCTCCGGGATCGAGCCGGTCTGGCCGGGCAGGATCATCCACAGTGCCACCGCCGAAATGAGCAACAGCGGGATCATAAAGCCAAGTCCGGCCTGCCAGGCGACGGCGACCGCGATCGCTCCCGCGATCGGCGGCATGACGGTCTGGCCGAGATCGCCGGTCGCCATCGTCACGCCGAGCGCGCTGCCGACGCGGTCAGGATAGAGGTTCGTGAGGATCGTGATCCGGGCGACCGGGTACAGCGACTGGCCGAGACCGACGAAGGCCGTCGCCGCGAACAGCGCGACCGCAGTCGGCGCGAGGACGACCGTCGTGACGGCAAGAACGACGAGGAGTACGCCAGCGGTCATGACCGATCGCTCGCTGTAGCGGTCGGCCAGTATCCCACCCGGCAACTGGCCCACAGCCGACCCGAGCCACAGGATGGTCACGAGAAAGCCGGCAACGGTGAGGCTGAGACCGAACGACTCCCGGAAGTACGGCAAGAGGACGGGATAGATCATTCGCGTTCCCAGAAGGAAGCCCCAGGCGCCCGCGATGACGAGCAACGACCGGCCTCTCCCGTCGGCCCAAAGCGCCTTCAATTCCCGAGTGATCGGGGCGAGCGGGTTCATTCGTTCGTCAGACTCCAGCCAGATCCCGTCGTCGCAATTGGAGGGGTACTCATCGAGATGCTCTTGGGCGGCAAGGAGTGTCGACGAGTATATAATTCATTTCGTATCGATTCGACGCGGGGATCGTGTCTGATAGTATCGATCCTTCTTAAAAAGGGCCGCGGGTCATCCTAGCCGAACCCCCAACGGAGGAATCCTCGCGCTTTAGCTAAATGCAGGCGCTAAGCCCCCTCCCTCAAGGAGCATCGCAGTCCGCGCAAGCGGACAAGGAGCGCAGTAGGGAGGGGATACAGCGTCCCCAGAAATCGGAGATTTCTGGTGTGCGAACGAATCGCTCCGCGATTCGTCCACGCCGTCATCGTCTTCCATACACTGTTCTATTTCCGGCCCACAGGCCCACGCAGTCGTAACTTCTTTCCACTAGGCTCTACAAATATTGACTGAACCCAATGGAGTACGACCTCGACACGGGAGCGCACTCGGTGTATTCACTCCACTACCACCTGATACTCACCACCAAGTATCGGCGTGGTGTGCTCACCGAGGAGCGAACCCAATTCCTTCGCGGGGTCATCGAGGGGTTCGCGGACAAGTATGGTGTCACACTGACCAATCTCGACGGCGAAGATGACCACGTTCACATCCTGTTCCGGGCTGAGCCAACCACAGATCTCGTGAAGTTCATCAACATTGTCAAAGGCGCAACTGCTCGACGCATCCGCAACGAGTATGAAAATGAACTCAAAACCGACCTGTGGGGCGACTCCTTCTGGAACGACTCGTACTGTCTCATCTCGACAGGACAAGTCTCACTGGATGTGTTGAAAGAGTACGTCGAAAACCAGCGAACATGAACTACAACTACAGGTATCGCCTCAATCCGACCGCAAGCCAGCGTGAGACGCTGGACTACCACCGCGATACCTGTCGTCAACTCTACAACCACGCCCTGTACCGCTTCAACCAAATTCCCAAAGACGAGGGCACCGTCAAACAGCGTGTCCGCAAGATTCGTGACGAGCTTCCCGACCTCAAAGACTGGTGGGAAGCACTCACCGACATTTACTCGAAGGTACTCCAGCCCACAGTCATGCGGATTGCGAAGAATATCAAACGCCTCGGACAACTCAAAAAACAGGGCTACAAGGTCGGTGAACTCCGGTGGAAGTCACCACGCGAGTTTCGCAGTTTCACCTACAACCAATCTGGCTTCGAACTCGACAAAAAGAGTGGTCAGACCGTGTTGTCGCTGTCGAAACTCGCAGATATTCCCATCGAACTCCACCGACCGCTGCCCGAGGACGCCACAGTCAAAGAAGTCACGCTGAAAAAGGAAAAAACCGGCGAGTGGTTTGCTATCTTCGGCATCGAGATGGACACAGAACCACCAGCCAAGCTACCGCTGGAGGAGATCGACACTGACGAGATGGTCGGAATTGACGTGGGCATTCTGAAGTACTCCCACGATACAGACGGCACAGCGGTTGAATCACTCGACCTCTCGGAAGAACGTGACAGGCTCGAACGAGAGCAACGGAAACTCTCGCGCAAAGAGTACGAGTCGAACAACTGGGAGAAGCAACGTCGGCGTGTTGCTGAGTGCCATCTCAACATCAAGCGCAAGCGGCGTGATTTCCTGCACAAACTCTCGAACTACTACGCTCGGGAGTACAAACTGGTGGCAGTCGAAGACCTCAACGTGAAAGGGATGCTGGAATCACCGCCTAACAGCCGTAACACGGCATCGGCAGCGTGGAATACCTTCACCGATATGCTCGAAACGAAGTGTGAACGGGAAGGGACGCACTTCGTAGAGGTTGACCCTGACGGCACCACCAAAGAGTGCGCTCAGTGTGGCGTCGAAACCGAGAAACCGCTGTGGGTGCGTGAACACTCCTGTCCTGCCTGTGGCTTCGAGGCTGACAGAGACGCAAACGCAGCCTGGAACATTCTTCTTCGCGGTCTCGCCGACCTAGGAGTGGATCACTCCGAAGGAACGCCTGTGGAGACTGCGCTCCCTACGGGAACTGCAGTTGTTCCTGCAAAGCGCGTCTTGGAAGCAGGAAGCCCTACCCTCAAGGATCGAACGGCGTCAGCCGTGAGCGA
>LKMJ01005823.1_pt1 | contig 11640 bp, 8 predicted proteins | sample 643391 | NCBI WGS metagenome assembly LKMJ01 (sample SAMN04112250, study PRJNA286221) | soda lake metagenome | biome: soda lake; feature: Kulunda Steppe; material: water; isolation source: sample PL-Br10 brine of Picturesque Lake | place: Russia: Kulunda steppe | collected 2010-07
CAGTATCCGACATCGAGACGGTCGGCGTCGTTGGTGCGGGGACGATGGGACACGGCATCGCCCAGGTCGCGGCCACACACGGCTACGATGTCGTCATGCGCGATATCGAACAGCAGTACGTCGACAACGGGCTGGACGAGATCGAATTCAGTCTCGACCGACTCGTCTCGCGTGGCTCACTCACAGAGTCACAGGCCGAGGAGGCTCTGACACGGATCGACGGAACGACCGATCTCGCTGATCTCGCCAGCGTCGATCTGGTGATCGAAGCCGTGATCGAAGAACTCGACGCGAAACGCGAGGTGTTTGCCGAACTCGACAGGATAACCGACGAGAATGTTGTGCTCGCGACGAACACAAGCACGCTATCAGTGACGAGCATCGCCGCCGCGACCGACCGTCCCGAGCTGGTCGTCGGGCTGCATTTCATGAATCCGGTCCCGATCATGGAGGGGGTCGAGATCGTTGTCGGCGAGAAAACCGACGAGGATGTCGTCGAGTTCGCCCACGAATTCGCGACGGATCTCGACAAGGAGACCTGGGAGGCGGAGGATAAACCGGGCTTTGTCGTCAACCGCGTGTTGATCCCCTGGATCAACGAAGGGATCCGTGCATACGACGAGGGTGTTGCCACGAAAGATGATATGGACACAGGACTGAAACTCGGAACGAACGTCCCGATGGGACCACTGGAGTTGGCCGATCACATCGGGTTGGATATCGTCCTGAACGCAAGCGAAACCCTCCACCAGGAGCTTGGCGACCGGTACAAACCCGCCTATCTGCTGAAACGCAAGGTCGAGGCCGGTGATCTCGGCAAAAAGAGTGGCACGGGGTTTTACGAGTACGAATAGTAGCGTCTCTCGACCAGAAACACGCGCAAAGAACTTTTGAATCGTACAGACAACCGTCGGGTAGCAATGAACCGAACAGAGTTGTGCTATCTCCTCGGATTTGGGTGTGGTATCTTCGCCTCGCTACTCGTACTCCTTGTCCGACCGGGTGTCTTCGACGCGGCTCCATCACTCCTACTGGCAGCCAGCGCGCTGTTTCTGTTCTTGCTGGTGGACTGGCCGGGCGGAGAGACAGACGATCAGACGACCCAAGATTGAGTGGCTTTTTATCTCACCCTGTCAACTAATCGAACGTGTACAGGCTGGTCCTCCAGTCGATGGGAACACCACCGACAGACGCGCTTGTTGTCTTCGCGATCATCGCGGTTGCACTCCTCTTTTTCGTCTGGGAGCCAGTGCCGATTGATGTCACCGCGATCGGTGTCCTTGTCGCGTTGATCGTTCTCGAACCCTGGACGCAGATCGATCCCCAGACCGGGATCGGCGGCTTTGCAAGTACGGCGACGATCACCGTGCTTGCGATGTTCATCCTGAGCGAGGGAATCCGCCGAACCGGGATCGTGAACATCATCGGCGAGCGAATCGCCGATCGGTACGGTGACAGCCCGTTCAAACAGCTACTCGCCGTACTCGGTCTCTCCGGGGGGTCGGCGGGGTTTATCAACAACACACCGGTGGTCGCGATCATGATTCCGATGGTCAACTTGTTGTCGAACAAGACCGGGATCTCGCCGTCGAAGCTTCTGTTGCCAGTCTCCTACGTCGCGATGCTCGGCGGTATGCTGACACTCATCGGGACGTCGACGAACATCCTCGCCTCAGATCTCTCGGGTCGGCTGATCGACCAGCCCTTTAGCATGTTCGAGTTTACCCAACTCGGCATTGTCGTCTTGCTGACAGGGACAGTGTATCTCATCACTGTCGGTCGGTATCTCATCCCCGAACGAGTTGCAGTCAGCGAAGATTTCCTCGAGGGGTTCGATATGGCGGAGTATCTCACCGAAGTTATCGTCGAAGAAGACTCGGACGTTGTCGGGAAACGGGTTGATGAGACACTAACCGAACTGGACCTGGACGTCGACATTGTCCAGTTGATCAGAGGCGACCGCGTGTTCAGCGAATCGGTCAACCAGCGCCGTCTGAAAGCCGGTGACGTGTTGATGCTCCGTGCCGACCAGGAGACACTGCTCGACATCATCGAGACCGAGGGACTTGGACTGGCACCCGAAGCCGACGACCCGGTCGCCGACGACCAGCTCGACGTGACTGTCGAGGATGCCACCGAGGCCACGACAAGTCAGCATGGCGAGCCAGAAGAACAGCGACTCATCGAGGTCGTCCTCTCGCCGGAAGCGTCGATCATCGGAAAGACCCTGGAGACACTGTCCTTTCGCCAGCGCTACGACGCGACGGTGCTCGCCCTCCGCCGTGGTGAGACGGTGTTTCACACACGAATGGACAAACGAAAGCTCCGGGCTGGCGATACGCTGTTGATCCAGGCTAGCGAGGCGACGATCAACCGCTTCGGGAACGACCGAGATTTCATCGTCGCTCGTGAGCTCACACGCCAGGATTTCCGGACTGAACGGATCCCGGTAGCGCTCGGAATCATCGCCGCGGTCGTCGGGCTAGCAGCACTAGAGATCCTCCCGATCGTCGTGAGCGCCCTCGCTGGGATCGTCGCGATGGTGGTGACCGGCTGTGTCAAGCCCGAAGAGATGTACGACGCCGTCGACTGGAGTGTGATCTTCCTGCTCGCCGGATTGATTCCGCTCGGGGTCGCGATGGAGCGCACTGGTGGTGCACAGTGGCTCGCCGAGGGCATCGTCCTCGCCTCTGGAAGTCTCGATCCGATTATCGTACTCGGGTTGTTCTATCTGTTCACCGCACTTATTACGAACGTCATCAGCAACAACGCGAGTGTGGTGTTGATGATTCCTGTCGCAATCGACACCGCGCAAGCGATCGGTGCCGATCCGTTCTCGTTCGTGCTCTCGGTGACCTTCGCCGCCTCGACGGCGCTTATGACCCCGATCGGCTATCAGACGAATCTGATGGTGTATGGCCCGGGCGGCTACACCTTCGCTGATTTCTTCCGTGTGGGCGCACCGCTGCAGCTCATTCTCACTGTGGTGACGACGCTGGGGATCGTCGTTTTCTTCGGGATCTAATGGGGGCAAAACCACTACGCTGATACCCATCGAACAGTGATTGCTGGTATGAGCGAGCGACCCGAACTGGATATCTTCGATTACGCTGCCGGTGGCTCCGTCATCGCGTTGCTCGTGCTGGGATACGTCGTCTATCCGAATACAATCTTCCAGTACGGTGTCTGGCTCGGGATCTTCACGATCTGGATGACCTGGTTCGTCTACTACGGGACGAAATGGATGTACGGAATCGAGACGGCCGAGGCGTAACGCTACCCATATACCACGCCCGACGCTAGCGCCGGTATGGTCGGGTTCCCCTCGCCAGACAAGTACGATGGTGCTGTGCTCCTGAGTACTGTTTGCTTGTTGGCTATTGCCTATCTCCTGACGTCGTCGCATCTCGTCCGGGTCTCTGTCTGGTTTACGATCTTTACCATCTACGTCTGTTATATGGGCTTTCTCGCCTACAAGTGGACCTTCGACGACGAGTTCTAGCGATCGAACAGCACGGAGCCGACGAGCGAGACCAGAAGTATTACTGCAACTGCTGCGCCCGTCCCGACGATCAGATCCGGCTCTGCCAGTGCAAAGCCAACCGCGAGCATGACGATACCCCCGAGGTCGAGCCCTAGTCCGAGGGCGCCAAGCTGTGAGCTGCGGTCGGTGTCGCGTGCAGCTTCCGAGAAAGAGATCTCTTCGGGCGACGTTTCCTGGCTGGCCTGCACAGCGAGAAACCAACTGAGAAACAGATACGAGCCAATGCCAGTGAACACGCCTGCGATGGCTCCATACGCGAGATTTTCGAGTCCGAATTCGCCGACCAGTGTAAAAGCAACGAGCGTCGACACTGCCGAGCCGCCAGCAATAACTTCGAACGTACGCTCGTCGAAGTCCGTCTCCTGGTGTTTCATATACGACGGTGAAAGGTGAACAAAAATGAATGTAGTCGTACTGTTTCACCACAAGAAACACAGCAAAACAAAAAAATAGCGATTCGGCCCCGTAGTGTCAGTTAGTTAGCACTCAGACCAGCCACAGGACTCACAGGTCTTGCAGCCTTCGGAGTAATACAGCGAGAGCGATCCACACTCGGGACACTCCGGACTCTCGCCGGCGTCGATGATCGACTGCTGGTCAGTTTCGATCGAGCTAGATTCACCAGCGGAGACAGCGCCGCCGTCGGTTTCTGGTTCGGCCGCTGCCTCGGACTCCTCTGTGGTTTCTTCGAGAGTTTGTTGTTGTGGGTACGCCCGTTCGATGTCACCGTCGAGATAGCGACGCATTGCGGTCCCGATCGCGTCGGGGATCGACTGGATCTGCTCACCTTTGTCCCAGGCGACTTTCGGCGACCGAATGCCCTGGAGTTCGTCGGCGATCTCGTTCGGATCGACACCCGAGCGAAGCGCCGTCGAGATCGTCTTTGCGAGTGCCTCTGTGAACGATGCCGTAAATCCGCCGGAGTTGCCGATGTTGGCGAACAGCTCGAACGGCCGCTCCTGTGCTGGATCCTCGTTGATGTTCACGTACAGCTTGCCGTAGCCGGTGTCGATGCGCTGTGTGACACCGTGGAGCACATCCGGTCGGCCCTGTTTCTGTGCGAATTCTGGCTGTTGACGATCCGCGACTGCGAGCAGATCCTCGACCTGCTCGTCGAGTGCCGCCTGGACATCCTCGTGTTCGAGGAAGCCCTCGATACCACCGAAGACCTCCTCGATCTGGGCGACGAGTTCGGATTCGTCCATGTCGGCGAACTCGGTGTTCTGTGCGCGCGTGGTCAGCACCTGTTTCGAGCGGGTGCCGTCGCGGTAATAGGTGACACCTTTCCCGCCGTGGTCGTAGATGTACTCGAAGACTTCTTTCGCGTCCTCGACGGTGGAGTCATTCGGTGCGTTGACGGTTTTCGAGATGGCCGAGTCGACACCCTCCTGGCAGGCGGTCTGTACACTCGCGTGCTGTTTTGCGGAGAGATCGCCGGTGGTGACGAACAGCTCACCGATGGCGTCTGGGACTGTACTCAACCCCGTCACGCCGTCGAACTCGTTTTCTGCCATCTGCTCTTGGGCTTCTGCTTTTACGGTCTCGACGTCGATGTCGTTGTCCTCGAGCACACGCAGGAAGTAGTCGTCGAACTCGACGAGCATCTCGTCACCCTGGACGTCGTCGGAGACGTTCTTGTAGTAGGCGACGTTGTAGATCGGCTCACAGCCACCGGTCGTGTTGCCGACCATCGAGGTGGTTCCAGTCGGCGCGATCGTCGTCGTGTTGTGGTTCCGGATCGGGAAGCCATCCTCCCACTCGTCGGCGTCGAGCCCGGTGTGGTGTTCGAACCATTCCTCGTAGGCCGTCGGATCGGCGAATTTGGATTTCTCCCACTCGCCGAAGGTGCCACGCTCCTGTGCGAGTTCGTGGCTCGTCCATTTGGATTCGTGGTTGATATGCGTCATCAGCTGGCGGGCGATCTCGTTTGCCGGATCGCTGCCGTACTCGACCCCGAGCTGTACATAGAGCTGGGCGAGTCCCATGATACCCAGCCCGATCTTGCGCATCTCTCTGACTGTCTCCTCGATCTTCTCGACCGGGAAATCAGACATCGTGACGACGTTTTCGAGGAAACGCGTGCCCAGCGCGATACGGTCGTTGAACGACTCCCAGTCGATCGCCACTTCGAGGAAGGCTTCGAGGGCGGCCTCCTGGCTGTTGTACTCATCGGCGTGTTCGGTCGACCAGACACGCCAGTCGGGCGCGTCCTGCGCAGCGAGCGTCGAGAGGTTGATGTGACCGAGGTTGCAGGCTTCGTACTCTTCGAGTGGTTGCTCGCCACACGGATTTGTAGCCAATATGGTGTGTTCAGGGTGCTTATCAGTATCGAAGGAGTGTTTCTTGTTGACGCGTTCGAGATAGATGACGCCCGGCTCGCCGTTCTCGTGGGCACCTTCGATGATGTGGTCCCAGAGCTTCCGTGCCGGAACAGAGAGAACCTCTCCGACCTCGACGTGCTCGCCGAGACCGAACATATCGTACAGTTCCTTGGTTTCGGGAGTAGCGACGTGTGGCTCCTCTGTTCGGGGATTCGTGAAAGTGTACGCCTCGTCGTTTTTGACCGCTTCCATGAACCGGTCGGTGATACCGACAGAGATGTTGAAATTCGAGAGATGGCCCTCGACAGCGTTGCGGAGGTGTTCGGGAACCCGGCCCTCGTCGTCGATGAGTTCGCGGGCCTCCTCCAGCGCATCTGCAAATGAAGTGTGGGTGAAATCGTCGGGATCGTTCAGACGAAGCGTGTTGGCGAGTGAGACATCCTTGTTTTTGGCGTGGATGAACTGGATCACGTCGGGGTGGGAAACGCGCATGACACCCATCTGTGCACCACGTCGCGCACCACCCTGTGCAATCGTCTCACACATCTGGTCGTAGGTGCGCATGAACGTGATCGGACCGGACGCGATCCCACCGGTGGAGCCGACCGCGTCACCGTAGGGACGGAGTCGCCAGAAGGCATACCCCATACCGCCGCCGCTCTGGAAGACCTGTGCAGCTTCTTTCGCGGTCTGGTGGATGTCGTCGATATCGTCTGCCGGCGAATCGACGAAACACGCAGAGAGCTGCTGGAGTTCGTCACCGGCGTTCATCAGCGTCGGTGAGTTTGGCATAAAGCCGAGCCGTTCCATCTGTTCCTGGAACTGGTCAGCCACGTCCTCGACGTGAGCGCGAACGTCATCCGGGAGCTCGGGAACGATCGTCTCGTAGGCGAACTTGTTAACGTTGTACTGAGACAGGGTCGTCTCGGCGTCGTCATCGGCGGTGACGCCTTTACCGAAGACCTCCGTGGCCAGCTCGTCTCGACGAGGGTGGCCCGGCTTGAGCTGGTCCGGTGTAACAGTAATGTCCGTGTCCTGCTTTTCTGCCTCGTACACCGCCTCCGCCAGTGCGATGTTCTTGGCGACGCGCTCGAACAGCTCCTCTTGCTGTTCGGCAACCTCCCCCTCTGCGTCCTTCCGGAGATACCGTGCTGGAAGGATGTTGTGGTACGCGTTGCCAGTCAGTCGGTCTTCGAGTGTCTCACCCTCGGTCCGCTTGATCGGCAGTGTGAGCTCGTCGGCCGCAAGATCGCTACTCATACGCGATCACCCTGTGTCGCTGTTTTTCGACTGATGCGCCGTCGGTTGTAGGCTCCCATTACTATCATTTGTGACGGAAGTTCTGTTCGGATCCGAACTAAATAATGGTTTTGTCTTTCGGTTCTGGTCAGCAACGGTATGTGTCTCGAAGCTGTTATATCACACATACATAGCAGCGGCTACCCGTAACAAGCTGCCTGTACAGAACCAGAGGCTGGGAGTATTTAATGCTGATCAGACCGGAGTGAAAGTGAAAACACGCTAACGGATTCGACAGACGCGGAGGAAGTCGCAGTAGAAACGAAGGGGGGTTTCGGTTGGAGATCGGCCCGATGTTATTCGTCGCCAACGGGATTTCGGCGGAGTTCGTCAATCAGGTCGTGCAAGTGATTGAGCTCAGATTCGAGTTTCTCGCGACGATCGATGAGTTCGCCGAGTTCGTCGGTGTTGACCGAATGGTTCTGTCGGAGTGCGGCTTCGAGTGAGTCGTTCGTCGCCTGGACGAGGTAACTCGCCGACTGGAGCACTTCCTGTGGTGAGCCGCGGTACTCGAAGAGATCGACACCACCGGAGTACGCTGTGTAGGACACAAGCGGCACCTCCTCCTCGGAATGGTACGTCGTCGTCACGTCCAGTCCGGTGAGTGGGTTGTACCGGTCGTTCGAGATCTCCATCCGGACGAGACTGAACGGTTCGGCGAGACTGGGATAGGTGTCGGCCAGTTCTCGGAGTTTGTCGGCGGGTTCGCCGCCGAGTTGTGATTCGACATCACCGAAAAAATGTTGTGAGTTGGTGAGCGCGAGCGCCACGGTGTAAAAGACCTCCTGGTTGTTCCTGGCAAACGTCCGGATTCGGTCACGGAGTTCGTCGTGTTCGCCTTCGATGGACAGTTTCTCGAGTTCGTCTAGCAACGCCAGCGTGCCCCGCTCGCGAGTGAGATACTCTTCAACGAGTGCGCCGGGCACCTCCTGGCTGTCCGCATCATCCATACGCTCTCTTGAGACCGCAGTCCCTTACTGTTTGTTGCCGCCGACGCTCACCGCCGGCTGGGTGACTGTTCGAGCCGTTTGAGATCGAATATCCGCCAGCCAGCGTCTTCAGGCCGGAGTTCACACCGGACTGGCATCTCTCCTTCGAGTCTGTCGGGGATGTGCGATCCACCAAGATGCTGTGTAAACGACAGCACGACACGGTCGTGGTCGTTCTGTTTGCGGGTTATCTCGCTCGCAATTGTCAGGTTGCCGTGTTGCATCATTTTGAGCCCTCGGTGACCGGCCGTCTCGAGGCGTGCATTGGAGTGACAGAGATCGTACGCGCTATCGTCGGCGTCGGCCAGCCGTGAGACGTACTCCTCGACGACCTCCTCCGGAGAGCGACCATCCGCCGGACTGACCTGATCGGCGGAGTGTTTGCCGGGTGTTGTCGCCCGCTCGCGACCGCCTGCCTCGGGATCGAGTGCTGTCGGCTCGTCGAACTCCTCGTCGGATCCCTGCAGCCGTTCGAGTTCCTCCTCCCAGTCACGGTCGACGCCGTGGCTGTCGTAGCTCCGGCGGTACTGTTCGTACTCGCCAAACTCGACCTGAAAGCCCGCCCCGCCAGCCTCGCGGGCGTACTGGAGTGCCTGGATGATATGTTTGAACTGGATGGTCACGTCATCGAGGTCAGCAGCGGTGTCGGCCAGTGGGCGGCCGTCGTGGGCGTCGGTGGCGGCGATGTAGGCGGCGTATTTCGCGACTTTCCGAATGAGCGCCGGGGTGGTGGTAATCCGACCGAGGAACTCGTAGTCGAACTCCTCCGTCGCCACGTTTGCTTCCTCGGGAAAGACCGCTTCCCAGAACGCCCGGCGGATCAGCTCCTGTGGTTTCTCGAAGCCGATGGAGTGGTTGATCCGCCGTTTGAACGCCGAATCGATCCCCGCACGTTTGTTCGTCGTCAGCAGCAAGATTCCATCGAACGATTCCAGCCGCTGTAAGAGAAAGTTGATCTCCGTATTGGCGTAGCGGTCGGTGGCATCTTTCACCTCGGCACGCTTGCCGAAGATCGCATCTGCTTCGTCGAACAGCAAGATGGCGTTCGACCGTTCGGCCTCATCCAGCAGTGTCGCCAGCCGACTATCGGTCTCACCGACGTACTTGTTGATGATCTGGGAGAGATCCACGCGGTAGAGATCTAACCCAGTTTCGTTGGCGATGATCTCTGCAGCCATCGTTTTCCCCGTCCCTGGCTGGCCATAGAACAGGGCAACGACGCCATCGCCGCGACTTCCTGGCTCGCCGAAGCCCCACTCGTTGGTGACTGCACCGCGGTACTGGAGGTGGCCACAGAGCTCTTTGAGATGTGATTCCTGGCGGTCGTTGAGTGCAATATCCTCCCAGCTATAGCCCGGATCGAGCTGTTCGGCCATCGCTTCGAGATTGCTCGCCGAGTAGCGCTTGCAGGCCTCGTACAGCTGCCCTCTGGTCAGTTCGCCCTCGACAGGTGCGAAGACATCTGCGTCGGCGTCGTGAGCCGGGAGTGTCTCGTCGTCGATGTCGTCGATCTCCCCGCCAGTCCGACAGAGATACCGTGCAGTGCGGACTGCCCGCCGAATATCCCGCTGTGGGAGCCGGAAGTTCGTCGCGATATGGGGGATGAGTGACTCGTCGGCGAACTCCGCGGCGTACTCCTCCCAGACTGCAAACCGCACGTCGTGATCTGGAAACGGACACTCACATGTTTCCAGGCGGTGATGAGAGAGATCCACATCCGGCGTCCAGGCCTCGGTGTGTGAGAGGAACACATTCCCCGGCGCGCCATCGAGGCGCTCGACGATATCATCGACGCTCGGAGTGTCTGTCTCGCGCTGGAGGCGGGGGGTGGAATCGTCATCGTCAGTCGCCTGTCTCGGTCCATCGTCGCGGTCAGTGAGTTCTTCGAGGGCCTGGAGATGAATCGCGGCGTCTCGGAGTGCAGCCTCGCGGAGCAGCCGGGTAATCAGCCCGGGTTTGCCGAAGATATCGGTCGCATCCACCTGAAGAAGTGGTTCTCCGGCGGCAGTGAGCGCAGCCGGGAGTCGGTCTTTGCCCGTCCCATCTTCACCGGAAAGATAGAAGATCGTCGGCGTCGCCGTTGCACGAGCCCGCTGGTGAATGCTGTCGAGTGTGTCGGTCGTCTCCGCATCGAAGACGAGATCTGACCGCTCGCGCTGTCGGGTGCGGACGGTCACATCGGTGCGGAGGACGGGATCGAGACTGTCGTCACCTTTGAGATACTGGACGATCCGATCATCGACACTCAGTACGTCGTCGCTCGCGGATTTGATCGGGTCATCAGAGTGGCGGTTGAGGAGGTCGTACTCGAACAGCGGGGAGTTGGGCGACAGTGAGAAGCTCGGCCTGTCTCGCATACTGTCAGTCGATCCATGTCCCATCAGCGCGAGCAGTGTCTCGACGATGCTGACCGTTGGATGGTGTGGCTCTGAGGAATCCCGAAGCTGTCCGTAGACGTGTGGAACGCTGTCGTCGAAAACCGGGGCGAGCGCGAGCAGAAAGATATCGAGTTCGGCGCGTGAGAGACGGAACTTGTGTCGTAGTTTGTCGAGTCGAAGATCGACCCCGCGTTCGCGAGCGGATTCTAGGTCGCGTTCGATCGTCTCGGCCGACTGTGCAAGCTCGGATCGGAACGTTTCGAACTGCTCCTGGTGTGACTCGGGAAGAATGCGCTCCCCAGAGAGCGCCCGGATGTGTGCGCCGACTGTCTCCAGTGTCGGTCCAGCCCCCGTGCTCGCCTCGTCGGTCTCTTCGTCGATCCCTGCAAAGACGTCTCGGTTCTCCTGGGCCCACGAGAGCGCCCAGTTGATGCGGTCGAATTCGGCCTGCAGGTGATCACCGGAGTGAGTGTACATGGATCGGGAATACTGAACCTGTTCTCCCTCCTGTCTCAAAGATGTTTATATTCTATCCATCTCGGTTGACATTGCGCTGTGACACGTGCGCAACGCGCGCCAATCTGACCGGGATGATGAATTTCTGTTAGAAAAGGACAACTATTATATCAATACAGCATACATTCATGGGTAAGACTGTGCGAATAAAGATGAGTTTCGCGTCCCCCCACTCCGACCATCTGATGGAGGTATAAATGCCCGAAAAGACAGACACCGAGCAATCCTCACGCAGCAAGCGTCGCAGGACTCCTTCGCGGAGTTCAACCACGACGAGTACAGAGAGTTCCTACGCCACCCAGATCCAGCGATCCGAACGCGGCGTTGCCAAACACTGGGAGCCGTCCGGTGTCTGGGAGCCCTCCCAGGCTACTCAGGAATCCACGTCCCCAGCGGGTGCGTTCGATATTAACCAGAACTACGGCGAGGAGTACCATATCCAGCGCGCACTCAAAGACACTGGTACTTCTCAGGACGAAGTGCCAGACCAGGTCACAGACGTGCTAAAAAGCGGTGGAATGCCGCTCCCGACAGCAATCCAGCGCAACCTCGAAACCAAAATGGATGGCGACTTCTCCAACGTGCGCGTTCAC
>LKMJ01005824.1_pt1 | contig 11639 bp, 18 predicted proteins | sample 643391 | NCBI WGS metagenome assembly LKMJ01 (sample SAMN04112250, study PRJNA286221) | soda lake metagenome | biome: soda lake; feature: Kulunda Steppe; material: water; isolation source: sample PL-Br10 brine of Picturesque Lake | place: Russia: Kulunda steppe | collected 2010-07
CAGCACTCGTTCGACTCAGACCAGTGGTCTCCAATCGTGCCACCGTGGCACCGGTAACTGCAAACCATTGCCAGTGACTGTGGACTCAATTCCCGGCGATGGTCCGACTATCTAAGTCACTCGAATGACTGGTGGCATATATGTCCAAACGACTCCTCTCCGTGACCGCCTACACGACCCTCGAGTACGTCGAAACCACGGCCATCGGGGAGACGTTCGAGTGGGATTCAATCGCCGTCGTCAACGCCACTGCAGACGACGAGGAGCCGACAGCGGTCCAGCTCCAACTCGAGCTCGACAACATCACCGAGGAGCATTTGCCGAAACACATGCTCGATATGGAGCTAACCCCCGACCAGGCCCGGACGCTCGCGGGCGATCTCGAGACATACGCCGATCGCGTCGAGGGGAGCGAGGACTGAGTGGCGACCGACCAGGTCGATGGCGGTCACTACACTGACTCACTGACGCCAGTACCTCTTTTACCGTCGGCGTGTTACGCTGACGCGTGACCATCCGGGCACCGCCCGTCTGTGACGACGAGCACGCGATCCGGCCGGCCGAGCGCGCCGACTTGCTCGCAGTCGTCTCGATCGAGAAGGCCTCGTTCCCGCAGCCCTGGCCGTACGACGCGTTCGAGCGGTTCGTCGACGAGCCGGGGTTTCTCGTCGCCCAGCACAACGGCGCCGTCGCCGGCTACGTCGTGGCGGACGTGACCCACACGATCGGGCGCTCGCTCGGACACGTCAAGGACATCGCTGTCCACCCGTCCCATCGTGGCTGTGGCGTGGGCTCGGCACTCCTCTCCCGGTCGCTCGCCGTGCTCGCGGCCCACGGTGCCGACTCGGTGAAACTCGAGGTCCGGCAGTCCAACGAAGGGGCGAAACGCCTCTACCGGCGGTTCGGCTTCGAGCCGCTCCGGCTCGTCACAGGCTATTACGCCGACGACGAGGACGCGATCGTGATGATTCGCCGCCTCGAGTGAGGACGCGTGGCTGTTTTAGGGCCGGCCCGTCTGTACTCGGGTATGGGATACGCCTGTCCGGTGTGCGGTGCGGAACAGGCCGACGCCGAGCACCTGGCGAATCACCTCGCGATCACTGCCTCGCTGGGTCGCGAGGACCACGAGGCATGGCTCGCCGAGCACGCACCCGACTGGGCCAACTGCACGCCGGCCGAACTCGCGGCCATTGTCGCCGAGCACGCGCCAGCGATCGAGACGCCAGCGTTCGACGCGTCGGGGACGAATGGCACCGTCGAGGCTCCACCGACGGGACTGGAGTCCGAACTCGCGCGGCAGTCGCGCCAGCCCGGACGCGGTGGGCTCAACGCCGACGTCGAAGACGTACTGGCCGAGGCACGCGAGCTGACAGCGGAGATGCAGGACGCAGACGGCGGAACCGACGCGTCCGGAGCCGAGTCGGCTGACGGGCAGACAAACGAAAACGGGTAATTGGGCGTGTGCCGTTGGCTGCGGTATGAAAACCGAGGGAACCTTTAGCTTCGACACGCCGACCGAGGCCGAGTCGGCGTTCGAGTCGGTCGGCCCGGCTGCCCAGACGGTCACTCGGGAGGTCGCCAAGTCGATGGACTTCGATCGCGAGGAGTACGACGAGCGGGTCACGAGCGCGGTCGTCGAGACTGCTCGCGAGGCGCTCTTCGCCAGCCTCCTCGCAGTTCAGGTTGGATCGCGCGAAGAGTTCGACGACTGGCGAACGGAATACGACGGCGAGGTACACGTCGTCGGCCACGAGACCGTCTCGCGGGTCGTCTGGCACGTCGGACCGACCGACGAGGCCGTTGCCGCGACGTTCGAGAACGAGGAGACTGCGGCTGTCGCGACGCTCCGCCGGCAGGCGTTCGGTCGACTCTACCGGCCGGTACTCGGGCTCGAGGCCGACCACTGAAGCGGCTTCAGCGAGCGCTGGCTGGGAGCGCCGCGTCGAACCGCCACCGTTACTCCGGCCCACCGCAATCGATCGCCTATGCCCGATCCCGACGACTGGACGCTTCGCGAGGAGCAGACGGAATACGAAACCCCGTGGTACACCGGCGGCTACGATCGATACGACCAGCCAGACGGCACTGAGAAGTGCTACTACTGGGCCACACTCCCAGCAGCGGTCGTCGTGGTCGCCCGCATCGACGCGAGCGTCGCGGCCTCGCTCGAGGGCGGCGCGGCACCGACGTCCTCGAGCGACCACGTCCTGTTCGTCGAGCAGTTTCGCCCGACAACCCGCAAACGGTACCTCGAGTTACCAGCGGGGATCGTCGAAGACGGCGAGTCGTATACGACCGCTGGGGCGCGCGAACTCGAGGAAGAGACTGGCTTCCGCCCCTCGAGTACCGCCTTGCTCCAAGAGTACGACGTCGCGACGGGGGTCCTGCGTCACGAGCGCGGGATCGTCTACGCCGATGGGCTCGAGCCGGGCCAGCGCTCGCTCGACGACAACGAGTTCCTCGAAGTGACGACCGTCCCGGCGGATCGGGCTCTCGAGCGGGCTCGCGAGTCGCCCGCCAACGACGCGACAATGAACGCGCTGTTGCTCGCGAAGGAGGACGGCCTGCTCTGAGACCGCAGCGCGCGGCAGTTGGAAACCACCGATGTGCGGTCCGGCCGAATGAAAAGACAATTCTCGACGGCCTCCAAACCAGGGGGCACATGCGCATCGCCGTTCCCAACAAGGGCCGCCTGCACGAGCCGACGATCGACCTCCTCGAGCGGGCCGGGCTCCACCTCGAGAACGGGGCCGACCGCAAACTCTACGCGGATACGGTCGACCCCGACGTCTCGGTCCTGTTCGCGCGCGCTGCGGACATCCCGGAGTACGTTGCCGACGGCGCGGCGGACCTGGGAATTACCGGCTACGACCAGGTTCGCGAAGCTGGCGTCGACGCCGTCACTGAACTGCTCGACCTCGAGTTCGGCCGCTGCCGACTCGTGCTCGCCGCGCCGGAGGATGGGGATATCACGACCGTCTCTGACCTCGCCGGGAAGACGGTCGCGACGGAGTTCCCGACGATCACGCGGGACTTTTTCGACGACCACGGGGTTGAGCCGTCGGTCGTCGAGGTCAGCGGGGCGACCGAACTGACCCCACACGTCGAGATGGCCGACGCCATCGTCGACATTACCTCGACCGGCACGACCCTGAAAATGAATCGGCTCGCGGTCGTCGAGGAGGTCCTGGCGAGTTCGGTCCGACTCTTTGGCCGGGACGACGTCCTCGACGATCCGAAAGTCGCCGAAGTGCGGACGGCGCTCTCCTCGGTGAAACAGGCTGAGGGGAAACGCTACCTGATGATGAACGTCCCCGAGGACGAGCTCGAGGCGGTCCGGGACGTCATCCCGGGCATGGGCGGACCGACGGTGATGGACATCGCCGACGGCGACGGGAAGGTCGCGGTCCACGCGGTCGTCGACGAACGGCGGGTCTTCGAGACGATCACCGACGTCAAGGCGGCCGGTGCGAGCGACGTGTTGGTGACGGAAATCGAGCGACTGGTCGAGTAACCGTTCGTTCGTTGTTGCGTACCTGTGACGTCGCTTACTGCCGGTAATTGACTGGCGAACCGTTTGCATCGTCACCCTCCTCCGCGAGTTCGTCGTCTTCGTCCTCGACAGGCGTCTCGTCGTCATCGTCGATCGGTTCCTCTTCCTGGAGGTCGGCACAGCCGGCGAGCCCACCCACAGCGGCCACGCCAGACGTCACCACCAGGTCGCGCCGGTCGGTGCTCGCGTGACACTCGGCAACGTAAGTCGAGTCGCTACTGCGTTGCTGGCTCGTCGTCCTCGAACGCGTCAGCGAGCTGGTCGCCCCCGGTCTCGGTGATCGACGACTCATCGAGGTCGAACGCATCGGTTGTGAGTTCGCTGTCGTCGACGGTCACCGATCCCTGCTGGACATCGATGACGACACCGTCGTGGTCCGCGTCGCGGCGACCGATCAGTTGGTTGGCCGCCCCCTCGACCTCGCGATTGACGGCCCACACGAAGCGGAGGACGACCTCGAGATCGGCGCCAGCCGTCCGACCGCTGCGATCGGTCGACACGCTGGCGAGGCTCATTGCGCCCTCCGGGTGAAGGTACTGGATCGGATGGTCGTTCGGCAGCTCGCAGAGATCGACCTCGAACGACCAGAGGTACGGCAGCAGCTGGATGGCGTACCCCTTCGGTTTCGGTGCGTACCGACCGGCCGCGGTCATCGCGACGCCGATGGCGCTCGTCCCAGAGTCAGTGTCGTAGTAGACGCCGGGGGCGCCCGGAATCGAGAGTCGCATGTCTATGACTGACGTGGGCGACGGGTGAGTCTAAAGCCTGCGTTCGCATGGTGAGCACTGACCATCAGTAGGAGTCGATATCCGTCCCGATCGAGCAGACGTACTCGCCAGTCGCGACCTGTGGCAGCCGGCGGGTGCGCCAGAGAATACCGCTACTATCGGCAGTGATCGTCTCCTTTGGCTCGCCGAACGGGGTGACGACCTCGAAGAGCTGCTCGCCGCGTTGGACGCGGTCGCCGAGGTCGGCCTGCATGTGGACCAGCCCACCAGCCGGAGCGCCGTACTGTTCGAATCCACTGGCGCGGGTCTGGCGCTCGAGGTCGCTGGCTTCGTCGAGGAAGTCGTAGTACCGGAGGACGTTCCACATCCCCTGGACGCCGCGTTCGATGCTCGACTCGTCCCAGCCGACGGCGCCCCCGAGCTCGGGATCGACCGTCGGGATCCCCTCGTCGGGTGCGACGCGGGCGAGCTGGCCGTCAGGCCCCTTCTGGTCGAGGACGTAGCCACAGCCGAAGGCTTTCGCGAGCTCGAGACAGTCGTCGTACAGCCGGTGGCGGTGGCCACACCGCACGCGCACTTCGTCGATCATCCGGCTGGTCGAGCCCTGGTGAAGATCCAAAATGAGGTCTGCGCGACTCGCGGCGTCGAAGGTCGCGGCGGCGATCCGCTCGCTCGAGGTCCCGGTTTCGTTCCCCGGGTAGGTCCGGTTCATCTTCGTGTCGTCGATCGGGTTCCGGTGTTCGGCCACCTGGAACGCGTGGTAGTTGACGATGCCGACGATGAGGATCGTTCCGGCGATCTCCGTGGGGTCGAGCTGTGGGACGATCCGGCTGAGCACGCCGACCCCGTGGAGTTCGTCGCCGTCGCTCGCGGCCTGGACGTAGAGGGTCTTCCCCTCGCGCTCGCCGTTGATGACTGCCACCGGCAACCCGAACGAACTCCCGTCTCGAGTTTCGCCGACCTCGAGGCGGCCGGTGTCGCGTTCGCCGGGCGCGGCACGGGCCGTCCCGAGCGTCGTCGTCATACGTCTGACGACGGACCGATCCACTATTAGACTGTCCTTTGGTGCCAGTCGGTGGGGCCCTTGCGGTCAGTACGACGGCAGCCGTCCGGACCGTTCGGAGCTGTCGACGAAGGGGAGCGGTTCACGGGTAGCGTCGTACTCGTCGCCGTCGATGCGCACGGTCACGCGCTCGGCGTCGCTGTCGTAGCTGACCAGCCCGAGGGCGATGATGGACTCGCGGAGCGGACTCTCACCGGCTCGGGTCACCGCACCGATACTCGCGTCACCGTCGAAGATGGCAGCCCCTGAGTCGGGAACTGGTGCGTCGTCGGCGAGGACGAGCCCGACCAGGCGGCGACTGGGTTGCCCTCGATTCTCGACACGGGAGACGACCTCCTGGCCGACGTAACAGCCTTTCTCGAAATCCAGCGCTCCGCGCAGGCCGAGCACGTTCGGAATCTCGCCGGCGAGTTCCGTCTCGAACAGCGGCGTGCCCGCCTCGAGACTGAGACTCTCCCAGGTGTCGTAGCCAAAGGGCGCGGCGCTCATCCCCTTGGTCGAGAGCGCGTCGTGGACCGCCTCGGCGGCCTCGGTGGCACAGACGACCTCGTAGCTCTCCTCGCCCACCAGTGCGTCGGCGCGGATCACGGTCACCCCTTCGTCGCCGATCTCGCCCCGGATGAACCCGAATCGCTCGTCCGGCGTGGCCGAGCCGTGGAGGACGCTCGCGACCTTCTCGGTGGCCTGTGGGCCACAGACCCGGAAGACGGCGAATTCGTCGCTCGCGTCGCGGATCTCGACGTCCTGGATGAACACCTTCTCGCGCCACTCGTCGACTAACTCGCCAGCGAGGCCTGGCGGCGTGACCAACAGGAGCCGCTCACCGGCGTTGTAGATGGTCAGCTCGATTTCGATCCGGCCCTGGGGATCGAGGACGAGGGCGTGACAGCCCTGTCCATCTGCGCTCGGCACCCGATTCGAGACGACGTTGTCGACGTACTCGAGTCGGTCAGCGCCGTCGACGACGACCACGCCGACGGCGGCCTCGAGCAGTCCGACACCGTTGCGAACGGCCCGGTGGGCCCGCTCCGGGCGGCCGTAGTTGGCGACGACGGTCTGGCCACCGCGCTCGTCGAACGTGGCCCCGTGTGCGGCGTGGACCGACTCGAGGATACTCATACTGAGTGAGTGGGCACTCGTCCCCACAGGCGTTTCGATTCAGAACGGAAACCGGTCGCGAAGCCACTCGCCGATGGACCACTCGTCGTCCGGGTCGACGGACGGTTCGGGGACGACTGCGTCGGCCGGTTTGATCATCGTCTGGCTTCCGCCAGCGTCGACGACGATCAGCCCGTCGCGTTTGAGACGCGCGAGTGCGTCCTCGAGGTCGTCGATGTCGACTTCGACCGCGGCGCGTAACTCGAAGACCGTCATCCCCTCCGAGGCGCGGTCGACGAGCGCGTCGAGGACGGCGACCTCGGTCCGGCCTCTGTCCCGGTACTCCGGCTTCGCTCGCATCCGGTTGTCCCTTCGGGCGGCCAGGATTTGACGTTTGTCGTTCGACTCCTCAGTGGCTGTGGCCAGTCGCCTCGGCGAAGCTGACGCCGAAGCGCTCCTCGAAGAGTTCCATCGCGAGCGCTTCGTCGGCCGCCAGCTGTTCGTCGCTCCCGTCACCGTGGTGGACCATGTGGTGGGCCCGCCCGGCGATCGAGAGCATGACGACGTCCCCGAGCGCTTCGGCGTCGCTTTGACCCTCCTCGGCGAGCACGTCGAGGATCCCCGACGGGACCGTCACCTCATCTGTCTCCGCACCGACCGTAATCGATACTGTCGCCGTCTCGTCACCAGTCACCATACCGTAGGGCAGCCAAGCCGTCCTCAAGTAGCTGTGGCTTCCAGACGCGAGTGGCACACGACCGGTTGGCCTGTGCGCACGCGAGACTTTTGCGCGTCGCCGGCGTGGATGTCAGTATGGCAAGGATCGAACTCGATGACGACACCGTCGACCGACTGGATACGCTCCGCGTCGAGGACGAATCGTACGACGAACTCGTGAGCGAACTCATCAACATCTACGAGGCGAGCGAGTTGACGCTCCACCGGGCGGGCTGATCCGCTCGGGGTGATCGTTAGGCCTCGGCAGCCGCCTCGCAAATCTCGACCCAGCGGCCCTCTTCCTCGAGGTGGTCCTGGAGCGCCTCCGCGTAGGTCTGCGTGAGTTCTTCGGCGGCGGCGAGTGTCTCGGCGTCCGGCTCATCGTCGTCGCCCCCACCGCCGAGTCCGAGTACGCGTTTGACCGTCCCGAGGAGACCGCCCGAGGACCCCGACTGGCCACCGGATTGGGGGCCTGCTCCCGGCACCGCTCCCATCCCACCACCGACATTCTCGAGTTCGGGGACGATCTGTCCCAGGGCGTCGGTGTTGGCCACCAGTCGGGCCCGGTCGGGGGCAGACGGCTGATCGATCTCGAACTCGGTTGCGGTCATGATCAGGCTCCACTGCGGGTTCGAGAACTGGGAGTCGGCGACTGTGGAGGCGAACTGCTGGTCGACGGCCATTCGAGCGCCCACCATCCGATCGGTCCACGACCCATTGCTCATGGCTCCCACTTGGCTGGGGCACCGTATCAGCGTTTCCTCACGAATCGCCGCCCGTCTCCGACGGGAACCGTTCGGCGTGGGCGGCGTGGCGACGTGCCCGTTCGACGTACCGATCGGCCGTCCCCGCGAGCTCTGGGTCGTCGATATCGGTTTTGACCGCGGCCGGGGAGCCGGCGACGAGGGTTTCGGCCGGCACCTCGGTGCCCTCGGTGACGACGCTTCCTGCTGCGACAACCGCCCCAGGACCGACCCGTGCGTCGTCGAGGACGACGGCGTTCATTCCGATCAGCGCGCCCGCCCGAACCGTCGCGTCGTGGACGATTGCCCCGTGACCGACGGTGACTGCCCGCTCGAGCACGGCGTTCTCGTGTACGACCGCGTTGTCCTGGACGTTCGATCGCTCACCGACCACAATCGCTCCACAATCGCCACGGAGCGTCGCGTTGGGCCAGATACTCGCCTCGTGCTCGACGCGGACGTCTCCGATCAGGACTGCCGTTGGATCGACGTACGCGCTGTCGGCGACCGTCGGCTCGACACCCTCGAGAGATCTGCGCATATCCCAGTCAGTGTCGGCTCCGTCATTACCCCTCCGGGCCCGCCGACCCTACATAGGTTGGCATCAATGGTTTGTGGGTTTGTCACACAGTACCGAGTACAGCGGGACGGAACTCGCCCCCCTGGCTCGTCCGCTGTGCCCCAACATCTTCGGCTCCACCCCCTTTTGGGCCTCAGCTCGACCCGTCGAACGTCACCGTTGCGTGGAGTTGGGACGTCAGTGCGTCGTGGACCTTACAGAGTTCGGCCGCTCGCTCGCGGACTGCTTCGGCTGTCTCCTCGTCGAAGTCGGCCTCGGTTTCGACGCTGAACGCGATCGAGGCGAGTTTGTCGTCGTCGTTCAGCTCGCCGGTTGCCTCGATCTCTACGCGGCCGAGGCCCTCGACACCACGTTGACGGCTGCCGACGCGGAGCGCCGGCACGTAACACGAGGCGTAGGCGGCGAGGAGCGTCTCGAGCGTGTCGGGCGTTTCCTCGCCCTGGGCGTCGATCTGGTGGTCGAAGTCACGGATCTGGTTGTCGACGTGTGAGCCTTCTTCGGAAACGCTGGTGACGGTTTTCGCCATGCACTCGCCGTCCACCACTTCCGTCGTGGTAAATCCCCACGCCGGTCATCGCTGCCCGATGGGCCGACCCGCGGTTACAGGTCGAACGTCTCGTCGCCCGCGAGGACGTGGACATCGGCCTCGCTCACGGCGTCGACGAAGTCCTGTGGGTCCTGCTCGATCGGCGGGAAGGTGTCGTAGTGCTGGGGGAGGGCGTGGTCGGCGCCGGTCCAGTCGACGGCGACGCCGGCCTGTGTCGGCCCCATCGTGAAGTGGTCGCCGATTGGGACGATGGCGAGATCCGGCTCGAGGTAGTCACCGATCACGTCACGCATCTCCGACTGGAGCGCGGTGTCCCCAGCGTTGTAGACGGTCGTCGAGTCGTCGTCGGCCGGGTCACCGTCGGCGATGACGAAGCCGGCGGGCATCCCGGCGTCGAGGTCGTACTCGGTCATAATCCCGTTCGTGTGGTCGGCGCGGACCATCGTAACCGTCGCGTCGCCACACTCGACGGTGCCGCCGAGATTCATTCCCATTCCGCCGACGGCGTCTTGGAAGCCGAACTCGTCTTGACAGTACGAGACGAGTTCGGGCGTCGCGACGAGCGTCGCGTCGGCGAATGCGCCCGCGTCGGCGATGTGGTCGGCGTGACCGTGGGTCAGCAAGACGTAGTCCGGCTCGTCGACGTCAGCCGGCCCGAGCTCCGTCTTTGGGTTGTCGAAGAACGGATCGATCAACAGGTCGGTGTCCCCGACGGTGACGTGCCACGTCGCGTGGCCGTGCCAGGTGAGTTCCATGTCGTCTCGAGGTTCGGTCGACACTCTTGTAAAACGCACTGTGACGGCACCACTGCGTTGGCCAGTAGGGTTCAGAGCCGATGCCGTGGCGTTTTCTACCTCGGCCCCTAACAGCCGCTATGCTCGCATTGACGCTCGAGGAGTTCATGGTCGAGTTGAACGAGGGATCGCTGAAGAACGTCGGCCCGTCGAACAAGTCGGCAACGGTGAAGCTGTTCGACGTCGAGTCGGCCCAAGCGCGCGCGTTCGGTGACAAACGCGCAAAACTCGTGTTCGAAGACGACGAGGGCAACGAGGTCCAGGTATCACTCTTCCCCGACCAGCTGGAGGCCCTGCTCGCGGACATCGAGTCCCTCGAGACGGAGACCGAACTCTTCGAGTGAGGGTGTTCGTGGCTCGCTGGCTGGTGACGCCATTCCGACAACCGTTTTAGGCCGAACCTGCTTGGTTGGGATAGATGGGTAACTGTATCATCTGTGGAACGCCCGTAGACGGGTGGATCTGCGAGAGCCACGAAGAAGACGTCTTCTTCGACTTTCGCGGCACCTCTCCGTCACACCTCTCCCCGAATCGTTTCTACCGGGGAACTGTCGACGGCTACGCCGATTTCGGCGTCTTCGTCGACATCGGCGACCACGTCACTGGCCTGTTGCACCGAAGCGAACTCGACCAACGACTCGAGAGTCTCGAGTGGGAACCCGGGGACGAGGTCTTCGTCCAGGTTCTCTCGGTCCGAGACAACGGGAACGTCGACCTTGGCTGGTCGATCCGACAGGACGAACGCCACTTCCGTGGCCACCTGATCGAGACGGCCGACGGCGAACGTCGTCCGGAAGACCTCGAAGACGACGAGCCGAGTGTCTCCACCGAGGAGTCGACCGAAACGGCTACCGAAGAGACGACAGACGAGCCTGCAGCGTCGGCAGACGAGAGCGAACCTGATTCCGAACCCGCTGGGAGCGACGCGCCGGAGGAACCAGCGACCACTGACCAGCCGTCGGGGCCCAGCGCGACCGTCACCGCAGCCGGTGGCTCCGTCGCTGCCGAAACCGCGAGCGCCGCTGCGCCGACCGAGGAGGCCGAAGCGCAACTCAACCGGTCGTCGGTCGACACGCTTGGCGACCAGGTCGGTAGCGTCGTTCGCCTCGAGGGAGAGATCACCGGCGTCCGCCAGACCAGCGGCCCGACGGTGTTCGAACTGCGCGACGAGTCGGGCACCGTCGAGTGTGCTGCCTTCGAAGAGGCCGGCGTCCGGGCCTACCCGTCGGTCGAGGTCGACGACGTCGTCGCCCTCGAGGGTGAGGTCGAACGCCACCACGGCGATCTCCAGGTCGAGACGGAGATGCTCACCGTGCTCGCGGACGAGGAACGCGAGACCGTCACCGACCGTCTCGAGAGCGCCATCGAAGCTGAAGCGAACCCGGGGCAGGTCCCGCTGCTCGCGGACCACGACGCCGTCGCGGCCGTCAGCGACGATCTCGTCGCCGCGGCGACGGCGATCCGCCGGGCGGTCATGGAGGCTCGTCCGATCGTCATCCGACACGGCGCAACTGCCGACGGCTACGTCGCTGGTGCTGCCATCGAACGCGCGGCTCTCCCGTTGATTCGCGAGAAACACACCCGCGAGGACGCGGTGTATCACTACCTCGAGCGTCGCCCACTCGAGGGTCGGGTGTACGACATGGACGCCGCGACGAACGACGTGACGGACATGCTCGATGCCCGCGACCGCCACGGCGAACAACTGCCGCTGGTCGTTCTCGTCGACGCCGGTTCGACCGTCGAGTCGACCGACGCTTACGATCTGCTCTCGCTGTACGGCGCCGAGACGATCGTGGTCGACGACAGTCGGGCC
>LKMJ01005825.1_pt1 | contig 11639 bp, 9 predicted proteins | sample 643391 | NCBI WGS metagenome assembly LKMJ01 (sample SAMN04112250, study PRJNA286221) | soda lake metagenome | biome: soda lake; feature: Kulunda Steppe; material: water; isolation source: sample PL-Br10 brine of Picturesque Lake | place: Russia: Kulunda steppe | collected 2010-07
CGGCCCGGTAGGCCTGCCACAGGAAGCGCGCCGGCAGGGTCACGTCGAGTGCCGCTGCGATGCCGGCACCGCCGTTGGTCTCGTCCTCGGCCAGGGCCAGCTTCAGCCACTGGCTGATCCCGTTGCTCTGCACCAGGATCGTCTCGTTCTCCAGCGGCCCCAGCGGGTGGAGGCGCATCCACTCCACCGCCAGGCCACGCAGCGCCTCCAGACGATTGCCGTGGATCACCATAAAGCCGGGTTCGAGCTCGGGGCCATGGAGGGCAGAGAGAGGCATGGCGCGGTTCCTTCGCTGGGTGCCGGGAGCCCCAGGGCCAAAAAGGCAGAGCCCTGAGGATGAAAGTTATCATGCCCCATTGCCAGCGGGGTTCAAGCACCGGCTGGCCGCGAGGAGGAAGGGCTTGCGGCAGATGGCTAAGTAAGGTTGGTGCGAAATTGACAAGAGAATCCGCGAAATTTGCAAGTCGTGCGGCATGTCAGTTACTAGGATTAATAGGGTAGGCAGACGTCGCCATTAACTGACAGCTGCTCAAGCATGACAACAGTAATAATAAACCTGGAGTTTTCCATGAATTTTCCCTTCTCCAAGACCGCCATTGCCGCGGGTACGGCCATGCTGACGCTGACCGCCGGTTCGGCGCTGGCGACCGACGGCCCCAGCCTGGGCAGCGACCCGATCCGCATCGTCATGCCCTACGGCGCCGGCGGCAGTACTGACATCACGGCGCGGATCATAGCGGCCAATGCCGCCGAGCACTGCGGTAGTCGCATCGACGTGGTCAGCATGCCGGGTGCCGGTGGCATGGAAGGCCTGCAGTTCGTGGCCGATGCCGAGCCCAACGGCCACACTATCCTGATGGCGGACTACTCTGCCACCATCACCCAGACCCTCACCGAAGATACCCCCTGGGAAGTCGATGACTGGGCGCCGATCGTGCACCTCACCGACTGGAAGCCGACCGTCTACGTCAAGGCCGACCATGATATCCAGAGCATCGAGGACTGGATCGAGATGGCCGAAGCGAACCCAGGCACCCTGGTCTTCGGTCATGCCGACCCACTGAGCCTGGTGCACCTGCCGCTGGTGCTGCTCGAGCAGGAGACCGGCATCCAGAACGTCCATCTGCCCACCACCGGCGGTGGCGAGACGCGGACCATGATCCTTGGCGGTCATATCGACCTGGGCATGACGCTGCCGCCCTCCATCGTCTCCAACGTCAACAACGGCGAGGTCACCGCCATCGGCGTGTTTGCCGACGAGCGCTCTGACGTCCTGCCTGAAGTCCCCACCTTCCGGGAGGCCGGCTATGACGTCTCCTTCGAAGCGCCGCTGCTGGTCTACACCTTCGGCTCCGTGCCCGAGGAGATCCAGCAGCAGCTTGCCGACTGCATCATGACCGGGCTGGAAAGTGAGACCGCCCAGGCCATGGGTCAGCAGGCCTCCGCCGGGCTGGGGAACGTCCAGGGCCGCGAAAGCGCCCGCGAGATCTATCAGCAGACCGCCGAGCGAGTCCGCGAAGTGGTCGCCTCTCTCGAACTCGACTGAGCCGATACCGACCTGAGCAGCGGTGCCGAAAGGGGCGCCGCTGCGCCTGGTTGTGAACGTTCCAGCCTCGAGGGAGAGCGCTGATGATAGATCTTCTTTTAGAGGCCAGCGCGCTGGCCTTCCATCCTTATGTATTGATGTATGTCTGCCTGGGGGTACTGCTGGGCATCACCCTGGGTGCCATACCAGGCCTTTCCGGCGATATGGCCATCGCCTTGCTGCTGCCTTTTGTGTTCTTCCTGGAGCCGGCCCTTGCCATGGGCTTGTTGGTGGGCATCTACAAGGGCGGGCTGTTCGGCGGGTCCATCGCCGCGATCTCGTTCGGGGTACCGGGAACGCCCGGTGCTGCGGCGACCAGCATCGACGGCTACCAGGCGAAGCTGAAGGGACATCCCAGCAAGGCCTTGCATACCGCCCTGTACTCTTCGGTGATCGGCGATACCACCAGCGATCTGGTGCTGATCTTCATCGCCGTTCCGCTGGCCGTAGTGGCCCTGACCTTCGGTCCGATCGAGTTCTTTGCCCTCTATGCGTTCTCGCTGATCCTGATCGCCGCGCTCAGCCAGGGCATGGTGGCCAAGGGGCTGGCAGTAGCCGCCATCGGCATCCTGCTGGCGATGATCGGTCGCGACCCGATCACCGGAGCCACGCGCCTCACCTTCGGGATGCCAGCCCTCTCCGGCGGCCTAAGCTTGATCCCGGTGCTGATCGGCATCTTCGCCATGTCCGAGGTAGTCACCCAGGGGGCCAAGCTTTGGCGCCGCAAGGTCGACAAGTTGATGGACAGCGTGGCCGAGCAGGCGAGCCTGATGCAGGGCTACGACATCCGCAAGGACAAGCTGACCTGGCCCGAATTCAAGTCCACCTTGAAGGCCACCTACATCGGCGCCGCGGTGGGCACCTTCATCGGCGCACTGCCCGGAGCGGGCCAGTCGCTGGCGGCCTTCATGAGCTACGGCCTGGCCCAGCGCTTTTCGCGCAAGCCCGAGGAGTTCGGCAAGGGCTCGCTGGAGGGGATCGCCAGCGCCGAGTCGGGTAACAGCGCCACCTGCGGCTCGACCTTCATCCCGCTGTTCGCCTTCGGGATTCCCGGGAGCGCCACGGCGGCGCTGTTCGGGGCGGCTTTCATCCTGATGGGCATGACGCCGGGGCCTAGCCTGCTCACCGACAACACGGCGATCATCTATGCGCTGTTCCTGACGCTGATCTTCGCCAACCTGGTCAACCTGGTGCTGGGCAAGGTCCTGCTGCCCTACTACTCGCGGATCGCCATGATCCAGCCGGGTTACATGATCCCGGCGGTGTTCATCCTGGCCATCGTGGGCACCTATGCGGCCAACAACTCGGTGGTGGACGTCTGGGTGCTGCTGTTCGCCGGGGCCCTGGGGGTGACGCTGCGCCTGATGAGCTTCCCGCTGGCACCCCTGGTGCTGGGCTTCATCATCGGCCCCGGTGCCGAGCGCGCCCTGCGGCAGTCGATGATCATGGGTGGCGGCGACTGGTCGGTGCTTATCACCAGCCCCATTGCGATCGGTTTCTACATCGCCGCTTTTGCCCTGATCATGCTCTTCACCTTTGCCTTGAGGTCCAAGACATGAACCGCACGATCACCCGGGAACTGCTCTCCGGGGTCCTGATGCTGGGACTCGGGATCGCGGGCCTCCTGCATATCCAGTACGGGGCCTGGCGTCCGGCGCCGCTTGTGCCTTCCTACATCATGCCGCAGACGGCTTACTTCTTTCTGATCGGCGCCGCTGTTTGGGTGCTGGGCACGTTGGGGCTGTTCACCCTGCGCCAGAAAGTGTCGGCTCTGGATCGCCCGGGCAGCGAAGAGCAGGACCTGGTGGCGTTCGCCGTCTCCTGCGTTCTCATGCTGGGGGGTGGCCTGATCTACTTCTGGCTGGTGCTCAACGTTGGCCTGATCGTCTCGACGGTCTTGTTCAATGCCGTGCTGATAGCCTTGTTGGCACCAAATGCCAGCTTGAAGGGGTTGCTGATCGTCCCACCGCTTGTCGGCCTCATGGTGTGGCTGCTGTTCCAGCGCATGATCGGCATCACGCTGCCGCCCTCGCTGCTGTTCTAGGGCCGGAGAGGAAGCCTGCCTGGCCCCTTGTCGATCTCCCGGACTTCGGCACGGGGACGGGTGGGCGTATCATGGCGAGAATCCCGTCATCCATAGGAGTGAACTCGCCATGAGCGACTACCTGCTGGAGGAACATGGTCTGAGCCCGTTGTCTGCACTGGGATAGTCTCGTTCTCCAGCGGCCACAGCGGGGGGCGAGATGGGCCACCCTTCCCGTCATGTCAGCGGGTCGATGGAAGACCGGCGGCTAGGGGCTTTGCGAGGGGCTTTGCGAGGGGCTTTGTGAGGGGCTTTGCGAGGGGCTTTGCGAGGTGACAGGGGGCGACCACAGTGCCACCAGCAAGGCATGCGGAACGGTGAGGACGGCAAGCCCCCAGAACATGACCCTCACTCCTTCTGACAACCAGGCCATTTCCCGGTCTGGCTGCATCTCCAGCAGAAACCACCAGGCGCCGAGGCTCAGCGCTATCGCCCCGAGCGTTGCGGGTGTCGCGAGTCTCGCCAGCTTCTTGATGTCGACATCTACCTGCCTGGCCCGCAGCGAGGTCATCAGCATGATGAAATGCCGGATGCTGTGGATGGCGCAGAAATAGAACGCGAACGCCAGCAGCGGCGGAAGCAGCACCGATACGGCAGCCAGCGTGCTCAACTCCATCAGCACGGGTAGCCGGCAGCGTTTCCGGGTGGTGACGATTGCCACGGCAAACAGCACGATCCATACGGCCATCAGCCCGTACCCGGTCACCTGGACGACCGTCACCAGCGCGCCGGGGTCGTACTGCAACAGCCAGGCAAACATCACCGCCACCTGCTCGGCATGGCCCGCCATGGGACCCACGATGGGCAGGCTGCCGCTCAACCAGGCGGCCAGGCGTGGCGCTCCCGGCGGAAGGAACGGGAGATCGGTCGTGGCGAAGTGCGCCACCGACATCAGCAGGAATCCCGCCAGTGCCAGTTCGGGCTGCCACCAGATAAAGGCGATGGCCAGCAGCATGAGGAGACAATAGCTTCCCAGCCACAGTGAATTGCCTCGCCCCAGCGTCCGCTTGAGGTCGGCCATGATGATCGGATCGGCTCCCCCGTGGGACATGCCGAAGGCCATCACGGGCAGCAGTACGATCCAGAACTGCTGGCCCAGGGTCATCTCCGGCAGCCACGCCGCCATCACTGCCAGCAAGATGGCAGCCACGATGATCCCATGGCGATGGCGCTTGCCGCTGTGGACTGCCCAGCCGGGCAGGGAGAATGGCGTATCGGCTTGCATGGCACCCTCCGGTGAGTCGAACGGTTATCTGACGTCAGCGCCCAGCGGGCAATATCGCCATGGCCAGTGCGGCCTTGAGAAAGGGCGCGGACGGCAAGGCTCGCATCATGGCCAGCATGTCGATCCACCCCGGCGTATCACCCAGGAAGCGCCGCTGCTGAGCGGCCTGCGTGGCATCAAACATCTGCATGAACCACTCGGGGGCTCGCTCGGGTTGCCTGCGCAGCGCATGCAGGAACACCTTGTCCATCCAGTTCAGTACCGGCGCGCGCAAGCGGGGTGCCGACAGCCGCCAATGACCGGTGGCGGCAGCCTGAAGCAGCTGCCCCGATACCGCTCGGGCGCCCCGCTGGCATGTCTCGAAGGAGTAGCCCGTCGACGGCCGCATCCATCCTCCTCGCACCCCGGCTGCCAGGTAGCGGCTGTCCAGAGTGGGGGGGCGGACCGGCATCATGGGCAGACACCCTGTCTCGTGCCGGATCACTGTCCAACCCGTCAGATGCTGGTGTAGCCAATGCGCAAGCCGGTCGGGCAGGCCTTCCGGCGTCAGCAGCTCTCTGCACGTGGGTGCCTCGCGGTCGACGTGAAAGCATGTCCATTCCACCAGTAGCCGAGTGGATGAGAGGGGCAGCAGATAGATGAACTCGATGCTGTCGGTCGAGGGCTGGAAGTCCATCAAGGTGGCCGTCGTGACATCGAAGCCATGGCCTGGAACCTCCAGTTCCAGGCCATGGAAGACCTGCCACATCCCCTGTTGTCGAGACAGCGACGACAGGGAGGGAGGGCGTGTATCGATGACCAGCCGTGCCTCCAGTGATCCCCGCGACGTCTCCACGTCGAGAAAGTCGCGGCCGGGTGAAATCGACCGGACATGGGTGCCACGCTTGACGTCGCAGGCGTTGACGTCTTGCAGTTTGCGGTAGGCCGTCTTGCGTAGCGCATCCTCGGAGATCATGGCGTAGCACGCCTGTGGATCCTCGCGCTCCACCACCCGGCCGTCGTGATGCAGGCGCCAACGCGGCCACCGGTGGCAGATGGCCTCCCGGAATGGGTGAGGCTGCTGATCCCAGAAGCACCAGGTATGTTCGTTGGCGTCTTCCAGACGAGGTTCGATCAGCGTCACCCGTGGCAGCGTTGCCCCATCGCCGCTTTCGGCCAGCCAGGTAGCAATGCTGAGGCCCGCCAGCCCGGCCCCGATGATGGCGACATCGGTATCCGGCATCCGCGTCATGGTGGCGCGTCTCGCGAGGGGTAGAAAGGCGCAAGCCGCCTGTGCAGGGGCTCGTGAAGCCGACTGTCGTGGCTCGGGGAGGTGTTCCGCCAGGGCACTTGCGCCAGGGCCAGCAGGCTCTGATAGGCCTTTCCCATCTTCGGCACCGTTACGCGGCTCGCCCAGTATCGATCCTCATCCATTCTCTGAATGCGCCGACCGATATCGCGATACACCCGACAGGCCACGGCGATGGCGAGTCGAGGACGCGGCGGTAGGTAGGCCAGGCCTTCCCAGCCGCTGGCGTAGTAGTGCTCTGCCTGCGCCACCAGCTTTTTCACTGCCATCCATGCGGCGTGCCGGGCGTCGGTGTCACCCCGGCAAATCGATTCGGCGCTGACTTCCCGGGTCATCCAGGTACGTGGCAGATAGATTCTGTCGCGCTGGGCATCTTCCAGGACATCGCGCGCGATATTCGTCATCTGCATGGCCATGCCCATATCGATGGCAAAGGCACGTGCGGCGTCAATCTCGCGCGCCTCGAGGCAGTGACACATCATGACGCCTACGGTGCCAGCCGCACCGTAGGCGTAGCCCAGCAGTTCCGCGTCATCGTCGATCCTGACGAGCGAAAGATCACCCATCATGGTGAGCAGCAGGTCGCGCATTGCCTGGATCGAGACGGGGTCGTTGCCGAAGAGATCCCTGATGTGGGTCTGCAGGTCGACAACCTGGCGCGCCTCGTCAACCGTAAGCGACGACAGGGCTGCATCGCCGTGACTGCCCGACAGGCTGTCGTGCAGGGCGACCAATCGGCGATGCGCCTGTCGGGATTCCTCGCGGGAGTGAGCGTTGTCGGCCCAGTCGTCGACCTGGCGGCAGATGCGGTAAAGGCGGGCGCCCTTGTCCAGCTCCTCGCGGGAGAGGAACCTGCCGGCCCAGTAAAAGCTCTTGCTGTGTTTTCGCAGGGTTGCCTGCGCGTGGGCGTCTGTCGTCATGGTGCCAACGGCTTATCGGCTGTCTGCTGAGGCCGGGCTATCTGGTTCTGTTTCACCAGCCGATCCACGACGGCGGCGGAGCTCACCACGCCAGGCACGCCGGCCCCCGGGTGTGTTCCCGCGCCGACAAAGTAGAGATTGCTGAAATGGGGTGACTGGTTGTGGAAACGCAACCCGGCGGATTGCGTCAGCGTGGGGGCAATGGAAAAGCCGCTGCCGAAGGGGCTCGAGAGCTCCTGGTGGAAGTATCGAGGGGAAATCGCATGCGTCCTGCCAAGCTGCTCGAACAGGTCGGGCATCACCCGCTCTGCCAGCATCTTCAATATCTGCCGGGTCAGCTGCGGTTCCAGGGTGTCCCAGTCATGCCCTCCCTTGAGGTTGGGGACGGGTGCCAACACGTAGAAGGCATCCCCTTGCTCGGGTGCCATATCGGGGTCGGTGGCTCCGGGCCGGTGGAGATAGAGGCTGAGATCGTCTACCAGTTCATGCTTGTCGAAAATGGCATCCAGAATCTCGCGGAAGGTATCCCCGAACACGATCGTATGGTGTTCCAGCTCACTGTAGGTGCGCCGAGTGGTGAAATAGACAACCATCAGCCCCATCGACTGCTTCATACGGCGACGCCATGCATTCAGGCTGCGTCCCCAAGGACCCATGGGTAGCCAGTGCTCATAGACGTGAAGAGGGTCGGCATTACTCACCACGATGTCCGCCGACCGGTGAGTGCCATCGGCGATCTCGACGCCAGTGACCTGCCTGCCCTCAACCGTGAGTGCACTGACGTGCTGCTGGGTCCTTATCACGCCGCCATGGCGCTGGAAGAGTTCGGCCATTGACGTGACCAGGGCGCCGGTTCCCCCCTTGGGATACCACACGCCGCCGCGCCGCTCCAGGGCATGAATGAGTCCGTAGAGCGACGATGTCTTGAAGGGATGTCCCCCGACCAGCAGCGACGGGACGGAAAAGGCCCGCTGCAGACGTTCATCCTTGAAGAAGCGTGACACGAACCCGTGCAGGCTGATGTCCGCCCGCAGACGAACCAGGTCGGGGAGCACGCGCAACATGTCGACGACCCGCGTGAACGGCTGTTCTGCCAGGTCAACAAAGCCACGCTGATACATCGCCTCCGTGGCTGTCAGGAACCTGTGGTACGCGTCACCCTCTCCGGGTGAGAGTCGATCGATTTCTGCCACGGTCTCTTCGATACTGGCGCTGTAATTGAAGTGACTACCGTCGGCATACTCCATTCGATAGAAGGGCTCCACCGGCAGCAGCGTGACATGATCGTCGAAACGCTCGCCGAGCAGCCTGAACAGCTCCTCGAAGAGGAAAGGCGCCGTGATGACGGTAGGGCCTGCATCGAAAGCGACATCGTCAAGATGGAAGACCCGGGCGCGCCCGCCCAGGTCCTCGTGGCGCTCCAGCAGCTCCACCTCCCAGCCATCAGCCAGCAAGCGGATGGCCACTGCCAGGCCGCCAAACCCGGACCCAATGACGATGGCTTTGCCTTTCATCGAATCATGTTCTCCTGGCAGGTGCCGTACCGCACTGTTTCCGTCAGGGATGAGAGCGTCTGCGGGTCTGTTCATGGAATGGCGCCTTGGTGTAGGTCGCGGGACAGTGAGCGGATACTCGCCTGGTGAGCCATCAAGCGCTGGCGCAGACTGTCGATGATGTCATTGAGCGCGTGGGCAAGAAGCATTGGAAATTCCGCTTTCAGTCTTTCGGCTCTCGTCAGCGCAGCATCAGCATGGTTCAGGGCCCGTTGCATGGTATCTCGCAGGGCGAAAGGAGTGTGCTTCTGCCGGCGTGACCAGTGCCAGGTCCAGGCATGATAGCGGTGATGTGTTCTCGTATCGCAGTGGTGTAAAGAGTCTATATCAAGATCGACATCGTCCAGATCGTCGATGATCTGGTAAGAAAGCCCCACGGCATTGGCAAAACGCAGCAGGAGCGCATGCTGTGCAGCAGAGAGTTTTCCGCCCGTGGCACCCGCCTCCAGAGGCAGAGCAATGAGGGGCGATGTCTTCGCCAACGTCGCTTCCAGGTAATCGCTGAGCGTTACCCTTTCTTCTGAACAAGTGTCGGCAACTTCGATGCTTTGCCCGGCCACCACCTGGCTGATCCGATCCGTCAGAAGCTTCACCAGCGACATGCAATGGTCGGTGCAGTCGCTTCTGAGCGCGACGCGGAACGCCGCGGTGAGCATCAGATCGCCGCTACAGAGCGCCACGGCGGGATTGTCCCTTTGCCAGACGCAGGGCTGTCCCCGGCGGCTTGTGTCTCCATCGCATATATCATCGTGGACCAGGGAGGCATTGTGAACCAGCTCCGTTGCTGCCGCGGCCGCCGTGCGATGGGCGAGAGTGGCGCCGTAGGCGATTCCGCTCATCAGCGCAAAGCGAGCACGTAAGTAGCTGCCACCGGTGTCGAGATGATAGAGACTGGCGGCGACGGCCGGCCAGGCTTCGGGAGCACCGAGGCTTTCTCTCATCAAGCCCTTGACCAGCTCCAGCTCTGCATCGATCTGTTGCCTTGTGGCTTTCAAGTGTTCCAGCGGGCCTGAATCGTGGTCTGTCGGTCCAGGCTCATTGTCATGAGCAAAATGGTAATTGGCAGCGTGACGGTTTGATATCGCAGAAGCCATGCCAACGTCCCTTCAACCAGTGTAAGGATAAAGGGGCTCGTGACCTGACGTGGTCACCGAGCCCCGAACATCCAGCTTGTATGAGTCTAACCGATCCCGGGATCTACATGATCAGGGATGGCTGCACGACTCCAGGCTGTGTTGCGTCACCGGTGAATTCAGACGTTTTCGGTGGCCGGCGCTGTCTCGCTTTTCTCGTTTATCAGCTTAGACTTGCGCAAGGCAATCACGAAGATGAAGACACCGAAGACAGCCTTCGCCACGATATCCGCTATGGTGTAGCCGATTTCAACAGCAGTGATGGCGGCGCCACCTGTCAGGCCTACCAGCGGGAACAGGTAGACGATCGGGTAGAAGAGCCAGGAGCCAATGACCAGATAGATCGCGATATTCACCAGGTTCTTCACGCTTTCCGGCTGGGATTCGATGGACGACTTGAGCCCCACCACAAGCTGATAGACGATGTAAACGAACGGGATCATCGAGAGCACCCAGAACACGAATCGCAGACCGCCGGTCTGTGAGACTTCGCCGGGGTAGCCAAGAATGATCATCAGTGCGGCAGCACCGCCGAGCATTGTTGATTTCTTGATGGTCTCCGAACGAGAGAGACGCATCACGAGAATCAGTTCAATCAGCAGCAGCGGGACTGTCAGCAGCCAGTCAACGTAGCGATATGCCTGGTTGAACGGCACTCCCGTAGCGACGACTACGCCCGTGCTCGTATCGGCCGCGCTCACCCATGAAGTCATTATCTGGAAATAGTGGTAGCCCGCAACAGCGGTCACTAGACCCGTGATGACGACGGCAAGGCGATACTCGGGCGCGACTTCTGACTTCATCAGCCAGAAAAAGAGCGTGGCGGCCGCCATGACGGCAAAGCCAAACGAAAAAGCGTTCTGGACAAATGAGAATTGTCCTATTGATAGAGTTGCAATGTCCATCGACGTCTCCAGCAGCGGTGATCCGGGTTCGGGTGGCCTGTGAAAAAGTTATTCAAAAATTATATTTGAGTAACACACCATGTATAATACAGAAGTTATACAACGACAAGCACTTTCGAGCGAGTGGCATTGGGAATGCTGTTAGACTTTAGTCACTCCTTCTCCGCTGCGTCGCTGCTGGGGAGAGAGGGAGGGGAGATTTTCTCGTGTAGTGCGAGCCCAGCGATATAATCATAACGTACTGATAAAGCTGATAATTAGGCGCTCTTTAGGTGCCGATGAATCATCGCGAAGGAGCCGGAAAGGGCGTGTTAGGATGCACGTCATGCGCGAGGTAGGGTTGGCGATGAATCTCCTGTATAAATAATGTACAAGAAAAAATCTTTCTGGGCGAATCCTAAGTATGTTGAGCCAAGAGGAGTGCCTTAGATCTTCACGAGGCCTGCCTGCTCCTTGTGTCGACGATGGAACTTTCGCTGCACTTTGGATGTTGGGTGCTGCTAATTGACAGTACGCAACGCTGATCATCCGTTCTTCCGCCGAAATGCACTTTCCAGTACCGGATGTAAGCCATGACGGAAGTTGCCTCGGCGATCACGCTCGCTATTACGTGTGATAGGGTGTCTGTGCGTTTCATTTTAATATGCTTTAATGCCGGCTGCGAAAGGCATTGTATCCGCATGTCTTATTGATACGTGCCTTGTGGGCTAAAGTGTCAGTTGATGCCATTTCGGTTCGCAAAGTTAATCAAAATAGCATGATAGTAAAGAACGACTCGCCACTTGGCGAGTCGTTCTTTTCCTGAGGATTACCCACTCGCATGGCTTTCAGAGCGGGACTGCAAGATTGCCACGTTTGCCAGCAGTACGCCAAACACTGTCTTTGATACCACGTCGGCAAAGGTGTAGAGGAGTTGGCGAACAACAACAAAAGTATCGCTTTCGGCA
>LKMJ01005826.1_pt1 | contig 11638 bp, 17 predicted proteins | sample 643391 | NCBI WGS metagenome assembly LKMJ01 (sample SAMN04112250, study PRJNA286221) | soda lake metagenome | biome: soda lake; feature: Kulunda Steppe; material: water; isolation source: sample PL-Br10 brine of Picturesque Lake | place: Russia: Kulunda steppe | collected 2010-07
TGACAGTGTGTGTGACACTGTGTGTGTGTGACACTGTGTGTGTGTGTGACACTGTGTGTATGTGTGTGCATGCATGCATGTATGTGTGTGCGCATGTGTGTGTGTTTGTGTGTGTGTGTGTGTGTGTGTGTGTGTGAGCGCGCGCGTGCACGCTTGTGCAAGTGTGCTCTCATTGTGGCAATGTCGCAATTATTGTTCACTTATACATCTCATGAAGCTGTCATGACAGCTGCATGGGATGTCATGTATGCGTGAATGTATGTTCACATTGTTGTGTGTGTTTGTGTGTGTGCGCGTGTGTCAATGGTGGGCGCTGCTGGCATCCGTCTCATGCACCCCGGTCTGCCCTGCTGCCCTGGCGGCACCTTACTGCCTGCGCGGCAGAAACCCCAAAAGGCCCGTCCGTGGGAGCGCTGGATTGGCCAGCAACTATTGCGCCCCTCAACCGCAAGCGCGCAACCATGCATGATGACAAACACGCCATGCATGCTGACAGGCAAACCATCCATGCTGACGAACACCTGTTCAACCCATATGGGGCCTGTCAAGCATCAGAACAGTGCGAGGTTGAGCAAGGGCAGCTGGCACCATTGGGGAGGGCTGTTGCACCGCCACATGACCAAATCGCTGCAATCAAGGGCAGCGCACGAAACAGCATGCTGGCGCCACGAGGCCTGCAAGAGTGCCAGCGCAAATACGCGTGCTCAGCCACCCACCCCACCTTCATGTCCCGCACGCCCGAGGGGAGGAACTTAGTGGGCAGGTACACCTGCAGAGGCCGCCAAACACCCACACATGGGCAAGTGGTGAGCACGGGAGGGGCAGGTGGGCAATGCCCCACACATTTTGGTACCTGCGGCAGATCTTGCAGATCTTAGAATGCAGAGCTGGCTGCCACTGCCATCCCAGTTGCTGCTGCCGCTGCCGCCGCTGCCGTTGCCGCCGCTGACTGTGCAAACGCACGACGTCTCAACGTATGAGGCCTCAACACATGAGGCCTCAACATGGCGCCTGAACATGGCGCCTGAACATGGCGCACGTCGCCTGGACATGGCGCGGCTCACCTTAGGGCTGCGTGTGCATGCAAACGACCGAGCTGCACGCGCATTACGTTGCTAGCGCTACATACGCGCCACCAGCGCTACGTTTGCATCACATCCGGACACGGGCCAGCTGACCTGGGCAACGTCGTACACGCACAGCCCGCCGTCAGCCCCACCGCTGTACATGCGGGCACCGTCCGGGGAGAACACGACCTGCGTGACCTCCGCACGGTGCTGCAGGTGCTCCTGCGTGCGTGCACACATTCAAACGCGCGCACGCGTGTGGGCTTGAGGAGTGACAGCAATCAAGCGCGCGCACGCATGTGGGCTTGAGGAGTGACAGCAATCAAAGATTTGCCTCCAGCACAAGCGACCGCGTCACGCCAGCGTTGCTGCAGGTGGCTCCTGCGCACAGGCACGGGCGCAGATCCCCTTCGGGGATGCCCCCATCAACTACTTCCTTGTCGGTCGTTGCCCGCGAGGCTGTGCTAGAGAACTAGGTGGGCAGCGGTGCTGCAGGTGCTCCTGTCAGCTTGCAAATGACACCCACCTGTCCCCAATGCCTCCCCTATCCCTCAAACATCCCCCATTACATGCCGAAGCTCGTGTGCGCCAGCAGTGTTTTTTTGTCCCAGATGGTTCCCAATCATCACCTGATGCCATTGCATCAGTGTAGCAGTGGGTGTTTGGGGGGATGCGGAGGCTAGCACCACCAGCACCCAGATAACGTCTAGCAAGCTCTTTGGCCGCGGTCTGCTGCAAAGGCAGTCTCGGTGCAAAGATTGGGGCACTGCACGCTGCAAGATAACCGGCCTTTGTGCACGTGTGCAGGACGAGCAGGCGTGCACGCATGGCCAACCCCATGCAAAGCGCGCAGGCCCACGGACCTGAACCAGCGTAGTGGTGGCAACATCAAACACGCGCACACGGCCGTTCAGGAAGCCCGCCGCGACCTCATGGTGGAACGGGTGGTATGCCACACACGTGACGACCTCGCCAGGTGCGTCAAACTCCACCACCTGCGCGCACAGCCGCCACGCGCACACGCACACCCATGCGTGCATGCACACACAAGTACACCAACACATGCGCTCGTGCGCGCACGCGTGAGCACATACACATGCACACACACACATGTACAAACATGCATGCACACACATATACAAACACACACGCGCACACACACACATGTACAAATACGCATGTGCACACACTGAGACAGCAGCTCTGTGAGGCAAGCTCAGGAGGCACAGGGGGCACCCTTGGCGCCATGCCACCATGCCATCCGATGAACGGCGTGTAAGGTGCTAGGACACCATTAGCCAGGCGTGCGCACAAAACCAGCAGAGGTTGCCAATCATTCACATTGCCGGCAGGTTGCCGATCATTCACATTGCCTGCATCTAAAGTTTGAGGCCCCAGCAAAGTGTGCACGACCATGCTTTGCATCAAGCACTCCCTCCTCCCTCCAGCCCCCCTAGGTCATATGCAGTGTGCTCGTGCGCGCACACACACATGCACGCACGCACGCCAGTCCTCCCTGTCACATCTTCCCTTCCCCCCCTGCGCACTTAGCACTATAGAGGTGTGTGCAGGGCGTGTGATGTGACAGGCAGCCCTCTGGGGCCCACCTGCTGGTGGGTGTCCACGTCCCACACACGCAGCGTGCCGTCTGATGAGGCGGTGCAGTACTGGGGCCTGCAAGCACATGTTTAAGCGCACGTGCGCGCATGCGCATGTGTGTGCTTGTATGCGCACGTATCTGCGTGTGCATGCACGCAAGCAAGTGTGGGTCTTTGTGCATGTGCATGTGTGTGCGCGTGTGGGCGCACGCAATCCTGCGCTCCGGATGCTTGCACCATCAACTCAGCGCCACGCGTGCAGTAGCAGTACCACCACGCCACATGTGCAGGGCAGCAGCGCCGCACCACAAGAGTACAGCAGCAGCAGCAGCAGCAGCAGCAGCAGCAGCAGCAGCAGCAGCAGCACAGCCCTCAAGGGCACTCTCGGGCTTCACCTGACCGGGTCCGCAGCCACCGCGTTCACGGCCGCTACGTGTGAGCGCAGCAGCGGGGTGAAGCGGTGCGTCGGGATGTCCAGCACCCCCAGCGCGCCACTCTCCGTGCCCACGGCCACGCGCAGCCCGTCGGGCGACACGCCCACTGACGTCACCCCAGACTCGTGCTCCGCCTGTGCACGCGCACGTGCGAGCAGCGGGTAGGCATGGTCATGCAGGCCAGGCAGCGGGCCAAGCCCAACAGGCTGATGCATCTCCCATGAACAAAATGAAGCACTGCGTCCACACCACAGAGTCACCCAGGCTCTCATGTCAGGACTCTCGTGCACGTGCATGCACGTGTGTTTGGAGGTGCACACACACAGCACACGCTCACATGCACACACGCACGCACGCGCACGCATGCACACACATGCACACGCGCACGCACGCACGCACACACAGACACACACACGCGCACACACACACATACACATGCGCGCGCGTGTGCTTGCCGCGTGTGTGCACGGCGTCCCTGCAACTGTGTGCACTGGGGCACGTGCCTGACCCCTCCACCTCCCATGTGGCCAGTATGTCAGCCAGATCAGCAGCATGAAGGCGGGCAGGCGTGCGCACACATACACGCACATACACACTAACATGTGCACGCGTGTGCACAGGCGCCCCAGCGCTGCCTGCCACACCTCCAGCAGGTAGTCCGTGAACCCCGTGGGCCACACGCGCAGCTGGCGGTCGTCGGACGCAGTCACACAGAAGCCGCTGTGCATGACGAGGGCGTTGATGGCAGCCGAGTGCAGCTGGTACACACACACCAGTGTGCGCCTGCGCGCGTGGCATGCGGTTCGGAGGATTGTGCTGTGCTGTGCTATGCACCACAGGTGTGTGTCCTCTGGCGTGCACAGTGAGCGGCACACGCGCACACCAGCCCTGGAGCCAGCTTGTTTAGGCCACTGTGGCTGGTGCTGCGAGTCCTACATGCGGCAAGAGCCGCTGCAGGCCCAACACGCGGCAGCAGCCGCCATGATTGATGCTGTGGGTGAGCGTCTGCAGTGCGCGGGAGAGGGCCTTGTGCGGGAGGCACAGGGGATGCAAAGCAGCAATGGCAGGTGAGCATTGCTATGGTCGTCTCGTGCAGCAAGAGCATATGGAGGAGGGCTGCTCCGCTGCCTTTGGGGGGCCTCGCTCTGTGAGAGTTCCTAGCAAGCATGCACACACATGCGCATACAATTTGACACACACACACACACATGTACATGCAATTTGACATGCACACACACACACACACACACACCAATACAGGCACACAATGTTATTCACGCATTCTCGCGTACAAGCTCACACACGCATGCATGCGTATGCCCCCACAGAAACGTCTTAGGCAAATGCGTGCGCACATCCACTGCCACCGCCACCGCCCCAGCCGCATGCTCACACAGCAAAGCTCTCACGTGGGCCGCCCGGCAACCAACAGGCGGTGCACTCACGAGTTGTAGTCGATCTCGAACACCGCCCCCGACGCAGACGCGGCGTACAAGCGGCGGTGCTCGTGGGGCGCATACGCGCCGGAGGTGCACTCAAACGCGATGTCGGTGAAGATGTTGGGGCCCAGCGCCGCGCTGATGCCGCCCACGCACGCCGTGACCTGCCAGGGGCACACACACACGCGTGCGTGGGTGTGGGCACGCACGCAGAGCGCAAAGTGCTAGAGAAAGATGTGGGGAAGGGGGGGTCCCTCCTCGTCTGGTCGCAATCTGCATCGGCATTGCCTGAGGCAAATACCAGCTTGGTCCAACAAGGAAAACAAACACGGGGATGAGTCGGGATGGCAGCGAGGCCGTCTCACTGCACCCATGCCGCCCATGCATGCAGAGGTCGGCAAGAGGCAAATATGTATTCACACAGAGCAAACACTGGGTACATTTGCATGAATTCAAGGTAGTGTCTGAACGCCTTTTGTAGTGACACACACGACACAGCACACACGCACAGGCAGACAACAAGCACACACACACACACACACACACACACACACACACACGCGCGTGTGCAACCCCTTGCACAGTGCACACACCTTCCTGTCCGGAGGGCCGAGCCGCACCGACACACCCCTCAGCTGATTCGCCTTGAGGCGGTACACACGCACGCTGTCGCGCCCGCATGTCACCACCTGGCAGGGCATGTGCGCATGCTTTCAGCCATGTGTGCATGTCATGTGTGTTAATGAGCTGACACGCGCCCGCCGATGCCTAGGCCCCAGACGACCCCTTTCCTCAATTGGTATCCGGAGCATTTTCACTGCCTATGTAGTTTTTCTTGCCTTTGGGTCTGCACACATGCGCGTGTGCCATACAAGCTTGCTATCCTCCCCCGTAACTAAATACCAAGGTCCCGCCAGATTTTGTAAAAAAAAACAAATGCCACACAAAGCCTTGCCTCCATGCTTGCTGTGCTTGGATACTGGGATACTTGGGCAGCGCCTAGCGCAACATGGCCATGAACATGCAATGCACATGTGCCAAACAATGGTGTGCAGGTGCATGTGAGTGTATGCGCAGAGGTGTGAACGTGTGTGCAAGCACAATCATGCTCAAGCTGTGTGCAAGCACGATCATGCTCAAGCTGTGTGCAAGCACAATCATGCTCAAGCTGTGTGCAAGCACAATCATGCTCAAGCTGTGTTTGGGTGCCGCTGCCGATGCCCAAAGCATTAGACCTGCCAGGTCCTCCTGAAAGCTGGACACAATCTCCCACGTGTGAGGCATGGTCCGACCCATGTGCACCCACATGCAGACTCACAACACCCACATGTTTACTCACAACACCCACATGTTGACTCATAACACCCACATGCGGACTCACAACACCCGCAAGCGGAGTCTCAACACCCACAAGCAAGCTCACAACACCCACAAGCGGACTCACAACACCCACTTGGTCTTCTTCAAACTCTGAAAAGCGGACAGCCTTAATGTTGAACTCAGTAGTATGGCGCGCCACGACCTCCGGCTGCACGCATGCGGCATGGGTATTGGCATTGCTCATGTGAAGTCATGTATGCATGCATTTGTGTGTGAGCCCCGCGTGTGTGCGCGCTTGTGTGCGCCTGCGTACGTGCGCATGCGCATGCGCGCCAACTGACGTGCTTGTGTACGCGCCTCTGCTTGCAATGCACTCACCTTGCCGCCAAAGCGCAGCTGCGAGATGTCCCACAGCACCATGAGCTGCTTAGCGTGCGCGTCCAGGCCCACGCCCAGAAGCGCACGCCCGTCCTGGGAGATGTCCACGCCGACCATGCCGCTGGCGTGGCCTACACAGCGCAATCCCATGAGAGTGTGGGCGCAAAAGGAGCGCGAGGGGTGTGGGGGGAGTGCAAAGGAGCGTTGGGAAGGACCAAGTGTCGTTTGGTGTGCGAGGAGAATGCAAGGAGCCTGGGGGGTGAAAGAGAGAGAGCATGAAGAGCATTGTGGGTGTGAGGTTTTTGAGTAGGGGAGCAGGAGCACAGGCAGGCACAGCATAACGCACAGCCAAGCATGCGAGTGCCAGCAGGCACAACCCAAGGTGTGGCTGTCATGCCAAGCTTGCATCTCAGGGTCCAGGGCCCCCTTGCTCAAACAATCTGCCCGAGTGTTGTGCGAGGGGGGGTTGGGGCCACGTGGGCTGAGCATTGTGCCAAGCAGCTGCAGCATCCTGCACGCCAGCTGCACTGTGTGCGGGGCTTGCATACTGCTATTTGCTAGGGGAGGAGCCAGGGAGTGTGTGTGTTGAGGGGGACGGAAGGGGAGCGGGGGGGCTGCATAAGGGGACATGGTACCCATCGAGGCCTGCAAGCCGACTCCGCAGCTTGTGCTCGGCTTAGAGATTTAAAAAAAAAAGGCGAGAAAGGCGGGCTGAACAGGGACTGCAGCTCCTGATGGGGGATTGCAAGAGGAATGACTGACAAAGTAAACAAGCGGGGGGTCAGGGGGGGTCAAGGAGCTGCAGCTTGTCTGCAGGCCAGCTGTATGTTTGCGCCTCCAAGCACACAAGTAAGCACACTCCAGCATGCACATCTATATAGTGCTAGGCTCAAGTATAAATGTATATGGGCACGGCCCTCCCCGTGAGAGGAAGCGCGCGGCCATGCGTTGCAGACCACCACGATGCATGCGTGAGCACAGCCTCACACGACTGAGCACACAGCCACGCACCGTTGAGTACAGCCACGCACAGCCCGGCCCGGAAGTCCCACAGCCGCACCACCGCCACCTTGCCCTCCTGCGCGCTGGCCATCAGCATGCCCTCCCCATCGAACGCCAGCGCCACTACGTGCGCGGTGTGGCCCAAGAAGAACCGCTGGCGTCCGCCTGCGGCGGCGGCCATAGCCACGATGGCCGAGCCAGCCGTGAACACCATCTGCAGGCATGTGAGGCAGGCGGGCGGCGGTGTGCGGCGGGGCACACGCAGGCCCCCTTTCATGCTTGCGCGCGTGCAGGGTAGAGGATGAACGCGGGCGGCGACGCGTGGTCGCGTGCATACGTGCCCTGTCACACGCAAGGCCCACCACGCGGCACATGCATGATGCATCGCGTGCCAGTCCTGCGCACCCCGTGCTGCACCCACCACACCCCTGCTCTGCACATCAACCGCGCGCAACCCTGGCAGACCTCAGGGCCAAGGCAAGGAGGGGCCGTGCTGCAGCGCATTAAGGGACATGTGACATGCGCCAATGCGTAAAGGGATGGGCGACATGCGCCCATGCATTGAGGGGCACGCGACAAGCACCCATGCATGCGCACACGCACGCACCTCTTCCGAGTGCGGCGGCCACTTCAGCGTCCGCACGAGCTCCCCCTGAAACGCGTTGACGCGCTCCAGCGTGAGCACCGGGTCTGGCTCCAGCACCGGGCTGCACGGCGCAGCGGAGGCCTGCGTGTGGAGCATAGGCAAGGGGGGCAGCCACAGGTGCCAGGCCTGCACGTCACCCCAATCGCCCCCATCGCCACCACCGCCATTGTCATCATCATCATCATCATCATCATCATCATCATCATCATCATCATCATCATCATCATCATCTTCATCGTCATCATCATCCACCACGAACCAAGGTCAGCAGCATCAGTGGAAGCAGCAGCAGCGGTTGCAGCGCTGGCACAGGCACGCATGCTCCCTCACGTGCAGTCCAAGTGCGCCTACCTGCCCACAGCAGGCTGCGCATCGGCCAGAGGAGCAGAGTGCGCGCCTGGTGTAAGCAGGGGGCCCGAATCCTTAAGCACACGCACAACCTCTGTGAGTGCGCGCGCACAGCATGTACCTGTTGGACCGGGGGGGAATGTTGGCGCTGCAGGTGCGCAAGGGCAGCATGCACTCACCGGACGGGGGGGGGCTGCGGCTGCAGGGGAGGCTGGTGTGTGCAAGCTGCGCGTGTAGGGGGGGAATGCGCTGTCGGCGTGTGCCTGCGCTCCGCTCGGCTGCTGCAGCAGTGGCCGCGGGGAGTGTGGGGACAGAGGCGCGGAGGGGGGGCGCTGGCACGGGGAGGGCTGTTGCTGCAGCTGCAGGGGTTGCGGAGGGGTGCAGGGTGTGTAAGGGGAAGGCGAGGGCAGGTACTGCTGCTGCTGGGGTGTGGTGGGCATGGGTGCGCCCAGGGATGGCACGCCGGCCATGGAGCTGGCGGCTGCGGTAGCTGCGAGGTCCTGAGCCATGGCGCGCGCTTGCAAGGACAGGTCGGGCGCATTGGCCGAATCCCTGCTCAGGCGCATGTGTATGTGTGTGCGTGTGTGTGTGTGCGTGTGTGTGTGTGTGCTTGTGCGCATGTGCGTGTATTTGCGCGTGTGTATGTGTGCATATTGGGAAAGTGATGCAGCAGGTGGTTTTCACGAGGGATGGGTAGTGTCATGGGGACCGATTTGGGGAAGAGGCGCAGGGGGATTGTGCAAGTAGGAGGAGCTGGAGGGCTGGAGGGGTGAAGCGGCCAGGAAAGTGGGGCCAGGGTGGTGCGCATGCATGTGTGCGTGTGTCCGTGCGGCCAAAGGTCAATGTCCACTCAGGTGGACAGACTGCGGATGCCAGAGGCCACTGCACACACACACACACACACACGCACGCACGCACGCACACCTGAAAACTGGCAGGGGCGTGCCCATGCTGTTGGGAGAGGCCACGTCGGGCGTGTGCGCAGGGGGGACAGCCCCCAGCACCGGTGTCTCAGGAGGGCTGGGCGTGGCGCGCGCGCTCATGCGTCCCATGATGCGCTTGGTCACGGGCCTGCGCCCGGCAGCAGCAGCAGCAGCAGCAGCAGCAGCAGCAGCAACTGGAGGGGCCAAGCCAGGCGCAGCAGCAGCAGCAGCAGTGACAGCAGCAACTGTGTATGTGTGTGTAAAGAGGGCCTGGTCACGTGTGTACACAAATCTTCAGTAGCACACACATGTGTGCTCCACTGGCACGCATGCACACCCGCCTTACAAACACATGTGTACACACCTGCCTTTCAACTCCATGACGCACCCCTTGATACAAATAGACCTGCCCTACTTAGACAGATAGATACCCACAAGGCGCGTTACAGCGAGCCTCGAGGGCGTGCTCCCACCCTCCGACCTCCCCTGCCCCTGATATGGGCACAGCACTCACGAGGTGCCGGCGTCTGGCACATCCTTTGGCTCCCGCGGCAGCCACACTTGCTCAAAAAGGCTGCTGTCCAGGGCGTGCGACAGCGCCATGTCCCCGGGCAGCGTCTGCAAACACACCAGCGTGCATGTGTGTGTGTGTGTGTGTGCGTGTGTGTGTGTGTGTGCGCGCGTGTGCGTGTTTGTGTGAGGCTCCCCATCCTTCTCACATACACCCAACCCACACCCACACGCACACCCACACCCACACCCCACCCACACACGCACGCGCACCTTTACACTCACCCACCCAAAACACACACCCTGCATGTTTGTGCCATGTCCGTCCGCACCTGCAGTGAGAACTTGGAGTCTGATGTGAACATGCTGCGCACGGTCATCCAGGAGCACAGCTGCACGCTGCGCAGGCTGTGGAATGGGGCGGACGTGAAGTCCGCGAGGGCGCCTGCGCGCGTGGCGAGAAGCAGGGTTAGGGGGCAGGCTGCTGTGCAGCCTTCCGGTGACAGAGGATGATGTGGGGCATTGCTGGCAACTGGCAAGCTGGCGCATCCATTAGTTGCTTCTTCCGGAATGCCGCATGTGGCAGTCCCTACTTGAGAGCCAACACTCCTCAAGTGCTACAAATTGCAGGCATGCTTGGCAGACCACACAACCGAACAGGGGTGAGCGCTGTGGGGGGTGACCAACAGAACAGGGGAGCGCAGAGATTCAGAGGGGCGCGGCGCCCGCCTGCGCCACCACCGCAGCAGACGCAGGTCGGTGGGCCTTGCGGCAGGCACAACCAGGATGCACCTGGAGGAGAGGTGGGTCAGCAGAGGTTCCCATGCCGTTGACGGCGGGGTCGCCATATGCCGTTTCCGCCTGGGACAGCAGCACTGCCCTCTGGGCCCTAGTTGGCCACCCTCACCCTGAATTGATGCAGGGAGCGTGCTATACTGCCTGCGGGGAATGTTTTTCCCTTTCTTTTTCTGCAGTGAGGCCCCTGACGTACTACCCCCAAGGCATCTGGCACGCCGCGCCTTGCGCCAGCCTGTCACAGCCGCGCCTTGCGCCAGCCTGTCACGGCTGCACCTTGCATCAGCCTGTCACAGCCGCGCCTTGCGTCAGCCTGTCACAGCCGCGCCTTGTGTCAGCCTGTCACAGATGCGCCTTGCATCAGCCTGTCACAGCCGCAGTTGCTGCTGAGCCGGCTTGTCCTCTGCACAAGGCACCAGCGCCCTTTCCGTACAAGACACCACACCAAAGCCTGCCCTGCACAGAAGGGTGCCAACGCATTGGCGACCGCCGCCTTTTCTACAAAAAGCACCACCGCCCGCCCGCAACATTGACATCAGTGCGCCCAGGCCTGCCGCACGTGCTCAGGCACATTACCACAAATGCTGCAGGCCGACTGGCAGCACAGCTGCACCACAATGATGCGTGCACATGTGTACAGAGCAACCCCGATGAGACACCACCGCGTAACCCATGGCAGCGGCAGCGGCACCGCAGCCGCTTGCCCTTCCTTGCTTTCACAAGATCCCACTGCTGCACCCGCGGTCCTGGACTGCCTGCACCGCAGCCGCCAGGCCCTCCGCGCGTCCGCGCCTTGTCCAACCAGAGTGTGTGCGCCCACAGGGTGTGCCCAACCAGGGTGCGTACGCCCGCAGCTGCCCCAACGCACCCGCCAGGTCCACAGCCAAGATGCACCAGCGGTGGCTGGCGCCCGGGAAGGGGATCTGGATGCTGCCGGTCTTGCGCTGCAAGCGCAGGGCGGTAGAGCAGCATGCGTGGCAGGGGGCGATGGCCATGAGGGGGGCATGTGCCAGGGTGCTGCATGCGAGCACTCAGAGCCATGCGCGGCCATGAGCATGCTGCAAGGGCACCCCGAGCTCAGCAGCGCAGTCGTGTCACAAAACTTGTGTGCCTGGGGCTCAGCGCCCGTTGCGTGCGCTGCTGCTGCAAGCGGCACACCAAAAAGATGAGCACACACA